>Ga0207665_10000115_pt1 | contig 52837 bp, 52 predicted proteins | sample LARL112metaG_FD_184351 | JGI IMG/M metagenome (GOLD analysis project Ga0207665, IMG submission 184351) | Corn, switchgrass and miscanthus rhizosphere microbial communities from Kellogg Biological Station, Michigan, USA - LAR L11-2 metaG... | ecosystem: Host-associated > Plants > Roots >... | reverse complement strand
AGCCGGAACATGTAGAAGGCCGTCATGCCCGCGGTGATAAAGCCGATAATCCACAACAGGAAAAAGCGGTCGAACGCCTGGCCGAGAATCTCATCTTTGCTGAAAAATCCGGCGAACGGAAAAATCCCCGCGATGGCCAGCGTCGCGACCCCAAACGTTCTTGCGGTAATCGGAATCTTTTGCCACAAGCCGCCCATCTTGCGTATGTCCTGTTCGCCGGACATCGCGTGGATCACGCTGCCTGCGCCGAGGAACAAGAGCGCTTTGAAAAAGGCGTGGGTCATCAGGTGAAAAATTCCCGCCGCGAACGCGCCTACGCCGAGGGCAAGGAACATGTAGCCAAGCTGACTGATGGTGGAATAGGCGAGGACTTTCTTGATGTCATTTTGGACGAGCGCCATGGACGCAGCGAAAATCGCAGTTGTGGCTCCCACCACGGCCACGACATCCATTGCGAAAGGCGCAAGTTGGTAAATGGCATTCATGCGGGCGACCATGTAGACGCCGGCAGTGACCATAGTGGCCGCATGAATCAGCGCGCTTACTGGCGTCGGGCCTTCCATGGCGTCGGGGAGCCAGACGTAGAGTGGAATCTGAGCGGATTTGCCCATCGCTCCGATGAAGAGCAAAAGAGCGATGGCCGTCAGGACCGGAGCGCCGAAGGTTAATGCGTGAGCGCCCACGGCCGACTTCAGCGCCTGGAGAATTCCGGAGGCGCTTTCCGCATCCGGCAAACTCTGCAACGTGAACCGGATAGTACCGAGCGTCACTGCGGTCAGGAGAATCCCGAGGATAAATCCGGCGTCGCCGATGCGATTGACGATGAATGCTTTTTTGCCCGCGTCGGAAGCTGATTTTTTCAGGAAATAGAAACCGATCAGCAGATAGCTGCAAAGGCCGACGCCTTCCCAGCCAACAAACATGAGGAGCAGGTTGTTCGCCAGGACGAGGGTGAGCATAGCGAACATGAAGAGGTTCATGTAACCGAAGAAACGGTAGTAGCCGCCTTCGTGCCCCATGTAGCCGATGGAATAAACGTGGATCAAGAATCCGACGCCGGTGACGACCAGAACCATGACGCAGGAAAGTGGGTCGAGAAGGTATCCCCAGTCGGCAACAAAGCGAATGGTGTGGCCGCCGGTCATTTGCATGGGGCCGGGCGTCAGCCATTCAAACAAGACTTTCTGGAAGACGCGATGCTCTGGATCGGCGGCCAGCAATTGAAACACCGCACCCATCGCGTACAGGAAAGACAAACCAACGCTGCCGACGCAGAACACGCTGACGCCGGCATTTGGGAGCCGCTTGCCGAAAAAAAGCATCAGCGCCGCGGTTGCCAGCGGAAACAGCGGGATGAGCCAGAGATGATCGAGGAAGTATCCCGTTGGCGTCATGCCGTTTACATTTCTTCTTTCATGCAATCACCCTACCACTTCAGCAAATCCATTTCGTCCGCCAAAACTGTTTCACGGTTGCGGAAAAAAGCGATGATGATTCCGAGGCCGACGGCGGCCTCCGCGGCAGCATCTGCAATGATAAAAAGCGCAAAGACCTGCCCTGCGACGTCGCCGTACAAACGGGAAAAAGCCACGAGGTTAATGTTCACGGCGTTGAGAATCAGCTCGATGGACATGAGCACGACGATGACATTGCGCCGCGTGACGACTCCGACCACGCCGATGATGAAGAGCGCGAGGCTGAGGAACAGGTAATGTCCGATGGGAAGCATCGCTGCGCTACACCCTTTTCTTGGCCATGACGACGGCCCCAATCATAGCCACCAGCAACAAGACGGAGGCAATCTCAAACGGCAGTAAATACGATTCGAACAGGCTGCGCGCCACGGTTTCGGAATTGGGAGGCAACTTCGCGGCAGCCGCTGCAGTCAGCACCGGCAAACCTTGCCCGGGCATTTTACCGGAAGTCCAGAACATCAGGCCGACTTGGCCAGCGAGGGCCAGCGCGACGAAGAGAGCTACCCACTTCTGCCGCGCGAACTGGATCTGCTGAAGCGCCACGTCCAGGTTGACGAGCATGATCACGAACACAAACAGGACCATGATGCCACCGACGTAAAGAATGATCTGGACAATGAACAAAAACTCCGCGCGTAATTGCAAAAAAATGCCCGCGGTGGCGAGCAGCGCGGTGATCAGGAAGATGGCGCTGTGCACCACGTTGCGACGCGTCACCATGAGCACAGCACTTGCTAGGGCGATGCCGGCAAAGAAATAGAATAGAACTTTATCCAGCATAAAAATCCGAAGTGGCGGCCTGGTCCTGCGGCGCGCCGGGCTCTTTCTCCATCGCCAGAATCAGAAACGCGACGATCAGCGTAACGATGGCCGCGGGGGTCGTGACCAGAAGCAGTCCCCACCCGTGCAAGTTCAAATACGATCCGGCAATCAGGGCCACGCCGACCAACAAAACGTTGACGATGGATAGCGGGATCAGGAAATGCCAACCCAGACGCATCAGCTGGTCAAAGCGGTAGCGCGGTATGGTGAATCGCAGCCACATGAAAAAATAGATGTACAGGCTTACTTTGAGAACAAACCAGAAGCCGCCGTGAATGCCGGCGTAAAACGGTTTCGCGACGGGCAGGACCACCGGCGCGAGGAGCACCAGGCCCAGGACAAAACACAATCCTGCCACGGCCAGCATGAACAACTGTTGCACACGCGTGGGCTGCTTTGGCGTGCGCTGGACGCAGTAGACACCGACGGCCACTATTAGAAAGACCGGGACAAAATCCAGAAAATTCAGCCAGCGTACGCTGGCGAAGGGCCTGAGCCAGCCTCCGAGAAACAAAGTCGTGGCCACGGAGGCGACCACGATCATGTTGGCGTATTCCGCGAGAAAATAAAGAGACCAGCGGAATCCGCTGAACTCCGTCATGTAACCGGCGACAAGCTCGGACTCCGCCTCGGGCAAATCGAATGGAGCGCGGTTGGTCTCGGCAATGGAAGCAACGAGATACGTAAAAAACGCAACGGGAGCGAGCATCACGAACCAAATTCCCTCTTTGCTTTGCGCTTCTACGATCGATTTGATGTTCAGTGTGCCGGTAAACAGGAGCGCGCTCACCAGCGCCATTCCCGCAGCTGTCTCGTAACTCACCAACTGCGCCGAACTGCGCAGCGCGCCCATCAACGAATAGTGGCTATTCGACGCCCACCCGCCCAGCACGATGCCGAAAATTCCCATCGCGCTGATGCCAACGACGAAAAGAATGCCGATGTTGATGTCCTGCGCGATTTGGAATGCCGGTCCGATCGCCAGGCCAGCCAGCGAAAGCAACGCCGCGCCAACAGAGAGCACTGGCGCAAGCCAGAAAACGAGTTTGTCCGCGTTGTCCGGGATGATGTCTTCTTTGATGAGCAATTTCACGGCGTCGGCAATTGGTTGCAGCAAACCGTGCGGACCGACGCGCATGGGACCCAGCCGCGCTTGCATGTCGGCCATGAGTTTGCGTTCCACCAATACGATGTAACCGACAATCAGTGGCAGAACGGCGACGATGGCCACGCCACAAAGCAGCGGTGCCCAGAAAGCCTTCAAGAACTCGATGGTCGCCTGAAGAATAGAAGTCATCATCGGTCGACTTCTCCCAGCACGATATCGATCGTTCCGATGATGGCCACCACGTCGGCGACCAAATGACCACGCACCATGCGGTCGAACGCTTGCAAATTGATGAACGAAGGCGGCCGGATGTGCACGCGATACGGCATGACGGTTCCGTCGCTCACAACGTAATAGCCGATTTCACCTTTCGGCGCTTCGATTGCGTGATAAACCTCGCCTGGCGGCGGCTTGAGCACTTTCCCCACCTTGGCCATGATGGGCCCGGTGGGAATGTTTTCGATGGCTTGCAGGCAGATCAGCCGCGATTGCCGCATCTCTTCCATGCGAACCAGGTAGCGATCGTACGTGTCTCCGGTTGTGCCGACGGGAATCTCGAATTTGTATTGATCGTACGCCGCGTAAGGTGCGGCCTTGCGGATATCCCATTTCACGCCGCTGGCGCGCAGCACCGGCCCGGTCACGCCAAACGCGATGGCGTCGGCGGCAGTCAGAATCCCCACGCCTTTGGTGCGCCCGATCCAGATGCGGTTTTGCGTGAGCAAATCTTCGTATTCCACGACGCGCGATTCGAAATCCTTGCAGAAGCGCTCTACGTCCTTTTCGAAAGTATCGTAGGCCTCGTATTGCAGACCGCCGATGCGAAAAGCGTGCGTGGTAAGCCGTGCGCCGCAGTACTTTTCAAAAATTTTCAGGATTTCTTCGCGTTCGCGGAAGCAGTAGAAAAGCGGCGTAAGCGCGCCAATGTCCAGGGCATGCGTGCCGAGCCACAAGAGATGGCTGGCGATTCTCTGAAGCTCCGTCAAGATGGTTCGAATGACGCGCGACCGCGGCGGCGCTTCGACGATCAGCAGCTTTTCAATGGCTTCGCAATATCCCAGCCCGCTGCTGACGGCCGCGACATAGTCCATGCGGTCGACATAAGGAGCGAATTGCTGATAGGTGCGGTTCTCCGCGATTTTCTCCACGCCACGGTGCAAATAGCCGATGATGCACTCCGAGCCAATCACGCGCTCGCCGTCGAGCTTCAGCTTGACGCGCAGTACGCCGTGCGTGGAGGGATGCTGCGGCCCCATGTTGATGACCAGCTCATCCGCGCCCAGCAGCGTTTTCTGATCGTTTGTGGTGTCGACGCTCAGAGTTGTCTTCCCTTTTCCGCCAAAATAGCTCTATTGCCCGCTCTCAATTCCAAGATTTTCCCGGACCCACGCGGTGTCCTGCTGCAAGATGTCATAGTCTTTGCGCAAGGGATAGCCTTGCCACTCGTCCGGCAGCAAAATGCGCCTCAAATTCGGGTGCCCGGAAAAAACAATTCCAAACATGTCAAAAACTTCGCGCTCCTGCCAATCCGCCGCGGGCCAGACACTCGCGACGCTGGGCACTTCCTCAGCGTCCGCTGCATGCACCTTCAGCCTCAGCCGCTCATTCTTCGGGAATGAATAAAGATCGAGAACCACGTCGAACCGCTTCTCGCGCTTCGGCCAATCGACAGCCGTCAAGGCAGAAAGCATGTCGAATTTTTCTTCGTCGCGCAGGTACAGCGAAATTTCCACCAAACGAGCGCGCTCCACGGTCAGGATGGCCTGCTTGCGGTCCTCTATCGCTTCGAGAAGCCCCGCGCCGAACTTGGCGCGAAATCGCTTGACCAAAGCATTGTCGAGAGGAGTTTGCAGAACCACAGGCGGTTTTGGAGGGGGAGCCGCCGGCTTTGGCGGAGCAGTAGGCGCGCCGGCGTCCGCGGGCTTGGCGGGAGGAGTCGACACAGCGGGCGCACTGCTGGCGGGCTTTTCGCCCGTGGGGACTTGAGGCGGTTTAGGTTCCTTGGGCTCGTCAGCCATGGACCCGGGGTGCAACAGGCTGCAACGAACCTTTTGGGTTCGCAAACTGCAACAGAGAAGCAGCCGAAAATTCAAACGCCGCGTTTCTAACACACGCCGCCAACCGAGTCAATCATAACAACTTGCGATCGGGATGGCAGGATTGAGGGAGAGGAAGAAAATTGCGGCTTACACCCACTCCAGAGCGCCCTTCTTGTACAGCCACAAATATCCGACGAGGAGGATCCCGAGGAACAGAACCATCGAGACCAGCGCGAATAGGCCTTGATGCACAGCGACCCACCCTCGGTACAAGATCGCCCACGGAATGAGGAACATCGTCTCCACGTCGAAAATCACGAACAGCATGGCCACGATATAAAACCGAACCGAGTATCGTCCGCGTGAATCGCTCTCTGGAGGAATCCCGCACTCATAGGGCTTGAGCTTCGCGCCGACGGATGTGGAGGCGGGCCGGATGAACTTTGCCAGGATCAGCGTCACTGCAGGGAACGCGACCACCAGGGCCGCATAAATCAACACTGGAATGTACGCGCTCTGCATCACTCCCTCACATGGTGCATCCTATCACCACTGTCAATCGCGCGCGGGCTTACTTTTCGAAGAGCAGCTCACCTGCGCGGCTAGTGGCTTTCACGACCGCTTTGATGAGCGTCACACGGAGCTTGCCTTCTTCCAACTCCATAATTCCATCGATGGTGCATCCCGCAGGTGTGGTAACGGCGTCCTTCAACAGGGCGGGGTGATCGCCGGTTTCCAGAACCACGCTCGCCGCGCCCTTCATGGTCTGCGCGGCGAGCAGAGTTGCTACGTCGCGCGGCAGACCGACTTTCACGCCGGCTTCCGCGAGGGATTCGAGAATGATGTAGGCAAACGCAGGGCCACTGGCGGAAAGCCCGGTCACGGCGTCCATATTTTTCTCGTCCACGGCCACCGTACGCCCCACGGCGTTGAACATCGCGCGCGCCATCTCCAGGTGCTCCAGCCCTGCATGCGCGCCGCGGCAAAGGCCCGTCATTCCGCAATCCACGGCAGCAGGCGTATTGGGCATGGCGCGGACCACGGGGACTTTTCCTGTGAGCCGCTGCTCGATGTAGCTGGTCGGCACCGATGCGGCAACAGAAATGACGAGCGTCTTTTCGTCCAGCTCCGGCGCAATCTCTTTCAAGACCTCGCCCACGACTTGCGGTTTTACACCGAGGAGTACGATATCCGCGCCTTTGACCGCCTTGCGGTTCTCGGTCGTTACGGACACACCAAGGTCCTTGGCCAGCGCCGCGGCCTTTTCTGCGTGCTTTACTGTCGCAGTGACGCGCTTGGGTGCGAAGAGTCCCTGTTTCAGGTAAGCTCGGAGCAAAATCCCGCCAAGTTTTCCCGTGCCCAGGACCGCCAGTTTCTTGTCGGATAGTTTGTGTGCTGTGGTGCTTGCCATAATCCAAGCATTCTTGACTTGAATCAGCAATCGGTCAACCCAAGAATCTCGCATGCTGCCGCCCTGGAAGGCTAGTTCGCCGGGACAATTCGGCAGGGTCCTGAAAGCGCTCCCGTTGGGGATGCCACAAGAACGCTTGACAGCCGCCAACCATGGCTCTGGACGGAGGCAAGGCATGTGGCACAATGGGGGCCGCGGCCGACAACCCCAGGTTTGAGCTGCGGACCACCGTGGCCTTCGCCGAAGAAGGCGGTAAAACGAAACAAATTTTGCGGACGCGCGTTATAAAGTCAACCGTCGAAGCCCCCCAGGTAGCTGGCGGGGATGGAAGCGGGCTGGACGCAGAGCCTGGAGCGCCTCACAGCCTACTTGGCGGCACACTCAAAGGAGTAACGATGATGAGCGAGAGCCAAACGAAAGATTCCCCATCTCGCGAGGCCATCCTGACCTTCGTAAACGACCTGAAATTCGCAATCCGGTCGCTGGGGCGAAGCAAAGGGTTGGTAATCACCGTGGTGCTCACGCTGGCGCTCGGCATCGGCGCCAACGCGGCCATTTTCACGCTGGTGCGCGGCGTGCTCTTGCGGCCGCTCGTCAATCGTGACGAAGACCGGCTCGTTTTTATTCAACAAAGCGCGCCGGGTATCAGCCCCGGAGGGGTCCCATTCTCCGTGCCGGAAATTCAGGACCTGCGGGCGAGCGTCAAAACCCTCAGCTCGTTCGGGGAGTTCTCGGTCGTAGGTTTTACCATGATCGGCCTCGGCGAGCCGCGTGAAGTTCGCGCCGGCGTCGTTGACGGCTCCTATTTTGACGTGGTGGGCCTTCATCCAGTCCTCGGCCGTCTCATCGGCCCGGAAGACGATGGTCCTAAAGCCGCCGGCGTCGTCGTCTTGACCTATCATTTCTGGGCGGGCACTCTCAAGAGCGATCCTTCCGTCATCGGGAAGGTCCTTCGCCTTGGCACCGGTTTCGGCGATAGATCTGCGACAATCATCGGCGTCCTCGAACCCTCTGTCCAATATCCGACAAATACCGAAATCATTGCGAACATTGTCACCAGTCCGCACCATCTCTCCGCGACCATGCAGAATGGGCGCGTCCATCGCATGACGGAACTCTTTGGCAAGCTCACTCCCGGTGCAACTCTCGAATCGGCGCGCGCTGAACTCCGGACCGTACATGGAGCGATGGTCAAAGCGCATCCCGCAGAGTATCCGGCGCAAGCGGATTTCCGGATCGAGGCGAGACTATTGCGCGACCAAATCACGTCGCGCGCAAAGACTGTCCTGCTGGTGCTGCTCGCAGCCTCGGCGCTCATCTTCGTCATCGCTTGCTCGAACGTCGCCAACCTGATTCTCTCGCGGACCGTCAGGCGCGAGGGTGAGCTGTCGATCCGCGCGGCACTCGGCGCAAGTTCCGGGGCGCTTCGCCGGACACTGCTGGCGGAGAGCCTACTGCTCTGCGTCGCTGGCGCGACACTCGGCGTGCTGAGCGCTCGGCCCATGGTTGACATCATGGCGCGGTACGCCTCACGGTTCTCCGTCCGCGCGCTCGACCTGACAGTAGATTCGAGTATGCTCTGGGTCGGAGCGGCGCTGGCCGTGATTGCGGCGGTGTTGCTGGCATTTGTCCCGCGTCTACCGTCGGCGGACTCCTCGCAAGGAATCAGTCTCTCGAACGGCAGCGTGCGAATCACCGGCAGTACGAATCGCCGGCTGCGCATCTTCGCCGTGACGCAAATTGCCGCGTCTTTCGTGCTGCTAGCCGGCGCCAGCGCATTGGTCAAGACGCTACTCTCGCTGCAAGCGACGCAGACCGGCCTCGACATACGACACGTCCTGGCCATCAACGTTCCCGCTATGTCCTACGGAAAAACGCCGCAGCAGGTGGTCGATTTCTATAAGGAATCGATACGCCGCATTGAAGCGCTGCCGGGTGTGAACAAGACGGCCTTCGGCATCGTCGTTCCCTGGCGCGACGCCGGCAGCTTTGGTCCTGGTCTCCAGTTCTCCGCTGACGGCCATGTGCACGCGCCCGGCGAAGAAGATCCCCGCGCGCAGTTGCGGACCATCTCGCCCGGATTCTTTGCTGCGCTCGGCGTTCCGATCATCGCCGGCCGCGATTTCAATGCTCTCGATGGCCAGAGCAAGGAGCCCGTCGTCATCGTCAGCGAAACTCTCGCGCGGCGTATGTTTCCCAATCAGGATGCCGTCAACCGCCACGTCTACTGGACGGATCCGGTGATGAAATTCATTCCCGGGATTAGCGTCGCGCCGCACCGCATCATCGGCGTCGCCGCCGACATTGACGACGAACACGTCGTTCCCGGACCGATCCTCACCATTTATAACCCTTTTGAAGAGGGCCCGATGTTTGGCGGCCGCCTTTTCATCCACACCGGCGCAAATCCTTATTCTCTGGTCACACCGGTGACTCGCATCATTCGCGACATGTCCGTGGAGCAGCCTGTTGAACGCGCCGCTACCCTCGAAGACGTTCGCGCCGAAGTTCTCTCTCCGGATCGCCTCAACACCGTGGTGTTCGGCGTCTTTGCGGCTGTCGCACTGGCAATTGCACTGGTTGGCGTCGCCGGCGTGCTGGCATTCTCGGTTAGCGCAAGGACACGCGAGTTCGGCGTCCGGCTCGCGATTGGAGCGCAGCCGCGGCAACTGCTGGCGAGCGTCATCGCAGAAGGCGCCGTAATGGCGACAGGAGGTGTCGTGGCGGGAGCCGCGTGCGGGTACGTGCTGGTGCGTCTGGCGCGGAGTTCTTTCGAGGACGTGAAGATGCCGGGGAGCCTGCCCGTAATTGTGTCGGTCGTTGTGCTACTGGCCGCCGCGGTCGTGGCGTCAGTGCTGCCTGCGGCGCGTGCCGCGCGCGTGGACGTCACGGAAGCGCTGCGATCGGAGTGACCTAAGGCCGCCTCGCCGCTCGGTTCATTTCGGCCCAGCGTTGCCGCGCGGCATTCAAGAATTTTTCCTTGTCCTTTTGGATTTGCCGGATAAGCGTTTGATTGCCGGTGTCTTCGTGCGCGGCGGCCCATAGCACCATTTCCGTAAGGACCGGCGCAAGATCGATGCCCTTCGGCGTAAGCGAGTAAATCACTTCCCGTCCGTCTGACGGGTTTCTCTGAGTGGTGATAATCCCATGAGCAAGCAACTTTCGCAGACGGTCGGCCAAAATGTTCGTCGCAATTCCCTCGTAAGAGCCCAGGAACTCTTTAAAGGTGTGGAATCCCCGCAGCATCATGTCGCGAATAATCAACAACGACCAGCGGTCACCCAGGATCTCCACCGAGGCATTCAGCGGACAACCCGATCGTCTCTCGGGACCGAACTTCATCGGCATATTTCCACGCTAGCATTTTTAACTTGCATTCTGCAAGTGACTTGTTGCAGACTGGCTCTCCCAACCCAGAGATCCTCGGCCGCAAATTGAAATGGGAGATAGAAATGAGCCAGGCAACAATGAAGAAATCGTCTGCGATGCAATTGGAAACGCCGCGATTTGAGCACAGTAAAGCCTTGCTGATTGCCGGATTGCGCGGGCACTACACTTCGCAAACCATGCAAAACATGCCCGAGCTGTGGCAGCGCTTTGCGCCTCACATTGGCAATATCCCCGGGCAGGCGGGCCGCGTTGCTTATGGTTTGTGCTTCAATGCGCTAAGCCCGGACGGTATGGACTACATGGCGGGCGTCGAGGTCTCCAGCTCTTCAGACCTTCCTGCCGAATTCAGCGTCGCGACAATCCCTGCGCAAAAGTACGCTGTTTTCCCGCATCGCGAACACGTTTCCAAACTCCGTGAAACTCTGGATGCCATCGACAAGTGGCTACCGGGATCCGGCCTTGACGTCGGCAGCGGGACCGGTGGCGCGCCGGACTTTTTCGAGCGGTACTCTGAGGAGTTTAATCCGCGGACCGGAGTGGGTGGCATGGAGGTTTGGGTACCAGTGAAATCGTGACGTGAACCAAAGAATTTTTGCGGTATCGGAACGAAAGGTACGTTCCTGCGGCGGCCTTACTACTGATCGGAAGGAGTGAGAGATGAACGGAGTACGGGTACTGGTTGGAACACGCAAGGGTGCATTTGTCCTGACATCGGACGGCAAGCGTCAAAAGTGGGACGTCAGCGGCCCACACTTCGCGGGCTGGGAGATGTATCACCTCAAGGGCTCGCCCGCCGATCCGAATCGCATCTATGCGTCGCAGACCAGCGGGTGGTTCGGGCAGATCATTCAGCGCTCCGATGACGGCGGCAAGACTTGGATCCAGCCAGGGACCCCGCCGGGCGAAAAAGACGCCAAACCAGCAGGACCGCCCAAGGGCGAGAGCAATAAATTCGTTTACGACACTTCCGCGGAAACGGGCAAGCCTCTTACAACTCATATGTGGTACGACGGCACGCAGCATCCGTGGGAATTCAAGCGCGTCTGGCATCTCGAACCTTCTCCGACCGATCCGGACACCGTCTATGCGGGAGTGGAAGACGCTGGCATATTCCTCTCAAAGGACGGCGGCAAGAATTGGAAAGAACTCGCCGGACTGCGAGGCCACGGCACAGGCCCGCGCTGGCAGCCCGGTGCCGGCGGTATGTGCCTTCACACCATCATTTTGGATCGCAAAGATCCCAAGCGCATTTATATAGCCATTTCAGCCGCGGGTGCATTTCGCACCGACGACGGCGGCAAGACCTGGAAGCCCATCAATAAGGGCCTCTATTCCCAATACATCCCCGAGCCCACTGCCGAAGTCGGCCACTGTGTTCATCACGTCGCCTTGCATCCCTCGCGCCCGAATGTCCTCTTCATGCAGAAACACTGGGACGTGATGCGGAGCGACAACGCCGGCGACTCCTGGAAAGAAGTCAGTGGCAATCTGCCAACGGACTTTGGCTTCGTGATCGACGTTCACGCCCACGAACCGGAAACTATCTACGTCGTGCCTATCAAAAGCGACGGAGAGCATTTCCCTATCGACGGCAAGCTGCGCGTCTACCGCAGCAAGTCCGGCGGCAACGAATGGGAAGCGCTGACTAAGGGCTTGCCGCAAAAAGACTGTTACGTAAACGTGTTACGCGACGCCATGGCGGTCGACTCGCTCGATAAATGCGGCGTGTATTTCGGCACCACAGGCGGCCAGGTGTACGGCTCCTCCGACGCGGGCGACAGTTGGGCTCCTATTGTGGAACACCTGCCGGCCGTGCTTTCGGTCGAGGTCCAGACGCTGCCATGATTCGTGTTGTCCTCCCGGGCCATCTGCGAGCGCTGGCGCGGGTCGGTCCGGAGATTCAGCTCCACGTCGAGGGCCCGGTCACGCAACGCTCGGTGCTCGACGCCCTGGAAGCGCAATATCCGATGCTGCGCGGCACGATCCGCGATCATGTCACGCAGGAACGCCGGCCGTTTTTGCGATTTTTCGCTTGCGCCGAAGACTATTCTCTCGAGCCGCCGGATACCCCGTTGCCGGATGCTGTCGCATCGGGAGCAGAGCCACTTCTCATTATTGGAGCCATTGCCGGCGGCTAGGACACACTTCGCATTGCAGACTGCTACTCTTCTCCAGGACCTGGGACGATTTCGCAAATTTGTTGTGGTACAACAGGAAAGACATACGGAGGAAAACTTATGCCCTCAGACCAGCAAAATGTTCCGGCATCGAAGAAAGGCCTCTGGGCCGGGCGCATAGTGAGCGGATTGGTTGTCGCGTTTCTGGCCATCGACGTGGTCATAAAATTCCTCAAGCCCGCTCCGCCCCCCGTCGTGGAGACATTCGCGCACGTGGGTTGGTCCCTCAGCCTCGCGCCTGTTCTCGGGACCATCTTATTGGTGTGCACAGCCTTCTACGTCATCCCGATGACCTCCATTCTTGGCGCGATCCTCCTCACTGGCTATCTTGGCGGCGCCGTTGCTACGCACCTACGCGCCGGCGATCCATTGTTCAGCCATGTTCTGTTCCCAACTTATTTGGGCGTGCTGTTGTGGGGAGGTCTTTACTTGCGCGAGAACCGTCTGCGCGCGCTTCTGCCTTTCCGGCGCCCAAACGCTGCCTAGTCGTGCCGCGCTCCGTGGAGAACCTTCACCGCGTGAGGTAACAGATGAGCTACGACTTCGAGGGACTCCACTGCACCCTTGGGGCTTCCGGGCAGATTGACGATGAGCGTCTTCGTTCGCACGGCGGCAGTACCACGCGATAAAACCGCCGTGGGCGTTTTCTCCAGACCCTTGCGTCGCATTTCTTCAGAAAGTCCGGGCACGATGCGGTCAGCTACCGCCTGAGTCGCTTCGGGCGTGTTATCTCGCGGCCCGATCCCCGTTCCACCTGTGGTCAAAAGCACATCCACGCGTCCGGAATCCGCGACGGCACGCAACTGTTCGCGGATACTTGCGGGGTCGTCCGAGACGTGCAGCATCGAGGCGATCTCCCAGCCGAGGCCGCGGCAGAACGCGACCACGGCGGGCCCTGACAAATCCTCGCGCTCGCCCTTTGTCACCGAGTCGCTGATCGTTAGGACTGCAACGCGCATCAGGAAGGTTTCTTCGTGGGATTCACGGCGTCTCGACCGTATCGCGGCTGGCTTCATCCATTAGCCGCATGGCTTCCATCAGCAGGCCGGTAGTATTGCGGGTCGTGGTCGTCTTGGTCGAGGCGTTCGCGGCATTGAAATCGATCTCGAATTCTCCGGCGGTCCACAGCACTACTTTGTAAACCGCATCGTCACCTTCGAGTTTACCGATTTTCGCGTCGCGGCATTGCCCGCCCGCAAAATAGAGTTCACCTTGCGCGCCGCCGCTCTGCACGATCAACCGGCACGACTTCTGGCCCATCTCCAGTGACTGCATCAGGTCGATCATGCTCATCTCTTCGAGGCGTCCCTGGATGACGCCCGGCCGCGAAGCCTTTTTTTGGAGCTTCTCGAGATGCAGGCGGTCGACTACTTTTTTGGTGATGCGCACCAAATCCTTAATCAAAAATGGCTTGGGGATGAAGTCTTCCACGCCGTCCACCAGCGGCCTCAGTCGCTCTTCGATGTCCGGACGGCTGGCCATGAACAGGAAGGGAATGTGCCGCGTCGATTCGCGCGCGCGAAGCTTCTCGAAAAGTTGCCTGCCATCCAGTCCGGACATCTTGTAATCACACAGAATCACGTCGGGAGGCGTGTCCACAACTTTCAGGAGCGCGTCCGCTCCGTCCGTAGAAACCTCAACCTGGCAGAACGGCTCAAGCCCTTTAACAATCAGCTCCCGCACCAACGGGTTATCCTCCGCCAGGAGCAGTTTAATGGTCTTGTGCCCTGTGGTGGTCATCGTGCGCGCCTCTGAGGCGCCACCCGCCGACGGAAGTCCCCGCTCTTGCCGCCCGTCTTTTCGACGAGAACAATGTCCGTGATTTCCATCCCTTTATCGAGGGCTTTGCACATGTCGTAGACCGTGAGGGCCGCTGCGGTAACCGCGACCAGGGCTTCCATTTCCACGCCGGTCTGGGCAGCTGTGGTCACTGTGGAATGCACTTCAACGCCATTCTGGCACAGCCGCGCGGTCACATCAATGTGCGTCAAGGGCAGTGGGTGACAAAGAGGTATCCACTCCGCAGTCCTCTTGGCAGCCGCAATTCCTGCAATCCGCGCAATTTCCAGCGGGTTTCCCTTCGGGTTTTTGAGGCTGCGGACGGCGTTCACGACTTGAGGCTTCATCTTCACGAAGCCCCGTGCCTTCGCCGTTCGCGTCGTCACCACTTTCTCGGACACGTCCACCATCTGTACTTCGCCCTTTTTTCCGTAATGGGAAAGCCTTGCCATGTTCGCTCGACTAGACGACGTCCTTCCTCAGTAACACGGAAACGCTCTCGCCGACCTCGATTGTTTCCCGGTCGGCAGGCACCACGAGGAAACAGTTTGCCTTCGCCAGAGCCGCTATATCACCCGACCCTTGCCACTTCAACGCTTTCGCCTCAGGCATCCTCTCGCGCCACTCCACTCGTGCTGGCAAGAAATGCGTCAGCCCGGATTTCTCGTTCAGCGGTTCCGCCAGCCGCGCTTCGAGGAGCGGCAACGCGCGAGCCTCCGCGCCGCACAGCAAGTCAATCGCGGGCACCACAAACAATTCAAAAGTCACCATTGTTGATACCGGATTCCCAGGCAGGCCAAACACCGGCTTGCCCTGACACATTCCAAACACCGCAGGCTTCCCCGGCCGGATCGCTACAGCATCGAAAAAGAACTCCGTGCCCATGGCTTTCAGCACGCTTTCGACCAGGTCATACTTCCCCATGGACACCCCGCCCGACAGCACCAGTGCATCTTCATTCAGCCCTCGCTCGATTTTTTCTCCCAGATCCTCGATGCGGTCCGCCGCATTGCCCAACACTACCGGCTCGCCACCGGCGATACGAACCTGCGCGGCAAGCGAGACACTGTTGCTGTTTCGAATCTGAAACGGGCCCGGCGTTTCGTCGATCAAAACGACCTCGTCACCCGTGGAAAGAATCGCCACGCGCGGCCGCTGCGCGCATTGCAATTGCACCGCCCCGACTTGCGCTGCCAGCGCCAGCTCCGCGTATCCCAGCCTCATGCCCGGCTTCAATATGGTCTGCGCAGCCGTGGCCTCGCTTCCTCTTGGCACAATGTTCTGCCCCCGCAGTGCAGCGCGCCCGAATCGCACAAGATCGCCCTCGCGGCTCGTGTGCTCAATCATTACGACGGCATCCGCGCCTGCCGGAACCGCCGCCCCCGTCATGATTTGCCAGCACGTTCCCGTCGCAAGTGATTCTCTCACCGTGTCGCCCGCTTTGATCTCTCCCACACATTTCAGTTGCGCGCTGGGCACAGCTTCGTTCGAACGAACCGCATATCCATCCCGCGTCGAGCGGTCAAACGGCGGATACTCGCGGTCCGTCTTCACCTCTTGCGCCAGCACCGCTCCAAGCGCATCCCACACGCCCACAATCGCAGTCGCGTGCGGCCCTTTTCTCTTACCAACCTGTTCGATGACTTTCTTCCGCGCTTGCTCGTAGCTGAGCATGAGTGAGGTTTCGTAGCGGCGGGCTTCAGCCCGGCTGTCTTTCTTTGCTCTTTCTGGCTTCCGTTGTTCTTCTCTGCGAACTCTGTGTCACTGCGTTTGCTTCTTGCTTCACAACCACCGCGCCAGAAGCGTCCCCGTGGGCACAATCGTCGCGTCACGCTCCGGCCCCGTCGAAATCATTCCAATCTCCACCTGCAGAAAATCGGAAATAAATCGCAGATAGTCGACCGCCGCCTTCGGAAGCTTTGCGCCGTCCTTCAAGCCATACGTTGTCTCATTCCATCCGGCGAGTGTCTTGTATTCGGGGGTAACGTGCTCATACTCCTCCGCCAGCGCCGGCATTTCCTTCAGCGGCGTGCCTTTGTACTTGTACCCCACGCATACCTGAATATCCTTCTGCGTGTCAAAAACATCCAGCTTCGTGATCACCAGCGAATCGATTCCATTGATCATCTTCGCGTAGCGCAACACTTGCAAGTCCAGCCAGCCGCAGCGCCGCGGCCGTCCCGTCACAGCGCCAAATTCTTTTCCGCGTTCGCGCACTTCTTTGGCGTCGAGGTCGGGCATTTCCGTCGGAAATGGTCCGCCACCCACTCTGGTCGTGTACGCTTTCGAGATCCCAAGCACGTGCTTGATTTTCGTCGGCGGCACGCCCACACCCGTCGCCGCCCCGCCCGACGTCGCGCTCGACGAGGTCACGAACGGATACGTTCCATGGTCGATGTCCAGCATGGTTCCCTGGGCGCCCTCGAATAACACGGACTTCCCTTCGTCCAGCGCGCGGTTCAACAGCTCTGCGGTATCACAAATGTACCCGCGAATCTTTTCGCCCAGCTTCAGCGTCTCTTCCACTTCATGCGAGAAATCGATGTCCGCTCCATACGCGCCCTTCGCCAGCCGGTTCTTTTCCGCAACCACGTGCGCGGCTTTCTTTCGAAACAACTCGGGCTCCAGCAGGTCGCACATCCGCAGCCCGCGCCGCGCCATCTTGTCTTCATACGCTGGTCCGATTCCGCGCGAGGTCGTGCCAATCTTATTTGCGCCGCGCGCGCCTTCGGCTGCTTTATCCAGCTCCCGGTGATACGGAAAAATCAGGTGCGCGCGATTGCTTACGTGCAGTCGGCCATCCACGCTCACTCCAGCGTTGCAAAGCGTTTCAATTTCCGCAACGAGGGCCGCCGGATCGACGACCACTCCCGTGCCAATTACCGCGTGCTGTTTTGGCCGAAGAATTCCACAGGGGATCAACTGAAGCACGTAACGGTCTTTTCCAATGATGACGGTGTGTCCCGCATTGTGCCCGCCGGCCACTCGCGCAATGTAATCAAACGAGCCGGAAAGATAGTCGACGACCTTGCCTTTCCCTTCATCGCCCCACTGCGCGCCCACCACCACGACGGATTTCATTCTTCGCCTTTCTCTTCACACCCCTTGACTCATCAAGGCCCTGCCCCATGGGTCGGGGCCGCACCCTTCCCTCTCCATCACTTCCTGAGAGGAAAATTACTGGCGGGAACTCGCGGGAAACAACAATTTAGAATCGTACGCTCGCCTTGCCCTCAACGCAAGCTAGCGTACCTCATGTCTTGAGCGGCTGCGCACGCTCTCGCACCATAAACCAAATCACCAAACCGATCAGAAATGCAAGGGCGCAATTAAATAGCATAGCGGGCATTGGCGAGAACAAGAGTGTTCCCGGTAGTAGCGCGAGGTCAAAGTAGAATACGACACGCGCGCTGATGCCAGGCTCATTCGCGAACACCCACTGCAATGCAGCGAAGTCCCAGAGAACCACACAGCCTGGAAGAAGGAGCGGGAGCCACTTTGCGCGTGCTGTAAACCGGGGCATAAAGTCGAATTCTACTTCTTAAGTTGAGCGAAACGAAAGCAGGAAACCAGGTGGTCGTTCACCATTCCCGTCGCCTGCATAAGTGCGTAGCAAATGGTCGATCCGACAAACCGGAAGCCGCGCTTCTGCAGATCCTTGCTGAGGGCGTCCGACTCTACCGTTTTTGCGGGGAGGCGGGCGTGGTTTTTCCACGCGTTCTGCTTGGGATGGCCACCGACAAAGCGCCACACGTATGCATCGAACGCGCCAAACTCTTTCTGCACTTCCAGAAACGCCCGCGCATTCGTAATCGCTGAGTCGATTTTCAGCCGGTTGCGAATAATCCCGGCATCGCGGAGGAGTTCGCGGACTTTTTTCTTGTCGTAGCGCGCCACTTTCGCAGGGTCGAATCCGGCAAATACTTCGCGATACCTCGCGCGTTTCCTTAAAATCGTATCCCAGCTCAGCCCCGCCTGCGCACCTTCCAGAATCAAGAACTCAAACCACTTGTGTTCGTCGTGAACGGGCACGCCCCATTCCTCATCATGATAAGGAATGTTCAATTCATTCGCCGCCCAGGTACAGCGCAGTTGTGTAATTGGTTTGCTCGTCGCCATCGCTCTTATGCCACGACTCACATCCCGGCAGCAGTCGAATCCAAACAAAAAAGGCGCGCCGCACTCAACTGCGCGACACGCCCTCACTTACTTCGTCTTCAAATTATCCGATGTGCCGTTCCAGCGCCTTGGTAATCATCTCTTTCGGCACTGCGCCCACGATCTGCTCGACGACTTGCCCATTCTTGAACAGCAACAGCGTCGGTATGCCCTGCACGCGATACCGCCCCGCTGAATTCATCGCTTCATCGACGTTCAATTTCATCACTTTCAGCTTGCCCGCGTAATCGTGCGCGATCTCCGCCACCGTCGGCGCGAGCATGTGACACGGACGGCACCATTCTGCCCAGAAGTCCACCATCACCGGCTGCGCATTGCTGGCGGTCAGCACCTCAGCTTCGAAATTCTTGTCATCGGCTGTCTGAATTGTATTGTCTGCCATGTTCTTTGTTCTCAGTGACTTCCCATCACTAGGGCGCCACCAATCTCTCCTCAATCGATTTAATTAGATGTTCCAGCACGCTTTTGGTTTCTTGCGGCCTGCCCCGAACTTCTGGGAGCTTGCCCTGAACTCTTGGGAGCCTGCTCCGTAGCTTGTGGCCTTTGCTCCGCTTCGCCCTCGGCTTGTCCTGAGCTGTGAGGGGCTTGCTCCGCTTCTTGTGCGGGTTTCCCCTTGTCCTGAGCCGGCTTTCCCGAACTCTTCACCGCTGGCGAAAATCCCCGTGCGGCTCGTGCGGCCTCATACAGCTTCGCATACTCCGCCGCGGCCGGCTTCCACGAAAAATCTTTCGCCATCCCGTTCAACTGGATGCGCTTCCAGATTCGCTCATCCATGTAATGGTGCAGTGCCTGCCGGACCGCAAACAACAGCGCCTCGCCGGTGTACTCCTTAAACTTGAAGCCGGTCCCTGTCCCGTGCTCCACGTCGAACGGCTCGATGCTGTCGTCCAGCCCGCCGGTGGCTCTCACAATCGGCACCGTACCATACTTCAAGCTGTACATTTGATTCAACCCCGACGGTTCGTACCGCGAAGGCATAAGGAACATGTCCGCTCCCGCCTCGACTTTATGCGCCAGCGCGTTGTCGTACGCAATCTTCACGCCCACACGCCCCGGATACGCCTCCGCCAGCGCCAGGAACAAATCCTCATACTTACGGTCGCCACTTCCCAGCACTGCCAGCATCAAATCTTCGCGCATCAATTCATGCGCTTTCTCTGCAATCAAATCGAATCCCTTTTGATCCGCGAAGCGTGACACAATTCCAATCACCGGCCGGCTCAAGTGCTCCGGCGGCAATCCAAAAACTTCCAACAGATCCGCCTTGCACACCTGCTTACCGCCCAAATCCTTCGCCGAATAGCTCGCCGCGATCAGCTTGTCCGTTTCCGGATTCCACGCCGTGTAATCCACGCCGTTCAAAATTCCCACCAGCCGGTCCGCGCGGCTCCTTGCCACTCCGTCCAATCCGTGCCCATATTCCCGTGTCTGAATTTCTTCCGCGTATTTCCTGCTCACCGTCGTCAAGTAATCCGAAAAAACCAATCCGCCTTTCAGCAAGTTTACGTTCCCGAAGAATTCGATTCCCGCTGGATGAAATAAAGCGGACGGCAGCCCCACGCGTTCTAGAACATCTCTCGTGAACTGTCCGTGATATCCCATGTTGTGAATCGAGAAAACCACCGGAATGTCCTTCACTAGCGGATCATCGCTGTACGAAGTACGCAACAGCACCGGCACCAGGGCCGATTGCCAGTCGTGGCAATGAAATACGTCCGCCGGCCAGATGTGTTTTGCAATTTCAATCGCCGCGCGGCAGAACTCCGCATACCTTTCCGGATTGTCCGGATAATCCCCGGTGCTCCCACCATACAATCCATCGCGGTCAAAGTAAGCCGCGTCTTCCACAAAAAAATACCGCACGCCGTTCAGCATCGCACCATCCGCAATCGCCGGAAAACGCAGCCGCGCTCCGCCCATCGGAATCGTCAAGCTCGGCATCACCACTGCCGTCACCTTCGTTCCACGGTAACGCGGCAACACCACCGCCACCTCGTGGCCCTGCGCCACCAGCGCCTTCGGTAGCGCCTCCACCACGTCCGCGAGGCCGCCCGTCTTCGAAAACGGCAGCCCCTCCGATGCCACAAACAGAATTCTCATGAATTTCCCGTCGTCAACTACGTAGCCAGTTTACGCTACCGGAGCGCTATGTTGGCGTCAAGATTCCAAGGTTATTGTCCCGCGCCTCGCTTGGCCGCAAGAAGACCCAATCTGGCTATCGCCCGTAGGGAACCAAACATTTCTGAAACCTCAAAGGCGACAAGGAAAAAGAGAGGATAGAACAGACCCGGATGGAGGTCTTCCCAACGCAAGAAGGGGCGCGCCAAGGCCATGCGTAAGGGAGACAACTTGATCCAGAACGCCATCGTGATGCCGATCAACGCACCGGCAACGATGTCGGTCGGATAGTGAATGCCTAAATAAACGCGAGGGAAGCAAATCACGAAGAAACTGTAGACGAGCGCGCCTATCCCAAGCCGCCGCGATATGAAAAGAAGACATGTTGCAATCGCGAAAGAAATGGCCGCATGGTCGCTGGGAAAGGAACTCCAGTTTTGCAACGTGTGCGGGTTCATCGCGTATGGAAGCTGAAAATGAAGCGCCTGAGCTCGCAGTGGCCGCTCACGAAACTGCAGCGTCAGTGCCAACGTCCTTGCCACCAGCACCGTGGCGGCCGAGATCACCATCGAGAAGGTTACGAATTCACGATCACGTGTCTTGTTTTCGCCGCGACGAAACCAGATGTAGAGCAAGAACCCCATCAGGACTCCGCCCTTCAGGAGGTTCATCCCCTCCACAGTGGAAACGAACACATCCCAGGTGAACGATCGGTGGGCAAACTGGTTCAGAAAGAGAAGGATACTTGTGTCAAATGAATCCACGTCCCACATTGGACCAACGCGTTCCTCGCGCACCTGCTTTTTGAGGCATGTGCGTTCCCTGGAGGAAATTCGATTTAAGGCGCGGCCTCAGACCGCTTCCCCGAACGGGAGGCGCATCCCCTGCTAGCCACGTCCGACCTGTCGCCGCCAATCTTAGCGCCGTTCGCCAGACACAGTCGCCGTCTTCTCAAATCGTTGTACCGGGTTGTGTAATAGATTCCGCAGCAGCCCCTAACCTGCTTGACTCTTAGCGCAGGCACTCTTGTTCACCCTGAGCCGAAGGGGTTGTCCGATTTTTCTCCTCAATCCTTAATGTATAGGCACCATCGAACCAATGCTCAATCCACTCCTGCCTGCCGCAGCCGCTCCCTGAAATATTCTTTCCAACTCTCAGGCAGCTCTACCACTCGCAATGCCCGCCGCACAGCGCGAATCTCGTCCTCTCCATACCTCTTCACAACATACAAATGCGTGATCTCCGAAACCGCCACGGCGTTCGCCTCCTGCGCAAGCATCTTGATTTCGTCCCCCGCGCCCACTTCTCCCTCCCGTACGACCGCCACGTAGAATCCCGTTCTCCCGCTCTCTAAAAACTGCTTCACCATGTCGTCGGAACCGAATCGTACGCCCAGCTTGTAGCAAGGCAGCCTTGGCTGCGTCACGGTCACTTCTGCCGTGCCGACGGAAAACCGGTCGCCCAGATAAACAGACTCTTCCAGCACTCCATCCCCGCCGTCATCGAGTGTAAAGTTTTCTCCAAACATGCCCATCGGCAGTTCTCGCCCAGGCAGCTCTTTCTTCCAGTAGTCGTAGTGCGCCAGCGAGTAGCAGTAAACCGCTTTGTGCTCGCCCCCATGCACGGTCAGGTCTGCCTGGCGGTCTCCGTCCAGATTCAGCGTGCGCAGTGCCACTCGCCCCTTAACCGGCTCTTTGAAGATCCCCGTCGTCACCGTCCTCCCGTGCCACTTCGTTTCCCGCGGCATTCCTGTGTTCACTGAAATCAGTTTCATTCTCTTCCTTCGCCTAGCAGGACAGCAATTCCTGGCTGCCCACGTTCGCTTACGCGAGCATCTTGGGGACGCGGTCGGGACCGTGCCCTCAGTCGTAGCGCTGTCCCTTCAGGAACTCCTCGCTCGCTACTATGACTCGCCATCATTACTTTGCTCCTCCTTTAGGTTATCTCATTACCGAGTTAGCTCCTTGCTGCGTTACTTCGCGCGGCGTTCCTGTGCCTCTTGCTACACTATTCCACCCATGGCTCGCCAGCGCCTCGGCCAACACTTCCTTGCCGATCTCCATTGGCGCGAAGAAATCGCGCGCGCGATTCGCGTCTCGCCGCATTCGCTGGCGCCACTCGCTGGCGACGGTCGAAGTCAAGCCTCGCTTCCCCGGGATGACCAGTACTGTTGGATCGAAATTGGCTCAGGCCATGGTGAAATGACCCAACACCTTCTCTTCACTGGCGCTCCTGTCCACGCTATTGAACTCGATCCGGCGTTCCTGCCGGGCCTGCGCCATCTCGCAAAGCAATTTCCCAGCCTCGACGTCGTCCCCGGGGACATTCTCAAAGCGGACATCGCCGCCATCAGTTCCGGCCGACGCATCCGCGTGTACGGCAATCTTCCCTACTACATCACCTCACCGATTCTTCATCATCTATTTACCTTTGCTGCCCTCATCGACGAAATCCACGTCGTTATTCAAACCGAAGTCGCCCTGCGCCTCGCCGCCCAGCCCGGCACACGCGATTACGGTTATCTCTCCGTCGTCACCCAGTTCTATACACGTCCCGAGTTTGTCTTTGAAATTCCTCGCGATGCGTTCAATCCCCCGCCGGAAGTCACGTCCGCCCTCATCACCCTCCGTCTGCCAGGCGAATGCGCAAATCTTTCCCTTGCTTCCGGCTCCGTACCAGCCGCAGCCAAGCAGGCACACTCATCCCGCGACGCCGATTCCCGCTTCCTGGATTTTGTGAAATTGTGTTTCTCGCAGAAACGCAAAACGCTCGTCAACAACTTGCGCTCTCTCGCTAGACCCGACCGCACTCGCGAAGCCCTGGCCTCGCTAAAACTCCGCCCCGACTCCCGCGCCGAGCAACTCCGCGTCGCCCAGCTGGCCGCCGTTCATTCTTATCTGCTCACCGTCCCGGATTCTGCGCCATGAGAGTCTCTCTTCGTGGCAGCCACCAGCCGGTCCGGATAGTCGCTCATGATTCCGTCCACTCCGGCGGCAATCAGCATTCGCATGTGCGCGGGATTGTTCACTGTCCAGCACACCACGTGCAAATCTCTTTTCTTGGCTTGTGCAATCAGCGTCGGTGTCACCAGGTCTCCCCGCACCACCAGTTGCCGGGCGCCGATTTCGACGGCTTTGTCGAGTGGATTTTCGATTTGCCCATCATGTAGCAGCCCGGTCATCAGCGTTGGCTCGATTTTGCGCACATTGAGCACGATCGCAGCATCAAAGGAAATCACCACGACCCGCGGTATTTCTCCCGAATCGCGCAGCGCGCCAATCAGCGCATGCTCTCCTCCCCACGCGCTTCCGGGTTTTATTTCCAGGTAAAACACAACGTCGTTTTTCTTCGAGAACTCCAGGATTTCTTCCAGCGTGGGGATGCGTTCTCCGGCGAATTCGCTCCCGAACCAAGATCCGGCATCCAGCCGCCGCAAATCGGCAAGCGTCATATCGTGTACCGCGCCCTGTCCGTTCGTGGTGCGGTTCACCGTGGCATCGTGAATGGCCACAAAACGCGCATCGCGAGAAAGCTGCAAATCCGTTTCGATGAACGTCGCTCCGAGCGCAACGGCTTTCCGGAACGCCGCCAGCGTGTTTTCCGGCGCGTTTCCCGAAGCCCCCCGATGTGCAATCACCAGCACGATGGCACTCTCAGCGTCACCATGAATTTGGCTACAACACCGCCGCCCTCAAAAAGTCCTGCTCTTCGAAATAATCCCATGTTTCCCGCCGTCACTGTCGGGAGTATGCTAACACCTCCCCACGGAACAGGAGCGGGCAACCCGGACGCCCTGCATCTCGAATCTAACTGGCCGAAAATTATCAGGACTTTTGTCCAGGAGGAAATCATGAGGAAGCAACTCCGGTCCCTGTTTGCAATTCTGCTCTTCACCATTCCCATGGTGGCTTTGGCAAACTCCCCGGCGGCTTGGCCGCAGGAAGAGAAGAAGAAGCGCAGTGAAAGCAAATATCGCGAAAAACTTGCAAAAGAAGTGCGGCACCAGCTCGTCATGCTGCCGTGGTACTCGGTGTTCGACAATCTTGCGTATAAGGTGGAAGGTGACAAGGTAATTCTCTCCGGCCAGGTCATCCGGCCTACTTTGAAATCCGACGCCGAAGCGGCCGTGAAGAGCATCGAGGGAGTCGCCTCTGTGGTGAACAACATCGAGGTTCTGCCGCTCTCGCCGATGGATGACCAGATCCGGCGCGCGGAATATCGAGCGATTTATGGAGACCCCGGCCTCTCGCGCTATTCCGTTCAGGCCGTGCCTTCCATCCATATCATCGTGAAGAACGGGCACGTCAGACTGGAAGGCGTGGTGGATAGTGAAGCCGACAAAAATCTCGCGTACCTTCGCGCCAGCGCGGTCCCCAACGTTTTTTCCGTGACGAATAGTTTGGTGGTCGGCGGCTGAGACAAGCAGTTCTTGGAATGTGCGAGACCGCTCGCTACGCGGCTCCCGCGCTCCCCCTCCTTTGCAACTGCCGCGAAATGCGCCGCCCCGTTTCTTTGAGCGCGTCAATAATTCGCGGCATGCTGTCTTCATCCATTTGCGTAAGCGTGCCGCTGGCGCCGAGCGCCGCGATTACATTTCCTGTTGCATCAAAAATCGGCGTGCCAAGGCACCGCGCGCCCAAACTGTTTTCTTCATCGTCCACGGCGTAAGCCGATTCCTTCACGTGTTCGAGATCGGCGAGGAGTTTTGTGATGGAGGTAATCGTTTTCGGCGTTCTTTTTTTCAGTCCTTGCTGCCTCACAATTGTCTCCACGTCGTCTTTCGGCAGCCAGGCCAGCAAACATTTTCCAACGCTGGTGGAATGCAAAAACATACGGCGTCCCACCCAGGTATTCACCTTGAAAAACCCCGGTGCTTCGACTTTTTCGATGTAGACCGCTTCCCCCTGGTCCAACACCGCAAGGTGCACGGTCATTCGAATCTTCTCGCTAAGCAACCGCATAAATGGCAGCGCGACGTCGGCGATGTCCAGATTGGCCTGCGCGTCTCCGCCTAGACTCAAAATTTTAAGGCCGAGCCGGTAGCGTCCCGTTTCTGCTTCACGGCGCAAATAACCGCGTCTTTCGAGGGTGCGCAAAATGTAGCTGGCGGAACTCTTGGGGATGGCCAGCTTGCGGCTGATTTCCGAATTGGTCATTCCGTCGCGGCGGTTGGCGGCGGCTTCGAGAATATTCAGGGCGCGCTCGACGGCGACTGCGGGACTGGCATCTGGGGCTGGCACGGGCGGACTCCTTATAAATTCCGGATATGTCCACAGTATAGAATACATGTTCAGGGAATTGAACAGTTGCTTGCAACTATTCCCTGGCTGCCGGGATCAATGGATAGGAGGGCTGAACATGTGTTCAATATATTGAACATGCTGCCGCGACTGAGAAAATACTCGCCACTGGTGTGCAAATTTCTCGCCATAGTGACGGGGATTTTCCACGTCGGCTTGATTGCCACACGGCGATGCTTTTATCTATTTGAACTGCTTGGTTTTAGAAACACGGTTGGCGCGGCAATTGGCCTCCGAATTGCCCTACCCTCTGTCCAGCCTTCGCCTGTTTTCGTTAGGAGAAAGGGATAAGGTAAATCATGGCATCTGCTACGACGAAACCGAATCCGTCAATGGAGCAGCGGCCCTTCGCAAATCGCATCGTTCTGGTCAACTCCGCTCCGGCGGATTTCGATGCCGCGCGGGATCTGCCCGAGGGCTTCCTCGAATTTCTTGCGCCGCTGCACGCCGCGCTCACTTTGCGCCAGCGCGCTCTAGTCGCCCGGCGTGATTTCGCCCTGGCCGAAGCGTTCGCCGGCAAACTTCCCGATTACCTTCCCCCTTCGGTGGCTACCACGAATTCCTGGCGCATTGAGCTTCCCGCATGGTGCTCCGATCAGCGAAACCAGATGACCGGGCCTGCCGACGACGCCGATCTCGTGGTTAAAATGCTGAACTCCGGCGCTCCCGGGGTGATGCTCGACCTGGAAGATTCAACTGCGAATACTTGGGAGCACAATTCGCGCGGGATCAAGAATATTCTCGAAGCGCTGGCCGGCCGGCTTACATACTTTGACCGCAAACGCGACAAGACTGTCGGCATCAATCCCAGCTCCACGGTCATTTTCACGCGGCCCCGCGGATTGCACTTGCACCAAGCAGGCGTTCTGCCTGGGGAATTGCTCCCTGCTGCTCTGTTCGACGTCGCGATGGTGGCTTATCAGGCGGACTTCAGCGCGCTGAAGCATCCGCTGTGCATTTACATTCCGAAATCCGAATCCGCCGACGAGGCGCTGTGGTGGCGCGATCTTTTCCAAATGATTGCGCGCCTGAAGGGCTTGCCGGTGAATGCCGTCAAGTGCATGGCTCTGGTGGAATCGCATCCGCTGGCGTTTCAGATGGGAGAGTTTGCCTGGAACCTACGCGACCACATCCTGGGACTGAATCTGGGGCGCTGGGATTACATGGCCAGCCTGATCCATTTCAATCTCGAAAATCCGGACTGGGTTCTCCCCGACCGCAACACGATTCCGCATAACGTGGCGTTCTTCCAAAATTTGCGCAATCTCATGCCGGACATTTGCCACAAACACGGGATGCTCGCCATCGGCGGAATGACCGCACTGTACCCTAGCCGGGAAGATGCAGAGTTGAATGCGCGAGCACTGAAGATCCTTGCGGAAGACAAAAAGAACGAAGCCAATTCATTGATGGACGGCGCGTGGACAGGCCACCCCGATCAAAATGAAATCGCGGTAAGCCAGTTCCCTTCCCCGAATCAGCTTCAGACGCGCCCGGTAGTTGGCAACACCCATCCCGATCTTCGGCCCTTGCCGAAGGGAGTCGGCAAGCGCACGGTGGCTGGAACGCGCGCGGCGGTCCGCACGGTGATTCGCTATCGCAACGGCGTTCTGAACGGCAAGGGCGCGAGCCTGCTGGACGGCTACATGGAAGATCTCGCCACCGACCGCATCTACCGCTTGATGATTGCGCAGCGCATGAGGCATTCGGGCCATGTCGAAGTTGTGGATGAGAATGGCGCGCCGGTTCGGCATACGCCGGAATTTATCCGCGATTTGTTTGACGAAGAGCTTGAGCGGCTGTTGCGCGAAACTGCGGAGAATAGCGATCCGCGGATAGAGGCGACACTTCGCGAAGCGCGCGTAATCAGTGAAAAAATGATCCGGCGCGAGGAATTCAATCCGGCGTGAGAAGAGATTTTTGGAGTTTCGATTGGATACCGCAGGAAAGGTAAGGAATAGCAAAATGTCGACAAACGGAACGAATGGGGCCAAGGGGAACGGGCGCAAACACCAGCCACCCAATTACTGGAGCACTGATCCCCGCTGGTCCGGCATCACGCGTCCTTACTCTTATTCGGATGTGCTACGGCTGCGCGGCTCGATCCAGATTGAGTACACGCTGGCGCGGCTTGGTGCGGAGCGGTTGTGGGATTTAATGCACACGGACGCGTACGTTCCTGCGCTCGGCGCCATCACGGGCAATCAAGCAATTGAAATGGTGCAGGCCGGATTGAAAGCGATCTATGGCAGCGGCTGGCAGGTAGCCGCAGACGGGAATACAGCGGGCGACGTGTATCCCGACCAGAGTCTCTACCCGTGCGACTCTGCGCCGAATTTGGTGAAGCGCATCAACCGCGCGCTAATGCGCGCGGACCAGATCGAATCTGCCGAGGGCAAGAAGTCCGCCACGCATTGGTTTGCGCCCATTGTCGCGGACGCGGAAGCCGGCTTTGGCGGCTCGCTGAATGCTTACGAGCTGATGAAAGCGATGATTGAAGCAGGCGCAGCGGGCGTGCACTTCGAAGATCAACTTTCTTCGGCGAAGAAATGCGGCCATCTGGGTGGCAAAGTGGTAGTGCCGACGCGGGAGTTCATTGAGAAGCTCGTTGCGGCTCGTCTGGCTGCCGACGTTTGCGGCGTGCCGACGATTCTGATTGCGCGCACGGATGCCAACTCTGCCGGCCTTTTGCTTTCCGACGCCGACCCGCGCGACCGCGAGTTCATTTACGGTGAACGCACGCCCGAAGGTTTCTACCAGTATCGCGGGGGCATTGACGCGGCCATCGCGCGCGGGCTGGCTTATGCGCCTTATGCCGACATGCTGTGGTGCGAGACTTCGACGCCGGACCTCGCGGAAGCGAAGAAGTTCGCAGAAGCCATTCACGCGAAATTTCCCGACAAACTGCTGGCGTATAACTGTTCACCTTCGTTCAACTGGAAGAAAAAGCTCGACGATGTGACCATCGCGAACTTCCAGCAGGAACTTGGCAAGATGGGGTACAAGTTTCAGTTCGTGACGCTGGCGGGATTCCACGCGCTGAACATGTCCATGTTCCATCTGGCGCGCGGCTATGCGCAGGCGGGCATGACGGCTTACTCGAAACTTCAGCAGGAAGAATTCGCTTCGCAGGAACTCGGCTATCGCGCCGTCACCCATCAGCGATTTGTCGGCACAGGCTACTTTGATGAAATCGCGCAGGTGGTCTCCAGCGGCAATTCTTCCATCATAGCGCTGGCCGGTTCGACCGAAGCCGAGCAGTTCCATGGCAGCGTACCGCTGACGCCCTCAAACGGGCATGCACCGGAAGCACACGCCTAGTGCATTTCGCACGAGGAGAGCCTACCGCCAAGGCCTCCACGCCGGTTCGCGTTTATCTTGACGTGCGGGCGAACGCTTAAAGAACACCGGAAGCGCCAAGCAATCGCGCCGTCGAGGAGTCGAATTGGAAGTAAATTAATGGCGATCGTGCTCAGACTGAAGAACCCGAAGATAGCAAGTACCGCGTTCATAGCCCGGAAGCGCGTGTAGCCGAACACTACACCCTTTTCGTTGCGCGGCGACCATATGGCCACACTCGTGGAGCAAGATTACGCCGTAGTGTGAGCCAAGAACCGTTAATGCCAGCGGGGCATCTTCAACCGCGCCCAGGATGATCAGGGCGCCGATCAGAAGCACAGACCAATGGACGAATACTCTTACTCCTCTGATTTGCATTACTTCGATCAGTTTGTTGAGCTTTGGGGGGCCGCATTGTCGTGACTTCCACAGAATCCCAAACATGATTCGACCACCAGGCTCCGTTTCGATGTTCGGAAGCATGGTACAGGTGTTGTCTTAGAGTTAAGACAAACCCACGGCTATTTAAGAAACTACCGGCCAGTTCTGGCCGTCGGGATAGGAGCGGCGCGTTCTGAACGACGGCGCAGGAGCGGCATAACCCGTGGTGGTTGAGCCTTTCATCACGGTGTCGAAGGCGGATTGGAAGGCTTCCATCTCCTGCTGCGTGCCGACGGTGATGCGCGTGTAAGTCGGCCAGACCGGCCAGATTCGGCCAATGAACACATTGCGCGCGGCCATGGCGTCGATGACTTCCTTAGCGGGCCGCTTGGTGTCCAACATGAAACAGTTGGACTCGGACGGGACGTAGGAATAGCTGTGGCTGGACAGCCAATCAAACGTCTTTTGTCGGATTTCGGCGTTCAACTTTTTGCGGTCGGCGACGAGATGCTCGTGCTTCAAGCTGGCGGTTGCGGCAGCCAATGCGGTGATAGGCATGGCACTCCAGCCGCTGAAGTTTTCCAGCTTCGCGAGCAAGTCCGGACGCCCGATGGCCACTCCGCAGCGGATGCCGGCCATTCCGTAAATTTTCGAGAAGGTGCGCAGCACGATCACGTCGCGATCAGCCTTGACGAGGTCAAGGGCGCTGACGCCGTCGGAAAAATGGATGTAGGCCTCGTCCACGAGAACGACCGAGCCTTTCGGCTTCGCCGCCAAAAGCTGCTCGACGTCGGAATGCGGCGTCAACGTTCCGGTCGGATTATTCGGACTACACACATAGAAGAGCCCGGCGTCCGGAGCCGCCGCGAGCATGGCCTTGATGTCGTGCGCGTAGGTTTTCGTCAGAGGAGTCTTGACGATGCGCGCTCCGGAGATTTTTGCCGCCTTCATACCGGCTTCGTAGCCGGGGTCGGCAGTGACGTAGCTCTTCGCCGGCGACGTGAACGCCAAAACGGAGAAATGCAGCGGCTCGCTCGACCCGGGAAAGACGCGCACGTATTCCGGTTTGAGGCCTTCCATTTCCGTGAAAGTCTTCACGAATTCTTCCGCGAGCCAGTAGGAATAGCGCCCGCCCTGCGGCGCCATATCCACAATGGCTCTCCGCGCGGCGTCGCAGGGCCCGAGCGGATTTTCGTTTGCGTCGATCACCACAGCACCGGGATGAAAAACTTTGCGGTCTTCCGCCGCGAGGGACGCCTCGGTGGTGATGCGGAACGCTGCCGCCGCCGTGGCCGCAGCCGACAATTGGAGAAACGTCCTCCGCGAACCATTGGAAAGTTTCTCGTTGGTTTTCATCCGGGCCTCCTCAAACGCGCACGTCTTTTTCAGAGATAAGTCCTGCGGTCCTTACATAGCGGCAAAAACGCCGGGCGGTCCATCCGCCTTGCGACTCACTATAGCACCGAATCGAGGGAGGATTTAAGAGTCAGTTGCAACACGGACGGCGGGCGAGCCTCCCCCCTGTATTTTGGATGGCAATCAACGAACAATTTGATGGCGAAGATCGGATAGATTTTCGCGGACGTTTTGCTCTAGGCTTTAGTTTGACGTCGTACACAGAGAAACTTGGGGGGTAGCGTGGTTCAGGCGGCAACACATCCTACCAGTACACTCTCTATCGCCGAACGAATCGACGCATTGGACTGGACCGCCCCGGAGCAGTCTCTTTCGGAGCGCGGCTATGCGGTTACGCCTCCGGTTCTCACGCCCGCGGAATGCAGCGAGCTTACCGCCCTTTATAAGGATGCCGGCCGTTTTCGCAGCCACATCATCATGGAGCGTTATCGTTTCGGGATTGGCGACTACAAGTATTTTGGGAACCCGCTTCCGGAACTGGTCGCCGAGGCCAGAAGCAGGGCTTATCCGCATCTCGCCGTAGTTGCGAATCACTGGGCGCACGCTCTTGGTGAAAGCACTCCTCCGTATCCTGGCGAACATGGCGCTTTCCTGAAAATTTGCCACAAAGCCGGGCAGACCAAGCCCACGCCGCTGATGCTGCATTACGAAGCCGGCGGGTACAACTGCCTGCATCAGGATCTTTACGGCGAGGTGAGCTTTCCTTTGCAAATGGTTTTCCTGCTCGGCCAGCAAAGCCGCGATTGGGAAGGCGGCGAATTCATCCTCGTGGAGCAGCAACCGCGCGCGCAGTCCAAGCCGCAGGTAGTGATTGCCGGCCAGGGCCAGGCGATTATTTTCACCACGCGCTATCGGCCAGTTAAAGGCTCGCGCGGCTACTACCGCGTGAACGTGCGGCACGGCGTCAGCCGCGTCCATCGCGGCACGCGCTACACGCTCGGCGTTATTTTCCACGACGCAAAGTAGCCAAGCGCGACGATTGCTGCGTCAGCCCGCTGTCCGAATCCGCACTCTCCGTCCCATTAACGGGCACCGGCAGCCTCCTTTTTGTCCAACGTTACCGCATAAGTCGTTCTTACCCAACAACGTACCTGAACCGTGCGATGGCCGACGGCTTGCCCATGCAGTTCAACTGGATTTGGAGGCAGACGATGGGCACATTCATGCGAAATCTGCGCTATGCCGTTCGCACCCTGGGGAACAGCCCCGGGTTCGCGACGGTCGTTGCGCTGACGCTGGCTCTCGGCATCGGTGCCAACGCGGCGATCTTCTCCGTCGTCTATTCGGCCCTGCTGCGGCCGCTGCCCTACCATGAACCCGACAAGCTCTTTCATCTTGGCGAAGCGCGGAGCCAGTCTGACAACAGCACGAGCGGCGCGCAAGTTTCGTATCCGGATTATCTCGACTGGAAGAAAGCGGCCAGGAGCGTGCAATCCTTCGCCGCTTATAGCGGCGACGCCTTCACCCTGGCTGGAAACGGCGAGCCGAAGAACATCTTCGCTGAACAAGTCACTCCTAATTTCTTCGCGACACTTGGCGTGAAACCGGCGCTCGGGCGGGACTTCCTCGAAGGCGAAATGCAGTCGGATGGACCGCACGTTGTGATTCTGACGCACGCATTCTGGCAAACAGAATTTAGCGGAGATGCGAACATCATCGGGCGCGTCATCCGCCTGGACGGCAAACCAGCGAGTATCGTGGGTGTGCTTCCGCGCGACTTTGAGTTTGCGCCCGCGAATTCTGCGCCGCTGTGGGTACCCATTCACCAAACCGGGGATCTCATCACGCGGCGCAGCCTCCACTGGCTCAGAGTGGTGGGGCGGCTCGCTCCGGGCTTCTCTCCCGCCCAAGCTCGCGCGGAAATGCAGGCGATAAGCGCACAGCTCACGCAGGAACACCCGAGGGAAAACGCCGCGGTGTTTTTCGTGATGGAACCTCTCAATCAACAAATCGTGGGCAAGATCCGGCCTATCCTGCTGATCCTTCTGGGAGCGGTGGGATTCGTGCTGCTGATCACCTGCGCCAATGTGGCCAATCTCGTGATGACGCGCTCGATCGGGCGGCGCAAGGAATTTGCCGTGCGTTCCGCGCTGGGCGCGACGCGCGTCCGCTTGTTCTCCCAGCTCCTTACGGAAAGCTTGTTGCTGTCAAGTATCGGCGCGGGCGTCGGGCTTCTGGGCGCCCAGTGGGGCGTTAGTTTGCTGGTGGCCGCGATTCCTGAGCAGCAGTTGCAGGCGATGCCTTTTCTCCGGAACGCGGACATCAATACGACGGTCCTTCTATTTCTTTGCGGCGTCACGGTGCTAACTGGAATACTTTTCGGGCTGGCGCCCGGTTTGCAGGCTTCTCGAAGTTCGTTGAATGACATTTTGAAAGATGAATCGCGCGCCGGCACGAGCACGGCTCACGCCCGGCTGCGCAATTCGCTGGTCGTCGCCGAAATTTCAATTTCTCTGGTGCTGCTTGTCGGCGCCGGGCTTTTGCTCAAGAGTCTGCACGCGCTGCTGGGGCAAGACCCGGGCTTCAACGTCCACAACGTGCTGACTTTCTATGTGAACTTGCCGGACTCTGGCTATCCGAGCGACAAGACGCCTCCTTACTACAGCGCGGCCGCGGTGCGCTTCGATCATGCATTCACGGCGCGTCTCCGCAGTTTGCCGGGAGTCGTTGAGGTTGGCCAGGCGTCCGCGATCCCCGCCAGTGGAGGAGGCGGCAGTATCCGCTTCTTGGTCGAAGGCCGCCCCACCGCCCTGGGACAGGAAGATGAATGCCAAATCATGACCGTCAGCACGGGATATTTCTCCACACTAAAGATCCCTCTTGTCGAGGGCCGGTTCTTCGCAGCAAACGATAAGAAGGACACAGAGGGCGTCGTTGTTGTAAGCCGCGCGTTCGTCAAAGCTTACTTGCAGGGAGAGAATCCGGTCGGCAAACGCATTCGATTCACTTACAGCGCGAAAAATCCGTATCTCCAAATCGTGGGCGTGGCAGCAGACACCGCATCGATTGATATCGCCGCACCGCCCCCGGCCATCATCTACACGCCGAATGATCAGGGGCCCTCAACTTTTTTGAGTTACCTGGTGCGCACCGCGGGGCAGCCGTCCGCATTCGTTGGAGCAGCACGCGCTGCATTGCAGCAAATGGATCCTCAGCTTCCCCTGATACAGCCCCAATCGCTGGAAGAGGTTGCCGCGCAATCTCCTTCCGTCTTTCTCAGGCGATATCCGTCTTACCTGATCGGCTGCTTCGCGACGCTGGCGGTAATTCTCGCTGTCGTCGGATTGTACGGGTTGATTGCGCATATGGTGCTGCAGCGCACCAGGGAAATTGGCATCCGCGTAGCTCTTGGGGCGCAGCGGCGCGATATTATGCGCATGGTGCTGCGTCAGGGAATCCGCGCCACTCTGGTTGGCTTGGCCATCGGCGTTATCGCTGGACTCGGGCTAACGCGTCTATTGAGCAGCCTGCTTTACGGCGTCACGCCGCGCGATTGGCTGACGTTTTCGGGAGTGACGATCCTCTTGCTTGTCGTCGCGCTGGCGGCGTGCGCCATACCTGCTCGCCGTGCCATACGGATCGATCCCATCGTGGCTCTGCGCTACGAATGACGGGACGCAGGTTCGTTTATTACGAAGTCTTCTTCCAGAGCGCGAAAGTATCTGAAATTAAGCAGAGCTATTCGTGGCCGCCGCCGAGTTCGCGCACGATGGAGCCCACGAAGGACTTCGCATCACCGAAAAGCATGAGCGTCTTGTCGAGGTAGTAGAGCGGGTTGTCGATTCCGGCAAAACCGGCGGCCATGCTGCGCTTGATCACCATCACCGTGCGCGCCTTGTCCACGTCGAGAATCGGCATGCCGTAAATGGGGCTTGAGGAGTCGGTGCGCGCGGCGGGATTGGTAACATCGTTCGCGCCAATTACCAGCGCAACGTCCGTTTGCGGAAATTCCCCGTTGATCTCGTCCATATCCAAAAGCTTGTCGTAAGGAATGTCCGCTTCCGCGAGAAGGACGTTCATGTGCCCGGGCATGCGGCCGGCGACTGGATGAATTCCAAATTTGACGTCGACGCCGCGCTTCGTTAACGCGTCGTATAGCTCACGCACTTTGTGTTGCGCCTGCGCCACGGCCATTCCGTAACCGGGCACAATGACTACCTTATTCGCGGCTGCGAGAATCGCTGCGGCTTCCTCCGGAGTCGCGCTGCGCACCGGCCGTGCTTCCTGTTTGGTTGCTGCCGCGGTCTGTTCTTGTCCAAACGCCCCAAAAAGCACGTTGGAAAACGAGCGGTTCATCGCTTTCGACATGTTCACAGAAAGAATGAACCCGGAGGCGCCGTCGAGCGCGCCTGCAATGATTAGCAGTTTGCTGTCGAGCACGAAGCCCATCGCCGCGGCGGATAGCCCTGCGTACGAATTCAAAAGTGAGATGACTGTCGGCATGTCCGCTCCGCCGATGGGAATAATCATCATCACCCCGAACAGAAGGGGAATCCCGACGATCAGCGGAAAAAGCTGCGTCTTCTCCGGATGCGCCACCAGCATGCCCGCAACAATGATCGCCACTCCCAGCAGTCCAAGGTTGACAATGTTCTGACCTTTATAGGTGATGGGCCGCTGCGGCAGAACTTCCTGCAATTTTCCCGCGGCCATCAAGCTGCCCGTAAACGTCAGCGAACCGAGAATGACCTCCAGCGAAAGCACGCCCATCATGAAGGGCGGCACGTCCGGGGTGCGCAAATAAAATTCGGCGGTACCGACCAGAGTCACGCACAGTGCGCCAAATGCATGGCTAAGAGCGGTCCGCTGCGGGACCGCGGTCATGGCCACTTCGCCGAGCGGAACGCCGATAATCGTTCCCAGCACCAAAGCAATCACGATCCACTTGTATTCCACGATGCCGTGATGCAGCAGCGTGCCAGCAATCGCCAGCAGCATGCCGAGCTCGCCGGCAAAAACCCCGCGGCGCGCAGTCGCCGGAGAGCTCAACCATTTGAGGGAAAGAATGAAAAGCGCGGTGGCGATCAAGTAGGTGATTTCGATGATGTTTTCCATGCCGGGCAGGTTGGTCATGGTTTCTTGGGCCCGCTCGCTTTGAACATTCTCAGCATGCGGTCGGTAATCAGGAATCCGCCGACGATGTTGCTCGTGGCGGCGACGATGGCGATGGTTCCCAGAATCTTTGCGAGCATCGCTCCATGCGCGTGGTATTCGCCGGCAAGAAGGATGGCTCCGACAACGGCGATAGCATCGAGAGCGTTCGTCAAGGACATCAAAGGGGTATGGAGAAGAGGTGAAACGCGCCGGATTACCTCAAATCCGATAAATGCGGCCAGCATGAAAACGTAGAGGCTCGTAAGTAAATCCAGCTTCATGATTTCGCCATCTCCTTCGCTTGCGCCGGCAAAGGCGGGAGCGAGAAAAATTCCCGCACACGCGCATTGACCACTTCTCCGCTCCGCGTCAGCATCGTCTCGCGGACGATTTCATCCTCCACATCCAGCTGCAGCTTTCCGTCCTTGACGAGATGCAGCAGGAAGGCGCTGACGTTTCGCGCGAACATCTGACTGGCGTGATAGGGCACGGTGCTAGCGAGATTGAACCATCCGATGATGGTCACTCCATGCTCCACGGTGATTTCTCCGGGGCGAGTCAGTTCGCAATTGCCGCCGCGCTCGCCAGCCAGATCGATGATTACGGACCCCGGGGCCATGCTCGCGACCATTTCCTTGGTCACCAGAATCGGAGGCTTCTTTCCGGGAATGACCGCCGCGGTGATCACCACGTCGCTTTCCGCCACAACTTTTCCCAATAGCTCGCGCTGGCGCTTGTAAAAAGTTTCGTCCTGCGGCCGCGCGTACCCGCGCGCATCCTCGGCGTCCTTGGCTTCGATAGGAAGCTCGACAAAGCGTCCGCCGAGGCTCTGCACTTGTTCTTTTGCAGCGGGACGCAGGTCGTAAGCGGAAGCCACGGCGCCGAGCCTCCGCGCCGTAGCGATTGCCTGCAAGCCGGCAACGCCCGCTCCAATCACGAAAACACGCCCAGGAGTAATCGTTCCCGCTGCCGTGGTAAGCATTGGAAAAATGCGCGGCGAAGTATCCGCGGCGAGCACGACAGCCTTGTAGCCGCAAATCGTGGCCATTGACGAAAGCACGTCCATGCTCTGGGCGCGCGTCGTTCTGGGCATCAATTCCACGGAAAACGAAGTCACACCCTTCGAACCGATTTCTTTAATGGTTTCGATGGACCCCAGCGGCCTCAAGAATCCAACGAGCACTTGCCCGCTGCGGAAAAGGGGAACATCGGCCTCGCCGGTTCTGTCGTTCGATCCGTAACAGAGAACTTGCACAACGATGTTCGCCGCGCGAAACACATCGGCGCGATCGGACACAATCTTTGCGCCTTTCGCGGCGTAGTCCGCGTCCGGATAACCGGCGCTGGCTCCGGCCCCAGCCTCGACCACAACTTCCAGGCCTGCCTTCGTTAAATTTGGAACGACCGCAGGCACCAACGCCACGCGCCGCTCTCCGGGAAAGCTCTCCTTGGGCACACCTACAATCATGAAGCTTCCTCCGATGCTAAAACCAGAACTGCCGTTGGGAATTGCCCTCAGTCGAGGCGATCAACTCTATCCATTTCAATAAAGGGCGATCTCACCACAGGGCCAAACGCTCCAAATCATACACTCATGGGACCTGGTTCGGTTAGATAACATCACGCGTTTCGAAGTGGGAGTCTCTTTTAGTACCTATGCTCTTCAATTCCAATGACCTAATTACGGATTGGCAAGAAAAAAGGGACCGCTCCGCGGTCCCCTCTTTTTAACTACGGACTGAGCGAAGAAATGCTGCGGTTAGTTGCTCGCTTGCGTCTTGTCGGAAGGCGTGCCTGTTGTCGCTGATGCTTCGCCGATGGACAACTGGTACTTCTTCCCGCCGAACAAAATTCCCGTCAGGGTCTTGTTGCCAGCCTGGTCGGTGCTGGTGGAATAGCCACCTGCGGGCTCGGCCTTCTTTAGCGGAACAAGCTGCGCCGGGACGTTTGCAACTGAGCCCTTGTAGCCAGAAATGCTGACTTCCACGCTCGGCCCGCTTCCGGCCCACTCGACCTGATACTCACCAGCCGGGAGCTGTTTGCCGGCAACAGTAATGGTTTCGTCGACCTTCAATGTGCCCTTGTTGGAATTACCGGCGATAGCGCCGGCGGCAAGCAACAAAGAAAATGCCAGCAGTCCTGCGGTAAGTTTTGTCTTTCTCATAAGAGTCTATTTTCCTTTTGTCTTCGCTCCGCGGAAGCGAATCAAGACGATCCTTCCCGCTGAGGAAAGCATGATTTGACTACTGCTATTTGATAGGGAAGAGGATGCCCAGGTTACATTTCCAGCAACCAAAGAAATGCACGAATGTATTGGAAAATCGATTTAGCTAACGTGCAGTGCTCTACGGTTTGCCGTACTTCCTAGCAAACAGTGGTGCCGGGAACGAATATTTCTGCTGCCCAGCAATCCGCTTTCCAGTTCAAAAACCTCGCGTCCAGGTAATCTGTCGCACGGTCGCGTCCCTTCCTTATCTTCATTTTCAGCGTTTTTTCTTTCGCGGTATACTTTCTCATGCGCTTCAAGAATCGTTCGGCGTGCCTGATTTTTTTGACTGCTCTACTGTTTGCGCTGCTGCCCGCGCGCGCAGCTTCGCAAGGAAATTCTTGGGAAAAAGAGAACGCCGACTGGCGCGAAGCACATAAAGCAGATCTTCTCAAGCCTGACGGCTGGCTATCTCTCGCCGGCCTGGAATGGCTCGGGCGGGGCGAAAATTCCATCGGCTCCGCACCTGACAACAGAATCCATCTCGCTTCCGGACCCGCGCATCTAGCCACCCTTCACCTCGAAGGCGAAACCGTGACGCTGAATCCGCCCGCAGGAGGATTCCCGGCGGACTTCCTCGTCTCCGGGGCCCCCGCAAAGCCGCAGACTCTGCGCGCGGAAGCGAACAAAGATAAGCTTTCTCCGCATCTCACTGTCGGCACGCTCAACATGTACGTAATTCGCCGCGAGGCCCGTTTTGCACTTCGTATTAAGGATTCTCATTCTCGCGCTATCACGGGATTCCGCGGGCTCAAGTGGTACGCCCCCAATCTCGCTTTTCGAGTCATCGCCCGATGGATTCCCTATTCTCCATACAAGACCGTGACCCTCGCCACCCTTGTGGGCACAAGCTACGACCAACCCGTTCCCGGCGCCGCGGAATTCAGCCTCGCGGGAAAGACCTTTCGGCTGGAGCCAGTGCTTGAAGATCCTGCCGTCGAGAAACTTTTTTTCATTCTTCGCGACAAAACCAGCGCCACAACCACTTATGGGGCCTGCCGGTTTCTCTACACCGGCTTTCCTAGCAACGGCCTCGATAAACCGGGCGAGCTGGTACTCGATTTCAACCGCTTGGAGAACCCTCCGTGCGCCTACACCCCCTATTCGACGTGCCCGCTTCCGCCACCGGGCAACCGCCTTCCTATCCCGCTCCCTGTCGGCGAGCAGCGTTATCACAACTGAGCGGCGATCTGTTTTTCTTTCTCTGTAAACTCTGAGCTGGAGCCTTTCTCTTCGCGCATTCATTTTGAAATTGCCAGCCGACTATCGGAGAATAGAGGTGTTACTCGAAAAATGGATTCAACAAACTCCAATTTGTTTCCCACGAACAACGATTCCCCCGCCCGCGAGAAACTGCTCACCCTGCGCCTCGCTCTGCTTCGCCTCCACAAAACTCTTCTCAATATGGAGCGCCGCGAATATGAGCGCGAGAATGGCCACGTGACTACCGGCGAGCTTTTTCAATTGGTCATCGACCACGCGCAGTTCGCCTGGCTTCATAACATTTCCGAATTCGTCGTGCGCATCGACGAGACGCTGGCGGCCAAGGAGCCGGTCACCCCGGAATACACCAGCAGCGCTATTGCCCTTGCGCGGAAAATGTTTGTTCCCACGGAGTCCGGCGACGCCTTCCAAAAAAAATACTTCGACGCCATCCAGCGCGACCCGGCGGTGGTCATCGACCACGCGGAGCTTGCGCGCCTGTTTAACAACGAGCCTTCCGACTCGCCCACGCCGTAATATTCAATGTTCCCTGATAGACTTTCCCGGTCATCTGGAGGTCGCCATGAGCGAATCCGTGGATGTAAACCTGAATAACGCCGCCGTCTACCACAACGAAGAAGAGCACCGATTCGAGTTATACATCGAGGGACTTCGCGCCCTGCTTACCTACCGCCTTTCTCCCAACCGCATCGTTTTGCTTCACACGGAAGTGCCGGAGCCCTTGGAAGCGCGGGGCCTGGCGGCAAAACTTACGCGCTTTGTGCTCGACTTCGCGCGCGAGAAGCGCCTCCAGGTTGTACCACTCTGTCCCTACGCTTCCAGTTTCCTTCGCAAGCACACGGAGTATCAGGATCTCGTTTCTGCCAAAGACTTGCAGAAACTGCTATCCCGATGAACGGCCCTTATGTCTTCGCCTCGCATCGCCTTGAAAAACTCTTTGGAGACACTCCCAATTCGCCGGCTCCGCCGCTCCGAACTTCCATCGGACACCGTCAAGCTCGCGCGTTTTCTGATTGGAAAAGTTGTCGTCCACGATCTTCCCACTGGCCGGCTTAGCGGCCGCATCGTGGAAACGGAAGCTTATCCACCCGGCGATCCAGCTGGACATCATTTCCGCGGCCCTACTCCGCGCATTCGCTCGATGTATCTCGCTCCGGGCCACGCCTACATTTTTTTCAATTACGGCGCGCACTTCATGCTGAATGTGGTGAGCGAGCCAGCGGGAATCGCCGCGGCGATTCTCATCCGCGCACTCGAACCTCTGGACGGCATCGAACTCATGCACCGCCACCGTAAGACCACTCGGCTTCTCGATCTCACCCGCGGCCCCGGACGCCTGGCAGCGGCTTTTCAAATCGGCCGCCGCCACGACGGACTCGACCTGTGCGCTCCTGGCTCCCTCTGGCTGGGCGAAACCAGCCATCCTATCGGGCGCATCGGAAAGACTGTACGCATCGGCATTTCGCGAGCCGCCGATCAGGTCCTTCGCTTTTACGAACACGGGAATCCCTTTGTCAGTGGTCCAAAGCGCCTTCTTCTTCCCCTCGCGCCCCGCAAGAGGGCGGCTCTTTCTTAGCCGCTCAGTTCTTGCTGAGCGTGCTCTCTTGCGCTTCCACGGTTTCTGCTCGCCGCGCCAGATATTTGCGAAGAATCTCGTCCAACTCTTGTGGCCGGATCGGCTTTGAGATGTAGCCATCCATTCCTGCGGCCAAACATTTCTCGCGGTCGCCCTTCATGGCGTGCGCCGTCAGCGCGACGATCGGCAAGCGCATTCCGCCGGGTTCTTCTCTCTTTCGAATCGCCGCGGTCGCTTCGAACCCGTCCATCACCGGCATCTGCACGTCCATAAAAACCAGGTCAAAACTCTCCTTTTCAACCGCCTGCAGCGCTTCGAGGCCGTTCGCCGCCACAGCCACGGTGTGGCCCCTTTTTTCCAGCAGCCGGCACGCCAGGCGCTGATTGACCAGATTGTCTTCCGCCAGCAGGACGCGCAATGAGCTGGAGGGTTCGCGGGCATCATGCAGCGAGTACCGGGTGATCAGGGGGATTGCGCCTTTCTGCTCTCGCGAGCCAAGGACCCGGGCAATCGCCTCGCGCAATTCCGATTGCCGTATCGGCTTCAGCAGATATGCAGCAACTCCCAGCTCCTGGCAGCGTGCCGCGTCACCACGATGGCCCGCCGAGGTGAGCATCATGATCGTGGCTGTCGACGAGGTTGCTCCTTTCCGGATTCTCCCGATCAATTCGAACCCGTCCATCTTGGGCATGTGCATGTCCATCAAAATCAGCGCGAAGGGTTCTCCGGCCTGCTGCGCTTCGGACAATTTCGTCAGAGCTTCCTCTCCGTCTTCCGCCGAAGTCGATTTCATCTCCCAACGCCCCAGCATTCCTTCCAGGATTCGCCGGTTCGTGCGGTTGTCGTCCACAATGAGGACTCTCACAGCGCGTAGAATCTCCGGAGGAGCGATCGTCCCGACTTCGATCACTTTTGTGTCAGCCATCCGAAGCCGTGAGGTAAAGTGAAACTGGCTTCCCTTTCCGGGTTCGCTTTCGACCCAAACTTTCCCGCCCATCATCTCCACCAGCCTGCTGGAGATCGTCAGTCCCAGTCCCGTTCCTCCGTACTTTCGCGTAGTCGAAGAATCCGCCTGTGCGAACGGGTCGAAGATTACTTGCTGCTTCTCCCTGGGAATGCCGATCCCCGAGTCCGTCACGGTGAACCGCAACGTGAATTCAACATCATGGGTCGCTTCCATTTGAACTTTCAGCGCCACTTCGCCCTTGTCTGTGAATTTGATGGCGTTCCCGACCAGGTTCATCAGAACCTGGCGCAATCTGCCGGGGTCTCCTCGCACGGTCTCAGGAACTTCGGGAGCGACTTCGCACAGCAGCTCCAGCCCCTTTTCGTCGGCTCTTATCGCCAGCGTTTTCAAAGCCGTTTCCAGACAATCGCGCAGGTTGAAATCGACGGCTTCGATATCGACCTTCCCTGCTTCAATCTTCGAGAAGTCCAGAATGTCGTTGATAACCGTTAGCAAGGAATCCGCGGACATTTTCACGGTTTCCAGATACTCGCGTTGCTCCGGCTCAAGCCGAGTGTCGAGCACCAGATCCGTCATGCCCATCACGCCGTTCAGCGGCGTGCGGATTTCGTGGCTCATGTTGGCGAGGAATTCGCTTTTCGCGCGGCTCGCGGCCTCCGCTATTTCCTTGGCCTTCACCAAATTTGCTTCTGCTTGCCTGCGGCTCATGAATTGCCCAATCTGACCGCCGAGCGCCACGCCCAGGCGAAGCAAATCTTGATTTGGTTTTTGGACCTCCCCGCTGAACAACTCCAATAAGCCTCCGAGTTCAGCATTCTGAAAAATGGGAATAGCCAAACAGCAGCGCAGCCCACAGGCAACGGCCGCCTCTGCCCGAGTGAAATCGGTGTCTTTCCTTACATCCTCGATCCACGCCGGCTGCCGGTTGATCCAGACACGCCCAGGCAAGCCTCTGGAGGTAGGCAGCGATGTCTTGCGAGTTACTTCCAGGAATTCCTCGACCGATGTCCCTGGCCGCTGCCAAGTGTGCTTGCATCGGAGCACGTCCGTTCCCTCGTCTAATTTCCAGATGGCGGCCACTTCATGCCCCATTCCTTGGCAAATAACCTTCAGGATCTCCGACATAGCCTCTTCCATGCCATCCGCCTCGGCCAAAAGGCGCGTAGCATCGTACGCAATCCGTTGTAGCTTCTCGGCTCGCATACGCTCGACGACTTCTTTCTGTAATTCCTCCGTTCGCTCCTGAACGCGAACCTCGAGCTGATCCCTAGCACCCTTGAGTGCCATTTCGCGGTCCTGGATCCGCTCCAGCATCTGGTTGAAGGATGCGAAGAGCTTTCCCAATTCATCCTTGCCTGGGGACACTGCGCGCAACGCGTAGTCTTCCTTGGCAGACACTCTCTCGGCCAGACCGGCAAGCTGCAGGATGGGTTCGGTGATTAGACCCACGAGACGGCGCGAGACGACAACCGTCGCGAGGAAGGAGACAATCAGGACAAGAGCGGATATTTCCGTGTACTTTGCCGCTCTGGCTCGAAGTTCGGAAAGGTCCGAAACGATGATCATGGAACCGACCTTCCGGCCTTCCAGAGAAATGTTCCGGCAAAGCGTCAGAGAGTCTGCTTCGAAGGCCGCTCCTTCGTTCTTGCAGACGGGTGATTTGTAGCCTGCATTAGTTCCCGCGCGCCGGTATTGGGCAAAGAGCTCCCCATACTTGCCGTACAGGGTCGCGCTGAGAATATTGTTTTCGGCACGAATGGTGGCCAGCCACTCCTCTGCGGACTTTCGATCGTTAAAAGCCAACGAGGCTGCCGTTCGCAAGCCAAGAGTGTCCGCATCAGCCATGAGCCCATGCACCATGGACGCACGAAAGCTTGTCCTCTCGTAATACTCGAATACCAGACAAGCGATGCTCAGACCGAGAAGACTCGTGCAAGAGATAACCATGACCAGCTTCTGTTGAATCGATGCATTAGTGAAGAACGACATCTCATGCACCCCTCAGACCGCCGATTCCAGTACTTGCGAGCGCCAGCGGCGGCGAGCCATTTTCTACACGCCGTAACCCACAGCCTGCGTTAGGTTGATTCAGGGTAGGTTTCTGCAGCAGATTCCTTTCATCCTTGGGCGACACGACCCTTGTTCGAGCGAAACCTCGCCTTCTCGCTATCGAGATTATCGTTTTGGCATACGCACGCGAGTCGCCAGAAGGCAATGGTCTGTAAGAGCCATCTCCTTTGGAATCAGTCTTTTTTCTTTTAGGAATGCCGATGGAAACTCCCTAGCCGAACCGTTGAGGCATAGTCGTTCCAGATTGAAACTATAGGGGAGGTTCAATTCGATAGGCTGCTTAGTAATGCATGGGAGGTAATTCCAGGGCCGGCCGACTTTCAGTCTCCGCTGGCTTCGGCAAGCCGGTCACATGCGGATCGAAAATTCTCGTACCAGGTCTCGGTGAAGCTGGTGATGACTTGCTCCGCGGTTTGTCCAGCTATTTTCACACCGGAATGGACGATGTCCCCCCAGGTGTGCACGCGGGTGCCTTTTTCGGTATGCTCTTCGAAGTTGACCCATTGTGCCAGCACTACGCCGAGGGAGTGGTCGATCCATCCCACTCTGTGCGCAGGCTGGCAATTCGTAATGACGTGACTCACGACCGTCTTTACCGGGTCCAGGACTTCGATGTCCAGGCGGCTTCCGGCTTCCCACGGGCGGCCCTCGCGCCACTCCAACTGGCCGTAAATGTTTGCAAATTCATTCCAACGCCGCCAATTCGAGAAAACCTCCCAGGCAAGCTTCCTGCTGGCCGTGGTGGTCACACAATATTGAAATCGAAACATGACTTGCGGTTTCGTACCCGTCTTTCCGGAGTTTTGGGATCCCCACGAAGGTCGCTCGGGGCCTATTCTTTATACATTGTATCTTTAACGATGTAAAGGATATAATGCGGGGGCAAAAGTGAGTGGGAGGGTGCTGTATGCCGCGCAAAGCTGATGCTCGTCTGGAAGGCCGCATCCTCGATGCCGCGTACCATCTCTGGAGCGAACGTGGAGAGAATGCCCTCACCATGCGCGCCGTTGCCAGCGCCTGCGGCACCACTACCCCGACGCTCTATGAACGTTTTTCGAATAAGGAAGACCTGCTTTCCCTGCTGCGCCGCCGCGCCCGGCTGAACCTCTTCTCAGGGATCAAGTCCTCCAAGAATCCTGCGCAGGTTTGCCGCCGCGTGCTGGACTTCTTTGCGGCCCATCCCAACGATTTCCGGCTCATCTCGGAAGATTGGGCCATCGCCTTCGCGAGGAAGGAACACATGCCCTCGTTCGAATTCCTGAAGCAGAGCTTAAGCAATCAATTGGGCGGGTCGCCTGAAGAGCACACTCCGGTGGCTCTCGCACTCGTGGCGCTTCTGCACGGCACGTCTACACTTCTTCATTCCGTGGACGTCCATAAAAAAATTGCGCGCGATTTCCGCAGCGCTTGCATCTCCGCCTGCGAAGCCTTGATCCAGGCCGCCTCCGCTTCGGCCAAAGCCAGTGGCTAAGCGGCGGCCAATGGCCCTTCCATAACCGATACGAACGAGTCTCCCCCTTCTGGCCCGTTTCATGCCAAAATGTGGTCGACGAGCGCCCGGCCCCAGGCGCCTGCGAATCGCACGTCGAGACGTTCCAGCCAGCTCTAGACGCCGCGGTGTTCCTACGGCGGTCGCGCGCCATACCGTTGGTTGTGTCCCCAACGGCTGGCTCACGGGATTTCCCAGTTGGAGGTTCGCCATGAGCGAATTCTGGAGACAGTGCGAAGGTCAGGTCATCGATAATCGATTCCGGCTCCGGCACTATTTGGGCGGCACGGAGGACTCCGCCGTTTTTCTCACGCAGCTAGCCGAGCCACAGTCAAAAAAGGCGGCTATTAAATTCATTCCCGCCGGCCCCAATGCGGATCTCCAGATCTCGCTCTGGCGCCGTATCATGCAGCTCTCTCATCCCAATCTGCTGCGCATCTACGACATCGGCCGCTGCCGCATCGAAAACAGAGATCGCCTGTACGTCGTGATGGAGTATGCCGAAGAGGATCTCTCCCAGATTCTTCCCCAGCGTGCCCTGACCGGATCCGAAGCTCGCGAAATGCTCGAACCCGTATTGGATGCGCTGGTCTATCTGCACAGCTTTGGCTATGTTCATTCGCGAATCAAGCCCTCCAACATTCTGGCCACCGCCGATCAACTGAAGCTTTCCAGCGACACTCTCTTTCCCATTGGGGAATCCCGCAAGTTATCTCGCAAGTTCGACGCCCACGATGCTCCCGAAACCGCCACTTCGCCGCTGTCCGCAGCCGCGGACGTGTGGTCTCTCGGTATGACTTTGGTCGAAACGCTTACGCAGCGCCCCTGTGCACTGCAACCGGGAAGCCAGGCAGATCCGATCGTCCCCGATACACTGCCGCAACCCTTTCTTGACGTCGCACGGCATGCCCTCCGACGCGATCCTCGGCGCCGATGGACTGTGGCCGAGATCGCCGGGCGACTAAATCCGGTGGCAGTCGCCGCCGCCGCCGGGCAATCCGTTTCGCCCCTGGCGGTTCCCCTTTCCACGGTTCCAGCGGTCCCCGCAGCGAAGTTACAAGGTCCAAAGTTCGACGCCGCGCTGCAAAAAGCGCAAGCAGAAGCGACGCGGCTTCAAATCCCAGACGGGCCAAAGCAAGGGCTGGAGCTTCCCAATTACGTCGTTCCCGTCGCGGCCGCTCTTCTGGTTATCGTCGCGGTTGTGGCGCTCCCGAAAATCCTTGGCCGTCGCTCCGACTCTTCGTCGTCCGCTGCAACGGCTGCTGTGCAACCCGCGGCGCGGCCGGATTCCGTCGAAAAGCCGGCGCGCCGGGAAGCTTCCTCAGCTCCGAAAGCGTCTGCACCAGCAGCGACGCAAAACTCGATGAAAGCTGTCGTAGAGAAAAAGGCTGTGGCGGAGCCCCGGAGTTCAGCGGCCACCACACCGGCGCCTGCAGCGCTGCGCACAGATACGTTCCCATCCGCAAACCCTCCGACCCATTCTGGGTCACCTTCGGCACGCGCGGAAGTCCTCGAGCAGGTTTTGCCCGACGCTTCCGAGAACGCCCTCGCTACCATTCATGGAGTCGTCCGAGTCGGCGTGCGCGTTCAGGTGGACCCCACAGGCAATGTAGCTGAGGCCAGGCTCGATTCTCCCGGCCCTAGCAAGTATTTCGCCGACCTCGCTCTGAAGGCGGCTCGCCGCTGGCAATTCACTTCGCCCGAAGTAGGCGGACACAGCGTCCCAAGCGAATGGCTCATTCGCTTCCATTTCACGCCGTCGGGTCCCAAGGCCATTCCAACGCAAACCGCTCCGTAGCATTTGCTGGCCCCAGCTGCAGCTCTATGCATCGGCCAACCACAGCCCCGAGTTGTGGAGTTGACTCAAACTCATCAGAAGACTAATCCGAGCTCTGAGCAGTCGGTTCTCATAACCACAGAATCGGAGAATGAACAATTGCGCACGGCATCACTTGCAAAGCGGGGCCGGGCCATCTACGCTACTGCCGCCGAGGAAATAAAGAGTTATTCATGGCCGATGTCCAACCCGAACTGATCGCGCTGGGATTCATCTGGTATGTAGCGTTTCTATTTTCCACCACTTGCCATGAAGCGGCGCACGCCTTGGCCGCGAAAATCGGCGGCGACGATACGGCATTCGCGGGTGGGCAGGTGTCCCTCAATCCGGTGCCGCACATCCAGCGCGAACCGTGGGGCATGGTGGTTATTCCGATCCTCTCGCTGATCATGACCGGGAATCTTTTTGGCTGGGCGAGCGCACCGTACGATCCCCTGTGGGAGCGGCGGCATCCGCGCAGGGCGGCATGGATGGCGCTGGCGGGACCGGCGACGAACTACACGTTGATGCTGATCGCGGCAATTGCACTGCGGCTGGGGTGGTCACACGGTTGGCTGCACGAGGATCCGCTTACGGGGAATCCAGACTTCGCTAGCAGTGTGCTGAGCGCTTTCTTTTCGCTCAATCTGCTGCTCGGCACGTTCAATCTGTTGCCTGTTCCTCCGCTGGACGGCAGCACGGCCATCATGTTGTTCATGGGGGAAAAGCGCGCCCATCGTTACCTCGACTGGCTCAGGGGCAACAGCTACGCAATGGTTGGTCTGCTGCTGGGAATACTCGCGTTTCGCTATATCTATGGCCCGATCAGGACAGTCGCCACGTATTACCTGCTGCGAAGTCGCTTCTGATGTGGGCCTGGAAAAAAACACCAGGTAGCACGTCTCGCTGCTCCAGTTGTAAACACACAGCGGCAAGTTGTGCCGTACGCGCACTGTTTCAGAAGCGCTGAGCCGGGCTAAACATTCCACTTTCATCGACTTGCAACAAACCTGGCTGGAAGAGCACTTGCGATCTCTGTTGCAGAGGTTTCGCCATGCCGTTGACCGAGGAGCATACCATCAGCAATTCCTATCCCGTCGAAGCATCCGGCTGGGATATCGCCCATCTGTTTTTTGTAGAGAAGTCGGAACTCGAGTGGAAAGAAGGAAGCGGCAAGTACCTCACACTCAGCCGTTCGCTTTGTCCAGGGTCCATGATCTTTCTGCGATTAGTGCAAAACACCTCCTTGGATCGTTCCATTCCCGTGGCCTACCGCGCTCACCATGTCGGAGTCACCCCCGGAGGGCAGCAGCAGTTCCGGCTCAAGCAGGTCCAACCGAATTGCGGATTTATCGGTAAAGAAAAATAGGCTGAGAGGAGGAAGCTGACGGTACTCCAACCCTCGAAAGAGAAGAGGGAGTCTGGAAGAACAGAAGGGTGTGCACTTCTGGCCGAATTCGCCTGACACTGTGCCGGAATGGGAAGGGGAGAGCCGGTTGTGGACCGAAGTGGAGCAGGGGCTGACACGGCTAGGAGTTATTTCGCATCATGCATTGTTCTGCATTAGAAGCCCTCCCTACGCCGGAACCGGCGGCCGTCTGCCAGAAGGAGATAAATCCAATAGCTTCAATGGAATACTGATCTTGAAGCAATACCTAGAATTAGAAAAGACCTGTGGAGGTGAAGAGAGCGAAGTGGCATTAAGGATGCCATGGCAGAGAGTATTGTGGGATTAGTTTCGTCAAGGACGGCTGAAATCGCAGTTCCGAAATCTTCGTTGACGCCCTGTATCCTGGACGACGATCCGGCGCAACTGGAAATGCTGTCAGCGGTGATTGCGGATATGGGCTATGAGGCTGTCCCCACGTCCAATCCAGAAGAAGCGCTGAATCTGGTTAAGAACGGCCATTGCCGAATGGTGCTCGTGGATGTGCATATGCCGGGGATGGACGGGTATCAATTCCTGGACCAGGCATTGCGGAGTGACCCCGGAGTGCACGTCATTCTGATGACGGGAGACTACACACTGGATTCAGCGCTGGAAGCAATCCGCCGCGGAGCGTCGGATTTCATGCCGAAGCCGATCGACCGTGTACGCTTGAAGAGGTCGCTGGACGACGTTGCCGCGCTGTACGATCAGAGAAGGCGGGTGAGGGCGCTGGAAGAGCAGTTGCTCAAGGACCTGGAATTTCACGGCATCGTGGGGAAAAGCCCCGCGATGCTGGAAGTATTCGATTTTGCGCGGAAGGTCGCGCGCCATTACACCAACGTCCTGCTGGTGGGCCCGACGGGAACGGGAAAAGAGCTGGTCGCCAGAGCCATTCACCAGATCAGCCCGGTGAGCCAGCAGAAGCTGGCAGTGTGCAACTGTTCCGCGATGGTGGATACCCTGCTGGAGAGCCAGCTCTTTGGACACGTGCGTGGCGCGTTTACGGGGGCCACGGACACGCGGCCAGGCTTGTTCGAGTTCGCGAACGGCGGGACGGTGTTCCTGGATGAGGTGGGAGAGACATCCCTGCCGATGCAGGCAAAGCTATTGCGGGTGATTCAGAACCGCGAAATCCAGCGAGTGGGCTCGCCGGAGGTGCGGCACATTAACGTGCGGTTGATCGCCGCCACGAACCGGGATTTACGCGCAGAGGTGCTGGCGGGACGTTTTCGCGAGGATCTATTTTACCGGCTGAGCTCCATCCAGATCCGCATTCCTTCGCTGAAGGAGCGGCTGGAGGATATTCCGCTGCTGGTGCAGTTCTTCCTGAAGAAATATAACAGCGCCTATGGGAAAAATATTTTCGGGCTGACGCGGCGGACGCAGACCGTAATGCTGGGGCACGCCTGGCCGGGCAATGTGCGCGAACTGGAAAATGTCATTTCCAGCGCGTGCATCACCGCGTCGGGAGACTTCATCGATCTGGTGGACTTGCCCGAACAACTGCAACACCGGCAGAAGAGTCCGCGGGAGGATGACGACTGGAAACCGCTGTCACTCGAAGAGGTACGCAAAGCGCACATCCACCGCATACTAGAGATGTGCCAGGGAAACCGGCTGAGAGCCGCGCAATTCCTGGGAATAGGACGCACCAGTTTGTACCGCTATCTGAAACGCGATGGCCTGGAGAACAGAAAAGAAAAAACCGTGGCGCCGCAGCCTGAGGCCAGCACGGGTTGAATAGAGCGTAAGATGCACCGTCTGGTTTGTTTGAGGTGCAGGCTGTTCCAACCTGAACCAGTTTCCCGCCGTGAAGCAGGACGCAACTTACAGCGAATTTTAAGCTACTCAAAATGCGTGGATTGTCCGGCGCTTCTTTGGCATTCGCCCTGCAGCTAATATCTCCGGCGGCAGAACAAAGATTGAACAAACACACTCTCTTCCCAACTGATTGATGGCAATCCAGAATCTAAGGAGATTCAGGTGCATCCGGCGGCGCATGGCGCGGTCACGATACGCCAAACAGTTCCTACCAACAGTAGCTCCACAGACCAACGCCAGCAGCCAGCCAGAAACCCCTGGAGCGCCGCGTAACCCGCCTCATACGGAGCGCGGCGCTCATTCCTCCCACTGAAAAAACCTCTCGCTCATTCAAACACTGTTTCGTTTCGTTGCGCCGGCTGCGGTGACCACTCGAATCCATAATGGATTTGCTGGAGTCTTGAATCCCCCGGATGCCCCGCGCCCGAGGCAGGTGATGTGGTATTCTGCAAGTCCCGTTTCCGCAATCGAAAAAGTAAACTCGGCGGCTCCGAGGCCGCATTGAGACAAGGAGAGAAGAAGATGAGAACCAAGTCCCTGGCAGGGGTGTTGAGCGCTTTGCTTATGATGTCGGGAGCTTTAGCGGCCTCAGCCCAGGAAGTGACGCAAGCGGAGAAGGACAAAGCGCTGCAATATCTGGAAACAACGAAAAAGAATGTGCTGGAGGCGACGAAAGGCTTGTCAGAGGCCCAGTGGAACTTCAAGCCGGCGCCGGACCGTTGGTCGGTGGCACAAGTGATGGAACACATCGCGGCATCTGAGGATTTCATCCGTGGAATGCTGAAGGAAAAGGTGATGATGGCGCCGGCGGGAGAGCCGGGCCGCGACGTGAAAAAGGCTGACGATGCGGTGCTGGCGATGGTTCCCGACCGCACCACCAAGGCGCAGGCGCCGGAGCCGCTGGTGCCTACCAATCGCTTCGGGTCACCGGAGGGGGCCCTCAAGCATTTCGTGGAGAGCCGCGCGACGACAGAGGATTTTCTGAGGACCACGACAGGGTTGCGAGATCATGTGACGGACAGCCCGCTTGGAAAGCTGGACGGCTACGAGTTTGTCCTGTTCATCGCGGCGCACAGCGAACGGCATACCAAGCAGATCAATGAAGTGAAAGCCGATCCAAACTTTCCGAAGAAATAAGAAAAAAATCAACAAAGAGGCCGCAGACCGCAAACTCACAAAGGAGATCAGGCGCCGCGCGGGGACAGTGGGAATGCCCCTTCGCGGCGCACTTGGTTTTGGAGAGGTCAGCAATTAGAGCGTCGTTGGCGCTGGCGCCCGACGCATTAGAGTTGTGGGCGTGAGAGAGTGCTTGATCGGCGACTGCGACGTGGACTTGAGTTGCCTGCAATACGTAGGAGGAGTATCTTTTGGCCAGTTCCGGACCCTAACTTTTAACGGAGGAGAGTCGGATGAACAGAATTCTGACAGGAAGTCTGTGTGCAGCGCTGATTGGCTCTGCTGCGCTTGCGGCACCAGTTTATGGCCAGGAAAAAAAAGAAAGTTCCGCGCCGCCCAAAATTATGCACTTCGGCGATTTGAAGTGGACGCCGATCATAAAAGGCTGCGACCTTGCGACGGTTGCTGGCGATCCCACCGCCGAGGGGACGCCGTTCGTGGTGCGCCTGCGCTGCGCCGATGGAGCCAAGATCCCCGCCCACTGGCATCCGACCGATGAAAACGTAACCGTGCTAAAGGGAACCTTTCTGGCGGGCATGGGCGAAACTTTCGACGAAACAAAAATGATAACGATGAACGTCGGGAATTTTGTAACCATGCCAAAGGAAATGAGGCATTTCGCGATGAGTAAGGGCGAGACCATCGTGCAAGTTCACGGCGCGGGCCCATTCAAAGTGAATTGGGTGAATCCGTCCGAGGTGCAACCGCCGGACGCGCCGGCAGCGGCGGCCGCTAAGCCGAAGTCCTGATCCGCTCGCGAAATTGGCCGGCGAATCAAAAGAATCTTCACAAAGAAATCTGGGGCCCGAGGCCGCCCGTTCTGGCTGGGCCGCGGACGCTGTGCTAGACTTTTCTCTGCTCTCGCGCGAAATGAACGCGAGTGCCGGAGCGTGGAACTTCGGGCTCTGTGCAACGAGGTCCCGCGAACCCCGCCAGGCCCGGAAGGGAGCAACGGTACCGGGATCACCTCGGGTG
>Ga0207665_10000113_pt1 | contig 53145 bp, 41 predicted proteins | sample LARL112metaG_FD_184351 | JGI IMG/M metagenome (GOLD analysis project Ga0207665, IMG submission 184351) | Corn, switchgrass and miscanthus rhizosphere microbial communities from Kellogg Biological Station, Michigan, USA - LAR L11-2 metaG... | ecosystem: Host-associated > Plants > Roots >... | reverse complement strand
GCTCGATCTCACGCTTGCCCATGCCAAGAATGGCCCCGCTCAAGAAAACGTTCTCGCGGCCCGTGAGCTCGGGATGGAAACCTGTTCCGACCTCAAGCAAGCTGCCCATCCGCCCTTGAACCTCGGCAAAACCAGCGGTAGGGCGCGTGACGCGAGAGAGAATCTTGAGTAGCGTGGTCTTGCCAGCTCCATTGCGACCAATCAGGCCAACGATCTCACCTTCGTGAATGTCGAAGGAAACGTCGCGGAGTGCCCAGAGCTGTTCAGGGCTCCGTTGGTCGCCGCTTCGACGGTTCCATCCGAATAGCCTCCTAGGTGCATTCATCGCGTTCGCGAGAACGTCACGAAGTGCGTGGTACCGCGCGCGCTCGCCAATCGCATAGCGCTTCCCGAGCTCCACACTGTGAATGGCCACTTTATGCATAGGCTAAACCACGTCCGCTATGGTCGACTCCTATGTAATAGAAAACTTGCTTGGGATATTGAGCGCACCACTCCTATGATCGTACCGATGTTGAAAATTCTCAGTGGCGACTATCATTTCGGGCAAGCACTCCCAAGCGTCTAGGAGTTCTCCTTCCTCGTATAAACTCACGGCCCATGAATACGGTCCTGGACGAACAGGGAGCATCGGGAAGCAATAACGGAGCTCATGGACTCCTGGCTCTAACTCGACGTTATCTATCGCCCAACCCCAGATAAGTTGACGGTCGTGGTTGTAGAGAGTGACACCGTGATGCCCCATGTGCACGGTGGACGTGACCTCCACAACAAATTTTAGCGTAATGGGTCCCACTGTTGCGAGGGTATGCGGCTGTTCTGGCTCGGGCTCGGCGATTCCCCAGCTAAGAAAACGGGCCTTGGTTGATGTTCCGCGATCTTGCGAGTGACCGTTCGCGTCCCCCCTGGCCATGTCTGACTCGTAGGCAGAGGCGACTTCATGAGTATTGCCGTCCATACGAATTTGGCCCGCCTCAACCCAAATCCCACGGTGGGAGAGACTGCGAATCTGATTGAGTTGATGAGACACGAGGACCACTGTGCGTCCTACACGGGCGACATCGCCCATCTTGCCGAGGCATTTTTTCTGGAAATTCATGTCGCCGACGGCCAAGACTTCATCGACGAGAAGAATCTCCGGCTCGAGGTGAGCAGCGACAGCGAAGGCCAGGCGGACGTACATGCCGGAGGAGTAGTACTTTACGGGGGTGTCGATGAATTTTTCAAGTTCGGCGAAGGCCACGATTTCATCGAACTTGCGCTCGATCTCGCGCTTGCCCATGCCGAGAATGGCGCCAGAGAGAAACGTGTTTTCGTGGCCGGTCAGCTCGGGATGAAAGCCGGTGCCGACTTCGAGGAGCGAGCCGACGCGGCCGTGAATCTCCGCCCAACCAGTGGTGGGTCGGGTGATGCGAGAGAGGATTTTCAGAAGAGTGGTTTTGCCAGCGCCGTTGCGGCCGATGAGGCCGAGGACTTCGCCTTCGTGCACTTCGAGCGACACATCCTTCAAGGCCCAGAAGGTCTCTTCCTTCTTTCGGCGCAGCGAAGCAAACGGCGACCTTAGAAATGCCTCCAGCGAGTGTCGCAATCCGTGGTCCACCTGCAAGCCGCGGTGGTACAGCTTGCTGAGGCCTTCAGCTCGGATGACAGTGTTATTCATCGTTCAAACGATCTTCACACCCGATCGGCAACGGAGGACTCCATGCGATTGAAGAAGAAGAGACCGCCGACGACGATGAATGCGACGACGACGCTAGAAGCGAGCAGGAGCAGACCGGGGGAGTTGCCTCGGCCGGTGATGGCCCAACGGAAACCGTCAATAACGCCGGCCATGGGGTTGAGGCCGTAGAGCCAGCGCCAGCGAGGGGGAACGAGAGAGGACGGGTAGGCGACGGGAGAGGCGAACATCCAGAACTGGACGACAAAGGGGATGACGTAGCGGATGTCCCGATAAAGAGCGTTGAGCGCGGAGAGCCACAGGCCGACGCCAAGAGCGGTGAAGACAGCGAGAAGCAGAAGCGCGGGCAGCCAGAGCGCGGCAAGACCGGGGTGGATGCCGTAGACGAGGGTGAAAATAGCGAGCACGACGAAGCCGATGGCGAAGTCCACAAGGCCGGAAAGAGCGGAGGAAATGGGAAGAATGAGGCGCGGGAAATAAACCTTGGTGATGAGGCGCTGGTTGTCGACGACGACGTTGGTGGTCATCTGGAGGGCGTAGGAGAAATAGGTCCAGGGGACGAGAGCGGCGAAGTAGAAGATGGGATAGGGGAGGCCGTCGGAGGGGAGCTTGGCGAGGCGGCCGAAAAAGAGAGTGAAGACGAGCATGTTGAGAACGGGTTGCAAGACGACCCAGAGGACGCCGATGGCGGTCTGCTTGTAGCGGATCTTGACGTCGCGCCAGACGAAGAAGTAAAGGAGCTCGCGGTAAGCCCAGACTTCACCGAAGCGGAGCTCGAAGAGGCCACGCGGCGGCTCAATCCGGACGGTGGAGGAGCGGAGAGGGAACGCGACGTTGGCATGCGTGACGGAAGCCGTAGGCATCGAAAAAACCCCGACAATGCGCAGTGAACTCTTAATTAGAGTACCAGAGATGTGGGCGGCGGAGAGATGCCGGCGCAGTAGGGACTCATCCATCGAAGACCAGGAGAGTCATGAAAAGGGAGAATCAAAAAGACAGCATCAAGGCGGGGGAGGATTGTTTTTGAGCTGCTGGAGGTCCCGGTCTTCGATGTGCTGCATGAAGGCTTTGCGCTTGAACAGATAGCGCTGGAGTTCGGCGGAGAGCTGGCGGGGAACAAGGAAGAATTGGTTGTGGGCAATTTGGGAAAAAGAGACGGGGCCGCGCACGGGAATTAGATGTGTGCCCCATTGGAAGATGAGGCCAAAGTTCCAGAGAGTGAAGCCGGCGAGAAGAGCGCAAGCAGCGGCAAGAGTGGCGCGGCGGGAGCGGAGGAGTTGAGCGGTGCGGTCAAGGAAAACGGCGAGGCCTAGAATGAAAAGCGGGGTGAGAGAAACAAAAAAGCGATTGCCATAGGAAGAGATGCCGGCCCAATCGGGATAGCAGGAGATAAAAACGTAGAAAGCGAGAAAGGCTGCGAGAAAGGGAGTGCCGGCGCCGTGTTGCCAGCGCCAGAAAATAAAAAGACCAACGATGGCGAGGATAAGAATGGGCGTCCAGGTGAGCAGTCCGTGATTGGAGGAGAAGAGGACGGCTAAGAAGCGCGGAGAAAACCAGTTCCAGTCGCGGAGCGGAATGTAGCCAGATTCGAAGGCGCTGCCGTAGATAAGGTAGCGCGTAATGAAAGTGGGAAGCAGACAAACGAGGAGAACCATGACGAAGATCGAGTGGCGAAGGAGAAGCTCAGGAACATTCGGAATGGATTCGGACGGCAAGGAAGAATCGCGGCGCAACACAAGGTAATACTGGCGGAGGGCTTCGATCGCGAGGACGACGAGAACCATAGCGTTGGCGTAATAAACGTTGAGCATGAGACCCGTGATTGAAGCCAGAATCACCCATTGCGGGAGCGATCGGTGGGAGCCCGTTTCCTGCCAATACCAAAGGAAAAGAGCCACAGCGAAAAAGGAATGTGCGTGAGACCAGGAGGGATTGAAATACATGTAAATGGGGAGCGAGCTGGCCCACCAAATGGCGAGGGTGGCGAGGAGGGCCCAGCGCTCTTCGACATATCGGCGTGCAAGCCGGAAGGCCAGAACCAAACCGAGAAAGCCATAGAACGCGGTGGCGACCGCCATGGTGATACGGTAAGGGGCGGAAAAACCGTCGGCGACGACGGAGGACCCGAGGACGCGCGCGAGAAGTACGCCTAGGTGAGCAAGGAGAAGAAAAGGCGTCCAGAGAATCGCGGGGCCAACGCTGAAATGATTTTCCAGATGGCCGGTCCGAGTGCGAAAGAGGGATCTTGGCTGGCCGTTTTCGTCGATGCGCTGGCCGCGGAAACTTTCGTTGGCAAGTCTGTAATCTTCAGCGAAATCGAGATTATGCTGAGTAAGCAGAGCGCGAGCGAAAGCGTAGTAGCCGACGCCATCGCCGCGCACCCAGGGATTGAGAAGTGGTAATGAGAAAAGGAAAAGAACGAGAAGCAGCCGCTCCGGTTTGCGCGAGGGCCGCGCGGGCGATGCGCGGAAGTCTTGTTGGTCCACGAACGAGTCACTCGCTGAAAAAACTTTCGGCAATCGCGGTTCCTTTGGAAAGTTGCTCGATTTGAGGCTGAAGGTAAATCCCTTCCCGGAGATTTGCAGACAGGCGATGGGAAGGTCCGCCGAGCGTGACGATCATGGTTTCAGGACAGTATTTCGTCTCGTTTCAAGAAGATTCGCGACTTTCTCCACCTTTTGAGCCTCGACGCCCACTTCGTTCAGCGCCTCGCGAAAGTGCCTAAGAAACCTGTCGAAATGCCCATCGTTTAGTCCTTGGTCCCTTGAATGCGCATGAACACTATGAATGTCTTCTCCCGTGTAGACAACTCGTCCGCCTAGAAGCATGGAGATAAACATGCTTTGCCGGGAGCACAGTTGCGCCATATCAGTAGTTTTAAAGAAGGGGCTAAGTGTGTCGTCCGCAAAGACTCTCTTATAAAATGCTTCGGTAGCAGCCGAAACTGTTTTCCTTCCACCGATGAGATCATAGAGGTCATCGATCACTTGACCCTCCGGAAGTAAGACCACGAGACAGAAGTAGGCTGTGACTCAATAACTGAGGTTCGCTTGTGGCGGTTATTGTAGCCTTCCTGCCGTTGTAGTCAACGATCTGATGCCTGGCGGCGCAAAACGTTCAAACTCTTGCCAGGACAGGCGATTCTTCTTCAATTCTCACAGCAGGGAAGAGAACGACTTTGCACTGGAGGGATCGTGCGATGAGGCACGATTTCTCGGCTTTCTCAAGAAGCCGAATGGCGCAGTCACGATCCTCCTCTTTCAGGACAGCTACGAACGGCCGCAGTCTGAATTCCGTAAAACGCCAGCCGCTACTTTCCTTGGTAAGCACGCCTTCGGTGGAGAGATGCAAAGATCCAAACACGAAGTGAGAACTTTGTGCCATGCCCTCAAACGTGCTGACAAAACACGAAGCCACAGCGGCGACAAGGAAATGTTCCGGGGTCCAGCGGCCTGGCTCCCCCTGAAATTCGGGCGGCGGGCTAAACGATAAGGGGGGCTGGATTCCTTCGGCCTGGACGACGCCATTGCGTCCCCCTGCGCCGACGGCCTCAACGCGGTATTCGTGAATGGATTCCATTTCGTCCTCCTCGCACGCGACGGCGAGATCATTCGACCTCAGCCCGAGTCATGGTGCAACCTAGCAAAGGAACGCCTGAGGGCCGCGTGACGCATGGCACGGTCGAAAGTGACGGCGGTCACAGCCAGGCAGGCTTGTCTCGCCGTATTCATGGGATGTAGGGAGGTGGCCCATGCAAGCAGTTCAAGCAAGAACGAGAATTACACTGAAGAACATTTTGTTCGCGACGGACTTTTCACCGTCGGCGGATCTAGCTGCGCCGATAGCGGTCCGGATCGCGCGACGTTATGGCGCGAAGGTGTACGGCGTCCATGTGAATCGATTTGACGACTATACAGCTGCTGCACCCAATGCCTGGGCAGCGATGGCTGAAGCGGCGGAAAGGGAGACCAAAGAAGATGCCGCGCGGCTGAATGAACAGCTCCAGGGCATCGAACACGAAGTGGTGATCGGAGAAGGCAGACTGTGGGACGTGATGTCCGATCTGATCGAAAAAAAAGAAATCGACCTGGTGGTGCTCGGGACTCGAGGACGCACGGGCCTCGGAAAGGCTTTACTCGGTTCGGTTGCCGAACAGATTCTCAGGCAATCGCCGTGCCCGGTGCTGACGGTTGGGCCACACGTGAACCCCTGGTCCGACGAATACGCAAAGATGCGTGAAATCCTGTACGCCACGGACCTGGCGACGGATAACCCCATATCTGCTCCTTATGCCATATCTCTGGCACAGGAGAACCAAGCACATCTCGTATTGCTGCACGCAATCGAAGGCCTGAAGTCAGGGGACCTTATGGACAGCCCGAAGGTGGTGGATACCAAGCGAAAGCTGCAGCAATTGGTTACGGAGCAAGCTGGATTGTGGTGTGAACCCACTTACATCGTCGAGCAGGGACCAACGGCAGAGAAAATCCTGGACGTCGCAAAGCGGCGTCACACTGATCTGATCGTGCTGGGAGCCCGACCGGCGAAAGGGTTTGCCACGCATCTGGACATTGGCACGGTTCACAAGGTGGTGTCTCAGGCGAAGTGCCCAGTCCTGACGGTTCGAGGCTGAGCGCGATTGAACGCCGAAAGCCCGCTGGTATCTGTATTCACGAGGTCTCCGGCTGCAGACCACGGCTGGATAGGTAACGCTTTCTGAGTATCGCGAGTTCCGACAAAGAGGTTAGTCGGCGAAGGAAGTTCGCGATAAAGACGCCGTTTAGAGACGGTGCTGGCCGTCTGCGGGCCTCTCCGCGGCCTCCAGAGTTAGAGACGGCATCGAAAACGGAGACAGTTATGGCTACGATTTTTCAGGAAAGACTTCAGCAAGGACAAGAAACGACCACCCCAACGATGAGAGCCCTCGTTTTTCATGGCCCCAATCAGATCGCGGTCGAACATGTTCCCATCCCGAGGCCCGGGCCGGGCGAAGCGGTCATTCGCGTGACGCTGACGACGATCTGCGGCACCGATCTCCACATCCTCAAAGGAGAATATCCGGTTAGACCGGGGTTGGTCATCGGGCACGAGCCAGTGGGGATCATCCACGAGCTCGGCGTGGGAATGAGCGGATACAAGGTTGGCGATCGCGTACTAGTGGGAGCAATTACGCCTTGCGGCCAGTGCAACTACTGCTTGGGAGGAGATTGGTCGCAATGCGGCGGACCCATCGGTGGATGGAAATTCGGAAATACGATCAACGGCGCGCAGGCGGAGTATCTCCTGGTGCCGAATGCGCAAGCAAATCTGGCGAAAATCCCTGCGGATCTTAGCGATGAACAAGTGGTTTTGCTTGCCGACATCGCATCGACGGGCATCTCGGCAGCGGAGAGCGGAGAAGTGAAGATTGGCGATACGGTCGCGGTCTTCGCTCAGGGACCAATTGGACTCTGCGCCACGGCCGGAGCAAAGCTGAAGGGCGCCGGATTTATCATCGCGGTCGAATCCGATCCTGTCCGTACAGCGATGGCAAAGCGCATGGGCGCGGACGTGGTGATCGACCATACCAAAACGGATGTAGTTGCTGAGATCCGACGAATGACTGGCGGCCAAGGAGTGGATGTCGCCATCGAAGCGCTGGGCACACAACCCACGTTTGAGAGTGCGCTACGGGCTCTTCGCGCCGGAGGCACGTTGTCCAGTCTTGGCGTTTATTCTGGAAAACTGTCCGTACCGCTCGAAGCGTTTGCCGCGGGCCTTGGCGACCATAAAATTGTCACGACGCTTTGCCCAGGCGGAAAGGAGCGGATGCGTCGGCTGATGGAGTTGGTCCGACGCGGACGCCTGGACCTGACTCCACTTTTAACGCACACCTTCCCGCTGGAGCGGATCACCGAAGCGTACAAACTGTTTGGCGAACGGCGAGAGGGTGTGATCAAGGTCGCAATCAAACCGTAAGGAGTTGCACGGAAAATGCAGCTCGCGCCTCAGGGATTACAGATTCGCCATGGATGATTGGCTCCAAGCGGACACACAAATAATAGGATTGCAAAAGCACAAGTCGAGACGAAAGCACTGCATCGATGATTCCGACGGGGAATCGCACACCTAGGTCGCTGACACTTCTTTGTGATCATCCAGCAAGGAAAGTTCCGGCCAGAGCAGACTGAGCGTGACACCGAATCCTTCCTCGTGTGCCAAAGTGAATGAGTGAGAGCAGCGTTCGCACAACCAATAGTGCCTTACGCCGTGGATTCCGGCTGTAGGCTCCGTGGTTGAATCTGCCTGGGTGGGTTGAGGCGGATCAGGATGAAATCGAAAGAATTTCCCTCCACCGGTCCAATGAAAGGCTGTAGGACAGGCCGGGTTTGCACACTTAGGATGTTGTTTTTCATAGAGAGGCGTGCCTTTCAAGTGCTCGCCGCTCGGGGTGGGCTGTCTATCGTGAGCCGTGCGAAATGCCATCCGCTGTTCTTCCAACCGGCGGATCGTAGTCTGCAGCCACTCTTCAACCGTTTCTTGAATTTCTGCTTGACTGCTGTAGCGATAGAGCGAATCCAGCGTCTCGCCAGAATCATTCAATGGAATGTGGCGGCAGGGAATCTTCTCCGCTCGCGCCTGAGGCGGCACCAAGTACATCAGAGCGCAGGCGCTGCATGGGCCGGGATTCTCTTTCGAATCGAAATTCATGCAAGTGAGGGAATCCTCGAAAATGTATTGTGGCCTCCAGGGAGTCCTGGGTGAGCGGCCATAACCTCCGTCTTTCAAAAATTGAAGTTCAAATCTTAGAACATCCAAAAGGTCGCGTTCGTCTCTCCGCATATTGCACCTCGTACCCTCCAAGAATGTGGCCTTTACCGCGATCCTTTTCCGTAACCAACGTCACGCGAAAGCGTGACGGCCATCACCGTCAGCCAGTCCGCGAATCGGCAAGAATACACGATGAATTGTCCGTCTTCTGCTTGGGCGGCTCCTTATATGCCAACGGGGTTTCGTTTCGTTTCGCGCCGGGAGAGGGATATACTCCGAAGTAACGAATCCATGCGCGCCCCCTACGGTCTTGAAATTATCGAGAGTTGTATGTCCTGCCCGCACCGGGAGGATCGGCTCTTCTGCAACCTTCCTCCTCCGGCGGTAGAGTCGCTGTCGGCCATTACTTCTGCTGCGGTTTATCCGAAGGGGGCCACTCTGTTTGTGGAAGGGCAGTCCCCGCGCGGGGTATTCATTTTGTGCACCGGAAAGGTGAAGCTCTCCACTTCGTCGGCGGATGGCAGGACTCTTATCTTAAGGATATCGGAACCCGGAGAGGTCCTGGGTTTGCCTGCCACGGTCACAGGCAAACCTTATGAACTCACGGCTGACGTGATTGAGCCGACGCAGGCGAATTTCATCGCGCGGACGGATTTCCTCGCGTTTCTGCGTGAGCACGGCGAGGCCGCATTGCGCGTGGCGCAACAGCTGGGCGAAACTTACCATTCGGCGATTTCCGAAATGAGAACCATCGGGCTCTCGCATTCCGCGGGCGAAAAGCTGGCCCGCTTCCTCCTCGATCTCTCCGCGGATCACGACGGCGCCAAGGGCGAAATAAAACTCACACTGACCCTCACGCATGAAGAGATCGCCCAGATGATCGGAGCCTCGCGGGAAACGGTGACGCGGCTGTTCAGCGACTTCAAGAAAAAGCAGCTCTTGCAAATAAAGGGCTCGACACTCATTATCAAGAATAAAGCAGGGCTCGAAAGCGTCTTGGAAGCTTAGCTCTCTCTGTTTTCCCTTCCTCGTAATCCCACACAGCAAGTCAGTTGTGTAATAAGCGATTGCCGAGTCGTTGCCGCAGTTGGCGATGCGGGTTCAGGAGGTAATTGCGGCCAGGAGCAAACACAATCCGGTGACCGGCGTCACTCATTCAGGTGACCGAAAGCACGGAATGCTTTTTTGCCTCTGCCGTACTCTGCGAACGACGAGGTGGACCATGAGAGCCATCGAAACGGGCGCACGGCTGGCCCTGAAGAACATCCTACTTCTAACGGATTTTTCAGAGCCTTCTGAACTCGCAATTTCTTTCGCGATAGGCATCGCCCGCGAATATGAGTCCAGGGTTTACGCGATGCATGTGCTGACTCCTGTCCCGTTGGCATACGCGTCGCCAGAGTCAGCCGCAGCCGCAATCGAGGGATTGGAGGAAGGGGCGCAGACCGGAATGCAACGAGTTGACGCGCAGCTCGTTGGAGTGCCGCACGAGACGATGCTTGTCCGGGCCGAATCGGTTTGGTCTCCGGTTCAGCAGGCATTAAGCGAGTATGAGATTGATCTGGTGATCTTGGGTACGCATGGCCGTACGGGCGCCATAAAGCTCTTGCTCGGTTCCGTGGCGGAAGAGATCTTCAGGCGATCCACGATTCCAGTACTTACAATAGGTCCGTCAGTAAGAAGAGGCATTCATAACGGGGGCCAATTTCGTCGCGTGCTCTTTGCAACTGACTTCACTGCGGAGGCACAAGCGGCAGCACCATATGCGATTTCCATGGCCCAGGAGAATCAAGCAAGGCTGCTGTTCCTGCACGTGATGCGGGATCCAGACACCAAGACGAACCGGAGGACAGCGCAAGACTCGGTGGCCAACGTGATGCACCAGCTCAATGAATTAGTTCCCGCGGAGGCCGAGCTGTGGTGCCGTCCCGAGGCTACGGTGCGATTCGGAAACCCTGCGCAGCGGATTCTCGAAGCCGCCGAGGAACTTGAGGCAGATCTGATAGTGTTGGGAGTTCGCGATGCTGCCGGGCACATCGGGGCAGCCACGCATCTTGGGAGGACTACAGCCCACAAAGTAGTGGCGCATGCGCCGTGCCCAGTTCTCACTGTCCGAGGCTGAAATCGGCAGTCTCGTTCATACTTGCGCCTGTCTCAAAGTAAGGCCTAGTTCCCAAAATGGAACGGAATGAGCCCCGATTTGGTTTAGTCGTCCGGCAAGAGTTGTGCTCTTCTCGTACACTCAATCCTTACTATTCAATGTATTTTTATTAGCCAATTTAAATACTCGTAGTATGTTCCTTGTGATTATCTCGCCTCTACCCCGAGGGCGATCAGCGTGCCGCAGAGAGCCTGGGCGCAGTCCGGGCCTGTTCTCTTGGGCAACGAGACTGCAATTCGTCACGGGGGCCCCTAAATATTACATCTGAATGCAGGGCGATCCTTGATAGGGGACTCATCACATCGAAGTGTGACCGTCGTCACTTCCTTTTATTCCTCTAATCATGACAATCAACACTAACTCGATCGATCCTCGGACATCACAGCGTCCTCGGTCGATGGGGGTGAGGGAGAAACACTTATGCATATCTCAAGCGTTGCGAAAAGCCAGCTCCTCACGCTCCTCGCGCTTGGCGTCTCTTTAGCCCTGACTGCCTTGGCCAGCGCTCGGCAGACGGCCAGCGACCAAGCCAGTGCTGCGTCCGCCCAGGAAAAGGCCAAGCCTGCCGGCTCCTCCGCACCGGATGGCGACTATGTAGGAAGCGCGGTATGCGTAACCTGCCACACCGATCAGGAGCGCCGCTTCAAGAACACTATCATGGGCAAAGTGATGGCGAATCCCAGGACGCCCGATGAAGCCCGCGGTTGTGAATCGTGTCACGGCCCAGGTAGATCCCACGTGGAAGCCGGCGGCGGCAAGGACACCATTCCCATTCGTTTCGGTAAGGAGTCGAAGAACACGGTAGCAGAGAAAAATGCTGTTTGCATGGATTGCCATTCGCGCGGCACTCACCTTTTCTGGAAGGGCAGCCCGCACGAATCTCGCGGCATAGCATGCGTAGATTGCCACCAGGTAAAGCAGGAAGTGCACGTAGCCCTGTCTTCGGACGGCCGCTACAACGCCCCGCTGTCCGAGAATCGCGGCACGAAGAAGTCACAACCGGAGCTCTGCCTGCAGTGCCACCAGATGCGCCGCGCCCAGCTGCAGCGTTCTTCGCACATGCCCTACCGCGAAGGGAAGGTTACCTGCACCAGTTGCCATAACCCGCACGGCACGCCCAATCCCAAGCAGCTCATCCAAAGCACTACCAATGAGAACTGCCTGAGCTGCCATACGGAACGCCGCGGTCCTTTCGTCTGGGAGCACCCCCCGGTGATGGAAAATTGCGCGAACTGCCACGAACCGCACGGCACCAGCAACCCGCAGTTGCTCAAGACGCGCATGCCACGGGTCTGCGACTCCTGCCATGACAGCAGCCGTCACCCCACGCAACCGCAACCTCTCGGCTCCATAAAGAACTTCAACCGCGGATGCACCAACTGCCATTCCGCTATCCACGGGTCCAATCACCCGTCGGGCAACGCGTTTCTACGTTAGGAAGGGAGAGCGCACGAACATGCGAAAATTCACTAAGCTTACAGGCATTACACTCTTGTCGTTGCTCTTCCTGCCCGCTGGTCTCTCCGCGCAAGAGAAGCAGGACAAAGAGAAAGATAAGGCAGAGGAGAAGATCGCCGATCATGGATTCATCGATTTTGGACTTCGCTATGCTTGGGGCGAAGTCTATGGCCGGCCGGATCTGCAATCCGGTCAGTGCTTGGGCTGCGGTACCCCTTTTGATCCGGTCTTGAAGACTTCCAAATTCAACGAGTATCGCGACGTGCGCAACGGCTTCTACGTGCGGCGGCTCGACCTCCGATACGACAACATTCTCAAGTCCAAAAACTATGTTGCCCTGCAATCGCAGAGAACGCTATACCGCGACCAGAGCTATCTTGGGACGTTCGGCAACTATGGCAAGTTCAGAATGCAATTCCGGTACGATGAAATCCCCCACACTTATAGCAACACCACCCGTACCCTGTTCACGCGGACCTCGTCTTGGACATGGGCGTTCCCCGCTCTGATTCGTCAGAGTCTCCAGGCCAGCACCGCGGCTAATCTGCCGTCGACCATCAACACCCAAGTCGTTCCGCAATCCAATTTCATCACGCCTTCGATTATCCGCAAGGCCGGCACGGCGCTGATTTCTTACAATCTGAAACCCGCCTGGGCGCTGAATCTCTCCTTCTGGCGCGAAAGCCAGCGAGGCAACCGCCCTATAGGACTGATCATGAACTCCAGCCCCAGCGCCAGCGCCACCGCGGGTTTTGGCGTCGAGCTCCCTGAAAGCATCAATTATTTCAACAATCTCCTGAAATTTGGCACCGAGTACGGGAGGCACAGTTGGGGCATTCAGGCTGCCTACATTGGTTCCTTCTTCCAAAACGATACTACGCAGATGATCTGGGATAACCCTTTCCGCCTCACCAACGAAACTATCACCACTCCGCTCAGCGGACGCATGAGTTTGTACCCCGACAACAAGGCTCAGTACCTGAGTTTCGCCGCCGGCACGGACGTCACCAAGTACATGCATTTCACAGCCAGCGTCTCCCCGGGCTGGCTTCGACAGGACGCACCGTTCCTTCCCTACACCATCAATACCGCAATCAACACCTGCGGGACTGGAACGCAAGCCTGCAACTCTGTCGCAGTCTTGCCGGCGGCGAGTTTGGGTGGCGACAAACAGACCCTGGCCATGAATTACACCCTGGTGACTACGGCGTGGAAAAAATTCGAGTTCAAGACTTCTTACCGTCATTACGACTACAACAACAACACTCCGATATTCAATTTCACTCCGGTTGAGGGCGATGCCGCCGCTCCCACCACGGCCTCCAACACTGCTTTTGGCTTCAACCGCAAGAATGTCGAAGCGACCGGCATCTGGTACTTCGCCAAAAAGAGTTCCCTAAAAGCCGGTTACGAAGGGGAATGGATGGACCGTTCGTTTCGCGATGCCGCTCACTCTCTGGAGAACTCCTTCTTCGTCTCTGGCGATTGGGTCCCTTTTAAGGACCTTCTCATCCGGCTTTCTTACCGCCATTCCGATCGCAAGCCAGACGTGTATCAGGATGACAACGCCGTTGATCCGGTATCGGGTGCGGATGTAACTTGTGCGGACACCACTACCGTCTCCTTCACGAGCGACCAGCGGTGCAGCCGCAGATTTGACGAGGCGGCCCGGCTGCGCAACCGTGGCGACGGGTTGGTACAGTACAGTCCGTCTGATAAGCTGACTCTCTCGGCTTTCGGCGGCACCCTTCAGGACGATTTCAACCGTCTTGGCGGCACCAATAGCCCTGCGCCTCTGAATTTCCTCACTGGCGCTGCCGCCACCACCAGCCCCTATTATCTCTACGGCGTGCTCAAGGACATTTCCTACAACTACGGCTTTGACGCGGACTATGCCCTCTCGACCCAGGTCTCCTTGTTTGCCGAATACTCCCACGAGCGCTATTACAAGCGCATCATTTCCCGGAACCGGACTCCGCTCAACGCCGGTCAGACCATTCTGACTTGCAACGGATGCGACAGCGCAAACAATGACTGGGAGAGCCTCACGAAAGAGCCTGTGGACATTTTTTCCCTTGGGACGGACCTTTATCTCGGCAAGAAGGCGTACTTCACCACTTATTACTCGCTTTCGGCAACCAAGGGCAATGTTCTTACTCACCCGTTGGGGAGTCCCACCATAACCTCCGGGCCGAATCAGTTCACCCTGCTGGGCACCAATTCCGCCACCGACTACCCGGAGACGGTCAACCGGCTTCACGAAGTTGTCGTGATGTTCCGATACAAGCTCGGGGAAAACCTCATACCAAGAATTGAATACCGCTACCAGCAGTGGGACAACAAGGACTATCAGACATCTCCCATGACCCAATACATGGGCTGCGTCAGTCCGATTCCCAACGGCAATCCGCCTACTAATTCCGTGCCGGGATGCACTACGCCCTTCTTGAACGCCAATTCTCCTAACCCGGTCGGCGTGCCCAGCCCGTTCTATCCCTACTTCGTGGTCGGCGATCCTTCGTCAGCCCGTTATCTGTTTCTGGGTGTGGACCAGCCGTCTTATCACGCGCACACGCTGACGGCTACTCTGGAATATCGCTTTTAGCCGTTTTACGCGGCTTGGAGGAGTCGAGTGTCTCGTCGCTGTATAGAGAAGCTGGTTGGCTTTATCCGCGATCCGGGGAAAAGACATTAATTAGCGGCGCTTGCGGATCGGCGGCTGTAGCCACAAGTCCTATGCAAACGAATGAACCCGCGAGGATTCAACCAGCGCGGCGGCGCTTGGTCGAGGTGCTATTGCGCGGCGGTGTTTTTGCTTCCGTCGTGTCTGCCATCTATCCCGTTTTACGCTATCTTACCGCCTACCTGTTGCCGACCTTGGCGGTGATGGATGCTCCGAAGGTCTGACGATTCATGGAAAAACCGGTGCGGAAAGGAGTTGCCTGAATCGATTAAGGTCGAAGAGTGCTACTGGAGAATTCGGGGTTTAATTCAGTAGGAGTTTGGCTATGATTTCGGTTCAAAACAACGCGTTGGGAACCCACAAATCCAACGCTGATTTTTAACAGGGAGAGGATCATGATAAAGACACGAATCTGGATGAATCGAATGGCGGTGATTGTAGCCGTACTGGCAGCGATCAGCTTCCTGAACGCGCCGGCAAAGGCCGACAACACCGCGGAAGCGACCTACAAGGCGAAGTGCGCCATGTGCCACGGACCGGACGGCAAAGGCGAGACCGCCACGGGAAAGGCGATGAAGGCTGGAGATTTTGCCTCGGAAGCAGTCCAGAAGATGAGTGACGGCGACTTGGCCGACGCCATCAGCAAGGGCAAAGGCAAAATGCCTGCCTACAAGACGCTCACTTCGGATCAGGTCAAGGATCTGGTTGCTTACGTCCGGGCGTTTGGCAAGAAAAAGTAGTCCGTCCGAAATCGGGCGAAAGTTCCCGCGTGAAGCGCCCTCTGCGGGTGAGCCGGAATTCCCGGTTTTGCTTCTGCGCGAGGCCCGGCGAATTACGGGCCAGGTTTCGCAATTTGCTGAGCGGCTATCCGCACAGGACTAGGAGACCGGCCAACGCCAAGCGCTATGACAATTCGTGGAACCATCCGGGGTTGGATTCGGTTGCTCTACTATCTGGGGCAGAATCCCGTATCGCTGACTGGTGTTGTTCTGACCACCAGCAGCGCGGCGACCCTTATCGCTTTCTGGTTTTACGAAATGCTTCTACCCGGCCCGCCCCATCCTTATATCGGCATCCTGTTATTTCTGATCCTCCCTGGAGTTTTTGTAATTGGACTCCTGTTGATACCCACCGGAATTTTGTTGCGTCGGCGCCGCCTGCTGACGAAGGGCGAACTCCTGGACGAGTACCCGGCCATCAGCCTGCGCGAGCCAATGGTCCGGAATGTGGCTCTTTTTGTTGGCCTCGCCACCTTTCTGAACGTCATCATCTTCGGGACGGCCTCCTACCGTGGCGTGGAGTATATGGACTCGACGCAATTCTGCGGCCAGACCTGCCATACGGTGATGACGCCGGAATTTACGGCGTACCAGGGCTCGCCCCATGCTCACGTGAACTGCGTCGAATGCCACATCGGGCCAGGCGCAGGATGGTTTGTGCGCTCCAAACTTTCTGGTGTGCGCCAGGTTTTTGCCGTGACTTTCCACACCTACTCGCGTCCCATCCATGCCCCGGTGAAATTCTTGCGTCCCGCGCGTGAAACTTGCGAGCAGTGTCACTGGCCACAGCGCTTCACGGGAGACAAGTTCGTGATGAAAACCACGTACAAGGACGATGAAAAAAACACGCCGCAAACCACCATCCTGTTGTTGAAAGTGGGCGGGCGAACCTGGCAGGGCTCCATAGGGATCCACGGCAGGCACCTTGATGAGGGCTCGCGCATCCGCTATATCTCCATCGACGATCAGCGGCAAGTTATCCCCGTGGTGTACTACACGGATGACAAGGGAAAAACGATCGAGTTCGTTTCAAGCGACATTCAAACCACCAAACAACAGCTCGCTGCAGGGGAACACCGCTCCATGGATTGCGTGGATTGCCACAACCGGCCCACGCACGCGTTCGAACTTCCGGAAAACGCCGTGAACAAACAGATGGCGGCAGGATTCATCAGTCCGGAGCTGCCGTTCATCCGTAAAAAAGCGGTGGAATTGCTGAAGGCGGACTATCCGGACCGGGACACCGCGCGACAACGCATCGTGGACGGCATGAAATCTTTCTACCACACCGGCTATCCCGCTGTTTACGATTCGCGCCGGGCGCTGGTGGAGCAATCTGCAGAAAACGTGGCCAACATTTATCTGCGCAATATTTTCCCCGAAATGAAGATGACTTGGGGTGTGCACCCGAACAATCTTGGCCACAGCGACTTTCCCGGCTGCTTTCGCTGCCACGACGGCAGCCACATCAGCGCGGACGGCCAGGCGATTTCGAATGATTGTTCCGCCTGCCACAACTTGCTGGCCGTGGAAGAGCAGAACCCTAAGATTTTGTCGGATCTGGGCGTCAAATAGGCGCGGAAAATTCTGAGCCGCAACCAAGCTGCGCGGGTTGTGCCAGGTCTATGTCTACAACCTCACCTTCCTCTTCCGGAAAAAGTTAGTGGCGTCATGCAGATGACACGTGGGAAAGATGGATAACTGGAACGTGCCTGGCGGCTTTGCCGATTTGTCGTCCACGGCACGCTGGTGTCCTATTGACGTTCTATATGTATACCTATAGAGTGCCAATAGGAGACATATCTTGAATTCTGAACCGACGACGCTTTTGCAGGGGACTTTGGATCTGCTGATCTTGAAATCGCTTTTTACCGGCGAAATGCACGGATTGGGAATCTCGCGCCGAATCCAGCAGATCACTCGCGGCACTTTTATCGTCAAACCCGGCTCGCTCTTTCCTGCACTGCACCGAATGGAAGAAGAAGGCTGGATTTCGTCGTTTTGGGGAGACTCCGAGAACAACCGCCGTGCAAAATACTACCGCCTGACCAAGCCTGGACGGAAGCAGCTCGAAGCCGAAACCAAGCGATGGAGTCGTATCTCTTGGGCTATCGCCCAAGCCTTGGAAGCCTAGTAGAGAGGAGTTCGCCATGCCGCTCTTTGTGAAAGTTCGAAGTTTTCTGGGAAACCTTTTTTCACTTCGGCGCGTGGACGCAGACCTCGACCAGGAAGTTCGTGCGCATCTCGAACTGTTGACAGCGGAAAATATTCGCGAAGGCATGCCGCCGGAGGAAGCGCGACGTGCCGCGCGAATCGAACTTGGAGGGATCGAACAGGTGAAAGAACGGGTTCGCGAGGAACGGCTTGGCAACTGGTTCCACTCCGTCCTCTCCGATTGCCGCTACGGCCTCCGCCAACTCCGCAAGAACCCCGGCACCAGCGCCGTCATGATCTTTACGCTTGCGCTGGCCATCGGTGCGACTACGGCAATCTTCAGCGTCGTATACGGCGTGTTGCTGCGTCCGTTGCCGTATAACGATGCGAACCGGATCATGGCCATCTTCGAGGTCAATTCTAAGGGTGGGTGGTCGCATCTTGCGGACCCGAACTTCGACGATTTTCGGGATCAAAACCGCAGCTTCCAAGCGATTGCGAAGTACAGCGATTACGTCGTGTCTGTTTCGGGGGCTTCGCAGCCGACGCGCACGAAGGTTGCGGCTATCTCCCCCGATTTTCTGAAGGTCTTCGGAGTTCGGCCAACCCTCGGGCGGGACTTCACTGCCGGCGACTCTAAAAAAGGAGCCGCACCGGTCGCTTTCGTCAGCTACGGTTACTGGAGACAGTACCTCGGATCGCCGCAGGATCTCTCGCAGGCGCACTTGAAAATTGATCGCGCGGTCTTCTCTGTTATCGGGGTACTCCCTGCCGATTTTCGTTTTCCAGCAGACGTTGATTTATGGCTGCCGGCCGATTTGGAGGGCGAAAACCCAAGCAGGACGTCGCACAACTACTATGCAGTTGGGCGCCTTCGCGACGGCGTGACCGTCGACCTGGCGAATCGAGACATCAGCGCCATCGCGCGCCGTATTCACGAAACCTCGAGCGAGCAAGGGGATTATCTTCTCAAAGATGGAATTGTCGTTCCGCTTCAGGACTCGATCACGGGCAAGGCACGCCCGGCGTTGCTGGTCCTGCTCGGTGCGGTGGGATTTCTGCTGCTGGTGGCGTGCGCGAACGTTGCGAATTTGCTGCTGGCACAAGCGGCAGTGAGAGACCGCGAGTTGGCCATTCGCAGCGCGCTCGGCGCCGCGCGCAGACGGTTAATCCGTCAGTTTCTAACCGAAGCCTTTCTGCTTTCGCTCGTCGGAGGCGGCCTCGGCGTGCTGGGAGCGTTCTGGGGCGTGGCGGCATTAGTTGGGCTGGCGCCGCAAAACCTGCCGCGGCTGGACACCGTGTCGATCAACATTCCAGTACTTGTCTTCGCGTTCCTGCTTTCCATCGTGGTCGCGGCCGGCCTCGGAGCGTTCACGGCCGTGCGCGCGACTTCCGGGGACCCGCGCAAAGGTCTCGAAGAGGGCGGGCGTGGGCAAGCAGGTTCGCAAGGCAGCCAGCGCGTTGGCCGGGCAATCGTGGCGGCACAGATCGCCATCACTTTGGTTCTCGTGGTCGGAGCGGGATTGCTCGGGCGCAGCCTGATGAAAGTGCTCCAAGTAAACCCCGGGTTCCGCGTGGACAAGATTGTCACTATGGACGTCTCGCTGGCGTGGGTGGCGTGGGACGACGCGAAAGCAAAAACAGGGCTGGCGATTTTCTATTCCAACCTGATCGACCGTCTCGAACAAATCCCGGGCGTTCGCAAGGTCGGCGCGACGAATGGCCTGCCGATGGAAGGCGGCCTTCCCGACGGAATGTTCCTGCTCATGACGCAGAATGAGATCCCCAAGACCATGGATGGTTTCGGTTCACTGTCGCAGCAAAAAGAACGCATTGGCAACGCAGACTTCTGCGTCGCCAGCGATGGTTACTTCCAGGCTCTCGGAATTCCCCTGGTTCGAGGGCGAATCTTCAACGAACGCGACGGCGCGGATGCTCCGCACGTTGCGGTGATCAGCGAATCGCTGGCCCGCGACCGTTGGCCAAATCAGGACCCGATCGGCCACACCATTGAGTTTGGAAACATGGATGGCGACCTGCGCCTGCTGACGATTGTCGGGATCGTAGGCGACATCCACGAATACGGCCTCGATGCTCCGCCGCGCCCCACCGTGTATGTGAATTTGTTCCAGCGGCCGCGCCCGGCGATCACCATAACAATATTGAGCGATTCGGACACGCGCCTTATCACTTCTGCGGCGCGAGGAATCCTGAAGGACCTCAACCCGGAGATTCCCGCAAAGTTCCGCACATTCTCCGAAGTCTATGCTGCTTCGCTAGGCTCGCGGAGATTCAACGTTATTCTCGTCGGATTCTTCGGAATCACCGCGCTACTGCTTGCAACGGCAGGCGTGTTTGGCGTGATGGCCTATTCCGTAAGCCGCCGCACGCGCGAGATTGGAGTGCGGGTGGCTCTCGGCGCGGGCTCCGGCGACGTTCTGAGGATGATCTTGAGCCAGGGATTGCGCACGATCTTCATTGGGGTGGTGATTGGAATCGCCGGCTCGCTGGCACTCACACGCATGGTGGAGTCGCTGCTCTTCGGCGTAACTGCTACTGATCCGTTGACTTTCGGCGGGGTGACACTTCTTCTCGTTGGGGCAGCACTCATAGCCTGCTTCGTTCCGGCGCGGCGAGCCACGAAAGTAGACCCAATGGTGGCGTTGCGCTACGAATAAACCGCAGTTCACTTGCGGTTCGCGTAACCTTTATTCATTCGTAGCGCAGAGCGGCCATGGGATCAAGGCGGCTGGCGCGGAGGGCGGGGACGTAGCCGGCGGCGCAGGCGACGATGGCGAGGGCGGCGGTGGCGAGGCCCAGTGTTAGCGGATCGTGCGGGGTCAGGCCGAAGAGCTGACTCTGCACTACGCGAGTGAGCGCGAGAGAGGCGGTGACTCCGGCGACGACGCCGATAGCGACGAGCACGAGAACCTCGCGCATGACCAGCCAGATGACGTTGCCGCGCGCGGCGCCGAGGGCGATGCGAATGCCGACTTCGCGAGTGCGCTGGGCAACGGTATAGGCCATGACGCCGTAGAGGCCAATTACGGCGAGCAGAGTAGCGAGGAAACCGAAGACAGCGGAAAGACTGGCGATCATGCGCTCGGTGGAGAGGGAGTTGTTGATTTGGATTTCGGTGGTACGCATGGCGAAGATAGGAAGATTCGAATCCATATCGCGGACTTTCGAACGAACCGCAGACATCAATTGATTAGGATCGGTGGAAGTGCGGAGGTAAACGGTCATTTCGCCGAGGTAGCGGCTGCCAAGATAGGGAACGAAGGCTTGTTCGGGAATTTCGTCACGGAGACTGGTGTACTTGAAATCCTTGACGACGCCGATGACTTCCATGTCGGTAGGTGTACCGGGGTCGGTTCCGAATCCAAGGTGGAGGCCGATGGGATTTCGCCCGGGGAAATATTTTTTCGCAAACTTCTCGTTAATCATCACAGCGGTGGGAACCCAGTTCCAGGCCTCGGGACCGTGCTTAACCTCGTGGTTGTCCTTGATCGTGAAATCGCGTCCGGCGACGATGGAAACGCCGAGTGTGGCGAAATAGTTCGGACTGATGGAGTTCATGAAGGGTTCGGCGTGCTCGCCGGGCTTGGCAGGAGTGAAACCCTCTACGGACATGCTGCTGTCCCACTCGTTGTCTTCGAGGATGCGCATGGAAGCGAGGCCCACGGATTTAACGCCGGGAATGGAGCTGAGAGCGTCCGCTAGTTGCGGGTAGAAAACCTTCATGCGCTCGACGGTGTAACCGTTGAGAGAAGGATCGATTTGGAAACCAACAAGCTTCTCCGCGGGGAACCCGGGGCCGAGATCGCGGAGGTTGGCAAGACTCCGAACAAAAAGACCGGCGCCAACCAAGAGCAGAAGCGAGAGAGTGACTTGGGCGACGACGAGGCCTTTTCTCAGGCGATGATGGCCGCCGCCACCGACGACGGCTCCGGCTTGATCCTTTAAGGTTCCGGCGATGTTGGGCTTGGTGGTCTGGAGAGCGGGCACGAGGCCGAAAATGATTCCTGTCAGGACGGTCACGGCGAGATTGAAGAGGAGAATGCGGAGATCTGGCGCGCTGGAGATGTTCATGCCGCCGGAATCGGACGGCAGATATATTTTCATGAGCGCCCGGTCGGCCCAGAATGCGACAGCCAAACCGGTGAGGCCACCTAGCGCGGAGAGAGAAAGGCTCTCAATCAAGAGTTGGCCAATGATGCGCGGACGCGTTGCGCCCATAGCCAGGCGAACGGCGATTTCCTTGATGCGGCTGGAGCCTCGGACGAGCATGAGGTTGGCAAGGTTGGCGCAAGCAATAAGCAAGACCACGCCGGTGGTGGCCATCAAAACCCAAAGAGGCTTAGTGAGTTGGCGACGAGTGTAAGAGCGACCCTGGGAGCCAGGCAAAACGTCGATTGAACATTTGAGGAATTCATCGCGATCGAATTTTGAAGCGCGGGCGAAGGCAGGCAATTGCACTTCCATCTCCAGCATGGAATGCATGAAGGGCTGGAGGGCGGCTTTGGCCTGCTGCTGCGAGACGCCCGGCTTCAAACGGCCGAAAGCGTTTACCCAGCGATTGCGGCGCTCCTTCAGCATGTCTTCCGGATTGCCAACGATAATCTGCGGCTGCATCATGACGGGGATGAAAATCTTCGGCGAGAAGCCAAGTTCCACGCCATCAAAACCTGCCTGAGCGACGCCGACGACGGTCATTTTGTAATTGTTGAGAGTGAGTGTCTTGCCGACGATTTGGGAATCGCCCGCGAAACGCGTTTTCCAGAAGTTGAAGTTGAGAACAACGACGGGATGGCCGCTCGGGACTTTGTCGTCTTCAGGAGTGAGAATGCGCCCCAGCGCAGGCACGACTCCGAGTGTGGAGAAGTAGGTGCCGGAAACAAGTTCCACGGAGACGCGTTCGGCTTGTTCGCCGAAGGAAAGGCTCGCGGAAGTGGGAAAGCGGCAAAACATATCGGAGAAGACTTCATTGTGATCGCGAAAATCGCGAAACATGGGATGGGAAATAGCGTTCCCGCCCCAGTTGCTGCCGTAGTGGCGTCCCCGCATGGTGAGCAGGACAAGTTGCTGCGGGTTATTGACGGGAAGGAGCCGCAGAAGGACTTGATCGAGGAGAGTGAAGATGGCGGTGTTTGCGCCAATGCCCAGGGCAAGGGTCAGCACTGCCACGGCTGTGAAGCCGGGCGTGCGGGCAAGCATGCGGAACGTGTACTTCAGGTCCCGCAGGATGGTGTCAAGCCAGCCGCCGAAATTCATAGGGCGAGTGGCCGCAGTGGCAGTTTTGGTCACGGGGATACCCTTGAGCAGCTAGAGGTAAAGACGAAGAAGCTTAGCAAAAGTTTGATGAAAGTACGAAGAGATTCGTGGATCCAGGAGAAAGTGCGTATGACAGAGGGAATGGCGAAACCTAGGAGAAGGTGACGATCTGCGGAGAAGGGCAGGAGGAACTAGTCGGCGCTGGCGGTGGCGACCCGGAGTGCGTCCTGACCGTCCGCTCTTTGCTGAAAAAAGGCAGCAACGCGGTCAATGATCTCATTCAATGGAGTGTGCGGACGGAAGCCGGTCAGGGTGTGGAGCTTTTCGACGGAGGGCACGCGGCGCATCATGTCTTCAAAACCAGGTTCGTACGCCTGATCGTAAGGCACGTACTTGATGGGAGAGGAGCTGCCGGTGCGCTCCTTTACTCTCTGCGCCAAGCCTTCGATCGTGATTTCCTCGGTGTTGCCCACGTTGACGACTTCCCCGACGGAGCGCTCCAAGTCCATGAGGCGAATGAGAGCTTCCACAGTGTCGCGGACATCGCAGAAGCAGCGAGATTGCTTGCCGCTGCCGTAGATGCCAATGGGCGTGTTGTCCAGAGCGGACTTGACGAAATTGGGGAGCACCATGCCGTAGCGTCCCGTCTGCCGCGGGCCGACGGTATTGAACAAGCGAGCCACGATGACAGGCAGCTTTTTTTCCTTCCAGTAGGAAAGTGCGAGAAACTCATCGAGCGCTTTGGAGGCCGCATAGCTCCAGCGGCCTTTGGTGGTGGGGCCGAGAACGAGGTCGCCGTCTTCACGGAAAGGAACCTTGGTGCTCTTGCCGTAGACCTCGGAAGTGGAGGCGGTGAGGACGAGTCTCTTCTTCTTGCAAGCAGCTTCAAGGACCAATTGAGTGCCATTGACGTTGGTTTCGATGGTCTTGACGGGGCTCTCGACGATGAGTTTGACGCCGACGGCGGCCGCCAGATGAACGATCACATCGGCATCATCAACGAGTTCGGCAAGCAACTGGCGATTCTCGATGCTGTCCAAGTGATATTGCATGCCTTGGGAGGACTTGAGATGGCGGATATTTTCGACGCTGCCGGTGGAAAGATTGTCTAGCAAAACGACGCGGTCGCCACGGTCAAGAAGCCGCTCTGAAAGGTGTGACCCGATAAAACCGGCGCCGCCAGTGATCAGATAGCGCAAAAGGCCTCCTTAAAGGACCTGGGAGTCATCGTCGCGATCGCGGGAGACGCGCTGGGCGATGATTTCGGAATCTTCTTCATGCGGAACTTCGGCAGCTTCCTGCGGACTGTAACCCTGCGAGTATGGATAATAGCGGTAAGAATAGTAGTAGTCCGGGGAGTGGGAATCGACGGCATTCAGAACAACGCCAAGGATGCGGCATTTCACGCTATTGAGCAGGTCGCGCGTGCGAGTGAAAGCTAACTTGGGTGTTTCGCCGCTGCGAACGACCAGGAGCACGCCGTCGGCCTGCACGGAAAGGATCACGGCATCCGTGGCGGCCATGATAGGAGGTGAATCAACCACGATAAACTTGAACTTGGTGCGGAGTTCTGCAATGGCGTCCACGAGTCTGTGGGAAGAGAGCAAGTCCGCGGGATTCGGAGGAAGCGGCCCGGCAGGAATGGCCACGAGATTGGGAATCGCGGGATGCGGGACAGACACGAGATCAAGACTTGAAACACCAGCCAGATAAGAGCTCAGACCCGCATATTTTCCGCCGGCTAAATTAAGGAGGCGACCGACGCCGGGCTTGCGAAGGTCGGCATCGACAAGCACAGTGCTGTCACCCAATTGTGCGAGGGTAACGGCAAGATTCGCGGCAGCAGTGGTCTTGCCTTCGCGCGGAAGGGCACTGGTGACCAAAATGACCTGGGGCGGATGGTTGGCCTGCGAGAGCAAAAGGGAAGTTCGCAAGGCGCGAAATGCTTCCGACATCTGCGACTTGGGAAAGTGGTGAGCAACCAGCTCGACGCGCTTGCCATGACCGTTGGACGAGAAGTCCCGCAATGGGCCTTTGTGCTTGCCGCTTCCGCTCGGACGCGTAAACTGAGGCACGACCGCGAGAGAAGGCAGCTGGGAGAGCGTTTCGACGTCATCCGGAGTCTTTACGGTATTATCCAAATACTCGCGCATTAGCGCCAAGCCGATACCGCCGACCAAGCCGACCAAAACGGCCAGCGCAATGTTGCGCGTCTTGGCGGGCCGCGCTGGCGTCGATGGGATCATCGCAGGATCGACAATTCGAATGTTAGAAGAGCGCAAACCTTGGGAAATAGCTGTTTCCTTCAATTTTGTCATCAGGCCTTCGTAGAGGGTTTTGTTCGCCTCCGCATCGCGCTTGAGGATGTTGTACTCCACGAGTTTTTCGGCCATCTGGTTACTTTCGGTCTTCTGTTGATCGAGCGCCTGCGTGAGCAGAGATTCACGCTGCTGTGCTTCGCGATAATCGCTCTCGAGAGCGTCCAGAATTCTCTTTTTCCCCTTTTCAATGCTCTGGTCAACTTCCTTGAGCTGTGCCTGGAGACGCTGCACCTTGGGGAAGTTAGGACCATACTGATTCAGTGCATCGGTGTATTCGTTCGACACCTCGGCGCGCTTTTTGAACAAGTCGGCAAGCACCGGATTGCCCTGGACCTGTGGCACAGCATCGAGATTCCCGGACTTGGCGAACTGATAGAGCGATTCCTTTTTCATGCGCTCGCTTTGTGCCTCGGTTAGCTGCTTGTTAATGTCTCCGAGGCGCTGCGAAGTGATGTTCTGCTTGTCGTCGAGTGTCCAGATCTGGTTTTTTCGTTCGTAGGCGATGCGCGCGTCTTCGGCCTTTTGAACTCTAATCTTCAATTCAGTGAGCTGATCCGTTAACCAGGTAGAGGCCCGCGTTGTGGCCTCATACTTACTGCGGAAATTCTGCTCGATGTAGGAGGAAATGTGCGCGTTGACGATCCGAGCAGCAAGCTGAGGATCCGTCGACTCGAAACTGACATCCATCAGGCGACTACTGGGGACGCGCTTCACCTTGAGATTCCCGAGGAACTCGCCGAGTTCGGGTGGACGCTTCTGGTTTGCCAAACTGCCTATAGCTACTGCCTCCGAAGGACCATTCGGGGACGAGAATTCCGGGCGGGCTGAAAGGCCGTTGCTGCGAATCGTCTCTAGTGCGAGTGTTTCACTTGTGAGGATCTTGGATTGCGTCTCAATGTAGTTGTCGAGATCCGCCATAACATCGTAGGAATCACTGCCTGGGAACGGCAAAATATTTGCATTTTCGCGGTCCAATTCGATGCGGCTGGTTGCGACGTAGACCGGTTGCATGCGAAATGTGGCAATCGTTACGATCGTCACCACAGCCAGCAGAAAGAAAATGATCAGCCATTGGTGCTTCCGCAGAATCAGTAGGTAGTCGTATAGGTGAGGTTCCCGTTGAGAGAGATCCCAGACTGGCTGATGAGGTGGGACCGGCAACAGTTCGATCACGCCATTCGAACCATTCCCATGCGGCACTATTTTGTTTTCTTCGGTCATTATTCTAGCGATACGCAATTCGATAGAGTGCCACTCCGGCTCCCAGCGCGAGCCCGAATTCCAGAGCCCGGTACATCGCTTGTTTCGATCCGCTATCCGGCACATACAAAATGTCGCTGGCCTTTAGCGGCACATCTTCGGTCGTACGGTCCAATACTCTCTTGAGATCAACGGCGACTTGTTGCTGCTGGCCTTGACTGTCCTTGCGGATGATAACAGCCCGATCTTTCTTCGCTGTCCGGGTCAAGCCACCGGAGAGCGCAAGCAATCTCAGGGTACTCATCTGGGAGCGATCATTCGCCATGACGTATCCACCGGGCTTGCTCACCGCTCCAAGTATGTAAGTAATTCCCGCGTGTGGGACCGTAACGATATCCCCGGCCTGGAGAATAATGTTGTTTGTGGCGTTTCCAGATTCCACTAGTTCGTTGAGGTTGACGGTAATTGTATTGCTCAGCGGGGGCGGTTCGTTGGGCACAGGCGGATTGTCAACGGTATCCGCGGGATTCGTGGGCGCAGCGAGGGGAACGACAATCTTCGGTGCTGCGGAGCTCTTTGACACTGAACGCACGTCGGACAGGGACTTTGTCGGGGCAGTACCGCTCTCGGCCGATTCCTTTGGTGTCGTCGCCAAAGCGGAATCCTCCGGACCGATGGGCGGAGGCTCTGAGGAATCAACCGAAGGCTCCTGGGATGGTCGCGTCACGATCACGGTATCGCCTGCATCATTGGCGATTCCACCGGCTTCTGCGAGAACTTCCAGGATCGTGACGGCCCGGTCCGCCTGATACACCAAGGCGTGTTGTACCGCTCCGACCACCGTGATGGGCTTACTTCTTCTTTCTTTTACGCTGATGCTTACTTGCGGATGAGAGACCAGACCATTGGCTTCAAGCACTTCCGCTATTTTTTGCTCGGTCTGGACCTCCGTCAAGCCTGCAACGTGCAAGCGAACGGGAACCAGAGGAATCCCGATGGACCCTGTCTGGCTAACACGCACTTCCCGGCTAAGTTCTTTTACATCAAAGACCTCAATGTCGATTACATCCCCATTGCCAATGACATAATCATGCGGCAACACACGGGCCGCTGAGGAAAGCGCGCGAATGCGATCATTGGTCTGTTGCGGTGTTTCGAGGACGGCTTGTGCTCGGACGGTAGACGGCAGTAAGAGCATCCCGAGCATGACACCAGTGCCGAAACACAACTGCGTCGCACGCAATCTGCCCGATTGCATTCGGATAGATAACCCCCAAGGGATTATACAAGCAGAGGGTCCAAGTCCGTCAGAGAATTCGAGAGCGCGGGGGCCGTCACTCGGAGAGCGAAGATAGTGGCAGGGCTTTCGGAATCTTTGCGGTTGCCAAGTAAGCCAAAAGAAAGAACAGCAGAGCATTTGCTGGAATGTGCAAATTAAAATCGACGAAGCTATGCACGAGGAAACCAGTCGAAGCCACCAGGCCGGAGAGCTGCAAGGTCCCGATAAAGGAGTTGTTGAGCTGGCGTAGTCGTTTTAAGGATTCGCTGAACAAGACACCCAGAAACCAGGCACAACAGAGCCCTCCGAGAATGCCCGTCTCTGCGAGAGCTTCCAGATAATCGTTGTGTGTGTGATTGACGATCTTTCCATCATAGAGAGTTTCATAGCGCGGATAGACGAGTTGCAGCGTGCCCAGTCCCGTGCCCACGAAGGGGTGGTCCAGAAAGATCCGCCAAGTGTCTTTCCGCATGGAGGCACGCTTTCCCGCAGTCACTTCAAGCAATTGTACGGCGGAGAGGCGCCGCAGGATCTGTCCGACGCCGAGCCAGGAGACCAGCAGCGACGCGACCAGTAAGACGGTTACGCCCACGAGCAATTGTTTCCCCATCGTGCGCCTGAGAATCATAACCAGCAACAGAGCGCCTAGCTCAACGGCGAAGCTCACGATGCCTCCCCGCGACGCGGAGAGGAAGAGCGCCCCAATAGGAAGTACCGCGAATAGTCCTACCACCGGCTGGCGTTCCCGGCGCACTCTCCCCAGAACGAGGGGAACAAGGGCCAGAGGAAGAATCAGCTCTACAAATCCGGCGAAGTGATTCCGATTCACGTAGGGACCAAAAGGGAGACTACCGGAGCTGATCTCGCGAAACCAGTAAAGCTTTCCGTTAGAGGTAAGGAGTTGGAGGATGGCGAAGAGGCTGACCAGGAAACCGAAAAACATTCCGAACCAAACGAAACCCCGCCAGTCTTCGAGAGTCCGAAAAGCTTGAACCGCGACAAAGAGTACGATCAGGTCGAAGAGTAGGAGCAGGAGTTCCATCCGCGTACTGTACTGGGATGCCGTGCCACGAAAAAACCACTGGCCGCACACTATCAGGGTAAAAGATGCCAGCGGGGGGAGGAGAGGAGAAAAAACAATCTGTTCTTCTTTCCTGAAGTAAATCCACAGGGCCCAGGCGACAAAGAGCAATCCGGCGCCGGTCTCAAAGACAGCCCGCGCCCAATCTTCGACCCCCCCGTGTGCCGCCACCCCAAACACGACTAGCGCGCAAATGCCGACTCGCAAGAACTTCATGGCTTGGAGTGCCCCGCTGCTTCAGGCACTAGCGCGACGTCGTCTACCCAGACTATTCCCTTAATTCTGTTTTCGAGCTGATCGCTGAGGAAGCGGACCAAACATACTTGTACTTCGTGCGCATCTTTTGCGGAGGACCACGGAATTTCGAGGCGGGTCCAGGGCTCACTACCATGAAGCTCCGGTGTCGCGGCCATAGAATTGTTTTGCGTTCCGAGAGAGCGCAACTGGATTCGGATGCCTTGATCGGTAGCGACTGCCGCCGTTTTCATCCATGCCGATAAACTATAAGTCGTTGAGGGTGACACCGGAACGTAGTGACAGATATCGGTCGAAGTGACGATGGACTTTCCATCAAACGTCAGCCGCAAGGAATGATTTCCGGAGTGTTTTTCCTGGGCATCGATGCTGATTTGCACATTTCGGGAGACCTCCGGAAAGAGCCAGGAATATCCCCCTCCGGTGACTCCAGTCTCGAAGCCGCCGTCCCACAAGACCGATCCTGGAGGGCCTTGCAGATCAGCCATGCCAGCAGCCAGCACCGCCTGGTCCCAGACGCTGTGGGCTTCAGCGAATCGTTCACTATTCCTCAAAGCACCCATAAGAGGGAAAGCATCCTGCAGCGGCATCTGTGGATGAATTGCGACAAGACGATGCCACACCCGGAGGGCGATGTCGGTTTTGCCAGCATCAACTTGGTCCTTAATCACATCCACGTACACATCGCGATTCGGGGGGAGCAGGCGATCCAGAATATTTTCAACGTCGGGCTCCACCCGTTGAGAGCGGGAAAACGCCTCGGCGCCTAGTCCGGGCTCGCTTTCCACGGCACGGCGCATCTCAGCGAACGCTGACTTCAGTTCACCCTGTCGTAGGAGAAAGTTTCCGTATTCCCAGGAGACTTTCGCAGAGAGCGGGTAAGCTTGCTTGGCTCGAAGATACGCGTCTCGCGCTTTTGCAAGATTCCCAATCGATTCATAGGCTGCCCCGAGACCCAGCCAGGTCTCAGCGGAGCGGGGATCTAGGGACACCGCCATTATGTAAGCATGGATCGCTTGCCGGGCGTCCGGATCCTCAAAGCTGAACTGCCAGTAGCGACCCAAGAGATACCAGTTGCGAGCGTTGCCCGGATCAAGTTGCGTGGCGTGCTCGAATCCTTTGAGGGTTCGCATATTTGCAAAGTACTCCGCACGAGCACTCTGGATGCTCAAATAAGCGAGAACCAGAGCGACAAGGAGGGCGATCAGCACGAGTGCGCCTCGTTGGGCAGAATTGGAGAGACGCAGAATCATTCTCCGGTACTGTGCCTAGAGCGCTTCAGAGTTGCAAGTTAAAAGACAATGGCGCCGCTCGACACGGTCCTTATCAATACTGTTAAAGCGCGTTGCCGATTATGGGAAACCGCAGAATGTGGCTCGATTGCTGACGAAGAGTGGTAACAGTAGAATGTGGCCCAGCCTGGCTGCAATCGGGAATCCAATTCTAATTGGCAAAAAAAACTCTGCTTTGAGAGATGTGCTGGCGAGGATTGGCAATACCGCTTATTGGTCCAAGAGGACAGGATATGGCACTCCACTTCGCCCTGGGAGCACCGGGCACTCCCGGAGAAAGGCAAGCTGAGTGAGCGGAATCGTCGGCATCTACTACCGGGACGGCACGCCGGTCGAGCGGGCGTTCTTGAAGTCGCTCGTGGATTTTATGGCTTACCGCGGACCGGACTCCCGCGAGTCTTGGATTGCTGGCTCGGTCGGGCTGGGTCACGCGATGTTGCGGACCACCTACGAATCACGAGACGAGCGTCAGCCTGGGAGTCTCGATGAGCGATTCTGGATCACTTCCGACGCAAGACTGGATGCCAGAACGGAACTCCTACAGGAGCTTACGCAGCGCGGGCGCGAAGCGCAGCCCGGGGCTCCGGATTCCGAGCTGATCTTGCACGCGTACGCCGCGTGGGGTGCGGCGTGCGTGGATCATTTGCGTGGTGATTTTTCGTTTGGCATCTGGGACGCGCGGAACAAACAACTGTTTTGCGCGCGGGACCACTTCGGAATCAAACCTTTTTACTACGCGCAGCTTGGCGATGCTTTTATTTTCAGTAACACGCTGAATTGTGTTCGAATACATCCGCTTGTATCGGGGGAATTGAACGACGCCGCGATTGGCGATTTCCTCTTGTTTGGGTTGAACCATGACAACTCGACGACAAGCTTTCGCGACATTCAGCGTTTGCCTCCTGCACATTGCCTGACTTTCTCCGCGAATGGCTTGAAAATCAAGCGTTACTGGAGGTTGCCGACGGAGGGTCGGATCCGCTACGCGAATCCCGAAGAATACGTCGAACATTTTCAGTCAATTTTTCAAACAGCTGTTGCGGACCGGATCCGGACAGACCGCGTGGGAATCCTACTGAGTGGCGGACTGGATTCGTCGTCGGTGGCGGCAGTGGCCAAAGAAGTGTTGGCGAAGAGTTCCAGCGCCACTGACATTCGTGGCTACACGCTCGTTTATGAATCGCTGATCCCTCATCAGGAAAGAGAATACGCGTGCGATACCAGTGAGTTTCTGCACATTCCAATCAAATTCATTCAGATGGATGAGACAGAACTTTTCGAACGCTGGGACGACCCCGCAATGAGCTCGCCCGAGCCCATGGACAATCCCTTATTCGCAGGTGTCTTCGACTCCTATCGGGAAATGTCGGCCGACAGTCGAGTTCTAGTGTCAGGCGAGGGAAACGATAATCTGATGAACTTTCAGATGTGGCCATACGTCAGAGACTTGAGGAGAAACGGAGAATGGCTGCGCCTTGCGGCGGAGGTGGCGAACTATCTTTGGATCCGGCCCCTTCCGTGGCGGGGCATTCGCGCTAGAGTTCTGCAGTTTGCTGGGAAGGATCCCTTTCGGCTCGTGTTCCCTCCGTGGCTTGCTCCCGAATTCTCACGGCGCATGAATCTAACTGCACGGTGGCAGGAATGCCTTGAGCAGCCTAAATGGTGGGGGACGCATCCGATTCATCCAAGAGGCCACGGATCCTTTTCCCTGCCCCAGTGGACGCGAATGTTTGAACAGGAGAACGCTGGCGTGACGCATTGTCTCGCGGAGACGCGCTACCCTTTTCTGGACCTTAGGATCGTGAACTATCTGCTAGCGATTCCGCCGTTTCCCTGGTTCTTCCGAAAGACGCTGCTGCGCGAGGCGATGTCAGGGCGGTTGCCCGAACGTGTGCGGATGCGACCGAAGACCGCGCTCCAGGGCTTTCCAGTCATTGCTCAGCTTCGGCGGACAGGAGTCGAGCGGCTAAAACATATCTCTTTGAGCCGGGAACTGGATCGTTATATTGAGCGCTCTGCGCTGGCGCCTCCGAATGCCAGGATGAGTATTGAAGAAGTTAATGCGGGATTACGGCCATACTCCCTCAACGTTTGGTTGCTATCGACCCGGGAAGTTCGATATAACATTCATGCGGAGGCTAGTAATGAGTGAGCCCTCTAAACGGGAGCCAGGGAAGCCATATTCGAAGCCCACGTTGGTGCTTTATGGAACGGTGCGGGAACTCACCCAACGCGGCGGCCATAGGGCTCGACTTGATGGACAGGGTCAGCAGAGGACTGCCTGATAGAGTGGCTGAATGACCCGCATGCCGACTTGAATTCCGCGACTTCCGACACGTGGTAAAGAAAAGTCATTCTGTGCCGCAGCGGCCGAGCAAGATTCAGCTTGATCAGGCAAAGGAATTTACAACCGGGCAGGATTTCAACTATTTCCTTTTCGGTTTGCACCTTCGCTCGAATTTAGCTCTTCCAGGAGTCACTCCTATCAGTTCGGTTGTAATTTCGCCGGATATTGAACTTCGGCTGGGAATTTCGCCGCATTCCGAGTTGGAACTTTCCACGGATGAGGAAGAGCTGGCCGACGTTAGTTACTTTACCACTGAAACTGGTGAGCCAGTTCGCCGAATGTGGCGAGTGGCCAAAGGTGCGCTTCTGCGAATTGCCTATTTCGAAGGCCCGCAATTCTGGGTGGATCACGAATGCGAGAATCTTTGGGCGACTTGGAACGAGACTTCCTCGCTTGAGGATGCTTCAACTTACTTATTGGGGCCGGTACTAGGTATTGTGTTACGGCTGCGAGGTGTGACTTGCCTGCACGCGAGCGCAGTGGCCTTCGGCGATTACAGTGTTGCTTTTGTCGGCTGGGCAGGAGCGGGAAAGTCGACAACCGCGGCGGCCTTTGCGCGGCAGGGAGGCAGAATTCTGTCCGATGACATCGTGGCTCTGGAGGAAAAGGAAGCCGGTTTCCATGTCTTGCCAGCGTATCCCCATCTTTGCCTTTGGCCAGATTCGGTGAACATGCTTTTTGGTTCTCCCGAGGCGTTACCACGTTTCGTTCCAGATTGGGAGAAGCGCCGTCTCGCGCCCGGTGGGCATGGGGCGCGTTTTGAGGATCGTCCTTTCCCGCTTGGTGCTATCTACATTCTGGGAGATCGACGACCAGAACCGGCACCTTACGTAGAGAAAATCGGGGCGCAAGACGCCTTAGTCTCGCTTGTGGCCAACAGTTACGCCAACAACATCCTTGATCGTGAACTCCGTGCGCGTGAGTTTGCAGTTCTCGGCCGGCTGGTATCAACTGTTACAGTGCGCCAGGTTTATCCTCATGTCGACGCGACCCGGCTGGGAGAACTCTGCAGAGTAATCGTGGCCGATCTTGCCGCGCTAGATCTCCCTACGACATCTGCGCTCCGAGAGTGATACCTCGATTCCTCCTTCGCTCGTCAGCTGCAGCTCGTTCGGGAAGGCGCGTGAACGACTTGCATCGTTGGCGACATTCAGGCTTTCCGGACGCGACTATATTTTCGCGCCAAGCGGAATGGCCGACGGATGGCATCGAGAACGGCATGGCGCTTGCCCGCCAGGTCCGCGTTCCAATCTTCTTCTGTAGGTGAAATAGAAAGGCGCAAGAGATACGCAGGTCCGGAGACCAAACCACCGCGCATGCGCATGCGAAAAAGGGCGCGCGTGAAAAGACCAGAAGGCGCATGGCCAGAGGCGGGCAGCCACTTACAAACCTGATTCGCTAGCCGCGCAGCCGCCATATCCGCTTGGACCGTTGTTTCTACATTGTGCGGAGCGCGCGCCTTGAGCAGGTCTGAGGCGAGACGCAGCCCAGTGTGGAGCATGTGTTGCGCTCCAACTCCCTCCGCCAAATCCGCAACACGGTCCCAATCGATCCTCTCTTGTTGCATAACCAGCCCAGCGACATCGGCAATCCACATCAAACGCTCCCAAAAATGTTTTGATCCGTGGATGCAAATCAGCACAAGTTCATCTTCAACTGATGGTGCAGGAACCTCGCGGGCACCGAGTTTCACCCGGATTTGGCGCGCGAAGAATTCTTCGAGGGGAAGCCGGCGTGGAAAATAGCGCAGGGTACGGTCGTTATGGAGTTCGACGAGTAGTTTCAAATCCGGCTTGGAAAAAAGATATTGGCCGGGAATCTTGCCGGCGTCGATGGCTCCCAGCGGCACTGAAGGAACGAAGCCGGCAGCACACAGCAACTCCGTGGCGCGGCGAATGTTTCGCTGGCGGACAAGCAAGTCCAGGTCGCCGTAACTGCGCAACACCGGGTCGGCGTATGCCTGCACTGCCAGAGCCGGCCCTTTGATGACCAGAGCGCCGATGCCTTGCGAGCTGAAGAGGTCCAAGATGCGGAAGAGCTCTGCCGTCAGGCGCATTGTAAGGAAAACTCGCGCGCGCTGCCGATCAACAAGGGTCCGCCTGATTTCTGGCGGAACCACGTTCTCATGGAGATCGCGCAGACCATCCGCAAGGTGGCCGGTCACCCCATGCTCTTCCGCGAGCACAAGCAAACTCTCCCAATTCAGGAACCGAAGCAAACCGGCAAGCTTCTGACGGTCGCGCTCCGGAGAAGCACATTCGAGCAAGACAGACCATTCGTTCGTGAACGAGACGACGTCAGGTGGATGCAATGGAGTGATGGGCGTGCCCATAACGATCCGCAGCTAGTTTAGACGATTGGACAGGCTAATTTCGTGAGAGATGCAGAAGGAGAAATCTCCTCACGCTGATAGAGCTATTTTCCCATCGAGGCGGAGAGCATCTCATCACCACGGCCGCGGCGGCGGACGTCAATGCCGAGCCGCTTGATTTTCTGGTTGAGCGTGGAAAGGGGAATCAAAAAACGTTCGGCCGCTTCGGTCTGGTTCCAACTGGTGCGCTCCAGCATGTCAATGATGATGCGGCGCTCAATCTCGTCCATGATTTGGAACAAAGAGGGTTGCGGATTGTCCGCCGAGGCGCGTGCCCCGCGTTCGCCGGGAAGCGGCGGCAGAAATTCCGAGAGTTGCAGACGCACGCCGCGGACGATTTCCTTGCTGCGAATGCTCTCGGGGAGCGAGTCCACGTCAACACGCTCCTGCGTGGAAAGGACGACCGCCCGCTCGACGACGTTTTCCAGTTCGCGCACGTTGCCGGGCCAGTCGTAATCCATGAGGAGCTTCATTGCTGCCGGTGTGAATTGTCGGAGCGGCTTGTCGTTTTCGCGGCAATACCGCTCCAGAAAATGCGCCAAAAGCAACGGCACGTCTTCTCGGCGATCGCGCAGCGGCGGAATCTGAAGGTGGATCACGTTCAGGCGATGATACAAATCTTCCCGGAAGCGAGCTTCACGCACCAGCGTAAGGAGGTCGACGTTGGAAGCCGCCACGATGCGTACGTCGACTTTGAGTTGCTCGGTGCCTCCGAGACGCATGAATTCGCGCTCCTGAATCACGCGCAGAAGCTTGGCCTGCGTTTCCGGGCTGATGGTGGCAATTTCATCAAAAAAGATGGTGCCCTGGTCGGCGACTTCAAAGAGGCCCTTCTTGGACGCAATGGCGCTAGTGAAGGCGCCCTTCACGTGGCCGAATAGTTGGGACTCCAGGAGATCAACTGGGATGGATCCCGTATTCACCGGCACGAAGGCTTTGTCTGCGCGGGTCGAAGCGGAATGAATCGCCTTGGCGATGAGTTCCTTGCCAGTACCGCTTTCCCCGCTGATGAGAATCGTGGAGCGCGACGGCGCAACTTGCGTAACTAAGTCCAGAAGCGCCTGCATTTTGTCGCTCTTCCCGACGATGTTCGGGAAATTGAAGCGTTGCTTCAGCGCGCGTTTGAGTTGGACGTTCTCGTCTCGAAGGCGGCGCGATTCCACCGCCTGCGCTACCTGGGCCAGCAATTCGTCGTTGGACCACGGCTTGGTGATGTAGTCCATCGCGCCATTCTTGAAAGCCGCGCGAGCCATTTCGATCGAACCGTAAGCGGTGATCAGGACGACGGAGAGCTGCGGATCGCGACGGCGAATTTCCTTGAGCATGTCCAGACCATTGCGGTCCGGCAAGCTGACATCCAGCAGGAGAAGATCATAAGGATGCTGCTCCAGCTTTTCGAGGCCGGATTCGCCTGTTTCCGCGCTGGAGACGCCATAGCCTTCCCCTCTTAACAGAAGTTCGAGGCCCTCGCGGATTTCAGACTCGTCATCAACAACCAGGATGGAACCCTTAGACATGGACCGCTTTCTTGACCGCGGGGAACTCCACACGGAATGAGGTGCCCTTGCCGGGCGTTGAGCGCACATCGATCTTTCCGGCATGCTCCTTGATAATGCCGTAACTTACGGAAAGACCGAGTCCGGTTCCCCGGCCACTGGCTTTGGTGGTGAAGAACGGATCAAAGATGCGATGAATGTCTTCGCGGGCGATGCCTCCGCCGGTGTCTGCGACTTCGATCTCCACGCTCCCATTATGTGCTGCGGTTCGGACTTCGAGCATTCCTCCGCTGGGCATGGCATCACGCGCGTTCAAGAACAGGTTCAAGAAGACCTGCTGCAGCTTGTTGGCTGACCCGCGGACGGGCGGCAACGGTTCGCCGAGTTGCTTCACCACCTGAATGTGCGAGGCTTTAAGCGGGTGGGCCATGAGAGACAAGGTCTCCTCGACGACACTGTTTACATCAATGTCCGCGGCTTCCGGAGCGCCAGTGCGCGAGAAATTGAGGAGATTATTCACGATTTCGCTGGCGCGGAATGTCTGCTTGACGATTTTTTCAATAATCGACTGCCGAGGGTCGCCCTCCGGCATCTGTTTCGCAAGCATTTGAATGTAGTTGGAGATTACCGCGAGCGGTGTATTCACTTCGTGCGCCACGCCGGCCGCGAGCAGCCCAAGCGAAGTCAGTTTCTCCGTTTGTGACATTTGCTCTTCCATGCGCTCCCGCTGCGTGACGTCATCAAAGAGCAGCAGACGCCCGATGCGCTCGTTCGATTTGCTCACCAGAGGAGTGATGGATACGTTCAAAGTCAGCGACTTTCCTTGATGGTGCAGTCTCTGTTTATAGATGCCGGTAATCTGTTCCTGGTCACCGCGCGTGGCAATTTCGCGTGACAATTCTTCCGGCAACAGCGAGCTAAGCTGCCGTCCGACGGACTCCTGCCGCGACACTCCAAAAAGCTGCTCCATGCGCGTGTTCCAGGATTCGACGATGCCCTCGAGGTCAACGGAAAGCACGCCGATATTCAGGGATTCAACGATATTTTCGCTGAAGTCCTTGAGTCGCGCGATTTCGAGGGCCTTTTGCTCGAGCGAGCTGTAAAGTTGCGCGTTATCGAGGGCCACGGCGACGTAGCCCGCAATCGTCTCCACCAGTTCGACGTCGTCACTGGACAGGAAATCTCCATCAACTGTTTTGCCAAGACCAAGAACGGCGACGGTGTGCTCCCGGATGCGACAGGGGACAAAATAGTTGAGGTCGAGCTGTTCGAGCGTGCGGCGGACGGAATCACTAACGTCCCGTGCCGCGCGGGGCGACTCAAAAAAGAGCGCCCCCCGGGCGAACTCGGGCCGGGCCGGCTCGAGGAAACTGAGGTCCAAAGATTCAGAAAGCCGCACGCCCATCGAACGGGCAATGCGCATTTGCTCAGGTTGCAAAGAGCTTTCCACAAAAATCGCGAGACGGTCCACTAATAATGTTTGGGAAATGCGGTCCATGACCGAACCGAGCATAGGATCGACACGAACCTCGTTCGTCAGCGTGCGCCCGAATTCGATGAGCGTGCGCCGATAATCCAGGCGATCGCGATAAAAGAAGCGATCCAGGCGTGCTTGAATCCCGGCTCGGAACGGCTGGAACAGAAATGCGGCAATGACGATTGCAATCATACCGCCGGCCGTCCCGTTCGTAGGCGTATGAGCCACCAAGGCGACCAAAGCGATGAGGGCGAAGTAGACCGCTGCAACTCCGGCGGTTGCCGCCGTGTAGGCCAAGCCGCGCTTGAAGATAATGTCCACGTCCATCAAGCGGTAGCGGATGATCGCATAACCGAAACAGAGCGGGATCAGCACCAGGCTTAATACAGACAGCTGCATCCATGGCCGCAGGGCCGCACCCATTGCCAGGGGAAGAATATAGAACAGAGCAACAGGCAAACTGCCCGTAAGAGTTCCACCGGTGAGCCATTTTAACTGCTGGCGCATAACACCCGACGGCGCCTCGCGGTAACTCCGATAAAAGACGATTCCCGCCGTCAGGAAGCAGAGAGCGAGATAGCCGAATTCCAATTTCGTGAGCAAAATGTAAGGAGCTAGCCAAGGGATAAAGCCGAAGGCGTTGAGCGCCGTGCTCACATGAATAAGGAGCAGAGCAACAGGAAACGCGTAGACGACAAAGACCTTGGAAGACGAACGAATGGCGGTTTCGGACCGCCCTGGAAATACCAATGCGAAGTGCAGCAGCAACGCAGGAGCCAGCAATCGCGCCACGATCTCCGACCAGTAAACTTCCCAGTCAAAAGTGTCCAGTTTTCCGCTGAAGTGGAACGACCAGAGAACGAAGGAAACCAGGCAAAAGACATAGAAGTGCACGGCGCGAGGAGCATTCCACCTGCGGATGAAAATGAACAAACCTATGAACAGATAAAGAAGGCCCACGATTCGCAGATAGTTTTCGGTGGCAAGGGGCTTTTCAGCCGGCGCCGTCAGGAGAGGAGTCTCGAATTCCTCGCCACTGCGTGAAATCTTGTAATGTACTTGGCTCCAAAGTCCTGCGCGATCAAGCCGCCGGGCAACTTCTGCAGCCCTGGGGACTCGTGCGCCGTTGATGGTCAACAGAACATCGCCAGGACGGATCCCGGCTCGAATTGCAGGAGAATTGGGAGAAACCCGGCTGGCTTGGATCCCATGATCCGTATCCAGCCAAGCCACCCCGTCGTACACCACCTCATAACGGCTGCGCTGGTCGAAATTAATGAGGGCAAAGATCACCGCCGCTAGCGTGGCCAACGCCAGCACGACGGCCCCAAGACTCGCTCTAAGGTTTTGCCTCATGGATCTACTGGACAGGACTATACCCTGCCTTAAGAAACTAAGTGCAAACCAATGTCCATTGTTTGGTAGCGATTCATTCGAGGAACGCCTTTATATTCAACAAGTTACTGCAACGGCAGGCTGGATTATCCCGCACCATCCTGTTTCTGGAAGGACAAATACAGCTTTCTAGAACCCAAAAACTCCTAGAACTGAACGCTGAGGCCACCTCGAAATGTCCGGAACGCCGGTAGGAGAACAACGCGGCCATCCCTGCTGTTAGTGGAGACGTACCCCTGCGCCAGTAGGTTGTTGCAGTCGGCGATGGCTTCCCACCGCCCTAAGGCAAATTTGGGAAGTGGTTGCCGAAAGGCCAAATGTAGGTAGGGGTCCATGCGGAAGGTGGATTCGCCGTAGCCGTCCACGGAGGAAACGGTGACACCGTTCACCCATTTATATCCCGCCTGGACCTTCGTGCCGATATGAGGCACTCTTGCAGAGATTCCGGCTCCAAGAGAGTGCCGCTGCGCCGTCCGAAGGGAGTCGCGAAGCAATCCATCGGCATCGTCCGAAGGCGCGAGAGCTCCACCAAAGGAATAAACGGCGGTCAATTCCACGTCGCCGTCGAGCTTTTCGCGAAATGCAAGGCGTGTTCCCCAACTGCTCGAGGACCCCCCGTCGTAAGCAAAACCCGTCGAAAAGAAATCCTGGAAATAGTCCGCAGTGGGGAGGTCGCTTCCCTTTCCGAAGACGGCCACGTGGCGGTTATCGTCATGAAAACCTGCGATCTGGAACTTGCCGCGGCTGCTAATTTTTCGTTCTGCAGAGATTTCTTCATGCAAACCGTTCTGCAAAACAGGACGGCCCTGACGCCAAAGCAACGCGGGAAAGGCATCCAGTTCATTGAGAGCCGCGCCGAGCGCTCCACCTGGTTGTGCATCATTGGTTTCGAGTGGACCAGGCCCGTGGGGCATGGAGGCAAAAACAAACGCCGTGCTCCAATCGTCAGTAAGGCGCACGCTCAGTTCTGCTCGCGGACGGAGTGAAGATGCCGCGGCTCCGAGTCCGACCAAAACATATTCGCCGCCGTAACTCAGCACAGTGCGCTCACCTAGCGACAGCGCACCGCCCTGGTCAAACCGGACACCGCGGAAAGTCGGCCCGACGGGCCCCAGCTTAGCTTCGCGGAGGACCAGCGCGGTATGCGGACCGGCGCCTAAAGTCCCGGTGGGCAGCCACACGGTGGCGATACCACCGGCGGGGGCATCACTGTCGTAGTTCACCTGGCCAGCCAAAATCATTCTGCTTGTGCCGCCCAACTTCTGGTCGTAAGCCACGGCTGTGGCGGGCGCGGAGGCAATGCTGGAGGCCGAAGTGGGGCGCCGCGCGCCATCGGTAAACTCCATTCGCATTCTGGGCGCGCGGGGTCCCACTACCTCCCCGGGAACCGTCGAGGCGCTCAAAGTGCCGTGGTCCACCCACTCCAGAACGGGCCGCATTCCTGAAGCGGACCGCAACACCCATTTCCAATCATCACCTTCGGCGGTGCTGCTCGCAGGCATGCGCCGCAATTGATCCAGCGACGCGAACATGGATTCCAGTTCAATGCGAACCACGGTCGTCAGATTCGAAGTGACGCGAATGTGCTTTTCAAGAGTTGGAAGGAAACCGGCGAGGGTCACTCGGACGGTGTAAAAACCAGGAGCGAGCTTGTCGCCCCGGAACATACCTTGCGTATTCGTTAAAAAGCTGCGTGCGGCTGTCACTCCCACTGCTTCGGAAATCAACTCTACGCTTGCGCCTAACTGCGGTGTACCTGCAGCGTCGCGCACCACTCCTGCAAGCTTGCCAGGGACAGGCTTCGCTTGCGCGGCCGCCGGAATCGTCATCAAAGACGAAACTATGGCGGTCAGGACCAGGGCCCCCAGGGTTCGGAGCCGTTCCTGTTTCACGTTTCTTTACCTCCCCGGCGTAGCATTCGCCGCAGTCTTGGTTTCCGCTGGCGCTCTCACCGTAAACTCTGCCGAGCGCGAAATGGTCTGATTCGAAAGCGCGTCCGTTGCATTTACTTCCAAACTGTATTTCCCTGGAGGCAATGTCGCCAGAGGGAGTAGTCGCTCGATAGTGACTTGATCGCCCGTCTGCTTCATCTCCTCAGAAGTTTCCTTGAACTGCATGATCCGCTCATTGCCCTTCTTGACCGTGTACTGGAAAGTAGCGCTGGATTTGTGCGTCTTGTCGTCGGGCTTGAGATTATAAACCTGCATGTAAATGCCAAGCCTGTCAGCCGTAGTGAAGTCACCCTCCAGACGCGGCCGAACCTTCGAAGAGCCAAGCACGAACTGCCCCGAACCGATTTGCTTTGCCGGAACACGCTCGATTTGATCGGCAAGAATCAGCGAGCTGGCATCCAGCTTGTCATCCTCGTACCGCGGCACTTGCAGTCGGGTATTCACAACTCCGATGTTCCCGCTCTGCACGTCCTTGATCACCATATCCAGGCGATACAGGCCCGGGCGAAGTGGAATGGCCTTTTGGTAGATCGACTGGAGCTTCAACGATTGCTGAAAAAGGGAATCGGGAAAATCCTTTGAGACAGGATCTTCCTGCGTTTGCACGACTCGCCCGGTGAGCGTGCTCACACGCATGAAAATATTCATCGTCGCGGAATGGATCCCGTCCTTGGACTGGAAAGAAAGCTGGCTATTGGGTATCTGAATCGTGACAGGCACTAGAACAGTGTCATTCGTCACTTTCATGTAATCGGCCCGCCAATTGAAGTGCACTTGGTCGCGGACGATGCGCGAAGTGACTACCGCCTCGAGATCCTTGAATTTCACTTCGGGCGGTTTATTCACTTTGGCATAGAGCTCCAACCGGTTGAACTCGTTCATGCTGGCCGGCTCTCCGCCCATGGTCTTCGGCAGGTTGGTACCGTCTGATCGTGTGAAGCGGTCCGCCTTCGAGGACATGCCCATGGATTCCAGCAAGCTCAGCCCAGCGCCAGGTACATGCAGGAGCGCGTCTTTTTCCGACGGATCCATGGTCATGTGGTATTCGCCAGAGCCGCTGGGATCCACGAATTCCAAAATAATGTTTTCGCCGATGCCTTCTAAATAGCGCCAGCGCCACGTTTCCCACGGATATGTGGATGTCGAGCCGCCGCCCTCTTCCATCGGCCGGTCATATGTACCACCGGTCGGGTGCGATTCAATTTCGTCCGGCGGCCCCCACATGATGTACATACGGCCGCGATCCGTCTTCCAGCCGGGAATGCCGGAAGCGTAATGTTCGTTGGCGTAAGCGATGCGGCGGTAGTGCTCTTCCTTAAAATCGTTTTCCGGCAGGTCAGGATTGCTGCTTCGCCGCAGCCAGAATTGCTCGATGAATTGTTCGCGCTCTTCGTTGGTATCCAATTGCAGGAAGGCATTGCGTTCGTCTGGAGAAATGATGTAGGTAACGTCTTCGGTCAGCCACTGCCGGTAGGCGCTGTCCAATTCCTTCAGCGTCCTCCTCATTTTGCGTTTTGTTTCTTTATCCAACTTTTGGGGTGCGGGAGGCGCATTCGGATCTTGGGCCTGCTGCGCAAAAACCGGAGGAACGGAGATGGCAATCGAAAAAATGGAAACGAACAGGGTGCGAACTACCCTTGACATAAAGACACCTCAAGCTCTAGGACGTTGAGATTCTAACCCCGGACAAGCTCCCCGTCAATCAGATGAATCTCCTTCATTTTGTGAGACTTGTACCCCGGAATGGGTTAGATCACCAGCGAGACGCTTTGGTTGCCTGACAGTTTTTGACCTGAACGATGGTACAGGGAGGTGAATTACTGAACGCGTTGCGGTTGGGTGTCTGAACCTACCAGGGAATCGAAGATGGCCAGGACGTGTCGGCGATAATCCACCATGCGCTCAAAAATATCACGAAGTTGCGGATCGCGCTCCGCCTCGCGATGCCACTTCGCGAGAACCACTGCGGGCACTTCGATGTCCCGCCTCAGCTTGTCCGCGGAGTGACCGCGCAGGAACAAGCCGTAGAAAAAGGCCGCCTCGCGCTGCGGGAAGTCGAGATCATGCACGACTTCGGAAGGAACGAATTGTGGCATTGTCGCCATAGAGAAAAATGCAGTTTACCCAAAAGTTTCGCCGCGTCAAGTAGGACTACTGTTTTCCTGCCGCGTTCCGGGTAACTCCCCCCTCCTTACGGGGTACGCCCTACTGTCTCCACCGGCGCACCTCCGTGCAACGCAGCGGTTGCCAGCCGGTTCTAACCGCCTTAGGATGCTTATAGGGATGGCAGGGTTACACAACACGGCTAAAGGCTCGTTGGCAGGACGCACCTTCAAGCGCTTTCTACGCTTTGGTGTCCTCCGGGGACTTCGTTCGGTCGAAATTGATCCGGAAGACTTCCGGCGCAACCTTGCCGACAAGCATGGCTTATGGATTCCCGACTTTACGCGGATGAAAGACGTTCCCACCGAGCGGCTGGACGCCATTGCGGCTGCTTTGATTCGCGATGCCGAGCGGCTGGCGCTTGCGGAGGGAGCCGGCCTCGGCCTTGGCGGCATGATCACGTTTCTGCCGGACGCCAGCCTGCTCACGGTGATCACTCTGCGGCTCATCCAGCGCCTCTCTTTGCTCTACGGATTCGAAGCTCGCGGCCACGACCAACGCATCGAAATGTGGAAAGCGGCAGCCGCTGCTTCCGGCATTGATTACGGCAAGGACTTGGCTGAAAAACAGATTCTCGAAAAGCTTGTCCCGCGTATTGCGGAGCGTTTCGCCGCGAAGATTGGCGCTGAAGCGGCGGAAAAGTGGGCTGGGCGACTGATTCCCCTTGCGAGTTCCGCCATCGGCGGCGCGTTGAATTTTTCTTTTGTGAGGGGCTGGGGCCGCCGCGTGCATCGCCATCTCCGCGCGAAGCATCTAGCTGCGAAAGCTGCGGCGCCAACTCCACCGCAGGGGTATACCACGATGGCGACGGCTTTCGTCCAGTAATCAAAAGGAGTAAGCAAGAATGACTGCGATTCGAAGGTTTCTAGGAGTTGCGATTCTCTTCGGCTGTGCGCTCGGTCTCACGCTGGCTCCGCAGCGGGCCGCTTCGCAATCGCCCCAAGCCGCGGATTCGCAGCAACCCGCAGCCGATGACTCGGTGCCCGCATTTCATGCGCGAGCCCCGCAAGGTGATCTTCCCACGACTCTGGATCCCGGGCTCTTCCCTGATCCCGTCGTGCAGAACGCTTACGCGGTCGCGGCAAGAATTAGAAAAGCGCTCTACCAGCAGCCTTGCTACTGCCATTGTGACCGCAGCCAGGGCCACAAAAGCCTTCTGGACTGCTTTGCCAGCAAGCACGGTGCTGGATGCGGCACCTGCATTTACGAAGACTTTTACACCTTCGAGCAGTCCGGCAAAGGAAAGAGCGCCGCGCAGATTCGAGCGGGAATTATCAAAGGCGAGTGGAAATCGGTCGACGCCACCAAGTACAAGCAGCCCCTGCCGGCAAATGGAAGTTCTGGGCAGTAACGACGACTCACTCCAGGGAACGTCCCTCAGAAGCTTCTTGTCACAGTGAGATGCAATTCGTAAACTATTCTTCCCAGCCAAAAATAGGAGGAAGAATGCATTTTCGCGAGAAGGTGTGTGTGTCGATGCTGGCGATTGCCCTGCTGTCTAGCATGGCGGCAGTCCCGGCGAGGGCCCAAGACAAGCAGCACGTCGTTTCTCTGAGCGACCTGACCAAAGACGCCGCGCGGCCCGCCCAGACGCGCCAATCCAACGAAGAAGCCGTTCGATCGCTTCTTTCTTCCGACCAGGCACAAAAAGCGCTGAAATCCGCCAATCTCGACTATCAGAAAGTCGATAAGGCCATCGGCCAACTCAGCGATGACGATCTTGCCAAACTGGCCGAGCGGTCTCGGCAAGCGCAAAGTGATTTTGCCGCGGGACGCATTTCGGATCGCGATCTGCTCTGGATCATCCTGATCGCGCTCGCCATTGTCGTCCTGGCGCTCGCGCTTCGTTAATTCCTACAATCTGGAGTCATACTTTATTCGCATAAGCCGGATCGTTCTCGGTCTATTCCTGTTTTCCTTCCTGGGGCCTTCTGCTCGCACGGAGCCCCAGGAAAAAGCGGGAATCTGGCTGGATGTGCCCTACGTGAAGCAGACCGAAGATGGCTGCGGGTCCGCCGCTATTTCCATGCTCTTGCAGTATTGGAATGCTCATGGCACGGTGATGGACTCGCACCGTTACGACGTTTCTGCAATCCAGAAACAACTTTATTCGCGCAAAGTCCGGGGCATTTATGCTTCCGACATGGAGAGTTACCTCAAAGCGTCTGGCTTTCGCGTTTTTCCCCTCAATGCAGATTGGAAAGATCTTCTCGAGCAACTCCAGCAGGGGCGCCCGCTAATCGCTAGTCTTCAGCCTGGCAGCTCCAAAACCTCGTTACACTACGTGGTGGTGACGGGTATCGACTGGCAAAACGGGGCCGTCTTTATTAACGATCCCGCACGCGGGAAACTTCTCCGTGTCACCCGCGAGGATTTCGAAAAACAATGGCGGCCAAACCGCAACTGGATGCTGCTGGCTCTCCCCGAAAAGGCCTCGTGATCTTTCTTCTAGTCGCAGTGTTTGCGCTGGTTTTCCCCGCGTTCGCGCAGGATTCCGCTTCTGATCAAGCTCGTCTTCCCGCGGCGCAAAGCGCGTTCGACGCCGGGCATTGGGAGGAAGCCGCAAGGCTGGCGCGAGGTCCCACGGAGCAATCGCCTGATTTCGATTTTCTCGCGGGGCTGGCGTTGGCCCGCTTGGAAAAATGGGACGAAGCCAAACTCGCATTTGACGCCGGCCTTCGAAAGGCGCCTCGTGATTCCCGGTTTTTGGTCGAGCTGGCAGGCGTCGCGTACAAGCAAAAAGATTTTCGAACGGCAAAAGAACGTCTCCATTCGGCGCTACTGCTGAACCCGCGGGATTCCTATTCGAGCGAATTCCTCGCCACAATCTATTTTCTGGAAGGCAATCTCGAAGCCGCCCTGAAGTATTGGAATCCGGGAGACAAGCCACGCCTAAAAAGTGTCGCGTTCAAACCTTCCTTGAAGCTTAAGGAATCGCTCCGCGACCGCGCCGTTGCGTTCCATGCCCCTCAAGTTTTGACCGTGGACGCTTTGCTCGCAACCCATGCGCGTCTTGACAATCTGGGAATCCTTTCAAGCCGGCGCTTGGAGCTCTCTCTAGCGGACTCAGGAAACTATGACCTAACACTGCACTTGGCGGAGAAAAACGGCTGGGGCGATTCGAAAATCGAAGGCTTCATTTCGCTTTTGAGCGGCTTGCCTTACGCTACGGTCTATCCGGAGTTGTACAATCTCGGCGGCGATGCCGTGAATCTCACTTCCCTCGCGCGATGGGATTCGGAAAAACGCCGGCTCTCCCTCGCGCTCTCTTTTCCCCTTTACGGTGATCCCGGTTTTCGGCTGCGCCTCTATGCCGATGCGCGCAACGAGAATTGGAACCTGTCACAAACCTTTCTTGGCGCGGTGACGCCACTGACGGACTTGAACATGCGTCGAGCGGCCGCCGGAGGGGAAGTTCATGCCGTTGCGAATGGCCGCTGGAGCTGGAGCGCCGGCGCAGAAGTCGCGAATCGCAATTTCAGGAATTTGGGCGCGATCAGCTCCCCCGCGCAGTTGGTGTTCTTCACGGACAGTACTTCTCTCCTCGCATGGCTCAGCACCGGACGTTCTCTCTTCCGGGCTCCGGAGCGCCGCTTCACACTGGACTCCGCGGCTGAAGTGAAGGCCGGCAGGGAGTTTGCCGATGGCTTGGGGCCGTTTGCCACGCTCCGCGGATCGCTTCTCGCAGATTGGTTCCCGCGCGCAAAAGGGGACGACTACGAAATGCAGGCGCACATCCGCGCCGGCGCGACCGCAGGCAAAGCCACTCTCGACGAACTGTTCGAATTGGGCATCGAGCGCGACAACGACCTTTGGCTTCGCGGCCATGCCGGAACTTTCGACGGACGGAAAGGGTCTGCTCCGCTTGGGAGGCGATTTTTTCTGGCCAATTGGGAGATGGACAAGAACCTTTATCAAAACGGTTTCTTCGCCGTGAAACTCGGCCCTTTTCTCGATAGTGGCGCTGCTGCGGATTCGTCCAGCCTCTTCGGCTCACAGCGCTGGCTCTGGGATGTTGGCGCACAGTGTAAAGTCCGCTTCCTAGGAGGTGTAACTGTTGTTCTTTCCTACGGCCGGGACTTGCGCGGTGGAAAGGGTGTTTTCTATGGAACGGCTCTGCACTAGTTCTTGATTGCGCGTTTCCGCAGAATCGCAATTCCGAATCTCCGGAAACCCGGGTACTATTTCCTCCGTCTTACTCTAAGTTCGCTTGGTGGCCGGGTCATCCACCAGTACGACCGATGGTGTTTCAAATTTCTTAGAGACAGGGGCAGGAGATGTCAAAACGGTTTTTCCTTCCTGGTAGCCTGGTTGCGTTTATTGGAATTCTGGCGGTTGGCCTCGGCGCCGGGTTGCGCACGCCCACAGGGGCGGCGGACAAGCCAAATTCGTGGGGCTTCGATACCGCAAATCTCGACAAAACCTGCAAGCCTTGTGACGATTTCTACCAGTTTGCAATGGGCGGTTGGATGAAATCCAACCCCATTCCTCCCGAGTACCCGAGCTGGGGCTCATTCACCCAACTCGCGGACAAGAACCAGCAGAACTTGCGCCAGATTTTGGAAGCCGCCGCGGGTGCCAAGGCCGCCCCAGGTTCCAACGAACAGAAAATCGGCGATTTCTACGCAAGCTGCATGGACACGGCCGCCATTGACGCGGCGGGAACAAGACCCATCGAGATCGATCTAACCCGCATCACGGCCGTCAATAGCGTGGCTGACCTCCAGGCAGTAACCGAGTACCTGCACAGGCAAGGTGTTGGAGCACTCTTTCGCTTCAATTCCACGCAAGACGCCAAAGACAGTAGCCAGGTGATTGGCGCCGCGTTTCAAGGCGGCCTCGGATTACCGGAGCGCGAATACTACCTGAAGGAAGACGACAAATCGAAGCATCTTCGCGAGGCTTACACAAAGCATGTCGCCAAGATGCTCGAATTGCTCGGAGATCCAGCGGACCAATCCGCAGCGGAAGCCGCCGTCATTCTAAAGATCGAAACCGCACTGGCCACCGCCTCGATGAAAAATACCGAGCTGCGCGACCCGGATAAGACCTATCACAAGATGACCCTGGCGGACCTGAAGACGCTGACTCCGAATTTTTCCTGGGATGCTTATTTCAAAGCCGCTGGACATCCGGAGCTGAAGGAGATCAACGTCGGCCAGCCGGACTTCTTCAAGGCCCTCGACGCGCAGTTGACCGCAACTCCCATCGGCGACTGGAAAACCTACCTGCGTTGGCACCTGGTGAATGCGGTGGCGCCCGGACTCCCCGAAAAGTTTGTCGCCGAGGATTTCGATTTTCGCGGCAAGACGCTGACCGGCGCAAAGGAAATCCAGCCGCGCTGGAAGCGCTGCGTCCAGGCGACGGATCGCGTGCTCGGAGAGGCCCTCGGCCAGGTCTACGTGCAAAAGTATTTTCCACCGGAAGCGAAGGCCCGCGCTCTTGAAATGGTTCACAACCTGATCGCTGCTCTACGCGACGATTTGCAGACGCTTCCCTGGATGGGGCCGGAGACGCGCAAGCAAGCCACCGCAAAGCTCGAAGCTTTCGCGGTGAAAATCGGCTACACCGACAAGTGGCGTGACTATTCCGCGCTGAAAATCGACCGCCGGTCGTACGCCGAAAATCAAGTGCGTGGAGCGGAATTTGATTTCGCGCGCCGCCTGAACAAGATCGGCAAGCCCGTGGACCGCACCGAATGGGGGATGACGCCGCCGACCGTGAACGCCTACAACAACAGCAGCATGAATGAAATCGTCTTCCCCGCTGGCATTATGCAACCACCTTTCTATGATCCCAACGCCGATGACGCCGTGAATTACGGCGGCATGGGAGCCGTCATCGGGCATGAAATCACCCATGGCTTCGACGACCATGGCAGCAAATTCGATGGGCGAGGCAATTTGAAAGACTGGTGGAGCCCGGAAGATTTGAAGAATTTCAAGGCGCGCGCCGCCTGCGTCTCCGATCAGTTCGACAGTTACGTGGTAGATGGGGACTTGCATGAAAACGGCAAGTTGGTCCTGGGCGAGAGCATCGCTGACCTGGGCGGGCTGACCATCGCCTATGCGGCCTATGAAAAATCACTTCAAGGAAAGCCGCGGCCTCCGGACAAAGACGGCTTCACTCCGGAGCAGCGCTTCTTCCTTGGCTGGGCGCAAGTCTGGGGCTCCAACGAGCGCATTGAATATGCGCGGTTGATGGCCAATACCAATCCGCATCCGCTTCCAAGATTCCGTGGGAACGGACCGCTTTCCAATATGGCGGAGTTCGCCAAGGCCTTCGGCTGCAAAAAGGGCGAGGCCATGGTGCGCGAGCAGGCCTGCAAAATCTGGTAGCGGGACGCTGCTTACATTCCTAAGCAATTCTTGAAAGCCGCGGCGGCTCTAGAAGTGGAAAACGAATCCGCCCCCGACCTGGAAGTTATTCTGCGACTGGTTGAAAAAACCCGTGCGCACGTAGTCGCCCTCCGCACGAAAAGAGATGCGCGGATTCCACCGGTAATCTGCTCCGCCGCCAACCTTGACGACATAAGAATTGCGGCTGGATCCGGAGGCCTGCGGCTGGGCGTGTGCGCCGCCGAAAATTCCGTGCAGCCAGGGTTCCCACTGCTGCTTCCGCCAGGCGATCTTTGGGCCCCCGCCGTAAGTGGCAATCTTCACGTGCTCGTTGACATAAATCGTTGGGGCGTAAACGGCGCTGACATTGCCCTCGATCCCGAACCACTCATTTGTGAAGTAGACTACGGAAGTGTTGATGCCGGCAGCACTCGCATTGTAGACCGACGATTGAAATCTCAAAAAACTGAAGCCGAGACCCACTTCCCAGCGATAGTCGCCGCGGCTTCCGTAAAGAAACTTCGGCTGTGGTGACGGCGAAGCCGGCTCGGCGTTATCCAGCGGCAGGGATAGAGCCGTGGCGACAACCGGCGTTGCGAACGGGTTCGCCAGTTTGAGGGCCGGCGCGGAAAGCGTGTCGGCTGCGGCAAGGTCACGGAGAAGCGTCGCCTTTGCCGCGGAAGTCGCGGAAAAATCTTGAGCGGCATTCCCTCTGTCGACCTTCAAAGTGGGCGCGCTCATCTGCGCCCGCGCCGCACCCCCGCTCACAAGCAGCAATGCTGCCAGCAATAACCTCTTCATAACGCTCCCCTTGAGGGCTAACCCCACGCGCGGATTCAGCCACGCAGCTACGGTAAACAACACCGTGGCCCTTTGTCTATGTTCTTTCGCGGAAAGGGGACAAAAATGGAACGGGCGCCAACCCTGTTGTTGGTTCATTCGGGTGAACAGACAAGATTCCAGGGCTGCCCTCTTCGGGAAATTAGCGGCCGTGCCTCAGATAATCGTCGGTTTTGTTGAGCCAGTCCTCGCGCGGAGGATCAAAAACGTCGAGGTCCACGGTATCCTCAATCGCCCAGGCTTCATGCGGCAGGTGCGGCGGGATGCACAGCACTTCGCCGGCACGGACCACGATTTCCTTGCCATCAATGGCAAACTTCAATGCCCCTTCAAGGATGTAGGTAACCTGTTCGTTGTGGTGGTGATGCAAAGGCACATGCGCGCCTTTCTTCAACAGCACGCGCGCCAGCATGATTCTGTCGCCGACCACCATTTCGCGATCGATGAGCGGATTCAATTGTTCGCGTTCCACGTTTTTCCAAGCGACGTGTTTTGATTTTGCCGGAGTGCTCATTTCATGTCTCCATAGAGCTTCGCCGCATTATCGTGCAGGTATAACTGCGCCAGCTCGCTTCATTTTTCTTGGTCGCATAGCGGCTCTCGCGCACTCCGCCAAAATAAAAACCAAACCAACTAGCCCGAGACCGCGACGCGCCAGCGAACCGAAACGCGCTGCATGCGTTCCAGGGCTTCTTCGAGCAGATTCCTGGCGCTGACCAGCGAGAAGCGCAAATAATTCCTGCCGCCCGGACCAAACGCCGCCCCGGCGATTCCCGCCACGCCCGCCTCCTCCAACAAGAGCTTCTGCACTTCTTCCGACGTCAGTCCCGTATCTTCGATATTCACCCAAGCATAAAAAGCGCCGTCCGGCGGCTGGCAGCGAAATCCAGGGATTTGATTGAGCCCGGCAACGAACTGATCACGCCGTTTGTGGTACTCCGCCACCATCGCCCGAACGGCGTTCGTGGAATCGTGCAATGCTTCGATGGCCGCCACCTGCGTAAATTCCGCCGCGCACGTAAACGTGTTCAGCACCAGCAGGTCCATGGCATCGATCACTTCCACGGGCGCCACGGCGTACCCCAGCCGCCAACCGGTCATTGCAAAACTCTTCGAGAAGCCGTCAATGATCACGGTGCGCTCCGCCATCCCGGGCAGCGACCGGATGGACTTGCATTCCCCGCTGAAAAGAATGCGCGCGTAGATTTCGTCCGCGATCACCCAGAGATCGTGCTTCGTGGCCAGCCCCGCGAGTTGCCGCAAAACCTCGTCGCTGAAAACTGTTCCCGTCGGGTTGTTGGGGGAATTGAAAATCAGCACCGTCGTTCGCGGCGTGATTTTTCGCGCGATCTCATCCAGGTCAGGCTGGAACTTGTTTTTCTCTTCCAGTCCATAGGAAACAGCCGTGGCTCCCAGCCCGCGCACGAACGACGGATAAATGGGAAAACTCGGATCGGGGTAGAGCACCTCGTCACCGGGCTCGATCAGCGCCATCATGGCTAGCGAGAGCGCCATCTTGCATCCCGGCGCCACGATTACCTGCTCCGCTTTCGCGTCCACGCTGCGCGTGCGCTTCAAATAGTCTGCGATAGCCTCCCGCAGAGCCGGCACACCGCGCGTGGAGCAGTACCGGTCGCGCCCCGCTGCCACGGCGCTCCGCAACGCATCCACCACCGGCGCCGCGGGATGAAAATCCGGCTCGCCCAGTTCCAGATGAATGATCGATCGCCCCTGTCGCTCGAGTTCTTTGGCGCGCGAATACACCGCCAGCGCGCCTTCCCCATGCAGTTGAGAAACGCGTGATGCAATTCGTGTCATGGCCTGGTCCGGACGGAAATCTTATCACTTCGCAGGACGCGCGGCCTGAAACACTCCGCCCTTTGAAACTAGCGTTTCGCTTTTGGGGAGTCAAGGAACCATGGCCAGAAAATCTTGATTAAAGTGATTTGCGCTTCAAATTGAACCTGAAAGTGTCCGTCGCCCTTCCAGGACTTCCCCTTGACGCCGCCCTTTCCCGGCGAGACGATGGTTATGGGCACATCATCGGTAACCTGCCCTTCCTTTCAATCGTCTAATGGTTGAAGGCCGCGTCCCCGTGAGGGGGTGAATATGACTTCCCGCAAACTGGTTCCTTTCCTCTTGGTTATTCTCTTAAGTTCATTGTTTATAGGCGTGCATCCTGCCGCGGCGGATTCCAGCCATGCCCGCGTCATCCGCCTGAGCCTGGTTCAAGGCGACGTTCGCTTCGCCCGCCAGACGCACGGCGACCCTCTATCGGATTCCAGCGCAACGTGGGAAACGGCCACTGTGAATCTGCCGATTCGCCAAGGCTATGTACTGGCCACGGATAAGGGTCGCGCGGAAGTGGAATTCGAAAACGGCGCGATGGCTTTCCTTAAGG
>Ga0207665_10000112_pt1 | contig 53269 bp, 42 predicted proteins | sample LARL112metaG_FD_184351 | JGI IMG/M metagenome (GOLD analysis project Ga0207665, IMG submission 184351) | Corn, switchgrass and miscanthus rhizosphere microbial communities from Kellogg Biological Station, Michigan, USA - LAR L11-2 metaG... | ecosystem: Host-associated > Plants > Roots >... | reverse complement strand
TGCTTTTCCGCTTCTTGTTTCTATTCAAGGGAGGGCTTGCGATGAGCAGCAAGAGCAATGCGTCCATTTCTCGCCGTGAATTTGCGCGCCGCGCTGCCTTCGCTTCCGCAGCCGCGTCTTTGGCTCCGGCGCAGCTTCTCAGCTCGGAATCTCTTCCCGCTTCTCTTCCGCCGCAGCAATCCCCAAACGCGCCCAAGCTTTCACCGGAAAGCCAGGCCGAAGTCGAATCACGGATTCAGGCCATCTTCGCCCAGTATGGCAAACGCCTTTCTGACGCTCAAAAAACGGATATTCGACGGCTGGCCACCGAAGCGCAGCCGCCGCTCGACCGGTTGCGCGCCTTTGCCACAGACAACGGAGATGGTCCGGGACTTTACCTTAAGCCGCTGATGGAGCGGGAGAGAAAGCCCTCGCCAATACCGGCACCACCAAAGCCGGCGACTACCCCGAAGAGTTCCTGAGGAGCATCCTGAATGCCAAGCGAAGAGATTTTTCACCTTTCGGTAAGCGAACTCGCGAAACGCATCGAAGCAAAGAAGCTCTCCCCTGTCGAGCTGACTCAAATCTATCTCGACCGCAGCCAAAAGCTAGGACCGCGCTACAACGCGTACGCTCTGTTAACGCCGGAAATTGCTCTCGAACAAGCCAAGGCGGCGGAAAAGGAAATCGCGCGCGGGCACTATCGCGGCCCGCTGCACGGAATTCCTTTCGCCGCGAAAGATCTGCTCGCAGTCAAAGGACTTCCAACGACATGGGGTGCCAAGCCATATGCAAACCAGGTATTCGATTACAACGCTACGGTGATCGATCATCTGCGCGGCGTGGGCGCCGTGATGCTCGGTAAAGCGTCAATGATCGAGCTCGCAGGCGGCATGGGCTACCGCTTTGCTTCAGCATCTCTGCAGCGTGAAGCCAAGAATCCTTGGGATACCAGCTGCTGGACTTGCGGCTCTTCCTCTGGCTCCGGCGCGATCGTCTCTGCAGGTCTGGCCGCCTTTGCCATCGGCACGGAAACATGGGGTTCCATCATCTGTCCCTCGGCCTTTTGCGGAGTGAGCGGGCTGCGGCCAACTTACGGCCGCGTCAGTCGGTACGGCGCTATGGCACTAGCCCCTTCGATGGACAAGATCGGTCCGATGGCGCGGAGTGCCGAGGACTGCGCGCGCATCTTTTCCGCGATCGCCGGTCATGATCCAAAGGATCGCGGAACGGTGCCGATCGACAAGGGCGCTTTCACCTATTCGCCATCCATGGAATTGCATGCGCGGCCGTTGAAAGTCGGCTGGCTCACCAACGCCTGGAAATCGCTTGCTCCGGGCGTTGCGAAGTCCATCGAAGCCGCCAACAAAATCGTCAAGAGATATTTTTCGAGCGTGAAGGATGTCGCTTTGCCCGTCGGCCCTTGGGAAGACGCCGGCAATATCATCGTTGCGGTCGAGAGCGCCGCCTCTTTCCGTTTCCTGATTCGCTCGGGACAGGTCAGCGAGTTAACCGATCCACTGGGGCAAATTGCGGGCTATGTGAACGAGCAATACTCCGCTGCAGATTATCTGCAGGCCCTTAAAGTCAGGGAAATTATCCAGAAAAAAATGGATTCCTTGTTTGAGACATTCGACGTCATCGCTACAGCCTCCCAGCCTGTTCCGGCAACGCCGCTGAGCCTGAATCTCGAAACCGATCTGGCATTTCCGGATCCTCTCGGGGGCATTGGCAATATCTGCGGGCTTCCGGCGATGTCTGTTCCCTGTGGATTCACGGACAAGAATCTTCCGGTCGGACTGCAATTTGTAGCTAGGGCCGGTGACGATTACGCCGTAATTCAGGCAGGGCGAACCTTCCAACTGCACACCGATTGGCACAAGAGACATCCACGGATTCATTAGGAACTCTAGACTTCATGTTCGCTTTAGGTTTCATGACCGTGCGAAAGAGAATCCCTGCGGACACCCGAAGGAGGCAATCCTGTTATGCACGATATCTGGAAGGACATGTTCGTCATCGGACTTCCCCTGGCGGAGAAGATCCTTCGGCCGATCATCGTTTATGCGTTCTTAGTGGTCGGCCTAAGGCTCTCCGGCAAACGCGAACTCGTCCAGCTCAATCCGTTTGATCTGGTTGTCCTGCTGACTCTGTCGAACACCGTTCAGAACGCCATCATCGGCGAAGACAACAGCGTCTTGGGCGGAATCATCGGCGCTACCTCCCTGCTCGTCACCAACTATCTCGTCGTGCGCTTCCTATACGACCACCGCAAGCTAGAGCAGTTGGTCGAAGGCAGAGCTGATGCCCTGATCGAGGGCGGCAAGGTGCGTATGCGGAATATGAAAAGAGAGCTGATTACCGTGTCGCAGCTCGAAGCGGCCGCGCGAAAGCAAGGCTTCGATTCCCTTTCCGAGGTCGAACAGTGCGTGCTGGAGCCTGGCGGGACACTTACATTCCTCGGCAAGAAACCCGCCGTCGAAGACATTCGCCACGAGGAATTGCTCGGGAAGCTGGAACGCCTGGCACAGGAAATCGCTCTGTTGAGAGGTTCGCAGCCCCCGGCGCGCGCTTGATTAGTGCAGGAAGTAACCACTCGCGGCCAAGGTGACGCCCACGGCGCCGACGAGCACGCCGGCCAGCCAGAATCCCTTTCGCTTGGTCAGCAACGTAATGGAACATATGACCAGCCCGATTTCCAGAAGCGCTTCTCCGCCATCGAAACGGTCCGCTTGTCGTACCGTCAAATCGCGCTCGTCTTCCAAATTCTTCGCTTCTTTGCTGACATCCACTTTGTCCGCTTCATAGTGCTCCACTTCCTTGGCGTACTTCTCTTTCAGCCCTTCTCCCAACTCCTTGTTCAACGGCGCGACAAGGTTGACCACGTCGGAAAATCCCTGAGCTTCGTGCAGGCGTACGCTCTTCGCCTGATACTGCGCCCAGCGGCTGGCCGCTTCTGTTTCGAAGCGCAGACCTTCAGTGTGCGCACGGTGACCAAGCAAGGACACACCCGCTACAAATACCGCCATGATCGAAATCGTAATGGAGACCGGAAGGACCAACGGATGATCCTCATGCAGGTGATGGCTCTCAGGCAGTTCGATACCCTCGCTCATTAATCAACTCTCCTTCTTCGTGATTAGTCCGCAGATTCGGAAGAAATCACCTGAAACGCTTCCTGAGCCGCCGCCAATGTGCGGTCAATGTCTTGGAAGGTGTGCGAGGCGGAAACAAAAGTAGCCTCAAACTGCGACGGCGCCAGGAAGATTCCCCGATCGAGCATCTCCCGAAAAAACTTGGCGTACTGTTTGGTATTAGAGTGTTTGGCGTGACTGTAATTCCTCACGGGCCCCGGCGTGAAGAACACCGTGGCGAGCGAGCCGCTTGCATTGACCCGAGCGGGAACTCCGGCCTCTGCTATTTGCGCGCGCAGACCAGAGACCAGGCGCTGCGCCAGTGGCGTCATCTCGTCGTACAACCCGGGCTTTGTGAGTTGTTTAAGCGCGGCGATACCGGCGCTCATCGCCAACGGGTTCCCCGCCAGCGTTCCCGCCTGATACACCGGGCCGAGCGGAGCCACTTGGTCCATCAATTCAGCACGCCCGCCATACGCCGCCACGGGAACACCGCCACCAATAATCTTTCCGAGTGTAGTGAGATCGGCCTCGACGCCAAAATCTTCCTGCACGGACCCGTTTCGAAGCCGAAAACCCGTAATCACTTCGTCGACAATAAGCAACGCGCCATTCTTTTTGGAGATTTCTCGCAACCCCCTCAGGAACCCGGGCTCTGGCGGAACGACTCCCATGTTGGCAGCAATGGGCTCGACAATAACCGCAGCAATCTTGTCCTTGTGTTGTGAAAATGCGCCCTCGACCGCGTTGAGATCGTTATACGGGACGTTCAACGTCAATGCTGCAAGCGCCGCAGGCACCCCGGGGCATTCGGCAATTCCCAGCGTCGCTAGGCCTGATCCCGCCTGTGACAAAAAACTGTCCGCGTGCCCGTGATAGCAGCCCTCGAATTTGACAATGAGGTCCCGCTTGGTCACTCCTCGCGCCAGCCGCACGGCGCTCATCGTCGCTTCCGTGCCGCTTGAGACAAATCGAATCTTTTCGATAAATGGAATCGCCCGGGTAATTAGCGTGGCCAGCTCCAGCTCGAGCTCCGTCGTCACACCGAAACTTGTGCCGCGCCGCGCCTGCTCCGCAATCGCTTCGCTAATCGCCGGATTTGCATGTCCCAGGATCATCGCTCCCCAGGAGCACACATAATCCAGCAATTCATTCCCGTCGGCATCGTAGAGGTATTGCCCGCTGCCGCGCTCGATGATCAACGGTTCTCCGCCCACGGACTTGAACGCCCGAACAGGGCTGTTCACTCCGCCGACCAACACTTTCTCGGCGCGCTCGAAAATCTCACTTGAACGCTTGCGCTCGCGTTTCAACCGGGGTTGCGCTGTGCTCATCTTTTCTCGATTAAACTAGCACGCCTTCAGCCAGCGTGCGACATCCTTGGCATGGTAGGTAAGAATGATTTCTGCTCCAGCGCGTTGGACGCCTGTCAGTATCTCAAGGACAACTCGTTGTTCGTCCAGCCAGCCCTTCTGCGCCGCGGCCTTGACCATGGCGTACTCTCCGCTGACGTTGTAAGCACCCACCGGAACATCAAACGCATCCCGCACTCGCCGTATGACGTCCAGGTACGCCAGCGCAGGCTTGACCATCACCATGTCCGCGCCTTCTTCGAGATCAAGCTCTACTTCCCTCAAGGCTTCCCGAGCATTGGCAGGGTCCATCTGATAACTGCGCCGGTCCCCAAACTGAGGCGTGGATCGCGCCGCCTCTCGAAAAGGTCCGTAGAAACCGGAACAATATTTCGCGGCATAAGAAAGAATCGCAACGTCTGCAAACTTGTGTTCATCAAGCGTTTCGCGAATAGCGCCGACGCGCCCATCCATCATGTCCGACGGAGCGACGATGTCGGCGCCTGCGCGTGCGTGCGAGAGCGCCTGCTGAGCAAGAATGGTAATCGTCGAGTCATTCGATACTTCGCCATGCTCAACTACGCCGCAATGCCCATGATCTGTGTACTCGCAAAGGCACACGTCCGTAATTACAAGAAGCTTTAGTTTTGCTTTGCGAATCGCTTCAATCGCACGCTGGACCACACCATCCGCGCCGAGCGAGCTAGCAGCGCGCGCGTCCTTGGATTCAGGTAATCCAAAAAGAATGATCCCGGGAATCCCCAGCGACTCAACCTCGCGGCACTCCTCCACGATTTGATCAACAGACTGCTGATGAATGCCGGGCATGGAGCTGACTTCCTGGCGGACCTTTGCGCCTGGGCAAACAAACATCGGATAAATCAGTCCAGTTGTGCTTAGGCGCGTTTCTCGAACGAGGCCACGCAGCGCCTCGTTCCGCCGCAATCGCCGCGGGCGATGAGTGGGGAAACTCATTGTCTTTTTGCTCCCGCTGACGCTTGTTTCACGGTGCCCGCAAAATGCTCTTCCAGCGCCTCTACGACCGCCGCTGCCGAAGTATCGGCTGAAATCACCAACCGTAGCAGGCCTTCTTCCCGCAGCGCATTTGCCGTGACGGGTCCAACCGCCGTAATCGCCAGTCTATCCTGTACAGCTCGCAATCGCTCGCCTCCGAGCAGCTCCCTGAAGTGTTGCACGGCGGACGGACTAAAAAAAAGCACTGCGTCCGTACCGCCTCCGGCGATCTGCCTTAACTGTCCTTCATCAACTGCGCTCGGCCGAAGTGTGCGGTAGGCCGTTACTTCCGTAACTTCTGCGCCATATCGTCTTAATGACAAAGGCAAATCTGGATTCGCGCGATCGCTCCGTGGCAATAATACCTTCGATCCTCGCAACCGATTTCCCAATTCGTCCGCCAACGCCGCACCAGTGTGCGTTTCCGCAACATACTCGACGCGAAACCCAGCCTGTCGTGCTGCTTCGGCGGTCACTGGACCAACGCAAGCAATTCGCGGTCTGCTCCCAGAGCGAACCAACCTGAGTTTCAACCCTTCGCCGCGCTTTATGACCGCGCGAACTGCCTGTGCGCTAGTAAGAATCATCCAGTCGAATCTCTCGATTTCCGTAATTGCCGCATCGAGCGGCGCAGAGTCCTCTGGGTCCGAAAACGACACCAGAGGAATCACCACGGGAATTGCTCCACGCGCAGAGAGTTCTCGCGCCAAGGCTTCGCTCTGCGCCGCGGATCGCGTGATGACAATTCGCTTTCCCGCCAAGCTCTTTGGAGTTGCTTCAGCCACGCTGCCGGCTCACTTCTTCCAAAATGGACTGCGCCCCCGCCTCGATGAGCACTCGCGCCATGTGCTCTCCGAGTTGTGCCGCCTGATCCGGCGGAGCGGTAGCGCGCTGTTTCACGTATTGGGACCCGTCCACGGAGCAAACGCACGCCTCAAGCAAAAGCTCCCCACGCTCGACGCGCGCCCAGGCGCCCAGCGGAACCTGGCATCCGCCCTGCAACGCCCCCAGCAGTGCGCGTTCCGCGATGATCGCTGTGCGAGTCTCCGCATCATCCAAAGGCGCCAGGAGATCTCCGGCTTCCGTGTCTTTTAACCGGCACTCCACCGCGATCGCCCCCTGCCCGACCGCAGGCATACAAACTTCCGGCGAAAGCACCTCCGAAATTCTCTTGCTCAAACCGAGGCGGTCCAGCCCTGCTTTGGCAACCATCACTGCTTCGTATTCTCCGCTTTCCACTTTTCTCAATCGAGTGTCGACGTTGCCTCGCAAGTCACGCAGGTCGAGGTCCGGGCGCAGGTGTCTCAGCTGCGCCTGCCGCCGCAAACTGCTCGTTCCCACGCGCGCTCCACGCCGCAAATTTGCGAGCGTGGAGCCTACCAGACAATCGCGCACGTCATCGCGCCGGCATACGGCTGGAAACATGAACCTCGAAGGAATGGCGGTCGGCACATCTTTTACGCTGTGCACTGCCAGATCGATCGTTTCCTCCAGCAGCGCTTCCTCCAGTTCCTTGATAAAAATTCCCTTGCCGCCAATTTGCGTCAGCGGCGCTTGCTGCATCTTGTCGCCGCTGGTCTTGATAATCACAATTTCCGCTTCCCAGCCCGTCGCGGCAAACAGTTTCTTCCGCACCGATTCCGCTTGCCATTTGGCAAGCATGCTACCGCGCGTGCCGATGCGCAGGGTTCTCACGGCTTCTCCCGGTTGGAAAGAAACAAGTCCCGCAGCGCTTCGACGTTTTGAATCTTGCGTCGCAGCTCCTTTTCGCCACGCAAGCGTTCCGCAGGTTCCAGAAGCAGCTTCTCTAGCATCTCATCCATCAGTTTTTCGATACGCGCGCGGTCCGTCGCCGTAAGGTGCCTCATACTCTCCATGCGTTCGTGGATAAATGAGGCCCGTTCCTCTTGCATCTTCCTACGCAGCGCGTCCACAAGTCCAACCAGCTCAACGCTTGCTTGCCAGGAAAGGAATTTAGCCACGTGCTCATCCACGATGCCTTTGGCCTTGGGAATTTCGCTTTCGCGAGCGCTGCGATTCTGCTGCACGATCTCGCTCAAGTCATCCGTGTTATAGACGTAGACGTTGTAAAGCTCTGCGACGTCGGGCGCGATATTTCGCGGCACGCCCAGGTCCATCAGGAACAATGCGCGGTTTCCGCGCGCTGCCATGGCCCGCTCGACGATATCACGCCCCAAAACTGGTCCCTCGGCGCTAACCGACGACACCACTACATCCGGTGACTGCAGCGCTGTATCCCACTCACCCCATTCGACCACCCTTCCGTCGTACTGCCTGGACAGCTCGTCCGCCCTGTCGCGTGAGCGGTTCATCACGTGGAGTTGTGCGACGCCGCGATCCCGCAAGTGCGCAACCACTTGCTCGCTAATCGTTCCCGCTCCCAATACCAACGCCTTGTGATCATGCAGCTTTCCAAAAATGCGCTCGGCCAATTTCACTCCTGCGGAAGCCACCGACATCGGCCGCGTGCCAAGTTCTGTCTCCGTTCGCACTCGCTTTCCGACTTCCAACGCGCCTTGAAATAGACGGTTCAATACAGGTCCGGTCGCTCCGTGCTCATGCGCAAAGCGGTAAGCTTCTCGCACCTGTCCCAGAATCTCCGCTTCGCCCAGCATCATGGAATCAAGCCCTGCCGCAACCCGAAAGAGATGCCGCACCGCCTCCTGATCGTAGTGGTGATAAAGCGATACGCCGAGAACATCCGCACGCACGGCATGAAACTCGCTCAAAAACGTCGAAAGCCCCGGAGCGCACTCATGCGAGGACTCCGGCGGCACCCCATACACTTCGCTGCGATTGCAAGTGGAAAGCACAAGCGTCTCTTCGAGGATTCCCCTGGCGCGCAGCTCCTCCGCCGCACGCTGTGTCTGCTCGGCGGTGAACGACACCTTCTCACGCACCTCAACGGGCGCCGTCCGGTGATTCAGTCCGACGAGAACAATTTCCATGCCGCCGTTCGTTCGCTCCTAAAAGTGATGACTGCGCGAAAGAAAGAAGCCCACGACCGTAAAATTCAAAATAACAATCACAAAATTAAACACGCACAATTTGGAAGCCCGCGCCCCGCGCCACGCCGCTGTGCGGGCCAGAAAAAAGTAAACCGCGTATAGCACCAGTAGAAGCAGCGTGATCATGTATTTCGGATCAAAATACGAATGCTGCCCTTCAAGTCTGTCCACGGTGACGAACCCTAGAGCCGTTCCAATGGCAATGGAAACCAATCCCACCAGCACGCTCGATTGGCTCATCTGCGCGAGTAGTTCCAGCGGCGGAAGCCGCCAGACCACATCACCGACTTTGTGCCTTCGCAGCAGCCTCTCTTCCACAAGAAAAATGAGGCTCAGAACGAAGGAAAGCGCAAATGCCGCGTACGCCAGGATGCTCAGCGTCACGTGAAATGCAAACATGGCCCCATGCGCCGCGGGAGGCGAAGGCCTGTCAGCCGGAGCGAGATGCGCCGCCAGAAAAAATACCAGAATAAACGGCAGGACGAAGGCCCCGACGGATCGTTGCCGGTGATACAGCTCCAGCCCCAGATACGTTACTGCGAGAAGCCAGCCGAACAGCGACATGGAGCCATACAAATCATGGTAAGGAACTGTGTGCGACCCGCGCGACCTCTCCAAGAGCGCAAAGTAATGCGCGATCAGACTCAGCGCCAGGAGCACCGTGCCCAATCTGCCTGTGGGTTTGCTTCCTGTACTCAAAAAGCGAACGTACAAGCCAAGACTCAAAAGATAGGCAAGCCCCGTCAGTATTGTCATTAGATGATTCATTTTTCGTACCGGAGCTCTCGGCTTACCCCAAACTCGCACACTGCCACTAGCAGCCCTTTGCGCGCGACTTGCCTGATTCTTCGGCATTTTCGAGTATAGCCCACCCAGGCTGGTGCTCGCACACCTCGACGCCTTTAGCATTCGTATCAGCACGACCGGCTGGGATTTGTTATCCTTGATTCCTCTGGCAAGCCATGACCCCGCAACCTGTACCCATCAACCGAAAAGAACTGTTCCTTCGCGCCTGCCGCGGTGAAGCCCTTCCGCGAGTTCCTGTTTGGATGATGCGCCAGGCGGGCCGGTACCTTCCGGAATACCGTGAAATTCGCGCAAAGCATGCATTCCTCGAGGTTTGCAAGACGCCGCAACTTGCCGTCGAAGTCTCCATCCAGCCCTTTCGCAGGCTCGGCGTCGACGCCGTCATTGTCTTTTCCGACATTTTGATTCCCGCCGAAGCAATGGGCTTGCCTTTGGAGCTCGGCGACGCCGGCCCCAACTTGCCCAATCCAGTGCGCTCTAAATTGGATGTCGACCGCCTCAAAATCTTCGACCCGGAGGCAGAAACCGGCTTCCTGCCTGAAGCCATCCGCCGCATCGTCAAATCCCTCGGCCCTGAGGTCCCCGTTCTAGGTTTTGCCGCCGCTCCTTGGACTCTCGCCTGCTACATGGTCGAAGGCAAAGCCAAAGAAGGATTTGCCACCGTCAAGGGCTTCCTCTACCACGAGCCGAAAGTCTTCCGCGCGCTCCTACATCGCATTGCTCAAGCCACGATTCCCTATTTGAAAGCGCAAATCGCAGCCGGGGCAACCGCCGTACAATTGTTTGACACTTGGTGCGGCGAACTGAACTTGCAGGATTACGAAGACTTCGCTCTTCCCGCTGTCCAGGAGATCATCGCCGGCCTCGGCGGCTCGGTACCGGTAATCTACTACACCAAGGCGTCGCAACATTTGCTGCCCACCGCGGCGCGCTCCGGCGCAACTGTGCTTAGCGTGGATTGGCGCGTAGATCTCGCTGAAATTCGAAGAACGCTCGGTCCCAAAATTGCGCTGCAAGGCAATGTCGACCCGGCCGTCTTACTCGGCCCTCCAGAGAAAATCCGCGACGCAACTCTCGCCGCGATCAGCTCGCTCAATGGGCACGGTCACATCCTCAACCTCGGCCACGGCATTTTGCAAAATACGCCAGTCGAGAACGCTCAGCTCTTTGTCGAGACCGGCCAGCGCGCCCTCATTCAGCATGCAACGACGGTTGCCCAGGTACGCTAGGAGACGCCGGGCATGACTCTCGCACATCCCAGCCTCGATCAGATGCGCAGCGAGCTCCGTGTCGGCGAAGATTTCCTCGCAAAATACAATCGTCCTGGCCCTCGTTATACCAGCTATCCTACGGCTCCGGTCTGGAACGACGCCTTCGGTCCCGCCGATCTCGAAAAGGTCCATGAAGAGGCCGACCGTGCCCGAACGCCCGTTTCGCTCTACATGCACATTCCTTTCTGCGAAAGCCTTTGCCTTTTTTGCGCGTGCAACGTCGTCATTCAAAAGAACAAGAGCGTCGCGCTTCCCTATCTCGACGTGCTCAAGCAGGAGATGAAGCGCATGAGCCGCAGCGTCTCCAAGACTCGCCCCGTCGTCCAGTTCCACTGGGGCGGCGGCACTCCAACCTATCTGACTCCCGAGCAGATCGAGGATTTGTTCGCGTTCACCAAAGAGCTTTTCCATTTCGGCGCCGACAGTGAGATTGGCATCGAAGTCGATCCGCGTGTGACCTCCCGCGCTCATCTCGAAACTCTGCGCAAACTGGGCTTCAACCGTCTCAGCATGGGCATTCAGGACTTTCAGGCCGAAGTCCAGCAAGCCATCCACCGCATCCAGCCTTACGAAATGACGCGCGACTTGCTCTTCGCTGCGCGCGATCTCGGCTTCGATAGCATCAACGTCGATCTGATTTACGGCCTTCCCTATCAGACCGCAGACACTTTTGCCCACACCGTCGATCAGATCATCGGACTCGCGCCCGATCGCATCGCTCTCTTTAGTTACGCTCACGTGCCTTGGCTCAAGAAGCAGCAAGGCTCCTTCGCCACACACCTCCCGGAAGGCATGGAGAAATTTGAAATCTTCCGCGCCGGCCTCCTCAAGTTCCTCGGCGCCGGCTATCTCTACATCGGCATGGACCACTTCGCAAAACCTGGCGACGAGCTCGCTGTTTCCCAGCAAAACCGCACCCTGCACCGCAATTTTCAAGGCTATACCACCAAAGCAGGCGCTGACCTCTACGGCATGGGCATCACTGCCATCAGTGGCGTTCAAAACGCCTACGCGCAAAATTATCGCGACATTCCTTCCTGGGAAAAGGCCGTTGCCGAGCGCGGTCTCGCCACCATGCGCGGTTATCAGCTTTCGCGCGAGGATCGCCTGCGTCGCGCCGTCATCAGCCGTCTGCTGTGCCATACCGTCGTAATCAAAGACGAAATTTCGCGCGAATTCGGCATCGATTTTGACGAACACTTTGCCGAAGAGCTTCGCCGCCTCGAGCCCTCGCGCCAGGACGGTCTGGTGCTCCTCGACAACGGCGAAATCCGCGCCACCGGGCTTGGCCGTATCTTCATCCGCAACCTGGCCATGGTTTTCGATCCCTATCTCGAAAAACAGCAGCTCACTGCCAAGCCGCTCTTTTCAAAAACTCTCTGACGCTGCGAGGATGATCACATCTCCGTGACCCGTCACGTCCCAGCACTGGTGGTCGGCGGTGGCATCTCCGGTCTCGTCTGCGCTTACGCTCTGCGCAAATCCGGCATCGACGCCCACCTTGTCGAGGCCTCTCCCCGTCCCGGCGGCGTTATCAATTCCGTCCTTCGCGAGGGCTTCCTCTTGGAATTGGGACCGCAAAGCTTCAGCGGCACCTCCGCCCTCCGCGAGCTTTGCGTCGATCTCGGCATTTCGCACGAATTGCTGCAGGCTCCGCCTCGCGCACCACGCTATGTCCTGATCGATGGCCAACTTCGTCCCGTTCCGCTCAGTCCGCCTGCCTTTTTCACGAGTTCGCTCATGAATGGCTCCACCAAATGGGCCCTCGTGCGCGACATTTTCGGGAAAAGCATTCCTCCGGAGGCCGACGAATCCGTCGCCGCCTTCGTTCGTAGAAAATTCTCGCCACAGCTCCTCGATCGCCTGGTCGGCCCCTTCGTTTCCGGAATTTACGCGGGAGATCCCGAGCGGCTTAGTGTGCGAAGCTCTTTCCCGCAACTCTACGAAGCCGAAAAGACGGCGGGCAGCATTGTTCGTGGCATGCTCCGCGTTGCAGAATCGAAGAAGGGACCGCGCGAGCGCCCTATCCTCCAATCCTTTCGCGAAGGCAATGAAACTCTGGTGCGCGCACTTGCAAATAAACTCGGGGCGGCGCTGCTCACTTCCACTTGCGTTGCCGGAGTCTCTCGCCAAAATGACGGCTCATTCCAAATTCGACTGGAGAATCGCAACGGCGTTGAATCCGTCTCTGCCAATTCCTTAGTCTTGGCCACGCCTACAGACATTACCGGCAGGCTTCTCGCTGCCCTTGATCCATCGTTCGAATCGCCACTGACTTCCGTCGACTATGCCGCCGTCGCCGTAGTCTCTCTCGGTTATCGCCGCGAGGACATCAACCATTCTCTCAATGGCTTTGGCTTCCTCGTTCCTCGCTCCGCGGGTCTTCGCGTTCTCGGTTCTGTCTGGAACTCTTCTCTCTTCCCGGGCCGCACTCCCGAAGGCCATGTCCTTCTAACCAGTTTCGTCGGGGGAACAACGGATCCCGCCGCTGCAAAGTTGCAATCGGAAGAACTCACCAGCCTCGTCCACCGTGAAATCGCTCCCCTGCTCTCCATGAAGAGCGAGCCCATCTTTTTCAACGTCACGATTTGGCCGCGCGCTCTGCCCCAATACAATCTTGGCCATGCCGACCGCTTGGCCGCACTCTCCAGGCTTTGCTCTCGCTTCCCAGGCCTCTGGCTGACCGGCAATTACCTCCGCGGCCCCGCTATCGGTTCCTGCGTCGAACAAGCCCTCTCCGTGGCGGATAAAGTACGCAAACATCTCGCCGCGACTTGATGGCGGATCACTTTCGTCCGTATCGCAGCGCCAGCCTCGTCTTTCTCCGCTCCGCTGCTTCACGGAATCGCCGTCGCTCCTCCGCCGTCTTCAAAATCAGTGGCGGAACCAGTTTTGGCTTCTTCGTATGCTCGTCAATCGCCACGAACGTCACGTACGCCGTTGTCGTGTGCTTGTGCTCCCCTGTCAGCATGTTTTCCGAATACACCTCCACGCCCACTTCCATCGACGTATGAAAGACCCTGTTCACCTGCGACGTCAACGTTACAATTTCTCCCAGGTTCACTGGATTGCGGAAATCGATATAGTCCACGGACGCCGTGACCACGTAACTGTTCGAGTGCCGGTGCGCCGCCAGCGCCGCAGCCATGTCCACAAAGTGCATCACCTGTCCGCCAAGAAGCTTTCCCAGGGGATTCGTTTGTGCCGGCAGCACGATTTCTGTCATTTCGGAACGCGATGCGCTCACCGGCTTACCCGGCACCTTGATGTCTCGCGCGTGATTGTCTCTGCTCTTCATTCGAGCCTCTTGCCCCGCGGTGTTGGACCCCGCTGGCGGCCCCCGTATAATACGGGACGACCCAATGACCGACCAAAAGAAAACCCGACGCCAGATGCTCGAAGAGTTCGTCTCCAAGAAACCCGATGACGCCTTCTCCCGCTACGGTCTGGCCATGGAATGTATGAACAGCGGCGACCCTACCGCGGCCGACACTCATTTCCGCGCGCTTCTCGAGTGCAGCCCCGATTACGTCCCCGCGTATCTGATGTACGCCCAGCTCCTCGCCCGCGAATCCCGCACCGGCGAAGCCCGCCAGATTCTCTCAACTGGCATCGCTGCCGCCACAAGAAAGGGCGACCAACACGCACGATCCGAAATGGAAATCCTCTTGAACGACCTGAGCTGATATTCAGAAGATGTTTTTATGGAGCAACGCCGCCAGCGCCCGCTGAGAAAGTTCTGGTTAATCGGCAGGCTTGATTCCTACAGCCGCGTAAACCGCTTCACTCTTGAAGAGAACCCCATTTTTCGCTACCACCCGGCACCGCCGGATGTCGCTGATCTTTTCCGCCGGATTTCCCTCCACCAGTACCAGGTCGGCCAGCTTTCCTGGCCCGATCGACCCCAGATCTTTTCCCTGCTTCAACACGCCAGCAGCATTAAAAGTCGCGATTTGCAGCGCCTTCGCAGGCGGAATTCCCGCTTTCACTTCGAGTTCCAATTCCCGGTGCAGCATGAGTCCAGCCAGAGCGTCTGTGCCCGCCAAAATCGGAATCCCCGCGTCATACATCCGCTTCGTCATCCTAAGCATCGCTCCATAGGAATCCTTATACAATTGGTCATTCTCGCTCGTCACCGGCAATCCCCCGGAGTATGCTCCGCGTTGCACTTGCGCCGGAAGCCGGCTCAGCACCGGGGCAAAATCCGGTGACGCCACGCCCGGTCGGCCAGTAAACATCCCTTCAAACGTTGCCAGCGTTACGTCCACGGTCGTGTGATGCTTCTGAAGCAGTTCGATGAAATCCTTCACCGGCTTCGAATCCAAATCCAGCTTGGCTGCATTCGCTCCCACGGCCGTAAACCGCTCCGGGGTGCGTGTATCTTTGACCTGCGACGCCAGAAAATTCAAAAAGATGAAATTGATGTGTTGCAGTTCGTCGGCGCCTGCTTCCACAAATTGGCTGGCGATCATCCCGTCGGGAACGTGCCCGCTCAATCGCATTCCGCGTTCGTGCGCCGTTTTCGCAATCCCGGAAACAAACTCTGGCTTCAGCGAGCTATAAAGCTTGATCTGGATGTACCCGAGGTCCGCGTAGCGATTTACGGCCGCCTGTGCTTCTTCAGCAGTGTCTGCATACAATCCGGTCGGCGCCTGGAACGGTCCGTGTCCATCGATGAATCCCGATTTCCAGACCCGCGGCCCGATCGCCGCACCGCTCTGCCACTGCTTTTCCAATCGCTGCAGTTCTTCAATGCTATTTCCCATGTCGCGCACGCTGGTCACGCCGCTCGCGATGTTCAGCAGGCCATCCAGAGGCTGCGCGTGGACATGCATGTCGAATAATCCCGGCAGCAGCGTTTTACCTCTGCCATCGATGTGCTCCGCGTCCTTGCGCACTTGGATCGAAGCCGCCGCCCCAGCCTGCACGATGCGCTCGCCCTCGATGACGACTGTCTGATCCTCTCTGGTCGTCGCTTGTTCGGAATCAAAGACGCGAACATGCTCGATCGCAACGGGATGGCTTGGGCGTCGTGTCAACTCCTGCGCCAAACGTTCATACCGCGCGTTCTGCGCCTTTAACTGCAGGTCATAGAGTTGTTGGTTCGTGCCCTCCCAGCCCTCCCTGAGGATCGCAAACCATGGCCCGGGAGACCCAAAGAACCGTTGCTTGTCGTCTACCCACACAGTCTGGGGTTCAAAGGAGAGCCCTGTGACCGCATATTCCGTCACGTGCATCTTCTGCCCGTGATCCTCAAGTGTCGCCTCGTTCAATCGCTCTAGACGCGCCTCACCGGCAGGAAGAAGTCTCAGCGGACCATTTTTCGCCTTCAGCAGAGCCGCAACCAGGACCGCCGACTCGGCGACCGGCCCGTTATTGCTGATGTAGAAGCCGTCTGCCTTAGCTGTCCCGTTTTCCGATGTGCTTTTCCAATGGGCATTTCCGTTTTCGACCGCAAAATGCTCGTCTACTGGCGCTTTCAGGTAATCGTTCCCTGTGATGTCCGTGCGCGTCGGCATGCCGTTGGCGCCGATCGTGTAGTGCGCCGATATCTTCGGACCCCGCCCGCGATCGTTAAACTCAAACGTGCTGTCGATCCGGCCGTCCGAACCGAAAACATCCACTTCGCTTCCCTGAGTTTTTCCGTTGGACACGATCGCGTAGCGCTGCGTTTCTTGTGCGACGGCCGCAGAAGTCCAGAATGGAGCAGCCGAACAAACGAACAACAGCAAAAGTGGAAGTCGTTTTCTAATTGTCATGATGCGCGCATTCTCCCACCAATCCATTCTTCCGGCCAGCGTGAAATCTCCCGAAGTCGGAATACAGGGCGGTGGATCACCCTTAAAGACGCTAGGACCACGTTGGGGTGGCCCCTGCTTTCGGTTTTTGAAAGCGCGGGGCCTTTGCCGCTTCTCCATCTTTATCTGCAACATTTACGCGCCTCCTGTAAGTGTTGCAAACAAAAGACTTACACGAGCACTAAGTCCCTTAGATGCAACATTTACAAAAAAGCGGGGGTGGCGTATTCAACCAACGGTGGGACTGTCAGCGTCTTTTCCGCAAGGATCTCGATGGCGGCTCAGGGAGTCGCCCTCAATCTTCAAGCGTTGGCAGGGTTTTCAAAACTTCCGAGGCTCTCGGCCGATGCAGCACTGGATCATCTTTGCGAATTCTTCCATCGCGGAAGACCAGCACGCGTTTCGCGAACTGCGCGATGTCATGTTCATGCGTAACCAGCACAATCGTCAGGCCTTTATCGTTCAAATCCTGGAAGACTTCCATGATTTCCACCGACGTGCGGCTGTCCAAATTCCCCGTAGGCTCGTCGGCCAGCAGGATTGCAGGACGATTCACCAGAGCGCGTGCCACCGCGACTCGCTGTTGCTGCCCCCCGGACATTTGCGACGGAAAGTGCTCCATCCGGTCCGCGAGGCCGACCAGATCGAGCGCCTCAACAGCGCGTTTCCGGCTTTCCGCCTTGTCAATCTTCGCGTACAGCGTCGGCAATTCCGTGTTTTCCAGCGCCGTCGTGCGCGCCAGCAGGTTGAACCCTTGAAAAACAAATCCGATCTTCTGATTGCGGATCTGCGCCAGCGCCCTTTTGTCGTGCTTCGAGACGTCGATTCCTTCCAGCAGATATCGCCCGGAACTCGGCCGGTCCAGGCACCCCAGCATATTCATGAATGTCGATTTTCCGCTTCCGCTCGCCCCCATGATGGCCACAAATTCGCCGCGTTGAATTTCCAGGCTGACTCCGCGCAAAGCGTGTACGCGTGTTTCGCCCAGCTCATAGTATTTGTGAACATCTTCCACGCGAATGACCGCGTTGCCGGCAAGCGCGTCGGTCTTATTCACTTCGGTCTGGTTAGCAATCTGCATGGGATCGAATCGGAAGAGTCGTTTTGTCAGTGTGCGAGCAAGCTCTTAACGCCGTATTCCAGCCCCTCCCGGCGCCGTCGATTTCGGAATCACCGAGCGGATGATCAATTCATCGCCTTCCTTCAATTCGCCTTTCACGAATCCGGCAATTTCCGTATACGAATGGTCTGTAATTCCCAGAGCGACCTTCACCGGCTCCATACTGTTATCCGCGCGCAGTCTCCAAACCACGGCGTTGTCGGAGCGCGGCGCGCGAGGCGAATTTTGCGCCGCCCCGCTCGGCGGCCCGATGCGTTCTGCCGCCACTGCCTCGTCGCTCGCTGTTTTTCTTTCGCCAGGAGGCTCAATTCCGTATCGTCTGTACAAGGCGAGGATTTCTTCCGGCGACATCGGCGGCTTGTACCGCAACGCTGTATTAGGGAGCTTCAAGACGTTCTGTACGGTGGCCACTGGAATCGTCACGTACGCCGTCATACCGGGAAACAATTTCAGCTCCGGATTGGCGAACTCCACGATCGTGTCGTAGGTGACCACGTTTTGCACCGTGGTCGCGTTCATGCGTACCTGGCTCACAACACCGTGGAAAGTTTCTTTCGGAAAAGCGTCCACCTTGAACGTGACCGGCTTCCCCACTTTGATGTTGCCGACGTCGGACTCGTCCGTCTTGGCGTACACCAGCATCTTCGTCAGGTCTTGCGCGATAGTGAAAATTGTCGGCGCTTGCAGCGAGGCCGCGACTGTCTGCCCCACGTCCACGTTGCGTGCCACCACGGTTCCGTCAATCGGGGAGCGAATCACCGTGTAGTTCAGATTCGTCTGCGCCACCGTTACTGCCGCTTCTTTCTGGCTGACCTGCGCCCCGGCTTGCGTGACGTTTGCAACGGCTCCGCCTACCGTCGCGTTCGCCGAATCATAATTTGCTTTCGCAAGATCCAACTGCTGCTGGCTCAGGATGCCGTCCTTGAACAACCCGGCAGTGCGGTCGTAGTCGGCTTTGGTCTGAACCAGCGATGCCTTTGCTTTTTCCAGGTTCGCGCGTGCTGCCACCAGATTGGCTTTCGCGTTTTCCAAATCCGCCGTGGCCTGCAGCAGCGCTCCCTTGAACAACGCGGGATCGATAAGCGCAACAACGTCTCCCTTGTGCACGCGCGAATTGAAGTCCACGTAAAGTTTCGAAATCGTCCCGGACACCTGCGAACCAACTTGCACGGTGATCACGGCGTTGATCATTCCGGTGGCTTCCACGACGTCGTGGATTTCACCCTTTTCCACCTTGGCCGTGAAGTGTTGCGGCGCGTTGTTGTGATTCAGGCCGAACGCCGCAAACACGCCCGCGACGACAACAGCTCCACCCAGAATGAGCCACTTGCTCTTGATTTTCATTTCCCGTCCTGGAAGCTACGCACTGTAAGTCTCATTCGTAACGCAGTGCCTCAATAGGATCGAGCAGTGAAGCTTTTCGCGCGGGGTAATATCCAAAAAAAACTCCCACTGCCACGGAAAACAGCGCCGCTACAATCACCGCTTCAATGGACATCTGCATCGGCCATTGCAGCGTCCTGCCGACCAGGAAAGAGCCGGCAATTCCAAAAAGCACTCCGGCGGCACCACCTACCAGGCTGAGCATCACGGATTCCCCCAGGAATTGCAGTTGAATGGCTTCTTCTGTGGCGCCCACGGCGACGCGCACTCCAATCTCGCGGGTGCGCTCCGTTACCGAAACGAGCATGACGTTCATGATTCCAATTCCACCAACGATGAGGGAAATCGACGCGATAGCGATTAGCAAAACGGTGAGAGTCTTGCTGGCCTCGAGTTGCGCCTGAATGATGTCTTCCGGGTTCCGAATGTTGAAGTCATCTTCCTCTTCCGGACGCAGGTGATGGCGGTCGCGCAGCAGTGCGGCAGCTTCCTGGCCGGCAATCTTCACCGCGTCCTGAGACACCGCCGAACACAGAATGTCGTCGAGCCAAGTTATTCCTTTGATTTTTTTCTGCGCCGTCGTGAACGGAAGAATGATGGTGTCGTCCTGGTCTTGCCCGGAAACGGAAAGCCCCTTGGGCAAAAGAGTGCCGACCACTTTGCAAGGCAGATCCTTTACCCGGATCACTTTTCCAATCGGATCTTCCACGCCAAAGAGTTGATCGCGCACGGTACGCCCGATGACGCAAACGTCCGCGGCGCGATCCGTGTCGTCCTGTGAAAACGCAGCACCCTGATCGATGTACCAGCGCTTGATGTCAAAGTACTCGGGAGAAACGCCGCGGTAGCTTGTAAACCAGTTCTGATTTCCATAAATAATTTGGACGGACGCGTCGACGTTGGGTGAGACGCTTTTGATCAAGGGGATTTGGTTCTTGATGGCAACCGCGTCGGCCAGCACGAGCGACTTTGTTCCATGTGTGCCGGTGCGAACGCCGTTGACCGCCCGCCCGCCTGCCTCGATCCACACAAAGTTGTCGCCCAAATTATTAAGCTGTTGTTCGACACGCGTTTGCCCCGCTTTTCCGATGGCCACGACGCAAATGACCGCCGCAATCCCGATGGTGATGCCCAGGACCGTCAGGATGCTGCGCATTTTATTCCGGAGCAACGCCACAAGGGCCGATCGCAGCAGCGCCGCGTAATTCAAATCCCCTCCTTCTTCTTGCGGTCCATAATTCTGAGCGTTCCAACCTAAACGGAGGATAAACCTAAGCCATGCAGGCCAGCTCTCCCTAATCTTTCCACGAATCAGGATTCATAACCAGTGGCGGTGAACTGGAGGAGTTTCCGGTGATTCTGGTCGCACAGAATCCGGCTTCCGCTCGCGATAAAGCCTAGGCGCCCCAAAATAGCTTCCGAGGGGCCCACCACCCTGCGGAACCGTCGCAAGATCTGGAGTGACGCGCATCTCTTGCGATACGATTGCTCTCACGGGCTGCCTGGCGTGGAGACAGGAGACAGTATGGGGACGCTGGTTCAGGACTTGCGATACGGTCTGCGCATACTTCGTAAGTCCCCCGGTTTCACCGCCGTCGCCATCCTCATCCTAGCCCTCGGCATCGGAGCGACCACGGCAATCTTCACACTGGTACAGCAGGTGATGCTGCGGTCGCTGCCGGTCGCGCGGCCCGACCAGCTCTGGCGCATCGGCGATGCTGTCCGCTGCTGCCACGGGTACGGGTATACGCAGGGAAACTGGAGTTTCTTCTCGTGGGAAACCTACAAGCTCTTCCGCGCCAATACCGCATCGTTTGAGGATCTGGCGGCGTTCCAAGTTGGTAACGCCGGATTGGGCGTGCGGCGCGCCGGTGCGGGGGCACCAGCCGAGGCGTTCAACGGCGAGTTCGTCTCCGGGAATTTCTTCAGGACGTTTGGCATTTCCGCATGGCGCGGGCGTCTGTTCACCGATGCCGACGACCAGGAAGGCACGCCGCCAGTCGCGGTGATGAGTTTCCACACCTGGCAGGGAGAGTACGGATCCGATCCGTTGGTGGTCGGAGCGACATACCAAATCAACGGTCATCCGTTCACGATGATCGGTATCGCTCCACCGAGCTTCTTCGGGGCCAAGGTCGACAGCGGCGATATGCCTGATTTCTGGCTGCCGCTGACAACGGAACCGCTGGTCAACGGCGCAACCGCGCGGCTCAAGAATATCGGCGAAGCCTGGCTCAATTCAATCGGGCGAGTTCGCCCCGGCACAAATCCAAAAACCCTGGAGGCGCAGCTTCAGGTAGAGCTGCACCAGTGGCTGGCGAGCCATGTGGCGGATATGATGCCGCACGAAAGAGTGCTCTTGGAGAAGCAGACCCTGCATCTGACACCGGGCGGCGCAGGCGTTGCCCTGATGCGCGAGGAATACAAGGACAGTTTGCGGCTGTTGCTCATGGCCGCTGTCTGTGTCCTGCTGGTAGCCTGCGCCAACATTGCCAATCTGCTGCTGGCGCGCGGTCTGAAGGACCGGCCCCAGACGGCAATCCGTGCCGCTCTCGGCGCATCGCGCGCGCGGCTCGTGCGTAAGGCGCTGGCTGAGAGCCTCACCCTCAGTGCGTTCGGGGCCGTCGCGGGCATCGCCGTAGCCTATGCGGGCGCCAGACTGATCCTCCACCTTGCTTTCACCGCACCGGACACCTGGGTCCCCGTAGACGCAGCGCCGTCAGTGCCGGTGCTGCTCTTCACGCTGGGCATTTCGGTGATCACCGGAGTCGTCTTCGGCATTGTACCTGCGTGGATGACTTCGCACGCCGAGCCAATCGAAGTGTTGCGCGGAGCGAACCGTTCCGTGGGAGGCAATCGCCACTGGGCCCAAAAGACGCTTGTGATCGTGCAGACGGCCCTATCGCTTGTATTGCTGAGCACAGCGGCGATGCTCGGGCAGAGCCTGCGCAATCGCGAACATCAGAACTTCGGTTTCGATACTGACGGGCGGTATCTGGTCTCGATCAATCCCAAGATCTCCAACTACAAGCAGGAGCAACTCGTTCCACTCTTTCGCGAAATCGGGGAGCGCCTAGGCACCCTCCCCGGTGTTCGTATGGTCAGCCCCGCTCTCTACGCACCGATGACCGGTTCCTACTGGGATCATGACATCCGGATTGAAGGCAAACCCGAGCCTGGCCCGAAGGACGATGTTTCATCGGCATGGACGCGCGTGACGCCGGGATTTTTCGACACTCTCGGGGACAGGATCATGATGGGACGTACAATCACCGACGACGACGATACAAACACGCGGCCTGTGGCGGTGATTAACGAAGCGTTTGCGAAGAGGTTCTTCGGCAAGGAGAACCCCATCGGGCAGCACTTCGGCCCGGCTCCGCGGAAAAATGCGGGAATGTACGAGATCGTCGGCGTCGCCTCCGACATGCGCTACTTTCCGTCGAGCATGCCGGAACTTGAGCCGCCCATGTATTTCCTCCCGGAAGCGCAGACTACGCACTTCGATGAGGCGGACTCGGAAAGCCGCGAAATCTGGTCGCATTACCTGTACAATATCGTGATTTGGGCGCAGGGAAATCCGCCGGACATGCAGGCGCAGGTGAAGAAGGCGCTGGTGGATGTCGATCCGAGTCTGGTGATGTACGGCGTTCGGCCATATTCCGCAGTCATTCACGGCGATTTTGCCCAGCAGAACATGATCGCCAGCCTGACGTGGCTCTTTGGAGCCGTCGGACTCTTGCTGGCTGCCGTGGGTCTCTACGGCGTGACGGCCTATGGGGTAGAGCAACGGACGAGCGAGATCGGCGTGCGCATGGCGCTGGGCGCGGACCGCCGTTCGGTGCTGGTCATGGTGCTGCGGGGAGCCTTCAGGCAGGTGGGCGTCGGGCTGGCGCTGGGGATTCCTGCTGCGATCGGCGCAGGGTATCTGATCGCCAGCCAGCTTTTCGGAGTAAGGCCGGGGGATCCGCTGATGCTGTCAGGGGCCACGTTGCTGCTTGGGCTGGCCGCACTGATAGCTGCAGTTATTCCCGCGCGGCAAGCGACGCGTGTGGATCCCATGGTTGCGCTGAGATACGAGTGAACCTTCGCATTTCAGGGCTACAGCTGCCCGTTCAATCCGGGAATATTTGGTTACTTCGTTCAACTTCCGACATCGAACCACTTCCAGGATTCATAACCGGAGGGCCCGCGCTCTGGTATGATTTGGTTTTGGGACCCATGCGGGCTGAACGCATTCCTTTGTTTCCTCTGAACGTCGTCCTCCTTCCAGGCGCGGAACTCCCCCTGCACATTTTCGAGCCGCGTTACCGCCAGATGGTGAAAGACTGCGTGGAAGAAAATTCAGAATTCGGCATGGTCCTCTCCCTGGACAAGGGAGTCGCGCGAGTCGGCTGTACGGCGGAAATTGTGCAGGTCACAAAACGCTTCGGAGACGGCCGGATGGACATTCTCACCGTCGGCCGAGCCCCATTCCGCGTCGTGGAGCTTTTCGCGGAGAACCCTTTGTTGGAAGGCCAGGTGGATTACCTGGAGGACCGGGAATCTCCGGCCAGCCCGGGCATCCAGCGCGAGTTGGTGGAGCTTTTCGAGGTCTGCCACACGCTGATTTTCGATGACTATCCCAAGAATCTTGAGGGCGCCGCGACCGAGGACTTGTCTTATCTCGTTGCGGCCACGCTGCCAATGGATTTATTGTGGAAGCAACAAATACTTGAGCTTCGATCGGAAGCGGATCGACAGGAGCGATTGGTAGCGTACCTTCGCGAGTGGGCCCCGCATCTACAGAAGAAAGAGGCTAAGCGCCAGCGAGCCGGAGGGAACGGACACGGATTAAATTAATTTGAGACGAGCCAGCCCAACCGGCTCGCGGAACGGAAACCAATGACGGAAGGTAAATCGACGCATTCTTCAGGACATTCCAAACCGCGGACCTTGGGCGAGCTTAAGGGGATTCCCGATTTTGATCCGGGCGGCGCATGCCGGTCGGTCAAGAACGAACTCCGCCGCAATTTGCTCCGATCCATCGAAAGGAGCGAAACCCTCTTTCCCGGTGTCCACGGCTACGAAGACACGGTTGTCCCGCAAATCGTGAATGCCCTGCTCTCCCGGCACAATTTCATTCTGCTGGGCCTGCGAGGCCAAGCCAAGAGCCGCATTCTGCGCGGGCTGGTCAATTTACTCGATCCGGAAATGCCGGTCGTCGAAGGCTGCGAAATCAACGACGATCCGTTCAAGCCCATCTGCCGCGCTTGCCGCGAAAAAATCGCAAGCGAAGGAGACAATACTCCGGTCGCGTGGATGCCCCGCGAAAATCGTTTTGTCGAAAAACTTGCCACGCCCGATGTAACTATGGCCGACATTATCGGCGATGTGGATCCGATCCGCGCGGCTCGCGGCGGCCGCGACCTCTCCGACGAACTCACCATACACTACGGGCTTCTCCCGCGCGCCAATCGCGGCATCTTTGCTATCAACGAACTGCCTGACCTGGCTGGAAAAATCCAAGTCGGCCTCTTCAACATCATGCAAGAAGGCGATATTCAGATTAAGGGCTATCCGCTGCGCCTACCACTCGACGTGCTGATTGTCTTTACCGCCAATCCAGAGGATTACACGGCGCGGGGCAAAATCATCACGCCACTGAAAGACCGCATCGGCGCTGAAATTCGCACACACTATCCCGCAACCATCGAGGAAGGCATGGCCATCACCGCGCAGGAAGCCTGGGTGGGCCGCGAGTATGGAAAAAAGATTGACGTGCCACCCTATCTCCGGCAAGTGGTGGAAGAAATCGCTTTTCAAGCCCGCGAGGACAAGCGCGTGGACCGCCGCTCCGGCGTCAGCCAGCGTTTGCCCATCACGACTCTGGAGAGTCTCGTCAGCAGCGCCGAGCAACGCGCCGCGCGCAACGGCGAAAAGTTCGTCGTCGCGCGTGTCGCCGACGTTTACGCCGCGCTTCCCGCCATCACCGGCAAAATGGAACTCGAATACGAAGGTGAACTCAAGGGCGCGGACACTATTGCGCGCGAGCTGATTCGCGCGGCAGTCGGCCGCGTCTTCAGCAAACATTTCACGGATATTAATTTCCAGCCGGTCATTCAATGGTTCGAGCTGGGCGGCGAACTCAAGCTTCCCGAGCTCGCGACGACGAGCGATCGTTATCTGCAGCTTTCGAGGATTCAGGGCCTGATGGAGCATGTTGGTAGACTCGGCGTATCCGATCGCAAGGATGCTGGCGCCGCAGCGGCCGCAGCTGAAATGATTCTTGAAGGTTTGTGGGCCCACCGGCGCATCGGCCGCAGCGAAGAGCGCGGCTTCTACGCGGAAAAGCCGCGGCAACCCGACCAGCGCGAGCGTGAAGGACCGCCACGTCCACCGCGCCGGCAGTTCAATTGACGGCCCGATGATTAATAGGCGCGAATCATGAAATTCATCCGCTATGGCAAATACGTCGGCGAACCGGCTGACGCCGTCGACCTTGAAGAACTCATCAAGCGGCTTGGCGATTTCTTTCTCCAGAGCGGGTTCGAATCGCAATTCTACGGCGTCTCGCAGATGGATCCCGAGCGCTCCATGGAAGCGTTGCGGCAAGCCATCCTTCGCGCGCTCCAAGAAGGCGACCTGCTACCTGAAGACGCCATGAGCGAAGAGTTGCGCAAAATGCTGCAAGATCCGGCGGCCATGAACAGCCAGGCGGTGAAGGACCTTCTCGACAAGCTCACCGAGCGCCTCGCCAACGAAGGATTCATCAATCCGCAGCAGCCGCCGCAAGTCACGCCGCCACCGAACACTTCCGCACGCGGCCAGCTGGGCCAGCCGCACGAACGCCAGCCCGAGGCGCGCTTCGAAATCACGGATAAAACGATCGATTTTCTTGGCTTCAAAACCTTGCAGGACTTGCTCGGCTCACTCGGCCGCAGCAGCTTTGGCCGCCACGACACGCGCGACCTGGCCACGGGCGTCGAATCCGGCGGCATCTCGCGCCCTTATGAATTTGGCGACACGCTTAACATGGACATTAGCGCGACGTTGTTTAACGCCGTCCGCCGCGAAGGCGCAAAAGTTCCCATCGAGATGACGTATTCCGACTTGATGGTGCATCAGTGCGAATACCACAGCTCCTGCGCTACGGTGGTGCTTCTCGATTGCAGCCACAGCATGATTCTCTACGGCGAAGACCGCTTCACTCCAGCCAAGCGCGTAGCCATGGCGCTATCGCACCTCATTCGAACGCAATATCCGGGCGACACTCTCAGCCTGGTTCTTTTTCACGACTCCGCCGAAGAAGTTCCCCTCGGCGAACTGGCGCGCGTGCAAGTCGGCCCGTATTACACCAACACGCGCGAAGGCCTGCGCATGGCGCAGCGCATCTTGCTCCGCCAGAAAAAAGACATGCGCCAGATCGTCATGATCACCGACGGCAAACCTTCCGCGCTTACGCTCGAAGATGGCCGCATTTACAAGAACGCTTTCGGCCTCGATCCCTTTGTCGTCGGACAAACGCTCGAGGAAGTGAACAAGTGCAAGCGCGCGGGCATCATGATCAACACCTTCATGCTCGCCAGCGACTATTCGCTCGTCCACTTCGTCCAGAAAATCACCGAAATGTGCCGTGGCAAAGCCTACTTCACCACGCCTTACACCCTCGGGCAGTATCTCCTCATGGACTACATGTCACGAAAGACCAAGCAAATCCATTAAAGCGTCGCACCCCTCTCGCAAGGGCTGTGTACGTCTCGACATACGCGCCGGATTTAGGTATGAATTGAATAGCCCTCCCAGCCCTCGGAAAGGTGAGCATGAGACGCTCTTCGATCGCTTTTTCTTTGGTCCTATTCTGTTTTTGCCCCAGCTCCTTTCCCGGCTCAGAGCAAGATCCCAAGGACGCGCCAACGGCGCCGTCTGAACGCTGGTACAGCCCTAAGAAATACAATCCGGTTAAATTGATCAAGCACAGCTCGAAATCCGCGAACGATCAATTGGCTTCGAATGGCGACCTGGAAGCCAAATTAACGCGCCAGTTGCAAGTCCAGGAAATCCTGCCGCAAGACAAAAACTTGCAAGACGCCTGCTCGTCTTTCAGGGAACTCACGGAGTGCGTCGCGTCCCTTCGCGTCAGCCACACTTTGCAAATCGACTTCTCTTGTTTGAAATGGGATGTAACTGGCGTGAAGCCCAAGCCCGTCTCCGATTCCTGCGCGGGCCCCTCGGGCGGCAAAGCGATGGGTCTTACCAGGTCTATCGACTTGCTGAAATCGGAATCCGATGCCAAATCCCAGGCGACGGAAGCCCTGCGGCGAGCCCGCCAAGACATCAAGGACGCGAGCGACTAGCTTAGAGCCGCCCTAGTTGCCCAAATCGAAGAATTGCCCCATCTTGCGGAACTTCTCGTAGCGAGTGTCAAGCAGTTCCGGGATGAGTTGATTCGTCAGCGCCACCAGTTGCCGGTCCAGGACTTCGTCCAAGAGCCGCGCCGCCGCTTCATGGTCGCTGTGGGCGCCGCCTTCCGGCTCCGCGACGATTTCGTCCACGATGCCGAGTTCTTTCAAATCCTTCGCTGTAATCTTCATCGCCGCAGCCGCGGTTTCCGCTTTGGTCGAATCGCGCCAAATGATCGAAGCGCAACCCTCCGGTGAAATCACGGAGTAAAAACCATTCTCCAGAATATTGACGCGATCGCCGACAGCGATTGCCAGCGCGCCGCCCGAGCCTCCCTCGCCTGTCACTGTGACGATCACGGGCACGGGGAGCCGCGCCATCTCGCGAAGATTTCGTGCAATCGCTTCGCCCTGTCCGCGTTCTTCGGCATCGATTCCCGGGTACGCCCCGGGCGTATCAATAAACGTGAAAATCGGACGCGAAAATTTCGCGGCAAGTTGCATCACGCGCAACGCCTTCCGGTAACCTTCCGGCTTGGGCTGCCCGAAATTTCGCGCCAAACGCTGCTTGGTGTCGCGTCCTTTTTGGTGGCCGACGATAGCTACCGGCCGTCCATGAAATTTTCCCAGTCCCGTGATAATCGCCTTATCGTCGGCGTAGCCTCGGTCGCCGTGAAGTTCGATAAAATCCGTAAACAGCAAACTAATAAAATCCAGCGTGTAGGGACGCTGCTGGTGACGAGCGATCTGCGCGCGCTGCCATGGGCCCAGGTGCGTATAAAATTCGCGCCGCAATTCCGCGACTTGCTCGCGGATGCGGTCCACTTCCCTGTCGGCGTCGGCGTTGCCGGCCAGGTGGCGCAATTCCTCGACATCCTTTTCCAGGCGTTCAATTTCCTTCTGGCGCTCAATTTCTTTTTGGTCGTCTGTATCTTTCGAATGGGCAGCAGCCGGAGCGCCGGTTTTGTTCTTTTCTTTAGTTTTCATTCCGGCACCATTCGAACGGCAGGGCTGACGCAAATCTCGCGGATCGCGTCCACTAATTCCGGCGATGTTTTCACGCGCTGCTGCGCCCGCAGGACGGCCACGGAACCGTCCGGCGAGCACAATTCAAACACGACCTGGCACGGCCCGGGCGAAGCGGCAAACAAACCTTCCAAACGATCGAGAGACTCCTCGGTTAGCGATTGCATTTCGATGCGAACGCGCAGCTCGTTAGCAGCAGAGCGATCAGCGATTTCGTCAAGCCGCCGCGCTTCCTGCAAGGAAAGCCGCGTGCCTGCTTCCTCGACCTGCACGCGGACTTTCAGGAGCAGCGGATTGCCCGGCTTTAAAACAGGCTCAAGGCGCGCAAAACTCTCCGGGAAGGCGAGCAATTCCTGAACGCCGGTCATATCCTGAATCGTGAAGATGGCCCAGCGCGCGCCTTTTTTCGAACGCATCGGACGCGAACCCACGATCAAGGCTGCAACGGTAATCTCTTTTCCATTCCGCTGATCGTCGACCTGGTCGAGGGAAACTGTCTTCAAGTCCATCAGGCGAGAGGCATATTTTTCGAGGGGATGGCCGGAAACATAAAAACCGAGCATGGCATATTCGCTGGCGAGGCGCTCTTCCTCACTCCACAGAGCAGCTTCGCGCAGTTCGAATGGCGTCGGTGCAGGAGCGGCAGCGGTACCAAACAGGCCGTGCTGGCCGCATTCGCGCGTTCGGGAAGCGCGCTGCAAGGCGGCAACGGCGTCATCCACCGAAGCGAGCATGGACTCACGCGGTCCGAGCGAATCCACGGCCCCTGATTTGATGAGGCTTTCAAAAACGCGCTTGTTCAAGAAGCGCGACTCGATGCGTTCGCAGAAATCATAGAGCGACTTGAATTCGCCCTGACGTAAGCGCGATTCGCGAATGGTTTTGGCGGTATTTTCGCCGACGTTCTTGATCGCGGCCAGACCGAAGCGAATGGATTCGCCAACGGGAGTGAAGTAGAGATCGCTCTCATTCACATCGGGCGGGAGAATGGAAATGCTCATGCCGCGCGCTTCGTTGATGTACTTCACGACTTTTTCTGTGTTGCCGGCTTCCGAAGTCAGAAGCGCGGCCATGAATTCCACGGGATAATGTGTTTTCAGATAAGCCGTCTGGTAAGCGAGCAACGCGTACGCGCAGGAATGCGATTTGTTGAAACCGTAGCCGGCAAACTCTTCCATCAAGTTGAAGATGCGCTCGGCCTTTTTTTCCGGGATCTTGTTGGCGGCGCATCCGGACATGAACTTGGCGCGCTGTGCGGCCATCTCTTCCTTCTTCTTCTTGCCCATTGCGCGGCGAAGGATGTCTGCTTCTCCGAGCGAAAAACTGGCCAGGCGATTGGCGATTTGCATCACCTGTTCCTGGTACAGAATGACGCCGTAGGTTTCCTCGAGAATGTCTTTCAATTGAGAAAGTTCGTAGCTGACCTTAGTCTTGCCCTGTTTGCGGTTGATGAAATCATCGATCATACCGCCCTGGATGGGGCCGGGACGATAGAGCGCATTGAGAGCGGTGAGATCCTCGATGCGGGTCGGCTGATAGCGCCGAAGAATGTCGCGCATGCCGTGCGATTCGAACTGGAAGATAGCCGTGGTATCTCCACGGGCAAAGAGCTTGTAGGTTTCAGCGTCGTCCAAAGCAAGGCTGTCGATGTCAATATTCACGCCGCGGTTCTGCGCAATCATGCAAACGGTGTCGTGGAGCACCGTGAGGGTCGTGAGGCCGAGAAAATCCATCTTCAGCAGGCCGATGCGCTCGAGCGCATTCATGTCATATTGCGTGGTGATTTCCTCACGGTTTGACTTGTATAGCGGAACGACGTCCGTGAGCGGGCGCGGCGAAATCACGACACCGGCAGCGTGAGTGGAGGCGTGGCGCGACAATCCTTCCAGGCGCAGGGCAACGGCCATCAAATCCTTGAGACGCTCATCGCTGTTGATCGCTGATTTGAGCTGGGGCGCTTCTTCAAGAGCGTCTTTCAGCTCGATGCCAAGCGTTGTTGGAATTAATTTCGCAAGGCGATCCACTTCCCCATAAGGAATGTCCATGGCCCGGCCAACGTCCTTAACCGCGGCCTTGGCGGCCATAGTCCCAAAAGTAATGATCTGCGCTACGTTTTCGCGGCCGTACTTCTGCGTGACGTATTCGATCAACTCGCCGCGCCTGCGCATGCAGAAGTCAATGTCGATATCGGGCATGGAAACGCGCTCGGGGTTCAGAAAACGTTCGAAAAGCAGGTTGTATTGCAAGGGATCGACGTCGGTGATGCGTAAAGCATAGCTGACGAGGCTGCCCGCAGCGGAGCCGCGCCCAGGCCCAACCGGAACATCCTGGGCACGCGCGTAGTGAATAAAATCCCAGACGATCAGGAAGTAGCCCTCATAGCGCATCTTCTTGATCATTTCGATTTCGGAAGTAAGCCGGCGCTCGTATTCGGCCAACGAATTCCGCAAAAAGCCCTGCTGCGCCAGGCGCTCGAGTTGCGGGACGCGAGCGGCAAATCCTTCGCGGACCACGGATTCAAAATAGGTCGCTGATGTGTGACCCTCGGGGACTTTGAATTCCGGAAACGGATTCGAGATGCGCTCCACTTTGACGTTGCAGCGCGAAGCGATTTCCACCGTGCGGCTCAACGCCTCCGGGATTTCGCCGAATACCTGCGCCATCTCCGCAGCGCTCTTGAAATAAAACTGGTCCGTCTGGAACTTCATGCGATTCGTGTCGCTCATGGTCTTGCCGGTCTGGATGCACAGCAGAACTTCCTGGGCGTGCGCGTCGCCATGATGGAGATAATGACAATCGTTGGTGGCCACGAGCGGGATGCCGGTCTCTTTCGAAAGACGGACCAGTTCGCGATTGACATCTTTTTCGATCGGCAATCCCTGGTCCTGAATTTCGAGGAAGAAATTGCCTTTGCCGAACACGTCGCGTAAGCGGTAAGCATTTTCCCGCGCCTGATCGTACTTCTGATCGACGACGGCTTCTGTGACCGGCCCGCGGAGACAGGCCGAGAGCGCGATTAACCCTTTGCTATGCTTGGCCAGCAGGTCGTAGTCAATGCGCGGCTTGTAATAGAAGCCCTCAAGAAAGCCCGCGGAAACAAGCTTGATTAAATTATGATAGCCCTCGAGCGATTCGCAAAGCAGCACCAGGTGATTGCTGCCACGCATCCCCAGCTCGGCATCACCGCGATCCTGGCCGTTGCCTCCGTTCGTTTTCTCACCGCGGTCATGGCGGCTGCCTTTGGCCAAGTAAACTTCGCAGCCAATAATGGGCTTGACGTCCCGCTTGCTGGCTTCATAGAAAAAATTGGCGGCGGCGAAAAGATTGCCGTGGTCGGTGATGGCGACCGCGGGCATTTTCTGGCGAGATGCTTCGTCCAAGAGCTCGGAAGTTTCGCAAGCCCCGTCGAGCAGACTGTAATCCGTGTGAACGTGGAGATGCACGAACTGCGGTTGGCCCATGGAACTCCATTCTAGAACGCTGGGACCCGTTTTGCATTACGCATTCTGATGTTTCCCACAGGCAGCGCGGAATCGCCCAGCAGGCGCTACCTTCGTCCGTGACTCTTCTTGCCAGCGGAAGATCCCTTGCCATGAGACGCATGAGCGGCGTGCTTCGCGTGGGGCTTTGCGTGGACAGGCTTGCTCTTCGCAGCTTGTTTGGCTTCGGCCTTTGCAGCTGCGTGTTTCTTATGAGCGGCGTCACCCATGGCTGCAGCAGCGTGGGCTTTATCGGTGCCCTTTGATGACTTTTTTTCCTTTTCTTTTTTCTTTGGCTGTTCCTTGATGCCAGAGAGCTTGCGCAGGATTTTTTCGCGCTCCTCCTTAGTCTTGCCGCGGCCGGTCAGCTGCATGGCGAAAACCTGTTCGATGATGGCGTCGAACTTCGGTCCTCGCGACATGCCGAGCGCTTCCAACTCGGTGACGACAACCGGAAGAGAGTTGCGAATCGGGCGCCACTTGTTCAGAAAAGCGCGAATCCTCGAGAGTGCTGCGGATTTATTGGACTCCGCCATCAAGTAGGCGACCTGATCGAGCGGCATTTTTTCAAGAAACCGGAAGGCATCCACAGGAGCATTCAGTTTCCGTCCCAGGAGTTCTTTCTGGGCTTCCAGAGCGTCTTCTTCAAAACTCAGCGCGGCTTCTATTTCGGCCGCGCGGAATCCGGCTTTCGAGAGGACATTCGCCAATTCGCGGTCCTTTAGTTTTCCGAGAATGGCGACGAGCATCGGTGCGGCGAGACGCGGACGGAAGCCCGCTGTGAAGAGATCCTCGCGCACCTTGATGAGGCGGGAGATGGCATCGTAAGACGGATGCTTCTTCGCGAGCACAGGACTGACGGCCTCAAGAAGGTCATGTTCTTCCCAAGCCTTCAGCACCACGGCCGGGCGTTCTTCGCGAGCGAGTGCGCGTAGTTCATCACCGGCATCTTCCGGGGCAATGGTTTCCTGCAGGTTTCGCTCGATGGCTAGGTCAAACCATTCTTGGGTGCGTTGCTCGGTCTTGAAGCCCATACGCGCGGCGTAGCGCAAGACACGCAACAAACGGACCGGCTGGTTGGTGAAACTATGAATGGTGAGCGCACGAACTTCGGCGCGCTCGATGTCGGAGAGCCCGTTAGTAGGATCAAGCAGCAAGCCGCGCGAGGCGGGGTTCAGCGAAATGGCGATGGCGTTGAGGGAAAAATCGCGGCGGCGCAAATCTTCCATGATCGTGGACCAGCGAATCTCGGGCCGCGTTCCCGGGCGGACATAGTGATCGTCGCGGGCGGCGGAGATGCTGCCCTCGCAGTCTCCGGCGAAGAGCAGTTCGACGTGGCGAAGTTTTTCATCTTCGTGAAGGATTTTAGCGCCGCCTTTTTCAAGTTCATGCGCAATCTTCGAGGGATTCCCCTCAACGGTGAAATCAAGATCGCGCAGCGAAGCACCGGTAACGAGGTCGCGCACGGTTCCGCCCGTCAGATACACGTTGAAACCCAGCGCGGCGGAAAGTTCCTGCACGCGCAACATCACGGCGCGCTGCTCCGGCGATAGCCGGCTTTCCAACAAAAACATATAGTCTGGCATTGCGCTCCTTCTGCTTCAGGGTCTCCGCGCTGGCCGCCGCGGAGGCACCCGCAATAAGTTTCCCGGGGCCGACCGCGCTACGCGCGCGGGTGATGCGCTTTATAAATTTGTTTCAACCGCTCCTCGACGACATGGGTGTAAATCTGAGTAGTGGAAATGTCGGCGTGGCCGAGCATGAGTTGAACCGACCGAAGGTCCGCACCGCGCTCAAGCAAGTGCGTGGCAAAACTGTGCCTTAGCATATGCGGCGTAAGCGCTACACGCAGACCGGCCAGCCGCCCATAGGCCGAAAGAATCTTCCAGACGCCAACGCGGCTCAACGACACACCTCGGCAATTCACAAATAACGCAGGACTGCCCGGGACTTTGCCGAGCAACTTCGGCCGCGCGTCGTGGAGATACCGTTCGACAATGGCGAGCGCCTTTTTGCCAACCGGCACGATACGTTCCTTGTCGCCCTTGCCGATGCAACGAACGCAGCCAACTTTTGAATCGAGATCGCTGGTGCGTAGACCGATGAGCTCCGACACCCGCAATCCGGTCGAGTATAGAACTTCGAGCATGGCGCGGTCGCGCAAGCCTATGGGAGTTTTCACATTGGGCTGGTTGAGCAGCCGCTCGACTTCCTCGAGACGAAGATAGCCGGGCAAAGCGCGGTGGATCTTTGGCGATTCGAGATTGACCGAGGGGTCCTCGCGAATGAGCTCCTGGATTTGAGCGAACCGGAAAAAGTTGCGCAGGGTGACCAGGTGCCGGGCCACGGTCTTGCTCTCCAACTTCTGGCGATAGAGCCCGGCGAGAAAATCCACCAGGTCGTCGCGGCTGACGGCTTCGAGGGCAAGCTTGCGCTTGCGGGCAAAGTCATCGAATTTCAACATGTCGCGACGATAGGCCGATACCGTATTGGCGGAGAGTCCCTTCTCCACCCTCACGTGGGTCAAGAACGACGCAATAGTTGCCACGATTTCCATCAGCTTCCCATGTATCCGTCCCCAGCGCCCGCTGTGCGCCGCGTGGCGATCCCATAGACTTCCTCGATTTCGTGGCAGCGAAACAGCCAGGCGAGCGCGAGGTAAAGGGCCGTCGCGCCTAGTATCAGAGCGGCAAAAACAAGAAATTGCACAAGAAAGCGGGAATGCAGCGCGAACCCGGTGTAGTAATTCCCGAACCAGCAGGCGACGCCCATAATTCCGGAGCACAAGGAAATCTTGGCAAACGAACGGAAAATACCCATAGTGCCCAGCGGACCATAGCGAATGCGGAAAATGATAAAAAGTGCGAAGAAATCAAAGAAGGTTGCGAGAGCGGTGGCCAGGGCGGGACCGCCGTTCTGGACGCGTTTGTATAAAAAGGTTTCCAGAAAAATTATGTTCAGAACGATGTTTATGCAGAGTGAGATGGAGGCGATGATGACCGGTGTCTTGGTATCCCGCGTCGAATAGAACGCGGGGACGATTAATTTGACGGAGGCGAGAGCCGGAAGACCAACAGCGTAATAAAGAAGTGCGCGGGCCGTCAGGCGAGTGGATTCTGCGACGAACTGGCCGTGCTGGAAGAGCACGCGGATGATCGGCTCGCGCAGGATCATCAGGCCGAGGGCGGCGGGGATAGTGATGAAAGCGACGATGCGGACGGAGAACGACAGGGTTTTTTTCAGCGAGTCGTAATCCTTGGCCGCGGCCTGGTGAGACATCATCGGCAGAATTGCCGTGGCGACGGCGATGGCGTAACCACCCAGTACGAGCTCCATAACTCGGTCGGCAACGTACAGCGCGGCGAGGCTTCCGGGTGGCATCCGCGAGGCAGTGGCAAACCGCGTGTCGATCAAGAGATTGATCTGGCCAATGCCGATACCAAAAAGCCGAGGCAGCATTAAGCGGGCCACGTCGCGAATTGCGGGATGGGAAAACGAGATACCGAAAGTGAACTTCATGCCTCTGCGCACAAGCGAAGGCACTTGAATCAAGAATTGCAGGACTCCGCCAACCAAAACGCCAATCGCCAGAGATTTGGCCGGGTCTCCTACGTAGTGCCAAACGATCCCGACCGAGAAGGCAATGGTGGACACGTTCAGCAATACAGGCGTGGCGGCGGGCAAACCAAAAACGTGAAAGCAGTTCAGGATGCCCATTGCCAAGGCAGCCAAGGCGATGAAAAACAGATACGGGAAGATGATGCGGTTCAGGTCTACCGCCTCAGCGCGGGCAACATTTTCTCCGGAGAACAACTGAACGACCGCTGGAGAGAAAACCATTCCTAGGATGGTAATGACCGCGACGACCAGGGAAAGAGTCCAAAACAGCCGATTGGCGAAATCCCACACCTCTTCCTTGGACTTCTCCCGCATATAAGAGGTGAAAACAGGAATGAAGGAAGCCGTCATGGAACCTTCGGCGACGAGACGGCGGAAGAGATTCGGTATACGATAGGCCAGCACGTAAGCGTCGGCAGCAAAGGAAGTGCCCAGCAGGAGGGTAATCCGCTGGTCGCGGACGTACCCTAGGACGCGGCTAGCGACGGTGACCAGGGAGATGATCGAAGCCGATTTGAGAATGTGCTTTTTGTCGGTCAAAGGGCAGTGCTCCGGGGGGCCCTAACCCTAATGAAAACAACAACTTGACAGGAAAAACGTGCTTAACATAACATACATTTTGCCGATTGGCAAATTTCGGCCTTCGGGCCCAGGAAACGCAGAATTTTGAAGAATAAGCCCCCAGCCTCAACGCACAAGAAGGTTATTGTTGTGCTCACCGACAAGAAGCCCTTGCGGGGGTACCTGAACCCCGTCCGGCTGGGGCAGGCCGATCCCATAGACCTGTTGACGCCCGACGGAGAACACCTCGAGGTTTCTCTGGCGCGCGTCCGATCAGTCTATTTCGTGCGCGAATTTTCTGACGACTTCGAGCCCGAGCGCAAAGCGTTTTTGAGCCGGCCCAAACTGGACGGTTTGTGGGTGAAGCTGCGTTACAACGATGGAGAGACCTTGGAAGGCGTTGTGCCCAACGATTTGCTTTCGCTGCTGGAGAACGGGCTGCAAATCACGTCGCCGGACTTGAACTCCTCCACGGACCGCATCTTTGTTCCGCGTGCTGCCCTCTCGGAAGTGACCGTCCTTGGGGTCGTAGGTGTCGCGCGACGGAAGCCCGCCACCGCTGCGGCCACAGCTTCACAGCCTCGCCTTTTCAACGAGTGAGCTCGGCCAGCCCCCCGCTGTACTTCCCTCTTTGCCCTGTGCGAGACTCGCAGTCAGCCTCACCGACAATTCAGGAGCTTCTCCATGAAACTTGCTGAAATCGCGCAGAAACTCGGGTGCCGCTTGGAAGGCCCGCCGGAAATCGAGATTCGCGGAGTCGCCGGAATCGAACATGCCGAAGCCGGACAAATTACGTTCCTCGCGAATCGCCGCTATTTTCCGTTGCTGAAAACCACGCGGGCCTCGGCGGTTCTCATCGAAGAAGGAATTGCGCTGGATCGCGAAGCATCCATGCCTGCCCTGGCTGCGTTGCGCTCAGCAAATCCTTACCTCGCCTTTGCCCAAGCGCTGGAGCTTTTTTATCAGCAACCGCGCTATGCACCGGGGATTCATCCGACGGCCATCATTGCGAAAAGCGCGAAGATCGGCGAGCATGCCCACCTCGGCCCCTACTGCTACGTGGACGAGGACGTCGAAATCGGCCGTAACGCCATGCTGCACAGCTTCGTAACCGTCTATCGAGGCGCGAAGATTGGCGACAATTTTTTTGCCCATGCGCACGCTGTCGTGCGCGAATTCTGCCGCATTGGCAATGGCGTGATTCTGCAAAACGGCGTGGTCATCGGCGCTGACGGCCTGGGATTCGCCAAACAGAAGGACGGTACCTGGTACAAGATGGCCCAGTCGGGCCCGGCAGTCCTGGAAGACGATGTCGAGGTGCAAGCCAACGCCTGCGTGGATCGCGCTACTGTTGGTGAAACCCGCATCGGCCGCGGCACCAAGCTCGATGATCTCGTCTTGATCGGCCACGCCTCTCAAGTTGGGGCCAACACCATGCTCTGCGGCCAAGTCGGCTTGGCTGGTTCCACCAAAGTCGGCAGCAACTGCATTCTCGCCGGCCAAGTGGGAACCGCCGGCCACTTGACCGTGGGAGACGGCACAGTGATCACGGCGCAGAGTGGCGTCCCAAACGATGTCCCTCCCCATTCCTTGTACTCGGGATATCCAGCGGTCGAAAACCGCGAATGGTTAAAAACCATGGCTGCGCTGAACCGCCTTCCTGAACTTCAAAAGCGTGTTCGAGAGCTCGAATCCCAACTCGACCGCCTCGAGCGTCGCTAACACGCCCTGCTTGCTGTCGTTCGGCCCCAGGGCTTATGACGTAACGTCCCTGGACGGATATACGTTCACCAACCCCGTCGGGCGTCTAGTGAAAAACGCTTACGACGCGCCTCAAGGGGAGAGTCCATCGCTACGACAGGACAAATCGGCGGGTGGCCGCGCCTTAACTCTTGGGTGGCCTTCCCTTTGCGATTTTGTTTCACGCAAAGGGGGGGCAATGCTTCTCTCCTTCCTTCCTCCGACCATTCACTCATCCTAATAACCGTTCAACCCTCATTTTCGACCATTCCTTGCAAATCATCTAGCCAAACCCTACTTCCATGCTATCTTCCCGCGTGTTCGTCGCTCTCCATTCTCGTCCGTACGTTTCCCAGTCTCGGCGCGATCTCCGCGCTCCGCGTCTAACCCGGGCCTGCCGGGGCATCGGAGTCTACCCTGAGCCCCCTCGAAGGACGCCAGACTGTTCGATCCTCTTTCATTTTCCGCACTCTCCACTTTCAATTTTTAGCTTTCAACCTTCCCCATTCTCTACCTACCCTAAGTTCTTTATCTGCAACATTTACGCGCCTCCCTGCAAGTGTTACAAACAAAAGACTTACACGAACACTAACCCCTTTAGATGCAACATTTACGCAAAACGCGGGGTGGGGGCACAACCCGCAGCATTCCCTCGTCACTCCCCTCTCCTACTCGCCTTTGCGGCTTCCTTGTTCCCTGCGCTACACTCAGGCGATGGGAATTCTGCAGCGGCTTTCACGCTGGATGGGAAAACAGGACCAGATGACGCACATTGTTGCCGGAAACACAGCGCCCGGATTTTCGCTCCAATCGCTCGACAACAAGGACTACTCCCTCAGCAGCCTCCCCGAACGCGGTCCCGTTGTCGCCGCATTTTTCAAGATCTCCTGCCCGGTCTGCCAATTTACGTTTCCATTTCTCGAACGCCTTTACAAACGCTACGGCGGCGACAACGTAACGTTTCTCGGAATCTCCCAGGACGACGCGAAATCGTCACAGAAATTCGCGAAGGAGTACGGAATAACGTTTCCGATTCTTCTCGACGACGAAAAAGGCTACGCAGTCTCCAACGCCTACGGCCTGACCACCGTGCCTACGATTTTCTTGATCGACGACGGCACCGTCAAAGTGAGTTCCATGGGCTTCGACAAGAAGGATCTGGAATCAATTGCCGCCTGCCTCGCCGAGCGCAGAAAAATATCTCTTTCGCCGCTTTTTCGACTCGACGAAGTTGTTCCTTCCAACAAACCGGGATGAAGCTCGAAGAATTAGGCCCGGTCGGGCCTGCAGGGTTGTCAGGAGTTTCTTACACCGAACGATTTGAATAGCGCGGGAGGGGCAAGAAAAACCTCGAATCAAGTTTGGTCGACGTCGGCTTCGAGATGCTTCTTGTGTTTCGGCGGCCGTTTCCGTTTGTCGGGAATGACGCGCGTGACGGCCGGCGCAATTCCGGAGTTTCGCGCCGCGCGCCGCGCTTCGACGGCTTTGTCCAGCACTTTTTTGCGCCTTTTCATCCCGGCCTCACGGTGGGATTTTACCGGACTTAGAAATTGAAGGATACCTGCAGATCGATGATCCGGTTCGCCGTGGAAGAAGAAAACGGCCTTCCTGCGAGCCCATTCGATTCACCGAAAAGCGGCGAGCTGAGATTTCCGATTGGGTTGGAGACGTTAACATTATTGAAGACGTTTCGCGCGTTAACGCCAAACGTCAAATTGTAACGATAATTCGACGGCGCACCCCCGAACATCCCGCCCCCGTGGTCCCCTCCTCCCCCACCAGCGCGCGGACCTCCGCCGCCAGGCCCGCGGCCAAACGTGCCGCCAGGAGGACCACCAGCTGCGGCCGATTCCTTTCTTGCGCCGAAGCCAAAAGTCTTGCTCAACCGAAAATTAAGAGTGAAACGGCCCGGACCTGTGGCGTCATTAATCGGAATGACGGATGCCCCAGGGAGAGTAACCAAATTGAAGCAGCCATATGGGGTGTCTTTCGAACCGGCCGCACCGGCAGAACAGGTTCCAGGCGTCGCGCGCGTGTTGAACGAGGCGTTTCCGTACGAATCTTGTCCGGTGGTGATATTGAAAGGCGCGCCGGAACTGGCAATCATAAAAGGGCTCAAGCGAAAGTCGTAGGGGAGGCCGATCGAGCCACCGACAAAAACGCGGTGGCGAACATCGAAAGAAGCACGGCCATAGTCCTGCTGCAAATCGAAAGGATTTGAAGGGATGCTTGACGCGCCTGAAGTATCGCTGTTGGCGTAGTTCAGCGTGTAGTAGCCAAACAGGGAGAGCTTTGTGCCCATTCGAATGCTGCTGTTGACGATCAATTGATTCTGCTTGAAGACGCCTTCGGATTGAAATTGGTAGAGAATTTGGCTGGGCGCCGGAGCAAAGGTCGCCCCCGGGGGAATTGGATTGGCATTGATGAAATTGGTGAAGAACTGATGATTGCCCCGCGAATTGAGATACGTGATAGACAGATTAGCGGATTTTGTAAGTTGCCGCTCCAGCGTTACTCCGGTCTGCATGGTGTAAGGAGTGCGCAGATGGGGATTGATTTGGTAAACCGTCTGCGGAGAAGTGCCGGACGGCGGAAACCGAGACGGCGGCACAGCCTGCACAGGATCGAAAAACGTCGGATTCTGAACAAGGTATTGTTGCTGGATGACGCCATTCTGAAGTTGTTGCTGCAACACGAGATCTGAGCCAAAACGGTCGTAGAAAATTCCATACCCAAAGCGAAGGACGGCTTTCGGAGGCTTATTCTTCCCGTTCGCGCCGATTCCCCAAGCCAGCCCGACGCGTGGTGCAAAGTCGGCATGATCGCCGAGATTGTTTTGTGTTTCGTACCGGAGGCCCGAACTGATGGTCACATTCGGCTTGATGCGCCAGTCGTCCTGGACAAAAAGTGCTCCGTCCAGCCAAGTTTCGTCAGCGATGGCCATTCCTGAAGTGTTGGAGTTTACGGAATAAAAACTTGCGCCGCCGCCGTTCTGGGTAGGCGCATTCCCGGCGGCGACGGATTGAAGGGTCCGTTGATAGGCGACAAGCCCGGAAATCAGCGGGCAGGTACTGGGAGGATTTGGAACGTTACACCCACTTGCGGTTGGATCGATGCGTGAGGCGAAGGAATACACGCCATTGAACCTGGAGTCTGATGAGTTCTCTTCTTTTGTGGCGCGGGCCCGGCCGCCGTACTTGATGGAATGCTTGCCGAACGTCATATAAGTGATGTTCTGAAGCTCGTAGCGATTCTGCACGTCGCTGTACAGACCCGAACTGTTGCCTCCACCGACGAATGCACCTTGGATCTGGATGGTAGGAGCGGTGTTCAGCGGGCTCTGATCACTGTTTTCACGAACGAACTGAAACCGCGTTTCGTTGATGGTTCTTGAGCTTAGCGTCTGCGTGTCGCTCACTTGAAAAGTGTGTTCTGTCTCGAGAGAGTTGTAACCGAAGGTCGGCAGACTGAAAGATGCAAGGGCTGGTGGGAAGTCATTTTGTTCGTTATTTCGCCAATACTGGTAGCGCGCGGTAAGGGTATTTCCGGCTGTAACTTGATAATCGAAGCGCTGGCTAAAATTTGTGCGCGTGCGGGGGTTCGGCACGGCGTCCGTAAATTGCGCGACTTGAAATGTCGTTGGATCAACGAAGGGTGTATTTACGACGTTTAGCTCATTGAGGTTGCGCCGTTCGATGTTGGTGAAGAAAGACGCCTTTTTTCCAATAGAACCCCCGAGATTAGCGTTGTACTGTGTGGAATCGTAGCCGGGTTGCGGGGCCAAGCCTTCGAATGGATTGCGCGAATTGAAGGCGTTAGTGTTGCCAGTCACGAAAATCTGGCCATGAAGCTGATCCGATCCCGGTTTCGTCAAGATTTCAACCCGGCCATACCCGAGTTTGTCGTATTCCGAGGAGAAGGGGTTTTGATTGATTCGAATCTCGCGGATGGAGGCTTTTGGCGGAAGCTGCCCGGCGGTGAAGCCATCAATGTAGATTTGGCCGCCATTCGGACCGGCGGACGGGCCGGCAAGGGCCTGAAGCTCGGACTGCAGCTCGTCGGGATCGTCGGAAAGCGCCTCAAGATCTTTGCCCTTCATAACCACTGTTCCAGCGTTATTCGAAGGATCGACATCCACTTTGGTCGAGGAATCCGAAACTTCCACTTTTTCCTCTTCGATCTGGATGACCAGCCCAATATTGAGTTGCTGCGTCCTGCCAGCCAAAATCTCCACTTTTTCCCGCGTGAAAATGGCGAAGCCTTTGGCGACCGCTTTCAGTGTGTATGTCCCAGGAACGAGTCCTTTGAATTCGTAGAAGCCGTCCCGGTTGGTGGTCGTGTCCAATGACGCGCCGCCCGCATCCGTCAGGCGAACGGCGGCTTTCGCGACCACTCCGCCCGAAGGGTCGGTGACGACACCATTCAAAGCACCGGCAGTGGTCTGGGCACGCAGATTTCCAGCCAAGAAAAAAATCGACAGAAGAAGAGCCAAGCTCGAAAGAAAAACTCGGACGAACATGAAACGCATCAGCTCTCCCGAGCGAACCTGATTTGTATTGAGGCTTGGAAGCATTACGGCGTGGCCGCTTCCCCGCCCGCCTGCGTGCCGAGGCTCCATGGCGAAAGGATTGTGGACGCGCCGTTCTTCGGAGAGGCCTCCAAGATGAGTTCGACTCCACCCAATAGCGTTACGACGGTGGGTACGCCATTGGCTCCGCCTTCGGTCGCCACGACCATGACAGCGTCGCCCTTCTGCAAGTCCGCCAGGGTGACAGGTGACATGCGACTAATCGCCTGCTGCAAATCGCCGGAGCCACCTCCTGCTAACCTTCCCATCCCTCCGGATCCGGGCCCGCCGGAACTCGGGCCATTGGGTCTCGCCGACGGTTCCGAGTTCGCGGCTGAGCTGGCGCCGCCTGTAGTCGGCGTTGTTGACAGCGCTTCAGGAGGAGCTCCTTTCAGACGCGCTGCGATGCGCTGGGCCACGGGCAGAGGCAGTTTGCGCAACTGTGAGTCGACCGTGATTTTCACAATGATGGATTTCTTCAGGACCAAATCCTGGACGGCAATGGTGCCCGCTGAGACATCGAGCGCAGAAATTGGGCCGGCGATATTTCGGAAGGTGCCGGAGACGACTTCATCGGCAGTGAATTCGTCGCCGCCGGCGCTGCGCGTACCGCGGGCGCGAAGCTGGTCTCCCGGCTTGATCTGATCCAGGGGAGCGGGTTTCGCATCGTCAAATTTCACGGAATCCGACGCATACCTGCGCAAGATAGTGTCCTTGGAAAGGTGGATGGCAACAGTTTTCTTTTCGCCCGGAGAAGGCAGCGAAATATTGATGGTATTACCAGCTGCGTCGACGCTGTTGACCAGTCCTGCGAAACCGCGCCGCTGCCACTCCTCCCGCTCGCGAGACTGCTTTTCCGCGATGTCCGCCTTCTTCATGGCGATGACCGAAGCGGCAACCACGGATTTGCCGTCATCAGTGAGTTTGCCGCGCACAACAATGCGGTCGCCGGGCTGGAGGTCCGTCAACTGTATGGGCGTGGCATCCTTCAAGTCTTTTTGGCCGGGCGCGATGCGAACGAGCTTTGCGGCCTCCTGGATTTGAACAACCACGTCGGTGCCTCCATCGGTGGTCAGAATTATGGTATTCCCCGAAATCGACTTGATCGTTCCCACAGGCCGGGCGCCGGAAGATACTTGCGCAGGGGGTTGTTGCCCCGATTGAGGCTGACCAGCTCGAGGCCGCTCGGCACTCCCCGCACTGAGACTTAGTGAAATCGCCGCAATTAAGAGGAATTGCTTGTGCATAAGCCCGCCGCCAAACGGCATCTCAATACCTCATTCCTTTCTTAGCCTTCTCGAACACTGGTGGCAATAGCGTGGGCCGCTCCGCGGCCAACCAGACGACCAATTCAAGTCAGGATATTAGACGTTCCGCGCAGTAGATATCGTTTCACGAGGAATTTTTTTGGCCGCGCAAGTTCTGCTGGCCAAGAATTCCCATTGTTACCCGACGAGGTATCACGTGGTGGAAGCGCGTGGGGGTCGAATTGTTTGTTAAATTCACTAAGTCCCGCGTTGTCACGGTGCTACACACTGCCAACCAAATGAATTGGAGCCAAATGGAGCTAACTAAGGCGAAGCACCGAGAAATAGTTACGAGAGGCGGGTTTCCGCAACAGTTATCGGCCGAGATCGGGCATGAAATCGCCTGGGGCATTGTTGCCAACCTTAGAATTTAGGCTTGTTTGGCAACGTGGGAGTAGAGGCGAGAGTTGAAATTCGTGCAACTAAGTTCGCATTAAGGGCGTAGTGAAGCGGAGGAGCGGTTGGCTATTTCCAATGCCAATGATGCGTGACTCTATGGCATCAGTTCGGAACAGACTCCGAAGTAGACGCTGGCACATTGCCTGCTGAAAACCGATTCGGCCTGGGACGATATCCGTTCCGCGTCCGTAAGTGATATTTCTTCAAGCGCTCGCCTACTAGTTGTACTTTGATGGAGCGCCATCCACGATTAGGATTCGCCTTGGGATAGTAGCTGAACGAATAAAGATGTGCTAAATCGTCCCGGATGGAGGCAAACGCTTTCTTTTCATCCCGCCAACTTTTTGCAAAATAGGCCTTGCCTCCAGTGGCCGCGCTCATTCGGTCAAAAACAGCGGTAGAAACGGGCTCAAGTTGCGCCTCAGTCGTGCTTATCATGTAGATAGGTATGCCTGCTGATTGGGCCAGTTCGGCAACATCTTCAGGGGGCACCATGCTGGAATTGTCGGGGCCGTTCGAGAACACTACGATCACTTTTCTTCCCGGATGCTGGCCCGCGTCCTGCACCGTCAACAACAACGAGTTATAGAGCGCGGCATCGTCCCCAGCGACGCTCGTGCGTACACCGCGCACCACTTCCGACCGATCGGAGGTCAGAGCCGCGGCCCGGTAAAGGTCGCGGCTGTACGAATAGAAGGCTACTTTGTCCGCTCTTTCCAGGGAGCGAATAAAATCGGCGATGGCATCTTGCGCGAAGACGAAGCCCCGGTACATGTAATTGCTGGTATCGAACAAAATGAAGACATTGGCGCCGGTAAGGGCCGAACTGAGCGTTTCGGGAGGGTCTTCCAGAGAAGAGCCTGACATTGAATCTTGCGTACGAGCACGCCCTTGGGCCGAGGCAGACTCATCCGCACCGTTCTTGACAGCGTCTGTAGTAATGTCCAGCAGTCTGGTTGTGGGTCCATTCCCTTCTTCAAATGTAGCAATGTTCTGCGGAATGCCATCTTCGGTGATTGCGAAATCCTGAGGATGAAGGCCGGTTACATAGTCGCCCTTATTATTGGTCACGGCCACGTTCAACTGCACCAGGTTGACCACAACGCGGAGGCGCGTCGTGTCTTGCTGCGCACCGCTCCGAAACGTGGAAAGAGACAGCAGTCCTAAAAGAAGCGCCAAGATCAAGAGATATCGTTTTTTCATAGATTTGTATCCCATATCGCACCGTGTTGTTTTTTCTCAGCAGTAACGGTCCAGCGAAAAATTGCGCCAACAGAACTGGTCTAGGGCTGGGAAGAACTGTCGTCTCTTGACAAGCCAACGATCTTGCCCTGCCGGAACTCTTCACCGGTTTCTCGAGCGGCGCGTAGCAGCGCCGGCCAATCTGCGAAATCAGTGGCAAAAATCTTCTCGACCATGCGGCGCGTCAGTTCGGGAACCAGGCGGTTTAGCATCACCGGCGAATAACCTTTCTCATCGGCCAGGCGGGCCCAGTATAGGTTGTTGGAATCCCAGGTCTCAGCCATCAAGCGGCTGGAGTAGCCCATGAAAACCGGGGAAGGCGGCAGATTCAGCAACTCACGCGTGTAACTGTCCGCCAATACGCGATGTGGCACTCCAAAGTCTCGTGACAACCGTTCCCAGTTGACCTCGTCGGGATAGCGCTTAGAGAGGGTTGCAAGCTCGTTACCAGCTGGTCCGAAGGAATTGGGCTCTTGTGGAAATCTTCGTTGATATTCAGCCGTCAGATAGAAAGTGTCCGCAGGCATCAACTGCGAAAGCACTTCGGGTAGGTGCCCTGAACGCACAGCTTGCTCCACTCTTTCGGAACGCTGCGGAATCATACGATCGGACAGGATATTCATGACCTTATTCCGCACTCCGTCATTGTCAGCGGAAGCGGTCAATAGCTCCTCGCCGCACTGTTGATAGAGTCGGACCGCGTGAAGTTCCTTTTGGTTCACGTTCCACCATCGGGGCACGATGGCGTTGGTCAAAAGGCCAGGCACCAACTCTCGCCAGATCAGAGCCTGCACGTTTTGTGGTGCGATGAAATCCTCCTCCGCGGTTGCAAGGAGGTAAGGTAAATCGGCAAGCGATCCGACCAAGTGTGCGCCGCCACCCGCCGGGGAGCCCGCGCCGAACAACTGAGACGCTTGCCAAAGTCGTTCCAGGCCGATGACGCTTTCTCCCGCAAAATCGTGCGAGCGAACGAAGAGAGGATTATGGTGAAGAATTTGGGCGCCGGGAGGCTCATAGTAGGCGTAATTGAGCCCTACGAGCGTGTCTCGCAAAAAGGGAGCGAGTTGGCCACGGGCTTCCGCCAGTTGTTGGGGAGAACTCGGCGATTTGATTATCTTCGCCAGGTTCGTGCGCATCTGCAATTCCGTATGACGGTTATTGTAAATTCCCGCCGCCCACTGCTCTCTCTCACTATTTCGAAAAATTGGCTGGGGCATCTCGAATTCCCTGAGTTCCCCGGCAAGAGGAAGCAGGTTATTGCTTGAGAGGGTTCCTTGCGCGGCCTCACGCAGGCCATCACCCAGGGTCAACAGGGTGTCGAGAGAAACCAAGCGCTGCTCATCCAAAACGGACCGGATTCTGTTGGCGATCAGCTCACGCATGCGCTGAGCTTCCGGATCTGGCTGCTGGGGACCCGCAAGCAGATTGACGATTTTGTCTTGAGAAGCTTCGGCCTTGCCGGTCGCGGCGAGCAGCAGCTCTTTCAGGGCGGTGCGGCCTGCATCGAAAAGCTGCGTTGAAGAGCTGATCTTGCCAAAGGGCCTGACCAACTTTTGCCAGGAATCGTTCAAAGAGGCGCCAGGTATTTCACTTTGACGCGCCAATATCTGCCACAGTCCGACGCTAGCCTGAAAGGTTCCGAAAGCATTGCCCCGTAGAGTGTTCTTGGGAATACCGTTGAGGCCAGTTACAACCTGGAGGAAGGCGGCGATGGAAACATCGTCCAAATCTGGAAATTCTGAAAAGATCACATATTGGTCGCTGAACTCAGAGAACTTGTCGGCTAGCAAGGCCACCGTCTCAGGCTTAAGGCGATGTTCCGGAGAGCGTCTACCGTCGAGTTCACTAAGCATCAAATAGTTTTGCAAAGGACCTGTGTATGTGGACTCGCGCGAAATCGCGAACAGGGCTTCCAGCAATTGACCTGGGCGGTCCCAGTGTGGGGTCTTGTGGCCCCAGTCGCGGATAATTTTGTAATCCGTCTTTTGTCGAAAGACTTTCTTCCATACCTCGAGATTTCCAGGAACGTATGGATCGCCGTTCGGCCCCCACCGAAGCCGGGTCACCAGAAGAAACAGACCTGCGTCCCGCCGAAACACGCCCTTTCCAGCGTCGGAAGAGTCTTTCCCGAGGAACACCTCATATAAATGACGCAGCCGGCCACGTTCGGTGAAATGAGTTTGCTGTGATGCAGGCACACTCGACAGGTTGTCAAAATACGCTGCAAGCCAGCCGCCGTCCTTCGCGTACAATTTAGAGATGAAATCTCCCGGAGAGTCAGGACTCGCTCCGACCAATTCTTTCCAAGCGGGCACTGCGGCTGATCCCCCAGGCACAACCACTTGCCCAGATCGAACGCAGATGTGGTTGCCGAAGAAATCCAACGCTGCCGCTTGCGGAACCATTTTTTTTAGCACGTGCGCTTGCTGCAAAGCAGATAAAGTCTCGGCATCCATTCGTGCCAACGCCCAGTAGAAGCGGGCCACCCCTGGATCGCCTAAGAGCAGATCCACTGCATCAACTTTTTTTCCTTCCTTCGTCCAGTCGATCTCCACGGGCAACGCAGGTACATGCGACATCGGAAAGGGGTATGTGAAAGCCCGGCCCTCTTGGAGACTCTTTTCAAGGTCCGCCAAGGGGAACCCTGAGTCGATGGTGAGAAACGCTCTTTGTGGCTCGGCGGTCTCCAAAAAAGTGCTGCGTTGCCCACAGTCGGCCCGCGTTCGATAACCCAGGATTTTCAGCAGAGGTTTCGCCTCATCGCAAGTGGAAACATGAAGGACGCCGTCGGGACCTGCCATAGCCGCCAACTCTCGCGCCTGTTGCACATAGCGGGCCAAGAGAATAAGAAATTCCGAGGGCCGGCCCTTGGGAAACTGCCCCTGATAGCCCAACACGAATACGTTGCGAGCCAGCAAAGGCATAACTTCTTCGGGCGAAACCTTCTGGCTGATCCCCGCCATCCGTAAGAAGGAGCGCAACGGCCCTGGAATAGCAACGTTCGTTGATACCGGTGACCCGACCTTAACATCGCCTGACGACAAAGTATCGGAGGGAGCCGTACTCCAAACGCTGGCAGCGAAGCAAGAACCAACGGAAAGAGTGGCGGCCAGAATGACGGCAAGCCGAAAGAGAGACTTAGCGCATCGCCCTGCCGGTAAATGGGTTAAGAGGAGTGTGCGGGCCCTCAAGATTCCTCCCCGAAGCGGGATCGAGCTTAAACGACACAGTTGAACTACAGAGAAAGAAGATTTGGACAAACGAAACCAAATTCTAGATCGGCGAACCCGCGACGACTAATCGCTTTTCACGACGAAGTTCACAACGAAGTGAGTGAAGTCATGGGAGCCATGCACCGCGCAGGGGGCGGTGGCATTCCTCAGCACAAAGCACACACAGGGTAAACCCGTCCTTCCTCGCACTATTTAATCCGTAAATGCGCTGATGTCAAACGGAAATTGTCAAAAGTACGTTTTTGGCGGGGCTTAGCCGCATCTCGTTCTGACGTCCCGCTCGTCGAGTCACCGCAAGGGTGCCTTGTGGGATGATCGGGTTTGTCCAGTAAGCGCGTTATCTCTAACGACGCCGACCATTGCAAGAGTTTTTCTTACGCTCACCACTCAGATCGAACACAACTCTCTGTCGGAGCAAGAGTTGCGCCTGGTTTTGGAGCTTCTGTCGACATCCTATAATTCGCATCTCGGCCTCGTTCGGTCCGAGCTCTGCAGCGTGAAAACCGAACAGTCTACTCGGACCGTCGCGAGGCCGGCGTCGTTAAGACATCAATCAGGCGGATTTATAATTGAACGGTGCGTAGCTCTCAACGCCCGTTTCAACCGGAGTCAAATTGGATCAGGTTGGTAAAGGCGTATGAGCGTTTCAGTCCAGCTAAGTCCGCGTCTACTGTCGGACGGGGAGAAACTGACCCGAATTATTAGGTTTACAATCGGCCTAGACGCAATTTACACCGCGACCCTATTGGCGACGGAGTGGATTTTGCCGCTGTTTCCCGCGGAGCCAAAATTGGGGCCGGTATACCTGCCAATAAAATCTCGGTATAGATAATGTTTGACGTTCTTCACCCTCAGCGTCTCCACTGACACCCTCCAAGGAAGGCGTGGATTGAGCTACTCGTCTGGTGTGGGGAATCCGGTGATCGTAAAGGATACCGACCAGTCCGGTGTATTGCCTGCGTCGCTTGCAAGCGATAGGAAGAAGTTATTGTAGGCATACCCGTAAGGGCTAGCTGTGCTGATGATCGTAGACGGGTCAAAGCTGACTGTTATTGAGCAAGTCGTCCCAGGAGTTACCGGGGCAGCTAGGCAATCGCCTGGTTGAGCCACATAGGATGCTGTGCCTGTGCCGTTCGTGTAGCTGCCGCTAACCGTCACCTGTATAAGAGTTCTTGTTATATTTAGTGGGAGGTCGCCATCGCTCGTGAGCGAAACGGAAAACACAAAAGGCGGAGTGCGCGGGATCACGAAATGCCCTGGAGTATACTCTGGAGGATTCGTGCAGCTAACGGAGTATCCTCCGCAGTTCGTCCAAGTTAAGTGACTCTGAACAGTGTCCACGTATCCATAGCGGAAAAGGGTGTCTTGACCAGTCGAGATCGTGTTGCCGTTCGGCAGAACACTCTGAGCATAAATCGCTTCGTTATTCGTTTCGGCCAGCGGCGTAGTTGAAGACCCTATACCGATGGGCTGCTGCGGCGCCCAAGCAACCTGCACAACTGAAAGCAAATTGCCGTCAAGGTCCCAAGTTCCGGTCCAGTCATGGCTTGTCCTCGGGCAGCCATAGCGGCATCCGTTCGGGCCGGTAACGAAGTGTATTAACCCAGTCACACCATTAATCTGGCCGTTCGCGTCCATGGTGAATTGCTCACCGATGACGACAAGGCTGTTTGCCACAACAAAGTTGTACGGGATATATGGCGTGAACTGCAGTTTATGCTCGTACCCAAATGCGCGACTTGCAGCCAAAAGAATCCAGAGCCCCACTGCGATCATCCGTTTCATGGAATCCTCCTAAGAGTTACTTTCCCAAGACTGGCCCTGTCTTATATACCGAGAAAAACTTTGCAACTAATTGCTCATGACGCTGGTGGAAGTCCTTCGCGGAAACCACGGCCTCGACGTGGAACTTGGCATACGCTTTGTCAAGACCGTTGCGAGCCTTCGACGCATGATTTTATGCCAAGCCTTGGCAAGACGGACATCTCCGATCCAGTTCCCAGGCCGTGGTTCAATGATGAATATAAGCTGAGTTTGAATGTTCCCTGCACTCGATGCCTTTCAAGTGATTGCATAACAATGTCGGCTCCTCGACCCGAGTAAACTTTGGTTGCTTAACGACCACAGGCTCGGGAGAAAGGAGCCGAACATGATGATTATAGGCGTAGATTACCACCCGAGCTTCCAGGAGATAGCGTTTTTTGTGGAAGAGACGGGCGAATACGGCGAACAGCGATTGAATCATGACGGTAGAGAAGCGGAGCAATTTTATCGCGACCTAAAGCAACGAGGAATCCACGTGCGGGTAGGCATGGAGGCTACTGGGTATGCACGTTGGTTCGAGCGACTGTTGGCGGAACTCCGTTTCGAGCTGTGGATCGGCGATCCCGCGGAGATCAAGGCTAAACGCGTAAAGAAGCGAAAGTACGATCGCGAGGATGCCCGACTCTTGCTGCGTCTGATGCGCGAAGATCGCTTTCCGCAGACTTGGGTGCCGAGTCCGGAGAATCGGGATCTCCGACAACTGCTGTGGCACCGGCATCGGATGGTGCAGATGCGCACGCGGATCATGAACCAACTGCAAGCGTTGGCCATGAACGAAGGCAAACGCTGGAAGTCGAAGCTGTGGAGCCAAGCGGGACGAGCAGCATTTGAGAAATTAGCGTTGGCTCCCTGGGCCAGCCTTTGTGTTGATCATCGGAACTCCGGCGCGGTTTGCTCGTGGCAAGCCGGTCGGAACGTATGTAGGGATGGTGCCGAGTGAAGACTCCAGTGGGGACAAGCAACGGTTGGGGCACATCAGCAAGCAGGGCAGTTCCTTGTTGCGCTACTTGCTGGTGGAGGCTGCACAGGCAGCCACGCGCTTCAACCCGCACTGGCGGCGTCGCTACCTGCACCTGGCGATGCGACGGCACAAGAGCATTGCCAAAGTGGCGATGGGTCGCAGGATGGCGATTCGGCTGTACTGGATGTGGCGGAACGGATGTGCGTATTCGCCGTCGTTCGAGTTCGGTTCGTACGTGGGACAGCTCGGTACCAGGCATGGTGTGCAGTAGAACATCGCGCTAGTGATTGGGCATCCCACTCCCTCGAAAGGGGAGTTTGAAGAAGTAATCATAGTCGAAGTTTGATCGATGAGATGTCTGGGTCGGACTGAAACCGATCGGAAGATTACGAACGAGCCGTGGTCGTCGAAGCAGAGTTTGACGGAACAACTAAGACCACTCTTCGGAGTGAGCGGAGTTGTGTGCTCGAAAAAAGAAAAGAGAGAACAAAAATTCAAAGAAAAATTCAAAAAAGGTCTTGACACGAGCCGGCATTGTTAGAGATGCCTGGGTCGCCAAACCGATAAAGTTCCCCGCGCCAAACGCAACTTCGGCAGTTTCGGCGTTTACCAGGCAATCACTCGAACGCAGAATTGTTTTTCTTCTTACAATGAATGCAAATAATGGATTGGACGCCGCAGGCACTCCGCTCTATCATTAAGAGCTGATTCGATGTAAAAGGATTTGTTTTGAACTTCACACCACAACTCCATGGTGTTCAGGACCGGAAGGGCTCGTGCTGCTGTCCGTGTCTGCGACACGGCGTGTGGAGGCTTATGGCATAGAGAGTTTTCTAAGCTGATCTTGAGCGGCCACCGTCAGAGTTAGATCTGGCAGTGGCCATTTTTATTTTTTGGAGGCGCAGTGCACTGGAAAATTCAATGTGGCCCCACCAGAAGCTTGGTCACCGTGGCCTTTGCCGTGATGATGCTTGTCCCAATCGCAAGACCGGATGACGGTCCGAAGAAAGGCGAATCCACTTGCGTGGATCATGGGCAAGGCGGAACAGATGAGAGTTCCGTTGGATGCCAGGACAGCCAGAACAATGGAGCTGCGCAGGCATCCATTGAGAAAAAGAAAGGAAAAAAACGGAATTTGTTTCGCGAATGGCTCGACCTGGGGGAGAAGGTGCAAGCGACGCAACCGGACTGGCTTTCTCCTCTGGCAACCACATCAGGACGCCTAAAACAAGAGTTCCGCTACGATATTTGGGATCAACCTGTCGGCGGCGGGAATAGGAGTTACCAATTTGGCGGGAACAAGGGCCTGGAAATCATCACCAGTTCGCGCACACAGATACTGATAGGTGTGCCGACCTACACGTTGGTGTCTCCGAATGGTCCACCTGGCGGATTCGGTGACTTGCCCCTGATGTTGAAATTCCGGATCTCTTCGGCGGAGCGCACAGAAGGCAACTATTTGGTGACCTTTTTGTTGGCCGCAACTGCACCGACGGGTTCGCATCGGTATGGGGCAGGCGAAGCCGTGGTGACGCCGACGATGGCGTTCGGCAAAGGCTGGGGGCGATTTGACGTGCAATCGACTTTGGGCGTCAATCTGCCTGCAGGCGACGCGGCCAAGCTAGGTAGACAAGTCCTGTGGAACACGGCGTTCCAATATCGGGCGGCATGGAAACTCTGGCCTGAACTGGAAGCGAACTCCACGTTTTACACAACGGGAAAACATGCGAGCGAGACGCAACTGTTCCTGACACCTGGACTTGGAATTGGGCGCGCGCACCTAACGGGACGATTTCGGCTTTCTTCCGCGGTTGGCGTGCAAATCGCTGCGACGCAGTTCCATACGTACAATCATCGCTGGATGTTTTCGACTCGCGTCTCGTTCTGAACACACTCACAAGTCTGGACACACCCCTAGTTAACGTGGTGGACATGTCGGGTAAGGCGACTTAGATTTGACGGGTCGTCACCGAAAGACGAAGGACCGTTTCCACAATCAACATGACGCGGCCGACGTTGTTAGAGATGCCTGGTAAACGCCGAA
>Ga0207665_10000111_pt1 | contig 53549 bp, 48 predicted proteins | sample LARL112metaG_FD_184351 | JGI IMG/M metagenome (GOLD analysis project Ga0207665, IMG submission 184351) | Corn, switchgrass and miscanthus rhizosphere microbial communities from Kellogg Biological Station, Michigan, USA - LAR L11-2 metaG... | ecosystem: Host-associated > Plants > Roots >... | reverse complement strand
GAACTTCATGGCCTCGGGGCCGACCATGCGGCCGATGGGAGTTCCGCTGAGAAGGCGATCCAGAACATCGAAACAAATGTGCCACCCGGCAGCACCCATGGCGATGAAACGGTGACCGATGTTGGTCCACAGCGTCAGGCGTGTGCCGCTACCAAGGGGCTCGAGTTGCCATCGCATATCGAAACCACCCCACTTGTACTCCAGCGCGTTGGGAGCATCGGCGCGCGTCACCGTTGTTTCGGAAACACGCGGCGTGGGCGCTCCCACCGTGGTGAGCTTCACCGTGGCTCCAACCGTGCCCAGGCTCGCATCGGCGTCGAAAGGCGCCCACTCACGCAGATGCGCTGGGTCGGTAAGCGCCTGCCATACTTTTTCCGGCTCGTGGCGCAGTTCTCTGACGAGAATGAGCGTCCACTTCTCTCCGTCCTTGCGTATCTGCGCCCCGCTGGCCGGACCCGGCGTGTACTGCTCGCGATCGCCCACTTTTTTCTCCTTAGCGTGAATAGCGCGCCAGTTGGGTCAGCTGAATCAGGTTGCCGCAGGTGTCCTTCAGCATCGCAATGGTCGAGCCGGTCACGTCGGTGGGCGGCATCGTGAACTCGGCGCCGCGCCCCTTGATCCGCTCGTAGTCGCCCTTGATGTCGTCGGTGAAGAACATGGCCGCGGGCTGGCTCTGTTGAAATAGCGCCTGCTGGTACGCTTTGGCCGCGGGGTTGCTGTTCAGCGCCAACTGTAGCTCCGTGCCGTCCGGCTCCTCGGGCGAGGCCACGGTCAGCCAGCGATAGGGGCCCTGGCTGAAATCGGTTTTCTTGGCAAAGCCCAGCACCTCCGTATAGAAGCGGAGGGCCTTGTCCTGGTCGTCCACGTGTACGCTGGTCACTTTGATCTTCATTTCGTTTCTCCTTTGTCACGTTCGCGGTTTGCGCCGCGTCGTCTTTCTCCTGGCCTTCTTTTTCGTCTGCGTTACTTGCTCCATGCGGTCGAGGTGGCGTTCCAGAGCATCCAGGTGAGCGGACCAAAGCCGGCGGAACGGAGCCAGCCAGGCATCCACCTCCTCCAGTGGTTCAGATTTCAGCCGGTAAAGACGGCGCTGTGCGTCCACCATGGACTCCACGAAACCGGCCTCGCGCAGCACGCGCAGGTGCTTAGACACCATCGGCTGCGGCATGCCAAGCTGCCGCTCGATCTCTCCCACCGACTGTTGTGACGAGACCAGCAGGCTCAGGATGGCGCGGCGGTTGGGCTCGGCAATAATTTCGAAGACCGATTCCATGCCCTTCATATACTCTACAGAGTATATACGTGTCAAGGTATATTTAGGCGGCGGCCAGAGCGACAGATTTTCCCTAAGGGCTTGCAGGGAGAAGTGGGGGGCGGCCCATGCGGCGGGGATTGGCAATGGGGGCGATGGCAGGACGGAGCTTGCCGGAGGCGAGAAGAACTGTTTTTGTCTTGCAACGTGGCCCTCAGACGGCAAGATTTCTTCCGAAGTCAACACGCTACGCAGACTTTCTTTACCCCAGAGGCCTTTCTGCCCGCTTCTTAATGGCGCGCAACCACATCACGCGGATCAGTGCGCTGCCCGGATAAATGACGCGCCAGTAGGCGCCGACCTTCTTTCGCGTGGACGGGTCGGTGGCGTAAACGCGCGTCTCGGTTGTCAAAACAATTTCCCCATTCGCCGCATCCTCCAAGCGAAAATTGATGGCCGCAGGAGCGAAGCCCGGAGCACCGAGCGCTTTGAAATCCTCCGGCGTGGGATCTTTCTTTGGTCGCGTTCCTTTGGGAGCAGCCACAAGTGTGCCCAGTACAATCTCACCGTCCGGTTCTTCCGCCAGTTTCATGAATCCTGTTCGCAGCGCCACCGCGAGCAGTGGCTCGCTCTCCGGCGCATTCAGAATGCCCGCCGGGCCGGAGCGGCCAGCGCGCCGGATCCAGGTCAGTGTGCGAAACAGGAAAATCTCGTTGGCGCGGACTTCTTTGATGGCCTTGAACACATCTTCCCTGCGTGCATGAATGCCCGTCTTATGGAACTCACGGAATTGATAAACCGGGATGAAATCGTCGAGATCCGATTGCCTCGCCGCGATTCTCGTTTCAGTTGCAGGCAAATTCACTCCGGTAGAAAAGACGGCCACACCGCAGAGGAAAATGACAATTCCATGCGGGCGGCTGGCAATACCGAGAAATGAGAGTGGACGAATAACGGAAATGCACCCAAGGAACATGGCGGCGAGGGCCACGTACACGAGAATCGTGCCAATCAGATTCATGAAAGGAATCTTGTCGCTACAGCTTAAACAGCTCGCGCATGCGCTTGATTTGGGAGCGGCTGACGGGGATTTCCGTGTGCTTTTTGTCGTCCATTTTCAGCATGTAGGTGGCGTTGAACCAGGGCACCACTTCCTTGATGTAATGAATGTTCACCAGGAAGGAGCGGTGCGGCTTCCAAAACGATTCGGAATCGAGCGCTTCCGCAAGCTCTTCGAGGGTGCGGTAGTTCGACGACCCTTCGGCCTCCCGGGCCATCACTGAAATCATGCCGCCATCGATGGAAGCCCAGATGATTTCCTCGCCGTTCACCAGCAGCAAGCGCTGCTGTGACTTCACCAGGACTTTGACCGGCGGAGAGGAATTCTGTTTCGCCGCGCCGAGCTGGCTGACCAGCTGCTCGAGCCGCTCTGTCGCGGAAGTCTGCGTTTCCAGCATCTTGCGCGCGCGCGCAATGGCTTTGGCGATACGCGCTTTGTCGAACGGCTTGAGGACGTAGTCCACGGCATTTACGTCGAAGGCCTGGACGGCGTATTGGTCAAACGCGGTGGCAAAAACTACGTGCGGCATTTTCATTTTGCGTTCGACGATTTTTTTCAGAACGCCGAAACCGTCCAGCCCGGGCATTTTCACGTCCAGAAACACGAGGTCCGGCGTGTGTTCTTTGATCAGCGAAACGGCTTCGACGCCGTTCTTTCCCTGCCCGATCACATTGATCTCGGGAAAGCCTTTCAGGAGGAAGGCCAGCTCGTCGCGCGCGGGCTTTTCGTCATCCACGATGATGGTGTTGATTGACATTCTGTTCGCCAGGCCTCAGCCTATTCCCTTTTCACGGTGACCCCGTTGCCGAGTATAGGCGTACCGTGTCTCTGCAAGCAAACCGAACTGGTCATCGGCCGGCCTGGGCCACGAGGGGCCAGCAAGCGTCGCAATGGTCGGTTCCCGCTATCATTAGGCCTTGGTGGACAAAAAATAGGCCTTGACGTAGAAAAATAGGACGAAAATATGAAGAAATCCGCAGATACCAGGGACACAAAGACGGCGCAAGTCCTTAGCAGCACAATGATATATGACGGGCCGGTCTTCGGGCTTCGCCGGGACGAGGTGATCGAACCGAGCGGCGTCCGGGCAACGCGCGAAGTCATCACGCATCCGGGTTCGGTCGTGGTGCTTCCCGTCCTTCCTGACGGCAGAATCCTGCTTATCCGGCAGTACCGGCACGCTACTCGACAGCAATTGTGGGAGTTAGTGGCGGGGCGGATGGATCCTGGGGAGACTCCCAAGGTGGCGGCGGCCCGGGAGCTGATCGAGGAGACGGGGTACCGCGCGAAGCGGTTTCGCGTCTTTCTGGACATTTTTCCGACCCCCGGATTTCTGGAAGAGCGCATGTTCCTGCTGCTGGCGGAAGGCTTGACGGCAGGGGAAGCAGAGCCGGAGGAGGATGAGAAAATAATTTCCAGGGCTTATAGCCGCAAGGAATTGGATGAGATGATCGGGGCCGGGAAACTGCGAGACGCCAAATCCATTGCCGGAATCCTCTACTACTTCCGGTACCTCAGCCCGGCGAACGGGCGGAGGAAATAAGTGTTCTTAAACCGATTTTATAGGGGCATAAGCCTACTTATTTTCAGCCGAAACGACGATTGTCCTATTGACTGAGGACGGCATTCTGATACACTCCGCGCGATTCGTATCTTTAACAGCGTTAGGGTTATTCGCCTGGCGCTGCGGAGCGAAATCTCGAAGTCCCTGTCAGGAGGGCATCGAAGTGCAAGGAACCGTGAAGTGGTTTAATAATTCCAAAGGATACGGCTTCATCGGGCGCGATGACGGCCCAGACGTTTTTGTACATTATTCCGCGATCACCGGCGACGGCTATCGCACCTTGCAAGAAGGAGACTCAGTGGAATTCGAAATTGTCCAGGGACCAAAGGGCCCGCAAGCGGCCAACGTCTCTAAGCCTGCGGGATGAAGAAGTAGGCAATTTTTCGGCCGGCAGGGACGCGCCCCCTGCCGGCCTTTTTTATTTCGGAGCCAGGATTGTCAATGAGGCGCAGTCGCGCTTGCCAGCCCTGCTCGATAAATTGTGGGATGACTGGGTATCGCGGCACCGACGCCGGCGCCTCCCACCAGCCCAACCACCGAGAAGATGGCGACCTCTGCCCCGCGTCCAATGCCGCACAAGTTGAACGAACCAGGCGAGGTTGAGCATTTCGATGCAGCGGCGGCGATTCCGGCGCCCGCTCCGGCACCGGTGGCTCCAAGGATGAGAGCGTTGCGGCCGCGATGGCTCTTGTCGAGCACGGTTACGCGCGCGACGTTTTCTTTGGGAATGCCGATGTCGCTTGATCCTTCGCGCATCTGAAGCGCTTCCTCAGTGACGGTGCCGAAGGTCCCGACGTGTTTCTTCATGCCGGTTTCAACCAGCTCAATTCTTTCACCAGAGTGAAGACCGTATAAAGCTTTCCAGTCGCCCTTTTTGTCCTGGGCACGCAGCGAGCACGGAATCAGAATCAGAAGACACGCCAAAGCCGCGGTACGCATGTTGAAGACCTCTCTTTCGTTATACAAACAACGTTACCTGAGATTCCTTTTGAGCTTGGGAAAACGCCAGAGACAGTGCGTACTCGCAAACAAGCTTTGCGTTGAATGGCTTTGGCAACGTTCTTGCCGGCGGAGTTCAACACGAGGCTCTGCGCCATCGCGAATCCGGAGAAAATGGCAATCGGCACGCGCCAGGGGACGAGAATGGGATGAACGAAAGCACCGGCGCATTCCCTACTGCTTGCGAACTGGCCACGAAACGCTGCTTCGGTTTGTCCCAACGCAAGGAGAGTAAGATTTCCTGGCCCTCCGCAGCAGTTCCCAGAGAGGTTTTCCCGATGAATTGCCCGTCGGCTTGAAGAAGAACGGATACGAGGAACTCCTTCGAGCCGGCAATCCTTTCGAGCATCAGGAAGGCTTGCACTTCCAAACGATGACTTGCGCCGTTAAGCTTCAACGGGGACTCCTTTCCAGAACAACAGAATGCAGATTCGCATCAGAGTGAGACTCCGTATGTTGTGTGTGGACCTGAACCCGGTGGGAAGCCTAAGGACCATTCCCGGGCAGGGCAAGCGACAAGGGACGACAATCGGGCACGCTTGAGAATTGTCGTTCTTTGACGCGGCCGAGGAGGCGTGGTTTGGCTCCTGGCGGGCCAGGCTAGTGCTGAAATCCCGCGTGCTATAGTGTTCTAAATGGGCGACTTAGGAGTCTCTTGAGGAGAATTTCATGGGGTGGCTCAAACGAGAGTTGCCGCGCTGAATCCAACCGCCTGAGTGCTTCTTGGCGGCGACGAATAGCTCTATAATCTCCGATCATGGACAACAAACAGATCGCGCGAATACTGAGGGATACGGCGCAACTCCTGGAAATCGATGGGGCGATTATCGGCCGCTACCGCAGCTATGAGAAGGCCGCGGAACTGATTGATAGTTTGCCCGAATCCATCGAGCAGCTTGTCAAAGAACCGGAGAAGCTCAAGGAGCTACCGGGAATCGGCGACCGCATGGTGGAGCACCTTCAGGAAATCGTGAAGACCGGCGATTACTCGCTGCGCAAAAAGCTGCTAAAGAAATATCCAGCGACGATTCTGGATTTGTTGCAACTGCAGTCGCTGGGGCCGAAGAAAGTCGCTTTCCTGTGGTCGAACTTCAAGGCCGGTACTGTAGCGGACGTGGAAAAGCTGGCAAGGGAGGGAAACCTTCGCGACCTGCCGGGCTTTGGGGAGAAAAGCGAACAAAATATTCTGAAAGCCGTAGAAGTTTTCAAGAAATCCAGCGGACGATTTCATTTGGATAAAGCCGAAGCGGCGGCGCTGGCGATTGGCGCGCACATTGAAAAAGCGGGAAAGTCGGTCGAGTCGGTTACGCCCGCGGGTTCGCTGCGGCGCGGTAAGGAGACGGTCGGGGATCTTGATTTGCTGGTCACGCTTGCGGATGGATACACGTCGCAGAAGCATGTCGATGCGCTTGCCAAGCACATCCTTACGTTTCCGGGCATTGATCAAACACTGGCGCACGGAGAAAACAAAGTCAGCTTCACACTGGAGAATGGATTGCAGGTCGACGTGCGCCTGCTCGAGAAAGAAAACTTTGGCGCTGCGCTGCTCTATTTTACGGGGTCAAAAGAACACAACGTGGCGCTACGCGGACGCGCCAACGACATGGGGCTGACGCTCAATGAGTATGCGTTGGCGACGTTGAAGGGAGAAAAGCGTGTCGCAGGGCGCACCGAGGAAGAGATTTATTCGAAATTGAGGCTGGATTTCATTCCGCCCGAGTTGCGCGAGAGCACCGGCGAAATCGCCGCCGCCGAACACCACAAGTTGCCGCATCTGGTGGCCTTGAAAGACATGAAGGGCGACCTGCAGATGCACAGCACCGCGAGCGACGGTAAGAATTCGATTGAAGAAATGGCGGAAGCCGCGCGAGAACTTGGCCACCAATACATTGCGATTACAGACCATTCGAAAGCCGTCACAGTGGCCAACGGCCTGGACGAAAAGCGCATGGCCGCGCACATCAAGAAAATCCACGCCGCCAACGAAAAGGATCTGGGCATCCGCGTTCTAGCCGGCGCCGAGGTGGATATTCTCAAAGACGGATCGCTCGACTACTCCGACGAAATCCTAGCGCAACTGGACGTGGTGGTTTGCTCGATCCACTCCTACTTCAATATCGACCGCGCGGCCATGACGGAGCGCATGCTTGCGGCCATCGAAAATCCATACACACAGATCATCGCGCACCCCACGGGGCGCTTGCTGCTTCGCCGCGATCCGCTCGATTACGACATGGAAAAGGTGCTGGAAGCGTGCGCCAAACACGGCGTGGCCATGGAGTGCAACTCCTATCCCGACCGGCTGGACCTAAAGGACGTATACCTTCGGATGTGCAAAGAGCGCGGGGTCCAAGTGGTCATATCGACCGATTCGCATAACACCGGCAATCTGGCGTTCATTCGCTATGGAGTCACTATGGCGCGCCGGGGCTGGCTGGAGAAGAAGGACGTGATCAATACTCTGCCGGTCGGCGATTTCCTGGCTGCCCTCCGCGCCAAACCGGGCGCGAACCGGCCAGCGGGACAAAAGAAGCGGGCGGCAAAGGGGGACTGATCGCATGTCCAAGCCCGAGCGTCGGGTTCGGCTCAGGGAACCTTTTGTGACCAAGCCTCGTACCTATCGATAGAACGTCATGCTACGGAGGTTATTGAACATGAAACTGCTTCCCTACCGCTCGGCGGTCATCCGGCTGGGAATTGCTTGCGGGGCCCTGTTGGCTGTTTCCGCAGCCGCGGCTAGTGCCGAAGATGTCACCAAGTCGTTTGCCGTGTCAGGGCGCGCCAACGTACGCGTGGAAACCAATGACGGCAGCGTGCGGGTCACGTCGGGAGATGCGAAACAAGTCGAATTTCGTGTTGAGTATCAAGGCTACGAGATGGGCAAGACTCTACGCGTTGACGCTCATCAGGACGGCGACAAAGTCCAGTTGACAGCGCGGGTCACCGGCCATTGGGGATTTTCCTGGGGCGGCAATTCGCGGCGGCTGCACATTGAAGTGCGCATGCCACGGGAAGCCGACTTGCAGGTGGAAACGGGCGACGGTTCCGTACAGGCTGAATCCATCAATGGCACAGTGAACGTGCACACGGGCGATGGGTCAGTGAAAGCCAATTCGTTGAGCGGCACAATCGATCTTCATACCAACGACGGCAGTATTACGGTGGAAAGCCTCAAGGGGGAAATGCGGCTGCGCACGGGAGACGGCTCGATTGAAGCCCGCGATCTGGACGGCAAAGTGGAAGCGGACTCGGGCGACGGACATATTCGCATCGCCGGGCGGTTTGACGCGCTGAATGTAAAGACGGGCGACGGCAGCGTGAACACGCGTGTTCTCCCGGGCTCGAAGATGGCTACGAGCTGGACGATTCGGACGGGCGACGGAAGCGTGGACCTGGTGCTGCCTTCCGACTTCCAGACGAATATTGACGCCAGCACGGGCGACGGACACATCAGCCTGGGGGTCCCCGTGACCGTGGAAGGAACCTTCAGCAACTCGCAGATTCATGGAAAGATGAATGGTGGCGGGCAGCAGCTGACCATCCATACAGGTGATGGGTCAATTCGGCTGAGCAAGAGCTAAGGCGCGGTGCGCGCCGCAACTTAGAAACTTGCGTCGAGCGGACATAGTTAGTTCCAGTACTTGGCCCATGCAAAATTGCGCCCCCAGTTGTCCGTTTTTGACGACTTCCCTGCACATTTATTCGATTGCAACCCATTGAAAACACTGGAAGTGTGCTTGGTATCTAACTTGCTCCCTTCTCATCTAAGTCGTAGGGAGACCACTTGTGATCATCTTCGCCCTCGTCGTTGCCCTCATTCTCCTGGTAGCGGTCACGCTGATTAGTTCCATGGACTTTTCGCGCACGCGCCGGCACTGATAATCGAACCTGACGCAGACCGGCGGTTGCCGCGCAATACGCTCTTCCCGCTAACGGCTCTCGTGAAGCATAATCACAGCCTGACTGTGGGTGATATGGCCACAACTGAAACCTCTGCTGCTAGTACACGCTTGCGAGGGGCGGGCACCTGGATTGTTCTCTTTCTGGTGTACACGCTTATCGCGGTGCTTCTGACGGGCTACAAGTATCTGGACGACCTCACGCGGCAGCATCCAGGCACGTTCTACTTGAGGGTGCTGGAGGAAGGCACGGGTGTATATTCCGTCTTTCTGCTGTTGCCGCTGGTCTTTCGCTACGCGCGGGTTTATCTCTTTGAGCGCAAAGGCTGGCTGAAGCTTGGAATTTTCCACCTGGCAGCCGCGGTGGTTTTCTCCGCGGTCCACACTTCGATGATGGCCATCAGCCGGCATTTCCTTTCGCCGTTGATGGGCCTGGGCGCCTACGACTACGGCATCATGACGTACCGTTATCCGATGGAGTTTTCGAACGACCTTATCGGATTCACGGTCATCGTGGGGCTCTATTCCTTCTACCAGCGATTACGAATCGCGCAGGCGCAGCAGCTGGCTGCCGCCGAACTCCGTACGGAGCTGGCGCAGGCGCAGCTGGAAAATCTGCGATTGCAGTTGCAACCGCATTTTCTCTTCAACACACTGAACACGATTTCTTCCGTGATGTACGAAGACGTCCGGGCTGCGGACGCCATGATCACGCAACTAAGCGACCTGCTGCGGCTCACGCTGCGGGCTTCGCGCACGCATGAGATTCCGCTCGCGGAAGAACTGCAAATCACGCGGCTGTATCTCGACCTGATGCAGAAACGCTTCGAGAAGAAATTGCGCGTGTCCTATGAGATTGACGCATCTTTGAACGAGACGCTCGTGCCGCAGCTGATTCTGCAACCGCTCCTTGAGAATTCGCTTCGACATGGAATGAAACCCGGAAATGGCACGATGGAAGTCTCCATTGCCGCGCATCGCGAGAACGGCAGCTTGATCCTGCAAGTTTGCGATACCGGCTGCGGGCTTCCGGGGAACGAGCCAACGCAGGTGTTTGGCCGCGGGCTAGGGCTTTCCAATATTCGCGACCGGTTAGCGCATTTGTATGGCGAACGTCAGGAGTTTTCGATTGCGAACCGGCCCAGCGGAGGCGCGCAGGTAACGCTCCGCGTTCCCCTGCACACCTCCACACGAACTCGCCGAACTTCCGAATGAGCCTCCCGTTTCCACTTCGGGTCTTCGTCGTCGATGATGAAGCGCCGGCGCGCCGCAAGATCCTGCGGCTGCTGCGCCAAGAGTCCGCGGTGGAGATTGTGGGGGAAGCCGACAGTGGCGAGACGGCGGTGGCAACGATCAAGAGACATCGACCCGACCTGGTTTTTCTAGATGTGCAGATGCCGGAAATGGACGGTTTTGGAGTGATTCAGTCGCTCAATACAGAAAGGATTCCGCTGCCGCGTGTGATTTTCATAACGGCGCACGACAAGTTTGCTCTGCGGGCCTTTGAGGTGCACGCTTTCGACTATTTGCTGAAGCCGGTGAGCGAAGAACGCTTTCGCGAAGCGCTCCGCCGGGCAAGAATTCAGCATGAGCAATCGGCGGATGGATTCGCTTCCCGCCTGGGCGCAATGCTGGAACAACTACAGCGCGAAAAATCGCTGCCCGAACGTTTGCTCGTTGAGGAAGATTCGCGGGGCGTGTTCGTCCCGGTGAAGGAAATCGCGTGGGTGGAGGCGGACCGGAACTACGTACTGCTGCATTGCGGCAAGAAAACGCACACGCTGCGGAGCACGCTTGACGCGCTGCAAAATTCGCTCGACCCCAAACTGTTCGTGCGCATCAACCGGGGTACGCTGGTGCGGCTCGACGCCATTCGCGAGCTGCTGCCATGGTTCCACGGCGAATACAAGGTGATGCTGCACGACAAGACCGAGCTTCGTTGGTCGCGGCGCTACGTGACGCAACGGCCGGAGCTTCTGAGATTCTCCTGAAGCGCCCGCACGTAGCCGCAAAGCGAGAGACGCAAAAAATCCTATTCGTGAGCCGCCCCGAAATAGATCATTCATAGCGGAGCGCGACGATAGGGTCAATTCGCGTTGCTCGGCGCGCGGGGATAAAGCAGGCCAGCAGTGCGACAAATACGAGCAAGCCTGCGACGCCTGCAAACGTGAGCGGGTCCGTGGGACTGGTACCGAAAAGCAGGCTGGTCATAAGACGAGTGATCCCAAGCGCGGCGGCGACCCCCAAGGCAAGTCCAAGAGCCGTTAAGCGCATTCCCCGACCGAGGACAAGGCGGAGGACATCGCGACGCTGCGCTCCAAGGGCAATGCGTATGCCGAGTTCCTGGATGCGCTGTGTGACGCTGTAGGCGATCAATCCATAAATGCCCACACCAGCAAGTACCAGGGCGAGAGTTGCAAAAACTCCCATCAGAAGCATGGTAAAGTGCGCGCGGGAAAGCGAATCGGCGAGAAGCTGGTCCATGGTGGCGAGGGAGGCCATGGGCAGCTCGCGATCCAATTGTTGGAGGTCCGCGCGTATTCCGGAGACCACGGCCAAAGGATCTTTGGATGTGCGCACCAGAATAGTCATTCCCGACATGACGAGTTCTGGATAAGGCCAGTAGACGGTTGGCTCCGCGGCGATATCGAGTCCCATTGCGCGGACGTCGCCGACGACGCCGATAATCTCCGATGGCTTCAGCTCGGTCTCTTGAAAGCTCTTCATGTAGATGGCTGCTTTCTGTCCAAGAGGGTTTTGCCCCTTCAGGTATTTGTCCACAAAGGCCTGATTCACGATGGTCACATGCTTCTCCTCTGCCATCTCTTGCTCGGTGAAGAGTCGCCCGGCACGCAAAGGGATGCTCATGGTGGAAAAGTAGTCCGGACCGACGACGCGGACATTTGCGACGGGAAGATCCATCAGCGACTGCTGTGGCTGGCTCAGGATGTGTACACCGGTGGCTGAACCCAGTCCCATGAGAGGGGGAAAGCTCTCCATGGTGACAGAGCGCACTCCGGGAACGGTGCCGATGCGAGTGAGCAACTGCTGGAAGAAAGCCATCAGCTGTGCATCCTTGGCGTACTTGGATTGTGGAAGGGTCACCTTGAAGGTCAAGAGGTGACCCGTATCAAACCCCGGATTGACGCCGACGAGCTTGATAAAGCTGCGAATCAACAATCCGGAGCCGGCGAGAAGAACGAGTGCAAGGCTCAATTGAGCGACGACGAATGCGCTTCTGGCAAAGCTGCTGCGCTTTCCGGGCGACGCGGCGCGCCCGCCCTCTCTTAGAGTTTGGGCGATTTGCGAATGCGCCGACATATATGAGGGCAGGAAGCCAAAGAGTAAACCAGCCAACAAGGTGGCGCCGGCGGCGAATGCCAGGAGGCGAAGGTCAATGGAGACAGAAGTGAGATCGAGAAGATTTCGCGGGCTTGCCTCGAGGAGGGCGTTGGTACCCACGACGGTGAGCGTGACGCCGATTCCTCCGGCGATCAGGGCAAGCAGCAAGCTTTCCATGAGCAATTGACGAGCGATGCGCCAACGGCTGGCGCCGATGGCGGTTCGAACGGCAATTTCACGCTGGCGGCTGGCGGCGCGGGCCAACAGCAGGCTGGAAACATTCGCGCAAGCAATCAGTAAGACGAACGCGACGGCGCCGAACAAGGTCAGCAAGGCCGGACGGAGTTGGCCGGAGATTTGCTCGTGCAGCGGGACAATGTTGACGCCCCAGTGTCCATCAAAATCAGGGTATTCGCGTTCCAGTTGTGCCGCGATGGCACTCATCTCGGCCTGCGCTTGCAAATAGGTAACGCCCGGTTTCAAACGCGCAACTACGGTCAGGAAACGGCCAATTTGCTTATGATCGTGAAACGACTGCGGGAAGACAAACGGAGACCATATGCGAGGTTTTGCGCCGGTGAGAGAACTGTCTTTGATGAACCAGTTGAAATTCTGCGGTGCGACGCCAACGACGGTCTGAGACTTTCCATTGAGAAGAATGGATTTACCGACAATCGCTGGATCACCGGCGAATCGTTCTTTCCAAAGACCGTAATCGAGAATGACCACGTTGTCGTGGCCGGCCTGACCATTCTCGGAAGTGAAACCCGGACCCAGGATAGGATTGACACCGAGCAAGGAAAAGAAATTCGCGGAGACTGCCTGGATGACGACTTCCTCGGGCTCGCCATTTCCTGTGAGATTGTTCCGCACGTCGGCGACATAAGCCATGCTGGAGAAGACTGTGCTTCGGCTTTGCCAATCAAGGAAATTCGGAGGAGAAACGGTGTTATGGGGATTGGGATGCTGCGAATTGGATTCCCAGACCATTACCAGACCGCCTGGATCGTGATACGGAAGCGGGCCGAGGAGAACGGAATTGATGACCGAAAAAATGGCGGTGTTGGCGCCGATGCCGAGAGCGAGGGTGAGCACGGCGACGGCGGTGAAGCCCGGGCTGCGTTGCAGCATGCGGAGCGCGTAACGCAAATCGCGCGCGCACTCGTCGAGCCAGCCGATGATGTCCGCGGCGCGAGTGTCTTCTTTAAGTAGCGTGGTGTTGCCGAAACGCTTTTGCGCATCGAAACGGGCGCCCTCGGGAGACATGCCGGCGGCGAGATTGTCCGCCGCACGCATCTCGAGGTGAGAACGCAGCTCTTCGTCGAGTTCACGGTCTAATCGTCCCGTTTGCAGCAAACCCCTCAGACGTCCAATCAGTGACACTGCCCACCCCTTTCAAGCGAATCGGAGAACCTGGGCGATAGCCTGTGTGAGGCGCTCCCAGTTCTTTTCTTCTTCGGTAAGCTGCTTGCGGCCCGCCGACGTGAGGCGATAGTAGCGAGCGCGGCGATTGTTTTCAGTGGTGCCCCACTCCGCCATGATCCATCCGTCCTGCTCCATGCGGTGAAGCGCGGGATAAAGCGAACCTTCCTCGACGCGCAGGAAATCCTTTGAAACCATTTGGATATGAAGAGTGATGCCGTATCCATGCATGGGGCCGCGCGCGAGGGTCTTGAGGACGAGCAGGGCGAGGGTGCCCTGGAGAAGGTCGTTCTTGGGCTTGTTCAAGACCGCTCCTATAGATAGCTATAGGTAGAGACGGGCCATTTTGAAAAATGTTTCATCAGAAGGCTACATTAGGACGGTGGCGAGGGCCGACTGGCCCACTTGTCCCTGCCCTGGGCCTCCTTGTCCCGGATGTGTTGGACGCCACCCTCCGTTTGCGTTATCTCTTGCTGCCATGAAAAACGCAAACTTGTCCCGCGTCATTCCCATGGTGGTTGCCATTTTGCTGTTCCCGTTGCCGGGATCCAGTTCCTTCGCTCAGGCGAGACCGGATGTTGGTTGGCCCAATTACGCCAACAACGCCGGTGGGACGCGGTATTCTCCGGGGACGCAAATTGACCGCGGTAACGTGGGACAGCTCAAGGTTGCGTGGACGTTTCGAACCGGGGCACTGCCTCATGATGAGGAGCTCGATAAGAAAGCCGCGTTTGAGGCTACGCCCATTCTGATTCACGGCAAGCTCTTCCTGAGCACGCCGTACGATCACGTGATCGCGTTAAATGCAGAAACCGGCGGAAAATTGTGGGAATTCGACCCCAAGCTGGAGCTGCCTTACGGCTCTTCGGAAGTGACTTCGCGCGGAGTTTCCGCGTGGTGCGACCCGCATGCCAAAGCGGGCAAGCCGTGCGCCTTTCGAATCTTCATCGGCACGCTTGATGCGCGTTTGATTGCGCTGGATGGAGACACGGGAAAACCGTGCAAGGACTTCGGAGTGGACGGTGAAGTTGACCTTACTACCGGCGTAAGGCTGCGTGACCCGGGCGACTACCAAGTTACTTCTGCTCCAGCGGTCTTCAAGGATTTGATCATTACGGGCTCATCGCTAGGAGACAATCGAGCCGTAACAGTGGAGCGTGGCATTGTTCGCGCATTCGACGCGCGCAACGGCAAATTACGCTGGACTTGGGACCCCATCGCGCCCTGGGCCTATCAAACGACGCCTCGCACGGGCGCGGGCAACGCCTGGTCCACGATTTCGGTGGACGCGGAACACGATCTTGCTTTCATCCCTACGGGCAGCGCTAGTCCCGACTATTACGGTGGTATTCGCAAAGGAGACGACAAGTGGGCGAATTCTGTCGTAGCACTCCGCGCCAGCACAGGCGAATTCGTTTGGGGATTCCAGGTGGTGCATCACGATCTATGGGATTACGACGTGGCGTCGCAGCCGGCCTTGTTTACATGGAAAGACGGCACGCCCGGGCTTGCGATCACCACAAAAATGGGACGCGTGTTCGTCCTGAACCGGCTGACAGGTGCGCCACTCCTGCCCATCGAAGAGCGTCCAGTGCCGAAGAGCGATATTCCCGGCGAAGAGGCCTGGCCGACGCAACCGGCGTCGACGATTTCTCTGGTCCCGGAGAAATTATCACCGGAGGACGCCTGGGGAAAAGACGCCCAAGAGAAGCAGTGGTGCACGGAAAAAATCAAGGCTGCGCGAAGCGGGGATATTTTTACGCCGCCGAGCCTACAGGGCACTCTGGTCTTCCCGAGTAACGTCGGCGGAGTGAACTGGGGGAGCGCCGCGTACGACCCGCAGCGGCACCTGCTCTTTGTTGATACGAATCGTTTGCCGATTCTCGTGAAGCTGATACCGAGGGATGAGCTTACAGAAGCGCGGAAAAACGCGAGCGATCTCGACCGTTTGCACGGCGAATTCGCGCGGCAGACGGGCGCACCTTTCGCCATGTTTCGCACCCCACTGCTGGCTCCGAGTGGACTTCCCTGTAATTCCCCTCCCTGGGGAACCGTGGCGGCAGTGGACCTCTTCGAAGGGAAAAAAGTCTGGGACGTGCCGCTGGGCAGTTTTATACCGGGGTCGAATACGGGAACAATCACGCTCGGAGGACCGATGGCGACCGCGGGCGGGCTGGTGTTCACGGCAGCGACCATGGACAACGGCCTGCGCGCGTTTGACTCGGAGACCGGCAAGGAGCTCTGGAAATACGATCTTCCGGCAGGCGGGCAAGCCACGCCGATGACCTACACGCTGAAGGGCAAGCAGTACATCGTGATTGCCGCCGGGGGGCACGGAAAACTGGGAACCAAACAAGGCGACTACGTGATCGCCTTTACGTTGCCATGAGGGATTCGGAAGAGAGCGACGTTTTCAGCGTTCGTGCGTTGCAACGGACACCTCAATGAATATCACTACTGAACCAGCCCAAAGTCTCGGGAACGAAAAAGCATCCCTCCTCACGAATGGCATGTCCATCGCCTTCATTCTTGCTCTCGCCAATTTTCTGATGCATCTCTACTTCAACAATGGCTACGGCTACTTCCGCGACGAATTCGATTACATGGCCTGCGGTGACCACCTTGCCTGGGGCTATGTGGATCATCCTCCTTTGATTCCCTTCCTCGTCAAGATATCCAGACTCGTGCTGGGCGATGCGCTTCGGAGCATTCGAATCGTACCGGCCCTGGCAACCTCGGGCGCCGTAATCTTGACGGCCATGATCGCCCGGGAACTTGGCGGCCGACGCTTTGCGATCGGGCTGTCGGGGTTGGCTTTCATCGCTGTGCCCATGTATCTCAATGACGGCAGCGTCATGACAACCAATTGCCTCGAGCCGCTGCTCTGGATGGGCTGCGTGTATTTTGCGATTCTAGCAATCAAGCGAGAAAATCCCCGCTATTGGCTATGGTTTGGCGTCGTCGCGGGCATCGGTTTAGAAGAGAAATACTCGATTGCCGTCTTTGGGCTTGCCATCGTGGCGGGGCTATTGCTGACCGACCAACGCCGTATTTTTGCGAGCAAGTGGATTTGGATCGGCGGCGTGCTTGCATTCTTGATTTTTCTCCCGAATCTTATCTGGAATGTTCAGAATCATTGGCCTTTTGCAGAACTCATGCGCAACATCAAGGCCGAGGGCCGCGACGTGGTCCTTTCGCCGGCGGCATACTTCGCGCAACAGCTGCTCATCGTTAATCCGATCCTTGCGCCGGTCTGGATTACCGGTGTGCTCGCGTTTCTGTTCTCCGCACGGTTGAAGCCATACCGGTTTCTCGGATGGTGCTATCTAGTTGCGCTCACTGCGTTCGTCATTCTCAAAGGCAAGAATTACTATCTCGCGCCAATCTATCCGGTCTATCTGGCGGCAGGCGCGGTGGTCATCGAGAGTTATATCGCTCGCTCGAGCCAAATATGGCTAAAGCCCGTGCTGGTTTCGTTGACTGTCGCAGGAGGCGCCTACCTTGCCCCCGTTGTTATGCCGGTTCTTCCCGTCGACCAGTTTATTTCCTACATGGAGAAGCTGCCTTTCAAAGTTCCTCGTAGCGAACACAGCCACATGCGGGCCATCCTCCCGCAACACTTCGCCGATGAATTCGGATGGGAAGAAATCGTGACCAAAGTTGACGAGGCCTACGTCCGTCTTTCTCCGGAAGAACGGCAGGGTTGCGGCATTTTCGCGCAAAACTACGGCCAGGCCGGCGCGATCGATTTCTTTGGCCGCCGCTACGGACTACCGCCGGCTCTGAGTGGTCACCAGACTTATTTTTTGTGGGGCCCGCGCGGCTATTCAGGGAATTGCCTGATCGTACTGGACGATTCCAGGAAGACCCTGGAGGGCCTCTTCGAGCACGTCGAATACCTAGGTAATTCCCCTGACAATCCGTACGCGCTGGAACGTGAGCTCTCGGTTTATATTTGCCGTGGCGCAAAATTCGGAGCCCTCGCGGAGCTCTGGCCGCGCTTGAAGAAATGGCGCTAGGAATCCATTGCGGCCGCGGACAGCAGAGGTGTTCTGCTTTCTGAGATACAATCCTTCTCGGAAAAATGAAGAAACCAAAAGCCCACGGCCGAGGGCTGCGTGTTATCGCCGCTTTCAAGCTATTGAAGGGCTTGGCGCTGCTCGCGCTGGGCATCGGCGCGCTCAAACTTCTGCACAAGGATGTCGAAGCCATCGTCGTGCACTGGATCAACATGTTTCAAGTTGATCCCCACAGCCACTACCTGCAGCTGATTCTTGCGAAGCTGTCGATTCTGGATGACCGCCGATTGAAAGAACTCAGTGTCGGCACGTTTATCTATTCCGCTATTTTTCTGACTGAGGGCGCAGGTTTGGCCTTTCGTAAGAGCTGGGCCGAGTACCTTACGATCATCACGACGGCTTCGCTGCTCCCGCTGGAGGCCTACGAGCTCGCCAAGCACACCAGCATCGGCAAAGTAGTGGCGCTGGTGATCAATCTTGCCGTGGTTGTGTACCTGGTCCTGGAGATTCGCAGGTCCAGGAAGCCGTCTTGACCTTCCCGCTCTGCGTCCCGTGGTCTGCTTCAGCAGTATTGGCGAAATTCTACGGAATCGTCAGCGTGTACCCTTCGCGCACAAAGGTGGCTGCTTCCTGGCCGCGGTATCGGTAGATGACGATCAGGTATTTGTCTGCGCCAACCGCTGGGTCGCCACCCAGGGCGTTGTTTGTAACTACGAAATTGACTGCTCCCTCGCGGACCCGAGCGCGCAACATGTCCGTCACGTTTACGGTCTTTCCCTGAATGCCATAGTAGGCGCGGATGATTCGAAGGCCATTCCAATCGTCGCGATCTCGATCGCGGTCTCCGTACCTTGCGGGCCGGTCATCCCAATCATCGCGGCGCGCCTCCGGCATGCGTACGTCAAACATGCGTACATCTACAAAGCCGCCTTCCCGGTAGCTGAATTCGCGCTCTTCATTACGGCGGTTTTTCGCAAAGATGCGAAGCGACTTATCGGCGCCGACGGCGGGATCTCCGCCCATGGTCTGGTTGGTGACCGCGACCCGTCCATTCACGCCACCGCGCCCGATAAGGTCTTTGAGAATATCCGTGACGTCATTGCGTTGGTTTTTGAAACCGTAGTCGGCGCGCACGATCTGCCAGCCTTCATCCTGTGCAAGCACTCCGGCGCTGAAGATTCCGGCACCAATCGCGAAAATTACCACCGCGAAGATAAACAACACATGTCGGTTTGCAAGCTTCATTCCAAGACTCCTTCAGGGCGAAGGCCCTCCGTACTCTTTTTCTCACTTTAACTCTGATTGCGGCCACTGGTACGCCCAATACAACTGCGGTTGTCCTGAATGTCTACAGTGCCGGAGGGGGCATGAATTGATCCCGAGTTCTCGTTTCGCTTCCAGCAATAGAATGAGTATCGCGAGCCGACGTTGCGCTTCGCGAGTAAAGGCAGCTAAACTTCGAGTCCCATGAAACGAAGTTTATTAGTGGCAGCAGCGGTCGTTCTTTTTAGTCTCCCGGTACGTGCCGAACAATCCAAAGCGCTTTTCTACCTAACGCGTGACCACAAGTCCGTGCGCTCCTTCCTTGCTCATGCCGACAAAATCGACATCCTCGTTCCCACGTGGTATTCCGTCGATGCGAATGGCCTGGTTTCCGGTGGCCCCGATCCGCTCGTACTCGAAACGGCGCGCCAGCACCATGTTCCTGTCATGCCGATTGTCGTCAACGGTGACTTTTCGCAAGAAGACCTTCACAAACTGCTTGCCAATCGACCGGCTTACGAAACGATGGCCGGCAGGCTCATGGCTGTATGCAAGGAGAACGGTTACATAGGCATCCAGTTGGACTTCGAGAACGTCCACTGGACGGACCGTAGCGCATTCTCCGCCATGGTTGCCAACGTCGCTTCGGAGTTCCACAACGCCAAACTCCAGCTCACCATTGCTACCGTGCCGAATGCCCCGGGCGCGCCCGGCGAGGGCGGGTTTTCCAAATGGATCTACGAAAATTGGCGTGGGGCCTACGACTTGACGGCGCTCGCGCAAAGCGTGGATCTCATTTGCTTGATGACCTATGACCAGCACACCCGGTGGACGGCGCCAGGTCCCGTTGCTGGATGGGCCTGGACCACCGCCAACCTCGATTACGCTCTCAAGTTCGTGCCTCGGGAAAAGCTTTCGTTGGGCATCCCGCTCTATGGCTATCATTGGTTCGCTGGCACTCCCGTAAAGGCTCCTCCGCAGCCCGGCTTCCCTCCGACGGACAAGCCCAATCCCAGCGCCGAGTACATCGCCACTGACGACGCACTGGATCTTGCCAGACTTTATGGAGGCCACGTGGAGTGGGATCCGGTCGACCGTTCTTCCTGGTTTTTCTTTTACCGCGACGACCTGCGCGAATGGATTTTTTTCACCGACGCGCGCACCTTCCGCGAGCGCTATTCCCTGGTGAAAGACCGCGGCCTGCAAGGATTCTGCTCCTGGGTTCTTGGGACGGAAGACGCCGGCATCTGGGATCTCTTGCCTTCGCACAAGTGAGCGGGCAGCACGCGATCGTTTCGTCTGTTGCGATTTGCAAATCCTGAAGTCTTCCCTCATCATTACTAGTTTGTTCGGGGACGCAGCACGCTTCTGCTGCGGTAATTCTTGGTCCAGGTTCATTCTTACCGTCGATCGCATTCTGATCGTTCAAGAAAAAGGAGCGGCATGGAAAAGCCTTCCAAAATCGCGCCCGCCAAGGGGAAACTGGGAGTTCTGCTCCCGGGAATGGGCGCCGTCAGCACAACCTTCATGGCCGGAGTTGAGCTAGTGCGCAAAGGCAAGTCGCAACCCGTGGGATCACTCACGCAGATGGGTACGATTCGCCTGGGCAAGCGCACGGATGCGCGTTCGCCGCTCATTAAGAAATTCGTTCCTCTCGCCGAGCTCTCGGACCTCACCTTCGGCGGATGGGATATTTTCAAGGACAACGCTTACCAGTCCGCGGCGAATGCTGGCGTCCTGAATCCGCAGGATTTGGAAAAGGTGAAGCCCTTTCTTTCCACCATCAAGCCGATGAAGGCCGCGTTCGATCACGATTTCGTGAAAATGATAGACGGTCCAAACATTAAGAAGGGCAAGAACAAGTACGAGATGGCGCTGCAAATCAAGGAAGACATCGCCAACTTCCGTAAGGCTTCGCGCGCCTCCCGCTTGGTGACCTGCTGGTGCGGTTCGACGGAAACGTTCGTTAAGCCCGAAGAGGTGCACTCCACGCCGGAAAAGTTCGTCGAGGCGATGCAAGCCAACCATCCGGCGATCGCGCCCTCCATGCTCTACGCCTGGGCATCGGTAACCAGCGGCGTGCCTTTCGCCAACGGTGCGCCCAACCTGACGGTGGATATCCCCGCGATCCAGAAGCTCGCGCACGACCACAACGTAGCCATCTGCGGAAAAGATTTCAAGACGGGTCAGACGTTGATGAAGACTATCCTCGCGCCGGGCTTCAAAGCTCGCATGCTGGGCCTGGATGGCTGGTTTTCCACTAACATTCTCGGCAATCGGGACGGCGAAGTCCTTGAGGATCCCGGCTCGTTTAAAACCAAGGAAGAGTCCAAGCTCAGCGTGCTGGAATATATTCTTCAGCCGCAGCTATACCCGCAACTTTACGGCAAAATGCACCACAAGGTGCGCATCAACTACTACCCGCCGCGCGGCGACAACAAAGAAGGATGGGACAACATCGACATCTTCGGCTGGCTTGGCTACCCGATGCAAATCAAGGTGGACTTCCTCTGCCGCGATTCCATTCTGGCGGCGCCCATCGTGCTCGACCTCGTGCTGTTCCTCGACCTGGCGCAACGCGCCGGTATGCGCGGCATTCAGGAATGGCTCAGCTTTTACTTCAAATCACCCATGACCGCGCCCGGGTTATACCCCGAGCACGACCTCTTCATTCAGTCCATGAAGCTGAAGAACACCCTTCGGTGGATGAAGGGCGAGGACCTCATCACCCATCTCGGCCAGGAGTATTACGATTAGGTCAAGCTAGCCCGCGTGGGCGGCAGCGGATTTGGCTTCGACGGCGTCAAGAACGCGAGCCGAATAAATCAAAGCGGCCCCAGCGTTCATGCTGACGGCAACACCCAGAGCTTCTGAAATTTCCTCCCGGGTCGCGCCAGCCTTCAGAGCGGCGTCAGTGTGGAACACAATGCAACCGTCGCAGCGAGTGGTGACTGCAACAGCAAGAGAAATTAACTGCCGCGTCTTTTCGCCCAGCTTGGTCGTCTTCGAGTTGGCGGCGCTCAACGTCTGGTACCCGCGAAGCGTGTCGGGAGAAAGCTTGCCAAGCTCCCCCACTCGGCCGCCGATTTCCTTATGGTATTGATTCCAATCCATGACCATGGTGATCTCTCCTATTTTGTGAAGCCAGAATCGGGCGCGATTATACTCCCGGCCCGCGCGAATATGATATCTTCTCCAGTTCACCCGAGCCTGCCAGATGGTAAGGCGTTCGTAGCGGTGTGGCGCAACCCTCTCCTTGTGTGCCGCCGGGGCAGTGAAACTTGTTCCGAGGAGTTTTATTCATGAAGAGTTCGTATAACGGGAAGCCTGTTCCCTCCGAAGGCCAGCCGATCGGCTATAGCGGAGGCGAACTGCAAGTACCGGACGCTCCGATTATTCCTTTCATTGAAGGCGATGGAACGGGACGCGACATCTGGAAAGCGTCCCGGCGGGTGTTCGATGCGGCCGTGGAGCACGCTTATGGCGGGAAACGCCGCGTGGCCTGGTTCGAAGTTTTCGCAGGCGAGAAGGCTTTTAAGACGTTTAACGAGTGGCTGCCGAACGATACGGTCGAGGCGATTCGCGATTTTCGAGTGGCCATCAAGGGCCCCCTTACAACGCCAGTCGGTGGCGGCATTCGTTCTCTGAACGTCGCACTGCGGCAGCTTTTGGATCTTTATTCCTGCGAGCGGCCCGTGCGGTATTTCAAGGGCGTACCTTCTCCGGTTCGCGAGCCGGAAAAAATGGACGTGTTCATCTTTCGCGAAAATACCGAAGACGTTTATATCGGGATCGAGTGGAAATCCGGCTCCCCGGAAGCGAAAAAGCTCCTCGAATTTCTAAACAACGAAATGCTGAAAGACGGCAAGAAGCAGATTCGCTGGGATTCCGGCGTGGGCATCAAGCCGATCTCTCCCACGGGAACGAAACGGCTGGTCCGCCGCGCTATCAAGTACGCTCTGGCGAACAAGCGCAAGAGCGTAACGCTGGTGCACAAGGGCAACATACAGAAGTTCACCGAAGGCGGCTTCCGTGATTGGGGGTACGAATTGGCGCGTGAAGAATTCCGTGCCCAGACAATCACCGAGCGCGAAAGCTGGATTATCGACAATCTGGACAAGAATCCCTCGCTAACCGTGGAGCAGAACGCGGCCTTGATCGAGCCGGGACTCGAACAAGCCACGGAGGCATTCAGGAAAACGGTCTACGCCGAAGTAAAGCAAACGCTCGACTCAATTTACGCAACCCACGGCAAGGGACAGTGGAAACAGAAGCTCATGATCAACGACCGCATCGCCGACTCCGTATTTCAACAAGTGTTGATGCGCGCCGATGAATACAGCGTTCTGGCCACTTCCAATTTGAACGGGGACTATTTGTCCGATGCCTGCGCCGCACAAGTAGGCGGGCTGGGTATGGCGCCGGGCTCAAATATAGGCGATGGTTTCGGCGTCTTTGAAGCCACCCACGGCACCGCTCCAAAGTATGCGGATAAAGATGTCATCAATCCGAGTTCTGTGATGCTTTCCGGCGCGATGATGTTTGAGTTCCTCGGATGGAAAGAAGCCTCGAGACTGATTGAGGACGGCATCGCGCGCACCATTCAGCAAAAACGTGTGACATACGACCTCGAGCGGCTGATGCCCGGCGCGGCCAAAGTGGGCACCTCCGCCTTTGCGTCCGCCATTATTGAAAATATGAAAGGCGCGGCGGTAGCGCGTTAGTAAAAGAGTTTTGTGGGAGACAAGGAGAGGCATGAGCAGAAAAAAAGTGACCGTAGTAGGCGGCGGATTCGTGGGCTCGACGACCGCCCAGCGCATCGTGGACATGGAACTGGCCGACGTAGTGCTGACGGACATTCTGGACGGCCCCCCGGCCGGCAAAGCTCTGGACATGATGGAATCCGGGCCGATCACGCGGACAGATTCGCGCGCGACCGGCATTTCCACGGCAAACGGCGACTATTCCGGGACGGCGGGCAGCGACGTGGTCGTGATCACTGCCGGCTTTCCGCGCAAGCCGGGGATGAGCCGAGACGATTTGCTGAAAGCCAACTACGACGTCGTGAAAGCCGTCGTCGAGCAAATCGTGAAGCATTCGCCAAAGTGCATCATCATCGTGGTCACGAATCCACTCGATGCCATGGCGCAGGCGGCACTCAAGGTTAGCGGTTTTCCAAAGAACCGTGTGCTCGGGATGGCGGGCGTGCTGGACTCCGCGCGCATGAGCACGTTTGTGGCGATGGAGTGCAAGGTCAGCGTGGAAAACGTGCACTCTTTCGTGCTCGGCGGTCATGGCGACGACATGGTGCCGCTGCCGCGTTATTCGACCGTGGCGGGAATTCCCCTCCCCGATCTCCTGCCGAAGGAACGCATCGACGCCATCGTGGAGCGCACGCGCAAGGGCGGAGCAGAGATCGTAAACTTGCTGAAGACCGGCTCGGCTTATTACGCGCCGTCCGCCGCTGCCGTGGAGATGGTGGAAGCCATTCTCAAGGACAAAAAGAAAATTCTGCCCTGCGCCGCGTATCTCGAAGGTGAATATGGGATCAAAGGGCTGTTCGTCGGCGTCCCTGTCAAGCTTGGCGCAAATGGCGTCGAAGAAATCATCCAGATCAAGCTGACCGCGGAAGAAAACGCCGCACTACAAAAGTCGTCAGCGTCAGTGCGGGAGCTTGTGACTGTGCTCGGCCTGTAATTTCCAGGAAGGGCACTCAGAGAGCGCGAAGTTCTGTGAAGAGAATGATGAAACGCTGTCTAGCACCGTTGATCGTGGGACTCCTGCCGCTTTTGGGCGTCGCATTCACCCAAAATGCTACCAGCAGCGCTAATCCCGTCCGCGTCGTGCTTATCAAGATGCCTTACGTCGGCGAGCGGAATGTGCCCGATACTTCGCGTGGCCCCGACTATCTGGAGCAAGGCGGAATCCAGAAGCTGCTCGATGCTCAGGGCGTCCAGACGAAACCGGTCTCGGCCACGGCGCTGACAGCTGACGAAGAGAAAGCCTACGGCTCCTGGAACAAACTCGCTCTAGCCAGCGGCGATCTCGCCAAACTGGTTTCCGAGGAGCGCCGCAGCGGCTACCTTCCCGTCGGGCTGCTCGCGAACTGCAACGGCATTCTCGGAATGCTCAGCGGCCTCCAGCATTCCGGGCCGGGCGCAAAGCCGTTGCGCGTCGGCATGGTTTTCATCGACGCTCACGGGGATTTCAACACTCCGGAGACTACGTTGAGCGGCATGCTGGGCGGGATGCCTGTCGCCATCGCTGCCGGGCAATGTCTTACGCGAATGCGGCTCAAGGCCGGGCTCGAGCCTGCCCTGCCCACTCGGCACATCGTGGAGATGTGCGTGCGCGACACGGATCCCCTGGAACAGGAACTCTTGGACCGCTCTGACATTCAGCAGCTCACACTCGAAGACGTGCGCACGCGTTCCGCGAATCTTCATCGTGAGATGAAGCGCCTATCCGAAGCTACGGACGTGATTTACATTCACGTGGACATGGATGCTCTCGATCCGCGTGAGGTTCCCGGCCATCCGCTGACCGTTCCAGGAGGTCCGACCAGTGCGGAGTTGGCCACCGCTTTGACCGAAATGTTCAAATACCAAAAGGTGGCAGCGTTTGGTGTGGCGTCAACGCCATTCGACGATCGCGACAAGACCGGCGTTTCCCGCCAAGCGGCTTACAATTTGATTCTCGGCGCCGTAAAAGGTGTGCAACAGCGGAAAAACGAATAAGCGACCACTCCTTAGCTACCTACCAGCCGAAGACTTTGCTCGCCCCGTAGACCAAAGCCAGCGTAAACCCCGCAATCACCACTTCGCCGATAGCCCCCACCGCGAACGGCCGCAAACCTTGCTTGCGCATCTCGTTGATGTTCGTACGCAGCCCAACTCCCGCAAACGTCAGCAAAAACGCCCAGCGCGAAAGATTGGCCAGCGCTCCGACTTGGTCTTTGTTGAAAAAGTGATACGTCGCAAGTACCGAGATCAGCAGGAAGCCCAGCACGAACTTAGGGAATTTCTGCCAGAGAAACTTCGCCTTGTTCCCTACTTCTTGAGCCTGCCCTTTGCTGGCCCAGTAGATGGCGTAAGCCAGAACCACGAATCCAATCATGGCGTTGCGCGTGGACTTGACGAGTACGGCGAGTTTGCCCGCGGCATCGGAGTAAAGCGCTCCAGCCGCAGTGGCCTCCGCAGTATTGTCCACGCCAAGCCCGGCCCACAAACCATAAGCGCGGTCGCTCAAGTGGAGAGCATGGCCAATCAGCGGAAACGTGAACAGCGCCAGGGCGCCAAGCGCGAGAATCGCCGCGATAGAAAAGGAAGAATCTTCGTCGTCGGCTTCTATGGCCCCCTTTGTGGCGATGATCGCGCTGACGCCGCACACCGCCGATCCGACAGCAAGCAGCGTTGTGAGTTTGGGTTTGAGCTTGAACAGTTTTCCCAGAAACGTCATGAACGCGAGCGAGCCGGCGATTTCAATGGCCACGAGAACCAGGCTGACTCCGCCGAGCTTCAAGATGTCGCCCAGAAGAAAACGCGAGCCAAGCAGCACGATCCCCGCCTTCAACCAGAATTCGTACGTGGCAACTCCCGTCCGGAAAATTTCCGGAATGCCCACGGTATTCGAAATCAGCAGTCCGAGAACGATGGCCCATAGCACGTACTCGATGTTGGGAAACGTCCAGTGATGCGCCTTGGCATACGCGCCAACATTTTGCTCCAGCAATTTGCCCGCGTAGCCGACGGCGGCGAGCAACAACACGCCCGGAATCACCCGCAGAAACCGCAGCGCCGGTTGCACCGGCCGAACCTGTGGAACCGTAATTACATCAGCCATATTCCGTCATCTCCATTTCCTGAAATCCTTCACCAGGGAATGTGTTTGAAAACGCCCGTGCGTACCAGCAACGCTAAAAGAAAAGCCACCAGCACGGCCCAGGTATCCAGCGACAGCTTCCAGCGTCTTCCCGTTTTTGCTCGCACTGCTTCTGCACTCATGGCTATTCTCCTCACTACCTAACTTGCTGGCCTGCGTTCACCATCCGGATCTCTTCGGTTCCGGTCCCAAAACGACGCGCTAATTTCCGCGACGTCCCGCGACGCCACACGCCCGACGATCAGCAACGCCGGTGCAGGGAGCCTTGCTTCGCGCCCCAGCCGCGCAACGTTCGACCACCGCACTTGCTGCTCGGAGCCACTGGCGCGCGAAACGATCACGCACGGAAGATCCGCCGGAAGCCCGCCTGCAACCAATCGTTCCGATACTTCCGCGTAATCCGCGCCGGGCATGTAGAGAACGAGCGTGGTCGTGCCGGTAACGCATCCCCAGTCCATCACGCTGCCGTCCCTTCCGCGCGAAAACGTGGTAAACAGGATTTGCGAGGCCACCCGGCGATCCGTCAGCGAGATTCCGGCCACAGCCGCGGCACCCAGCGCCGCGCTGATACCCGAGACGATTTCGTATTCAATTCCAGCCCTGCGAATCGCCTCGATCTCTTCCCCGGCGCGCCCAAAAATCGTCGGGTCTCCGCCTTTTAATCGGACCACGATCTGGCGAGTCTGCGCATAGGAAACCAGCAACGCGTTGATTTCATCCTGGGTAAGGAGTTTTTGCCCGGCGCGCTTGCCTACGTTGATGACCTCGGCAGCGGGCGAAATCAATGCCAGGACACCATCGCTGACGAGCGCATCATGCAGAACGACATTGGCGGCAGCCAGCAAGCGCGCCGCTTTCAAGGTGAGCAGCTCCGGATCCCCGGGACCCGCTCCAACGAGATAAACCTTTCCACTCATGCCACGCACTCGCCCCGTCCCAGCTTCAAGGAATAGGTTTCCGTATCGCCCCAGTCTACGAATAGATCCTCAGTGGCACTGTTAACTTCCGTCAACGGGCGCAGCCGTTCCTTAATGATTTTGTCTGGCGTGCGTGACACCCACGCGGTAAACGTTTCCGCCGGTTGTCGGTCCGTCTGATAGAACACCAGCAGCTCGCGAATAATCGCCGGGATCGGTCGCGCAGGCACAGACATGATTTGCCGTCCAAAGCGAACGCCATCCGCATTCACTTTGCCACCCAGCAAGAGCTGATAGTACGGAGCCTGCTGTTCGCCAATCTTTCTGACGTTGCCGTAGAATCCGATATCTGCAATATGATGATGCCCGCAGGAATTGGGGCAGCCGCTGATCTTGATGCGCAGCTTCTGGATTTCTGGGTCTGTGTAACCTTCCAACTCGAGCGAAAGCACATCGGCTAGCGTCAGCGAGCGCGTGATCCCCAAGTTGCAAGTAGTGGCTCCCGGGCACCCAGTGACGTCAGAAATCGTGCGTGCCCCGGGCGTAGCCAGGTCCAGTGCGCGAAGCTGATCATAAATTGCTCTAACGCGGTCAAACGGCACCCACGGAATGACCAAATCCTGATTGACGGCAATCCGCACGCCCGTCAGTTCGTTCTTCTCCAATACATCCGCGAGTCCACGCATCTGATTGCTGTGGAACGTCCCGGCGGGAAGCTTGATCCACACCGCGCCGTATCCCGCCTGGCGCTGGGACATCAAATTGTGCTCGGCCCACCGGTCATACTCGGGATCGTTCTGCGCTTCCGCGGTTGCAGACCGCAAAGGCGTTGGAGCGATCGTCACCAGTGAAGGCTTGATAGGCGTAGGCACGGTGAAAACTTCCGCAGGTGCCTGCGAGACTTTGCGTTTCTCCGCCACCAGGCGGCGGAACTCTTCGATGCCCTTTGCGCGCAGAACGTACTTCAATCGTGCTAGCAGCTTGTTCTTGCGATTTCCCGTTTCCGTGAAAACGCGAAGGATTGCCTCGACCGTCGGGAGCAGTTCTTCCTCCGACAGAAAATCCGTCAGGACCGCGGCTTCCGTCGGCAAGCTTCCCAGTCCGCCGCCGACGAGGACTCTGAATCCGCGCCGTGAAGTCCCGTTGTTGCCCCGGACTTGCGCGATGAGTCCCACGTCATGGATTCCGGCCACCGCGCAGGCCCCGTCGTCCTCGCAGCCCGAAAACGCAATTTTGAACTTGCGCGGCAAATCGTGAAAATCGGGATGGCGCAAGAGATACCGCGACACGCCCAAAGCATAGGGTGTCACGTCAAACGCTTCTCCGGGGCAAATTCCGGCCACCGGGCAGGCTGTGACGTTGCGCACGGTATTCCCGCAAGCCTCGCGCGTGGTTAGTCCCGCATCGGCTAGCAGGCGCATCGCGGCGCCTACATTTTCGAGCTTCACAAAATGGAATTGCACGTTTTCACGGGTGGTGAGGTGCCCCCGGCCGGTCGAATACTCGTCCGCAATGTCCGCCAGGACACGAAGCTGCGCGGGTTTCAGCACCCCAGCCGCAATCTTGACGCGCAGCATCTGGAATCCCGGCTGCCGCTGGCCGTAAGTGCCGTGCTTCAGGCGAAAGGGGCGGAATTCCTCTGCTGTGATGGTGCCGTTCTGCAGTTGCCGTGCACGCTCTTCAAAACGCACGATTTCTGCTTCGATGGCTTCGCGACTGTGCCGCTCTTCGACTTCCGCTATAGCCGTTAATCCCGTCACACTCATAAATCCATGGCCCTCAAATTTCTCGGCACTGAATATTTCCGCTCCAAAACAAAAAGCCCACGATGCCAAGGTCTCTGGCAACGTGGGCTTCGGAACTTTATGATTCAGCTAACCGCTAAGTCCGGAAACTCCTCTGGCCAGAGATGCGTGTCATGCGACACGCAGCGTTACACGCGCAGGAGCAACACATCATCTGGCAACAGGTCTTCACGAAGCTTAAGAGTACTTTCCCCTACGCTCCCCTGTCAAAGGGAAGCTTCCCACAAAGTTTAGATGCACTGCATCCAAAAAAGTAATCATTGAAAAGCAAAAATTATTTCTGCTTCCCGGCTCCCGCTGCCGGCCCGACCAGAGTAGCCGTCTTGATGGAATCCAGCTTCGGCCAGCCCTTATCCAGATAGGGCTTACCCAGCTTGGAGATTTGGTCCTGCTCGGGGCCGGAGGCCTCGGTGTATTGATCGTACAGCATATCGACGACGTTCATCCCCTTACCATCGACAACACCAAATGGCGAGAAACCTTGCCGGTCCAGCCCGGCGTTATCCTTTAAATTGATAAAAATTTGCGTCGAGCGGGTATTGGGCAGGCTCGTTTTCGCATACGTCAGGTAGCCGCGTTTGTTCGACTGTGTGACCGGCTCATCCTGGATATTGGCATTCTCCCACGCGGCGGAAACAGGCGGATAGGCGCTGATCCCGAATTGCACCACAAAGCCGGGCACCACCCGGAAGAAGCTGGCGTTGTCGTAAAAATGGTGCTTCACCAGGTTGTAGAATCGGTCCGCGCCGACGGGAGCCCATGCGCGGGTCACTATCACGGTAAAATCGCCCCGAGTAGTCGTGAACTTGACCTGAAACGTTTCCGGAGCCGTATCTTTGAGCAGTGCGGGGCGAAGCAGCGCTCGGTCAAAGCCCTTGCGAGGCGCTTCCGCAGGCGCGTTCGCGGCTGCCTCTGGTTGTGCTGGGGCCGGGCTTTCTGCCTTTGGCGTTGCGGGAGCCTCCGCCTTGGGCTTTTCCGCCGGCTGCGTCTCCGCCGGCTGCTCTTTCGGCTTACAGCCGAAGATTAACGCTCCCACCACTATGGCCGTAACAAACAACTTTACATGCTTCATTTCCTATCGCTCCTCAGCATCAATCTGAAATTTCCGCCGTCGGTCTTACTTCCCCGCATTCAGCTCCCGGCTAACGCGTTCGACTTCTGTCATCACACGAAGTGTATTTTCCCCGAGAATCTTTCGCACGTCGCCCTCGGAGTAGCCCTTTTGCAGCAGCGCCTCGGTGATCTTTGGCAGCTTCGTGGCGTCTTCCATCCCGTAAGGCATATTCGCGCCGTCGAAGTCCGAACCCAGTCCCACATGGTCCACTCCGGCGACCTTCACCGCATGATCGATGTGTTCGATGATCTTGCCGAACTCCACGCGCGGGAGCTTGCCCTGCGCCACGTATTCCCGCGTGATGCGGTCGCCCTCAATTAGCTGGCAGCCTTCATTGTCGCCGCAGCGCTTCGTTACTTCCGCGCTGATGGCCTTGTTGATTTCCGGATCGGCCTTTTCCGCATCGCGGAATTCCTGGCTCAGAAACCCGACGTGGTAGTTAATCTGCACGACTCCGCCCTTAGCGGCTAGATCCTTGATCATTTGGTCCGTCATGTTGCGCGGCGCATCGCAAATGGCGCGGCATGAAGAATGCGAAGCGAACAACGGTGCCTTACTGACTCCCAGCGCGTCATAAAAGGTCTTGTCGCTGACGTGAGAAATGTCCACGATAACGCCGAGGCGGTTCATCTCGTGCACTACATCCTTGCCAAATTCCGTAAGTCCATTGTGCAGGGGTTTATCCGTTGAAGAATCCGCCCATTCATCGTTGCCACTGTGCGTCAGAGTCATGTAGCGGACGCCTAGTGCCGCGTAGCTGCGCAGCACGCCGAGGTTCGCATTGATCATGTGCCCGCCCTCGACTCCCATTAGCGCGGCGATTTTCCCCCGCTTCCGGGCCTCGCGAACTTCTGCCGCAGTCGTGGCCAGAACCAAATCATTCGGATTCCTGCGAACCTGCTCGCGCACCGCGTCGATCTGCACCAGCGCGCGGGCCACGGCTTCCGGCCCGGTCACTTTGCTGGGCATCCAAATGGAAAAGAAAATCGCGCTAAGGTTGCCTTCGCGCATCCGTGGAACGTCGATGCTTCCGCTTGTACTGCGCGTTCCAAGGTCAAACTTGCCGTCGAGAAACCGCTGCGTCGTGTCGTCGTGTGTGTCCACCACAATCGACGAAAAGTGCAGCTTACGCGCCCTTTCCGAGATCGCGTCGGCGGAGATGGCCAATCCAATCAAGCAGGCCGAAGATACACACACGGCAACGAGCAACAGAGCGCGAACCATTCCTTCCCCCATTGAAGCGATTGATGTTAACGGAAATTGGTTTGGAGCGCCACGCGATTAGCCGACCAGCCACCCTAGAAGCGCCTGCTTCCACGCCTCCCGATTGACCTCCGCAATAGACTCGGTCAGCGGAATTCCCTTGGGACAAGCATGCACGCAGTTTTGCGCGTTGGCGCATTCCTGAATTCCCCCAGGTCCCATGATCGCCGCGAGCCGCTCGCTCTTATTCATCGCTCCCGTAGGATGCATATTGAAAAGCCGAACCTGGCTGATGATCGCTGCGCCCACGAATTGGTTGTGCTCATTCACCTGTGGGCAAACCTCCAGGCAGTTTCCGCACGTGATGCAATTCGAAAGCGGATATCCTTTTTCCTGCACTTCCGGCGAAACGCGAGGCCCTTCACCGAGATTGTATGTCCCGTCGATGGGAATCCAGGCCTTCACCCGCTTCAGGCTTTCAAACATAAACTGCCGGTCTACCGCCAGGTCGCGTACCAGCGGAAACTTGGACATCGGCTCAATTCGAATTGGCTGCTCGAGCTGATCGACCAGCGCGGAGCACGCCATCCGCGCCCTCCCGTTAATCAACATTGCGCAGGAACCGCAAATTTCCTCCAGGCAATTCGAGTCATAAGTGATCGGCGTAGTGTTTTTCCCGTCGCGCGTAACTGGGTTTTCCGCGATGTCGCGCAAGCAAATAATCACGTTCATCGATGGCCGCCATTTGAGAGAAAATTCCTCCCAGCGCGCGGCTTCTTTTGGCCCCCCTTGCCGTTTCACTTTGACGATGACTTGTTTTGTTTCCGCCATAATCCCTCGACCTGCACTTGCCTCGAGCCGAACGCGCAAGGACAGCCTTTACTTTGCCGCGTCGTAACGCCGTGGCCGCGGCTTAATCAACGAAATGTCCACCGGCTCGTACGTAAGTTGAATCTCGTTATTAACCCATTTCGCCCGCGTGGTCTTCAGCCAATTGGCATCGTCACGGTCCGGAAAATCCGGCTTGTAGTGCGCCCCGCGCGATTCATTGCGCGCCAGCGCTCCCAGCGTAATCACTCGTGCCAGCACAATCATATTCTCCAATTCTCGCGCGAAGTTCAGCGTCTGGTTCGACCACTTCGTGCGGTCGCTCAGGTTGATCTTCTTGTAGCGCTCTTGCAACGCGCGAATCTTCCCATCGGTCATTTCCAAATTCTTGTTGATGCGCGTGACCGTCACGTGCTCCGTCATCAGGTCTCCCAATTCACGCCAAATCGTAATGGGATTCTCCGACCCATCCTGGTTGATCAGCTTCTGGTTTTTTTCTTCCTGCCTCTTTCTTTCCGCGTGGAAAACTGCAGCTGGCGTGGACTCCGCACCCTTCTCGAGATTCTTCGCGTACTTCACCGCCGCCGGACCCGCGATTCCTCCTCCAAAAATGCACGATACCAGCGAGTTTGCTCCCAGCCGGTTTGCGCCGTGATACTGGTATTCGCATTCCCCCGCAGCATAAATTCCCGGAACGTTGCTGGCCTGATCTTCGCCATTCACCCAGATTCCGCCCATCGTATAGTGCATCGCCGGAAACACCTTCATCGGCTCGACACGCGGGTCGACGCCCAGAAATTTTTCGTAGATTTCCAGTATCCCTTCGAGCTTGCGGTCCAGCGTTTCCCGCGGAATGTGCGTCACATCCAAATAAACCGCGGGCTGTCCGTCGATTCCCAGTTTTTCCTGATACACAATCCGGTGAATCGCCCGCGTGGCAATATCACGTGGCACCAAATTCCCGTACTTCGGATACCACTCTTCCAGAAAATAAAACCGCTCCGCCTCGGGAATGCTTTTCGGCGCACGCTTCTCCGCCGGATTGCGTGGAACCCACACGCGTCCGCCTTCGCCGCGAGCCGATTCGCTCATCAGCCGCAGCTTATCTTCGCCGGGAATCGCCGTCGGGTGTACCTGGATGAATTCGCCGTTCGCATAATCCACGCCCTGCTGAAAGAGCGCGGCCTGTGCCGACCCTGTGCACACCACCGAATTCGTCGACCTGCCGAAGATCGCGCCGTTTCCACCCGTCGCAAAAATCACCGCGTCCGCTGCGAACGTTTTCACTTCCATCGTGCGCAAATCCATCGCGCAAATGCCGCGGCACACGCCGCCACCGTCAATCGCCGCCGACAGAAACGTCGCCCCTTCGAACTTTTTGACTCTGCCCTCCGCTTCGTGCCGCCGCACCTGCTCATCCAGCGCATACAAAAGTTGCTGCCCGGTCGTCGCCCCCGCAAACGCCGTGCGGTGATACAGTGTGCCGCCGAATCGCCGGTAGTCTAGCAATCCTTCCGGCGTGCGATTGAACATTACGCCCATACGATCCAGCAGATCGATAATTCCCGGCGCCGCTTCGCACATCCGTTTCACCAACGGCTGATTCGCGAGGAAGTCTCCGCCATAAATCGTGTCGTCGAAATGTTTATCGATCGTGTCGCCTTCGCCCTTCTGATTCTTCGCCGCGTTGATGCCGCCCTGCGCGCAAACCGAATGCGATCGCTTCACCGGCACGATCGAAAACAAATCCACTGGGATTCCCGCTTCCGCAACGCGGATGGTCGCCATCAGTCCGGCCAGACCTCCGCCTACCACTATGATTTTGGGCTGTCTCATTTGTTTGGCAGGTACGCCGAGAAAGGATGCCAGTCGTACCGGAAACTGATCACGATAAGAATTCCCACCACGCTAAACGCCACTCCCACCAACGCGCCCAAGCGTCCCGCGGCCTGCTGCGCTTTAACGGTAGCCGCCAGCCCCCACTTGCACAGAAAATTCCAGATGCCCACGCCGAGATGGAACGAAGACGCCAGCACTCCTACGACAAAAAAAGCCAGGTACCACGGATCCCGCATGTCCGCGGCCACGTTCGCGTACGTTGACCGGCCGTGCGTCAGCCAGCGTTCCGTGTAAAGATGCCATCCAATGTATGCAAATGCGATCAGTCCCGTGTAGCGCTGCGTCGCGTAAAGCCAATTCCCTACCCACGGATATGCCGAAAGATTGGATTTCCCGCGCAGCCAAATGTAAATCCCATAGCCGCCATGAAACAGCATCGGAAGAAAAATCGCTCCCCATTCCACGATCAGCCGGAACGGAATCGTTTGCAGCTCTTGCGAAACCGTGTTGTATTTCTCTGCGCTCACCAGCGCGGCGCTATTCGACCAAAAATGCTCCGCCAAAAATGCGCCAACAGGAAGGATGCCGGTAAAGGAGTGCAGCTTTCTGAGGAGATAACTGGTGTCAGGCCGGGTTGCCGTCGAAGACATGCCCTCTCCGCCGCGTAAGTCCTAGCCGGAGCACACCGATTGACTCGGGAGGAGCGTTGAGAACCGCGGCAAAATCAGTATAGGCACTTGGTTGCGCCTATGCAAGTTGGACAGTTCTTTCAGCGCGCACAAATTATTCGAAATTTTCTTGCCGCGAGCTCAAAAGTACCGGAAAATAGTTCCTGATGGATGGAATTTGCTGGGCCATACCTCTCCGGGCCCCAGCGGCAACAATCGCATACTGGCTATGAGCACAACGCTGAATCTGGTTTCGGAGATGGAGCGTATCGCCAGCGCCCTCGGCACGGAAGCGGAGGGCGCTCCGGCCGTTTCTCTTTCTGCTGTGGCCGAGAAAATCGCCAGGAATCTCGGCGTTAGGAATGATGAAGTTGCCATCCTCGCGGTTTCTACACGCTGGCGCCATCTCCACTTTTTGGTCCCGGAAGCTTTGAAAAATGTGGGTTTTGTTCCGCTCTCCAGCAATTCCGCGCTCGCGGCGCGCACGGCCCGCGAGAGCCGGCCCGAAATCGAAAACAATTTCGCGTCTACGCGCCACGCCACCGTTTTTGAAAGCGTGAAAGTCGCTTCTGATGCGGGCGGAACGATCCAGAAGATGATCAGCGCGCCGATTCTGCTCAATGGCAAAGTCATCGGCGTCATTCAAGTCAGCCGCAAAGGTGCAAATCCCCACAGCGCGGGCCCGGACTTTACGTCCCAGGACCTTGGAAACATCCTGGCGCTCTGCAAGCCGCTCGGCAAAATGCTCCGTCACGTCGCCGGCGAATGATCCCGCGCGCCCGCCGCGATTGTCATCGCACGTTCACAAATCTTTCGCACTCCGCGCTCGCAGGCTCGGAATTGCGTTGACACTGCAATACCTTCTTGTTACTTTTCCACAGCGGCTGAATTTTTTGCTCCCAAACTAAATCACGGAGGCACGGCAAACCGGCACCATGGCGTTCGTTGCGAAGAAAATTTTCCTCACCAAAGGCGTCGGTAAACATCGTGAAAGACTTTCGAGCTTTGAGCTCGCCCTCCGCAACGCGGGCATCGCCGCGTGCAACATCGTCCGCGTCTCCTCGATTTTTCCCCCAAACTGTAAATTGATTTCCCGCAGCGAAGGGCTGAAGCACATGAAGCCCGGACAAGTCGCGTTCACCGTTATCAGCGAGAATTCCACCAAGGAAGCGCACCGCCTCATCGCCGCCAGCATCGGTCTCGCGCTGCCCAGCGACAAGTCCATGTACGGGTATCTGTCCGAGCATCACTCTTTTGGTGAAACCGAAGAAGTCGCCGGCGAATACGCCGAAGAGCTCGCCGCCGAAATGCTCGCCACCACTTTGAACGTGGAATTCGATCCGGACCTGTCCTTCGACGAGAAAAAAGAGGTCTACCGCATCTCCAACAAAATCGTCCGCACCATGAACGTCACGCAATCCGCCGTCGGCGACAAGCGCGGCCTCTGGACCACCGTCCTCGGCGCCGCCATTCTCATCGGCGAAGACGACTAAGGCTCTTTACTCGCTTCTTTCCAGGAGGCCTTTGATGAGAGTCATTCGCGAGTTGTTGGGTCTCGCGGCAGCTTTTTTCGCTCTTGCCGTCTCGGGCCATGCCGTCACAAAAGATCGCGTTACGATTCTCTATGACGCGTTTTCCGACAACAAAGCTGTCACCAAAGACTGGGGGTTTTCCGCTTTCGTCGAGCACGACGGCAAGCGCATCCTCTTCGATACCGGAAACAATGCGGCGACTTTCGAGCGCAACGTCAAAGCTCTTGGCGTGGATCTCTCCAAGCTGGATTTTGTCGTTATTTCTCACCGTCACACGGATCACACCACGGGACTGAAATATCTTCTATCCATAAATCCGAATGTTCCCATCTATGCTCCCATGGAATCGTTCGGCATTTTTGGCGGCGCCGCTCCTTCTACATTGATTAAGCCGGTTACGGCGCTCCCAGAGCGCATGCGCTATTACGATGGGAAATACCCGGACAAGATTCCGACCGGGTATCCGTGGAGTGGCGGCAACTTTGTCCTGGTTGACAAACAGACCGAAGTTTCCCCTGGTATCTTCCTGGTTTTCACAATCTCAAAAACTCCGGGCACCCTCGAACTGCGTGAACTTTCGCTCGTTCTCCGGGGGCCGGACGGCTTGTCCGTCATCGTCGGTTGTTCTCACCCGGGAATCGAGGAAATCTTGCAGGCAGCTTCAGCCATTGATCCCCACTTCCATTTTCTTTGCGGCGGTCTTCACCTCGTCAGCACGCCGGAAACCGAGATCGACCGGCTGGTGGACAACTTGAAGAACAAATGGAAGCTCGAAAAGGTCGCTCCCGGTCACTGCACCGGCGAGCCGGCATTTCTGCGTTTGCAAAAAGCCTTCGCCGATGATTATCTTTACGCCGGAGCCGGCACGCGGCTCGAAATACCCTAGAAAACTCTACTTGTCCAAATCGTACGCCGTCTTCAACCACTTTTTCACTTCGCTATCGATTTGTTCCACGGCGGTAATTTCCATGCGGTGCGTAATGCGGTCCTTTTTTGCCAGCCCGCCCGTATCGATCAGCCGCTTGGGCAGTTTCCCTTTGTAATGTGTCAGCGCGAAGCCCAAATCAATCCTCAAATTCGTCGTCGGCTTGATTTGCGCAAACACATGCTCGCGATACAGCGGCACGATCGTCTTGCAGGGGCAAGCTTTCACGTCATCCCCCATCGATTTGCCCAGCGTCAGCAACTCTTCATAAATCGGCCGCAACTTTTCCTTCGGCCCCGTGTACTGCTCCTCAACGTACTGAACCGCAGCCTTCAAATATATTTCTGGCGTATCGAAGTTCCCGCCCTTTCCGTCTGCGCGCTCCGCGATCCACCCCGCGCTGTTCATTCCTAACTTGTGTTTCGTCTTCAGCCATGCGCGCAGCGATTTCTCATCCTTTGGCCCGTGTCTGTTCACCAGCGCAATCCACTCTTCCAGTGAGCGCCCTGTATTCTTCTTAAGCTCGGCCAGCGATTTCTGCACCATCGCCAGGCTTGGATGCACGTCATAGATCGTTTTCGACTTTGCCATGGCCATCGGTCAACTCCCAACGGCTGTTTCGTTCTTCACGAAAGCAGCGATCACAAAACCCGCCAGCACAAACCCCACAATTTGCGTGGTCATGTACCCGGCCGTGTAGTTTCCCGGGAATTCATACCAGTTCCAATATTCTAGGTTTGTGCTTATCGCCGCAAGAACACCGGCGATGGTCACGACTCCTACTCGCGTTCCGTAACTGCGTCCGCTCGCGCCACAGGAGAGAAGGAACGCCGCAAGCAACGCCTGCAGAACATTGAGCGCAAATTCGCGTCCAAGCAACGTACCAAAGTGGAAAGGACCGGACGGCGGATGGTAGACGAGGATTCCATGCGGCGATTGTTCATACTTCTTCATGTATTCCGGCATCGCTGCGTTTCGCTGCGCGCTGGTTGGCTTCGGACCAAGTCCAAAGCCCGGAAAAATATAAAAGCCGGATTCAGGAATTGCTCCCCGCATCGCGCTCAGCGCAACTGCTTCGTTTGGAATCTCTCCCACACCCGTTTCACCGAGCCCGAGAAGTTCGTGCGCCACAAACATCCACGCAAACAGAGTCAAGCCGCCGAGGATGGCCGACAGCAGGATGCGCTTCATTTTCGGTTCTCCTTGTGCAAATTATTTTGGATCCGTCGCCGTCTTTTCTTTCTAAAGTAGCCAATCCTCTCCAGCACCGCCCTGGCAATCAAAGGTAGCGCCACGGTGGCGTCATCGAATACCTCAGCGAAACGCCCGCCTTCTTCCGGTGGCACAAATTTGCCCCACGAGACTGCTTCCGTGTACGTGCTGCCGCTCAGGCCGCCCCAGTGGACCGGCTCCGGGCAAATGCGCACGCCATAGTTGTAGCGCTTGAGCGGCAGCTTCTTGTACCCGCGCCGCGCCAGCAGTTCCGCGTATACGCCGAATTGTTGCGACCAGTTACGTGGCACTCCTCCGCCGATTGTCAGAATCCCCATGCGCCTGGTGGCCATCATGGTGTCGGCAAACTTCTCGAAATCCAGGAACGGGTCGAAGCGCAGCAGCGGGCGCTTATCCCTCTGCCGCGCGATTTTGTGCAGCGCAAAATCAATTCCCAGCTCCGAGTCGCTGAACGCCGGAACAAAAATAGGAACGTTGCGCTCGAAAGCGGATTTCAGTATTCCTCGCCCTTGCGCCGTCTTGTGCAGGTACTCGCCGATGCGCCGATTAATCTTCCAGCTGCAAGCGGTCTCTTCCGCGTCCCATGCCGTGAAAATGTGGTCCATCACTTCTTCGACGTGATCGAGATTTGTTTCCGGCTCCAGCGAGTCGTACACGCGGTTGTATCCGGCGTGAAAAAGTTCCTTGTCGCCCATATTGGGGTTGTAGCGGAAATGCGAGTACCCCGTCGCCTCCACCAGCCCATGCGCCATCAGCGCACCCGTTGAAACAATCGCGTTGACCACGCCCGATTCGATCAGGTCGCAGAAAATCAGCCCCATCTTGCCGACCGTCAAAGCGCCCGACAGCGTCATCACCACGAAGCAATCCTTGTCGCGCGCCATTTGCTCGAAAACGTCGGCGGCATCGCCGATCTGCCGCCCGGTGAACGCCGTGTCTCCCATCGCGCGGACCAGTTCGTCGACAGTGCGGCATTTCGACAAATCCAGCGGAAACATCGGCCGGAGTTTGTCTTTTACTGGATCGTGGAGCACTCTCCCGGTCACAGTTTTCTCTCGCTGCTTCCCCATCAGGTCTCCTCAACGAAAATAAATTCGGAATCACGGATAAAATGCTGCTCGCGGGCAACCGCGCGCTTTTGCAGCTGATTGATATTACAAACGCTGCGCAAAAGATACTACAAAACGCGTGCAAATATTTTATTTCCGGCTCATGCTAAACTGAATTTCATGGCAGACAAATTTACCATCGGGCTCGTGCAGATGAAATGCACCGCGAACGCGGAAGAGAACCTTACGCGCGCTATCGGGAAAATCCGCGAAGCCGCCGCGCGCGGCGCGCAAATCATTTCCCTGCACGAACTGTTTCACGGCGAATACTTTTGCCGCAAGGAAGATGCCGAGCTGTTCAATCTTTCGGAGCCGGTTCCTGGCCCCACCACGGAAAAACTCGCGCAAATCGCCAAAGACAAAAAAGTCGCGCTGATCGTTTCGCTTTTCGAGCGTCGCGCTCCTGGCGTTTATCACAATTCCTGCGCCGTCCTCGACGCCGACGGATCTTTCCTTGGCAAATACCGCAAAATGCATATTCCCGACGACCCGCTCTATTACGAAAAATTCTATTTCACCCCCGGGGACCTTGGTTTCCCGAATTTCGATACCAAGTACGCGCGCGTCGGCGTGCAGATTTGCTGGGACCAGTGGTATCCGGAAGGCTCGCGCCTCACGGCTCTCGGCGGCGCCAACGTCATTTTCTATCCGACTAGCATTGGCTGGCATCCGCACGAAAAAGCGCAGTTCGGCGCCGCGCAGCTCGACGCCTGGAAAACCATTCAGCGCGGCCACGCTATCGCCAACGGTGTCTACGCCGCTGTCGTCAATCGCGTTGGTTTCGAAGGCCAGCCGCAGAATGGCGACCCCGGCTTGGAATTCTGGGGAAACTCGTTCGTCGCTGATCCTTTTGGGCAAATCGTTTCGGAAGCTTCAAACGACAAAGAAGAGATTCTCGTCGTCGAGTGCGACCCCGCCAAGAGCGAAGACACGCGCCGCAACTGGCCCTTCCTGCGCGACCGCCGGATCGACGCCTATCAACCGATCCTGAATCGCTGGCTCGGCGAAAAGTAGCGTGCTCTTCCCTGTATTCTTCTTGGTCTCGACGCTTATTCTTTTCGTCATCCAACTTGTTATTTCTTCCCTCTTTGTTTTCTCTGCGTTCTCTGTGCTCCAACCTCGGTGATCTCTGTGTTAAATTCCTTTTCCCAATGAAGACGCCGCAAATAAAGACGCCCCGCTCTATCGGCTTTCGCATGCCCGCCGAATGGGAACCCCACGAAGCCACCTGGCTCGGCTGGCCGCACGAAGCAACCGATTGGCCTGGAAAATTTGCTGTCATTCCCTGGGCCTTCGCCGAAATCGTTCGCCACTTGTCGCAAGTCGAACGTGTTTATCTCCTCGTCGAAAATCGCGCGGCCGAATCGCGCGTTCGAAGCATGCTGAAGAAATCCGGAGCGAATCTTGATGCCGTGGATTTTTTCCGCATCCCCACCGATCGCGGCTGGATGCGCGACTCTGGCCCCATCTGCGTTCGCAATGAAGCCGGCGAAGTCGCCTACAACAATTTCCTCTTCAACGGCTGGGCCAAATATTCAAATCACAAGAAAGACGCCGCCGTGGTCGCCAAGGCCAACCAAAAACTGAAACACCGCGTCCGGCAGCCGCAGCATAGAGGCCGCCGCGTGATCCTTGAAGGCGGCAGCATCGACGTCAACGGCCGCGGAACGCTTCTCACCACGGAAGAATGCCTGCTCAGCAAAGTGCAAGAAAGAAATCCCGGATTCACCAAAGAGGATTACGCCGAAGTTTTTCGCGAATACCTCGGAGTCTCAAACGTTCTTTGGCTGAAAAATGGAATCGCTGGCGACGACACCCACGGCCACGTTGATGACCTGACGCGTTTCGTGAATCCGTCAACGGTCGTAGCGATTGTGGAGGATGATCGGAAGGACGCAAACTACAGCGCGCTGCAAGAAAATCTTTCGCTGTTGAAGTCGATGAAGGATCAGGATGGGCGGGCGCTTCGCGTGGAAGCACTTCCGATGCCCGCCCCGATTTATTTCGAGAATTTTCGACTTCCCGCAAGTTACGCGAATTTCTACATCGCCAACAAAATTGTTCTCGTGCCCACCTTCAACGATCCGAACGATCGCGTCGCATTAAATACCCTAGCGGGCCTTTTTCCAGATCGCGAAGTCGTCGGTATCACCTGCCGCGATTTAGTTCTTGGGCTCGGCACAATTCATTGCATGACGCAGCAGCAACCACGTTCTTCATAAAACAGGCTTTCGCTCAAGCATTCCTTTGCTGGCCTGAACCGCAAACTCATATACAATCCTTGTTCCCGAAGGAGGTCTCATGCTCGCCGACCAAGTGGTTACACAGAAGACGGTTAGAGTCTGGTTCGAGTCGCACAGTATCGTCTCGTGGCTTCTCCTTGGGCTGATTGCCGGATGGCTCGCGGGAAAAATCGCGCGCGGCCGCGGCTTCGGCTGCGTTACGGACATTATCCTCGGACTGATAGGTTCTTACCTCGGCGGCTGGATTTTCATCAAGCTGGGAATTTTCGGCGGCGGCTTCTTGTACTCACTGGCAGCCGCCACGCTGGGCGCTGTTATTCTCGTCGCCATCGCGCACGCCTTTAGCCGTGAAGCCTGAGCGTCGACGCCACTGTGATACGATTCTCGCTTGCGTCCCGGAGTTGACGCGTCATTGAGCAAGACCTCGCAATCCCTCACCGCTATCCCCCTGGGTGGTCTCGGCGAATTCGGAATGAACATGATGGCACTGCGGCTCGGCGACGAGATCATCGTCATCGACGCGGGCATGATGTTCCCGGAATCGGAGCTGCTGGGCGTCGACCTGGTCATTCCCGACATCACCTATTTGAAACAGAATCGTGCGCACGTTCGCGCGATCGTGCTGACGCACGGCCATGAAGATCACATCGGGGCGCTGCCGTACATCCTGCGCGATTTGAACGTTCCAGTATATGGAACACGCTTCACGCTGGCGCTGGTGAAAAAGCGGCTGAATGAAGCGGGGCTGCTGGAGTCCAGCACGTTGCGCGAGGTGCTGCCTGGGCGGCTGGTGGAGGTTGGGCCGTTTGAAATCGAATTTATTTCCGTGACGCACAGCACGGTAGATTGCGTGGCGCTGGCGATTCGCACTCCGCTCGGAGTGGTGATTCACACCGGGGATTTCAAGATCGATCAAACTCCTGTGGGTGGTGCGCCGTTCGATTTGCACTCCTTCGCCAAATACGGAAACGAGGGCGTGCTGGCGCTGTTCAGCGACTCGACGAACGTGGAGCGGCCGGGATTTACGCCGTCGGAGCGCGCCGTCGTTCCGCGAATCGAAGAATTATGCCGCTCGGCGCCGCGGCGCGTGATTCTCTCCTGTTTTGCTTCCTCCATTCATCGCATCCAGCAGGTCATCGACATTGCTTCGCGCGTGAACCGCAAAGTAGCGTTTGTCGGGCGCAGTATGGTCGACAACGTGGAGATCGCGCACTCTCTGGAAGTCTTGCAAATCCCGGATGGAATGGTGGTGCGGCCGCAGGACATTCGCGGATTCGACCCGAAGCGCATCATTATTCTGGCAAGCGGCAGCCAGGCGGAGCCGATGTCGTCGCTTTCGCGGATCGCGGTGGACAACCACCGGTTTGTTTCCGTGGATGAAAACGACAGCGTGATTCTCTCCTCGCGCATCATTCCAGGAAACGAAAAATCCATCTTCCGCATGCTGGATCACATGTTCCGGCGGCGGGCGCTGGTTTATTACGATAATTCGGCGGGCATCATCCATGTTTCCGGCCATGCCAGCCAGGAAGAGCAAAAACTCTTGCTGCAACTGGTGAAACCCAAATATTTTATTCCCGTGCACGGCGAATACCGGCATTTGTTCCGGCACGCGGCGCTGGCGCATCAGCTGGGATGCGTCTCGCAGGAAATCTTGCTGCTCGAAGACGGCCAATCCATCGAATTTACAGAGGATGGGGCGCGGCGGCGCGATCCGGTGACCGCAGGTCGCGTTTGCGTGGATTCCGGTTCGCTCGAAGAGATTGAAGAAGTGGTGATTCGCGATCGCAAGCATCTTTCTGAAGACGGAATCGTGGTGCCGATCATCGCGATCGACAAGCACACCGGAAAAATGGAATCGCATCCGGAAATCGTGACACGCGGATTGATGAGCGACAACGGCCAGGAACTGATCGCCGGAGCGCGAGTGGTGATCATGAAAACCGTCGAGGAATCGAACGCCGAGGAAAAATCGGACTGGGGTGTCATCAAGGAAAAAATCCGCGTGGACCTGAAGCGCTACATCAACAAACAGACTTCCAAGCGGCCGCTGATTCTTCCCGTGATCCTCGAGGTCTAACAGGCTGAACTCTTCATGGCGGATGCCACGACTACTCCTGCCCCGAATTCGAGCCGCGCCGCTTTCGCCTTCATTCTCGTGACCGTGCTCTTCGATTTTCTGGCTTTCGGCATCATCGCCCCTGTCCTACCCAACCTCATCATCCAGTTCGAGGGCGGCAACATCGCCCGCGCCGCCGCCATCACCGGTTATTTCGGCTTTGCCTGGGCGCTGATGCAGTTCATTTTTTCACCCATTCTCGGTGCCTGGTCCGACCGCTTCGGCCGCCGCCCAGTCATTCTCATTTCCTGTTTCGGCCTCGGCCTCGACTACATCTTCATGGCTCTCGCGCCCTCACTCAAATGGCTTCTGGTCGGCCGCATCATCTCCGGCATCAGCGCCTCCAACATTTCCAGCGCCTTCGCTTACGTCACCGACGTCACTCCTCCCGAAAAACGTGCCAAGCAATTCGGCTATCTCGCCGCTTCCTTCGGCATGGGATTCATCATCGGCCCGGCCGTGGGAGGATTCCTCGGCAACATCAATCTCCGCTTCCCTTTCTGGGCTGCCGCCGCGCTCAGCCTCGCGAACGCCATGTACGGTGTGTTCGTTCTTCCTGAGTCTCTCCCGAAGGAGCGCCGCTCCAAATCCGCCTGGCACATGGCCAATCCGCTGGGGTCCCTCACCCTCCTGCGTTCGCATCGGCAGCTTTTCGGCCTCGCCACCGTTATGACGCTCTTCTACCTTGCCCAGCAATCACTCCCCGCCGTCTTCGTCATCTACACCCAGTATCGATACGCTTGGACCAAAGCGGACGTTGGCTTGTCCCTCGCTGTCGTCGGCGTCAGCACGAGCATCGTCTCCGGCACGCTCGTCGGTCCCTTCGTCCGTCGCTTCGGCGAGCGCCGCAGCGTCGTGTCCGGCCTGATCTTCGGCACCCTGGGCTTCCTGAGTTTCGCCTTCGCCCCTCAGGGCTGGATGTTTCTCTGTGCCATTCCCTTTCTCGGCCTCTGGGGTATCGCCGGGCCCTCCGTGCAGTCGCTAATGTCTCGTAGAGTCGACCCGACTTCCCAAGGCAAGCTCCAGGGAGCTATCAACAGTATCCGCGCCATCAGCGGCATGATCGGTCCCCTCTTGTTCACCCAGGTCCTGGCCCTCGCCATCTTGCCGAACATCCCCATCCACTTTCCCGGCGCCCCCTATTTTCTTGCGGCCCTGCTGCTCTCCTCCAGCCTTCTGCTCGCCGTCTACGTCACCCGCCCGAGCGCAGTTGCTCAGCCCACTGCTCAAGCCGCCGCCGAGATCGATCTGCCGGAATGAAGAGAGATCCCTCGCTCCAGATAGCCGCTCGGGGCCGACCCGCTTTGGTGGGTGTGTGGCTCGGAGCAACGGATCCCCCTCCCTCGGTTTTTTGTAAGTGCTGTATCTAAAGGGCTTAGCATCTTTGTAAGTGGTTTAGAATGAACACTTACGGGCCGTTCCGCAAGTGTTGATTCTAAAAGGAGTTAGAGTCTGGTCGCGCCCAAGCCGGAGCGATCATTCCTATGTTTCGATGTGGCGGCGGCGCGGCTTTATCCTGTGCGGCTGTAAGGCGGTCTTTTTCCTTTGCGGTCGTAAGACGGCCGACAGAGCGTTTCGTGGGACTTGGAAGTCTCCAGAAAAGATAGACTTGAGTTGTAAGGGAGTCTCTCGGAAGGCGAGACGCAGTTCTATGGCAGTAACGTAGAAGAGTCGTTACTGGGTTGGCAATAAAAAATTGCGGAAGACTTGACCAGAAGTGCGCAGTGTGCGGCGGCCCAATGATCGACAACGAGGGACTAAGGCCGGGCCGCCTCCGCTCCAGGACAAATGGATGTGGGGTACTAGGGTGGGGGCCCTGGGCTCGGAGGCGGCCCGCTGTCCCGAATGTGAGTGCATACTGCAGCAAAGCCGTGGACGGCGGAATCTAGTGGATACCTTGATTTTGTATCAGGTGTTCACCTTAGTATGCAGGAGATGGGCGGAGCCAGCGAAAACTGCGGGCGAAGCCCGCCGCTACCCGGGCTTACCTTCTTGCGTCGCACTTCTCACAGGTATAGGCTTCCGTTTCGCAGCACGTTTGCGTCACGCGGGGCTTGAGGGGTCTTGCCCCGTACCCACCTGGCGACTGCGCAAACGCACAAGAGGAGGAAACTATGGCGACAGCAACTGCAGCAGTGCAACCGAATGTGAAGATTGGACCAACAAAATTACTGATCAACGGAAAATGGGTTGATAGCGTCTCGGGAAAGACGTTCCCGACAGTTAACCCGTCGACGGGCGAAGTGATTACGCAAGTGGCGGAAGCCGATGCGCCGGATGTGGACAGGGCGGTAGCGGCGGCACGCGGTGCGTTTGACAAAGGCCCATGGCGGAAGAAGATGAGCGCTTCCGAGCGTGGAGTATTGATGAACAGGCTGGCCGATCTCATCGAGAAGCACGCCGATGAGCTGGCCCAACTGGAAGCGCTGGACAACGGCAAGCCGGCGCACGTGGCGAGGGCGGCGGATCTTCCGCTAACGATTGCCTGTTACCGCTACTACGCAGGGTGGGCGGACAAGAATCATGGGAAGACGATTCCCGTGAGCGGCAATTATTTTTGTTACACGAAGCACGAGCCGGTGGGAGTGGTGGGGCAGATTATTCCGTGGAATTTTCCGCTGCTGATGCAGGCGTGGAAGCTGGGCCCGGCTCTGGCGACGGGTTGCACGGTGGTGATGAAGCCCGCGGAACAGACGCCGCTGACAGCGCTCCGCGTAGGCGAGTTGATCCTGGAGGCGGGATTCCCGGAAGGCGTGGTGAACCTGCTGCCGGGATACGGGCCAACGGCGGGCGCGGCGATTGCGCGGCACATGGACGTGGACAAAGTGGCGTTCACGGGATCGACGGAAGTGGGCCACTTGATCATGAAAAACGCCGCAGAAACGAACTTGAAACGCGTGACGCTGGAACTGGGCGGGAAGAGCCCGAACATCGTGTTCGCGGATGCGGACATGGATGAAGCCATCGAAGGAGCGCACTTTGCGCTGTTCTTTAACCAAGGGCAATGCTGCTGCGCAGGTTCGCGGTTGTACGTCGAGGAGAAGGCGTACGACGAATTCGTGGATCGCAGCGTAGCGCGCGCGAAGAAACGCACTGTGGGCAGCCCGTTCGACAAGAAAACGGAGCAGGGACCGCAGGTGGACCAGGACCAGTTCAATAAAGTGATGAGCTACATTGACGCCGGGAAAAAAGAAAAAGCCAAGTTGGTCGCGGGCGGCAACCGCGTGGGCGACAAAGGCTACTTCATCGAACCCACGGTGTTTGCCGACGTGCAGGACAATATGAAGATCGCGCAGGAGGAAATCTTCGGGCCGGTCATGTCCATCCTGAAGTTTAAAGACCTGAACGAGGTCGTGGAGAGAGCGAACAAATCGCTGTATGGATTGGCCGCGGCGGTTTGGACCAAGGACATCAGCAAGGCGCATGCCATCGCGGACAGCGTACGCGCGGGCACGGTATGGGTGAATTGCTACGACGTGTTTGACGCGGGCGCGCCGTTCGGCGGGTTCAAGCAGTCGGGGATCGGGCGCGAACTCGGCGAATACGGGTTGGCGAATTACACCGAGGTAAAGACCGTCACCGTCAAACTATGAGCGAAACAATTCGAGTCGGAACAGCAAGAGGGGCACGATTTGTCGTGCCCCTACACTTTTTTGCGATGGTTGCGGCGCTGGTGATGCTTCCTTTCGGGGCGGAAACCGTCCAAGCGCAATCCAATTCAACAACGGACATCGCACAGCGTCACGCGCAACATTTGCGCCATGGAATTAATTTGAGCGAATGGTTTGCGCAGGTGTACGACCAAAAGGGCTACACCAAGGAACATTTTGAGACGTGGACGACGGCGCAGGACATCGCGTTGATCAGGGCGATGGGATTCGACCACGTGCGGCTGAGCGTGAATCCGCAGCCGATGTTCCGGCGCGGGCAGGCCGATCACATCCCAGCGGATTATCTCGGCTATCTCGACGCTGCGGTGAAGATGATTCTCGATCAGGGCCTGGGAGTGATTGTTGACATTCATCCCGACAGTGACTTCAAACAGAAGTTGGTGGCGGAGGATAGTTTTGTCGAACAATTTGCGGACTATTGGCGGGCGCTGGCGAGGCACTATTCTTCGACGAATCCTGACCTTGTTTCGTTCGAAATTCTGAATGAGCCGGAATTTCACGATCGCTACCGCTGGCAGGGCGTGCAGGCGAAGCTGGCGGTGGCGATTCGAGAAGGGGCGCCGCAGCATACGATTATTGTGGCCGGGGCGTACTGGTCTTCGGAGAATGAGCTGCTGTTTTTTGACCCGCTGCGCGATCCGAACATCATTTACAATTTTCACTTTTATGATCCGCACATTTTTACGCATCAAGGAGCGACCTGGAGCACGAATTACGTTCATTACTTGAAGGAACTGCCGTATCCGTCGACGCCGGAAAATGTTCAGTCCGCCGCGGCGTGGATTCCGGACGCGGTGAATCGCTTGGCAGCAATTCATTATGGGCTGGACCGCTGGAACGCGGCGCGGATCGACGGAGAAATCGGGCAAGTGGCTGCGTGGGCCAAACGCTGGAATGTGCCGGTGACTTGCAACGAGTTTGGCGTTTATCGCAAGGCGGCGAATCCGCAGGATCGCGCGGCGTGGATCTCCGACGTTCGAACGACGCTCGACAAGTATGGAATGGGATGGACGATGTGGGATTACAGCGGCGGATTCGGAGTGGTGACGAAGCAAGAAGGCCATCCGGCAGTTCCTGACGCGGTGACTGTGAAAGCGCTGGGAATGAAGATGCCGCCAGCCGCACCGTGACTGGCGCGCTGTTCAGCGGGGAAAGTTCAGCCTACAATCGCGCCATGCCGGTCACGCTGCGTGCCCATCAACCAGGGGACTTTGCTGCCCTGCTGCGGCTGGACCATGCATGCTTTCCTCCGGGGATTGCCTATTCCAAGACCATGCTGCGATATTTTTTGAAGCTGCCATCGGCGGACGGAATGGTGGCAGAGGACGCCGGCAAGATTGTGGGATTTATTTTGACGGAAGAAAATCCTCCCCTGGCGCACGTGATTACGCTGGACGTGGCAGAGTCCTACCGGCGGCAGGGCGTGGGCTCCGCGCTGCTGGAGGAGAGCGAGAAGAACCTGGCGCTGCGCGGCGTTCGCACGATTTTGCTGGAAACGGCAACCGACAATGAAGCCGGCGTTGCGTTCTGGCAACGGCATGGCTATCGTATCGAGGCGACGTTGAAGCGGTATTATTTGCGGCGCATCGACGCATACGAAATGAGGAAAATCCTGCCGGGAACGCGAAAAACGACGAAACATCCAGGAGAAAACGTTTGAGCGACTACTTGTTGTCCGTGCTGCTGGGAATCGTGGAAGGATTGACGGAATTCTTGCCGGTAAGCTCAACGGCGCACTTGCGCATCAGCGAAGCGCTGTTTCACATCGACCTGGCGAACGGCTACTGGAAGATGTACACGATCGTGATTCAGCTGGGGGCGATTCTTTGCTTGCCGGTGTATTTTCGCGAGCGCATCGCGAAATTCTTGTCCACGTTTCCGAAGGGCGAGCGCGGCGACCGGACAATATTGACGCATCCCCTGGGTCTGACGTGCGTGGCATTTGTGGTGACGGCCATTCCGGCGTTCTTGCTAACAAAGATTATCGGCAAGCATCTCGAAAGCCTGTACATCATGGGAAGCTCGCTATTGATTGGCGGAGTCGTGATGTGGATCGTGGATGAGATGAATGCCCCGTCGGAATCATCGGGAATGGGCGCCACGGGAACACGGATTCGCACCTGGCATATGGAAGACATAAATTTGGGCCAGGCGATTTGGATTGGGGCGTGCCAGATTCTCTCGGCGGTATTCCCGGGAACTTCGAGATCGATGTCGACAATCGCGGCGGGGCAGATTGCCGGGATGTCGCGGGCGGCCGCGCTGGAGTTTTCGTTTTTTCTTTCGATTCCCACGATGGTGGTGGCGACGGGTTATGACTTGCTGAAATCCTTGCGCGGCAAGGGTGAGAACGCCATCGGAGTAACGCATATTGATCCGCACGGCTGGGTGGTGCTGGCGATCGGATTCGTCGTGTCTTTTATCGTGGCGTACGGGGCGGTGGCGTGGTTCTTGGCATGGGTGCGGAAGCATGGCTTCGCGCCCTTTGCGGTGTACCGAATCGTTGTGGGCGCGGCGGTGCTGGCGTGGGCTACCGGAATACTGCACTGAAGATCCTGGAAACACGGGCACACAAAGTTTTTGATTATTGTGGGCGGTAGTTTGCTATATTCAGTGTGTCTGGAAGTTCCTCCAGGCGGGAGTGCAATAGCGCCAGCGCTCCGCCGCGACACTCAGCCTTCCCCACAATGCTGAGGAGACTCTTCTTGCGCTTACTAACTCCGACAGGAAACAAGCGTTTCAATGAACTTATTGGATTTTTGTGCATCACGCTGGCCGTGCTGATCGCGCTGGCGTTGCTGTCGTATTCGCCGAAAGATGCGTCGTTTAACGTAAGTGCCGCGGCGCTCGACGGCGGTCCGGCGCGAAATTGGGTTGGGCCGGCCGGGGCGTACGGAGCGGACCTGCTCTTCCAGGTCTGCGGGTTTGCTGCGTTCCTAATACCGGCGGCGATCCTGGTTTTGGGATGGCGGTGGTTCCGGAGCCGCGCGTTAGATTCGCAAGTCGCCACGGTGGTGGGCTTTGGGCTCTTGCTGGTTTCCCTGCCGACGCTGCTGTCGTTGTGGCATGTCTGGGATGTGCGCGGCGCCCTGCCGCCCGGAGGATTGCTCGGCGAGCTGATTTCCGGCGGGCTGCGCACCGGGTTCAACCTGTGGGGAGCGAACCTGGTGACCGTGGCACTGCTGGTCACGGCACTGTTTATGACCACTCGTTTTTCTTTTTCCGGCGCACATGCGTGGGCGAGCGGCCCGAACGGTCCGATCGGAAGAGTGGAGAAGCTGGGGATTCTGCAGAAGGCGCAGGCGCGCTGGCATGCGTGGCGCGAGGAACGCGAACAACAGCGCATGCGGCGTCGCGTGGAAGAGTCGCGGCTTTCGGGCAGGAAGCCCGTTCCGCCGCAATTGATTGGAAAGGCCGAGCTACTGAATGAAGCTTCCAAGACGATTCAACTGACCGATGAAAGCGAAGAAGGTGAGGACGAAAAGGAGACAAAGGACTCGTCCCGCAAGGCGCCGATCTTCGTTCTGAATCGCGACACCGAGAAGCCTGCAAAGAAGGGCGAGCCTAAAATCGCGAAGGGCAGTCCGAATTACAAACTGCCATCTCCTTCCCTTCTCCGCGAAGGCGAGCGCGGCCAGAAGCTCGATGAAGAAGAGTTGAAGCAGCGGGCGCGCGCGATTGAAGCAAAGTGCCTGGAATTTGACATCCAGGGCCGGGTGACGCAAATCAATCCCGGGCCGGTGGTGACGACCTTCGAATTCAAGCCGGAAGCGGGTATCAAGTACAGCCGGATCATCGGGCTGACGGAGGATTTGTGCCTTGCGCTGCAAGCTGAATCCATTTTGATCGAGCGCATCCCGGGCAAATCGACGATCGGCATCGAGGTACCGAACGACAAGCGGCAGACGATTGCGCTGCGGGAAATTATCGAAGCGCCGGAGTTCATGAATTCTCCAAGCAAGCTGACGCTGGCCATGGGGCGGGATCTGCACGGGCGGATTCGCGTGACGGAGCTCGCGGCTATGCCGCACTTGCTGATCGCCGGCTCCACCGGCACCGGCAAGAGCGTGTTCATCAACTCACTCATGATGTCGATTTTGTACAAAGCGAGTCCGGACGAAGTGAAAATGGTGCTGGTGGACCCGAAGCGGCTGGAGCTGAATCTTTACGAGAACATTCCCCACTTGATCGCGCCGGTGGTAACCGATCCGAAGATTGCCTCCAACGTGCTGCGAAATGCGACGCGCGAAATGGAAAACCGACTGAAATTGCTGGCGCAGCGCGGCGTGCGAAATATCGACCAGTACAACCGCACGTTCAAGAAAGAACACTCGCTGTCACTGTTCGACAATCTGGAAGAGACCGAGCACAAGCCGCTTCCCTACCTGATCATCGTGATTGACGAATTGGCTGACCTGATGATGGTGGACACGAATAATGTGGAAGAGTCGATCACCAGACTGGCGCAAATGGCGCGCGCGGTCGGAATCCATTTAATCCTCGCGACGCAACGGCCTTCCGTGGATGTGATCACCGGGTTAATCAAGGCGAACTTCCCTGCCCGCATTTCGTTCCGAGTGGCCAGCAAGGTGGACTCGCGCACCATTCTCGATTCGAATGGCTCGGAATCGCTGCTGGGAAGAGGGGACATGCTGTATTTGCCGGCCGGGTCGGCACGGCTGCATCGCATTCACGGGCCACTAGTGACGGAAGAGGAAATCACCTCGGTGTGCGACTTCTGGCGCGAACAGGCTCAGGCGAAGTATCAGGAAGAGCTGCTCGCGGCGCCGAAGGAAGAGGATGGCAAGACGGAAGGCGCAGCCGAAGGCGATGCCGAGGGCGGCGAAGACGTCGACGACGATCTTTACCAGGATGCGATTCGCGTCGTGTGCGATGCGGGCCGCGCTTCGACGTCCACGTTGCAGCGGCGCTTGCGCATTGGCTATGGCCGCGCTGCGCGGTTGATTGACCTGATGGAGAAGGACGGGATTGTTGGTCCACCCGACGGGACAAAGCCACGCGAAGTCCTCAAGAACCGCAACTGGATGAAGGAATTCGACGAGTCGTCGCAGTAAGAGTTCTCCTCGACCCGTGTGCTAGAATCCGCGGCGCAGAGACTCCGGACTCAAGTGCGGCGCATCCACTTAATCGTCGGGCTACTTGGCGTGATCGCTTTCGTGATCACCGGCCAGGTCATGGCGCGGCACATCCCGGATATTCACTCTCTTTCGGCTGAAGTGCAGCTGATGTACATTTCCCGGCACATCTACCTCCTGGGAGCCGCGCTGGTGAATTTGGTCCTAGCACTCCATCTAACGCTGAATGCGAGTGGATGGCGGGGTGTGCTGCAGCAGATCGGTTCGCCGCTGATTCTTCTCTCCGTGATATCGCTGATCCTGGCCTTCATGACGGAACCGACGCTCGGGATTGCGGAACGAAGTTGGAGAAGGCTCTTTGGACTGATCGCACTATTCGCTAGCGTAATGACGCATACGTTGACAGGCTTCGCGCGGAAGCCGAATTGACACCGCTCGCCATCGTCTCTAAAATTGAAAAGCTCGAAACATGCCGGGGTAGCTCATTGGTAGAGCGCCGCCCTGAAAAGGCGGGCGTAGCCAGTTCGATTCTGGCCCCCGGCACCA
>Ga0207665_10000110_pt1 | contig 53827 bp, 39 predicted proteins | sample LARL112metaG_FD_184351 | JGI IMG/M metagenome (GOLD analysis project Ga0207665, IMG submission 184351) | Corn, switchgrass and miscanthus rhizosphere microbial communities from Kellogg Biological Station, Michigan, USA - LAR L11-2 metaG... | ecosystem: Host-associated > Plants > Roots >... | reverse complement strand
GGTGAGGTGGTAGCCGGTCTTCGCCTCGATCGTGGTGGTCCCGGACAGCAGCCAGTCGCGCAGCCTTTCCCGGACGCCGTTGCACAGCGTCCACGGGTCGGTTCCCCTGGTCACTGTGACCGTCGAGGCGATGCCGCCGCCGGCCGCCGCGATCTCGGCCGGCGATGAGCCTCCGGACCGCATCGACAGCTCGGCCCAGCGGTTACCCGCATAGACCGGATGCGTGTGTGCGTCGATCAGTCCGGGCGTGACCAGGCCACCGCCCAGGTTTTCCACGTGGTCCACGTCGACGATGTCATCGATGACGCCGGGAACGCTCTCCGGCAGCTCAGCCGCCGGCCCCACCCAGGTGAGCCGCTCGTCCTGGGTGAGGATGGCGGCGTTGCTCATGATCTCGGAACCGGTCCACAGCCGGCCGATGTTCGTGAGCAGGCGTACGGTCACCGCGGTGCCGTGCCTGGCGAGCGGAAGCGGACGCCGGCGGCCCCAAGCCTCATGAGATCACCTGCCGTGGATCGTGCCTGCGGGCGGGCACCAGCGGGCATCCAGTGAAGTGAATCGTACACGCGGCGCGCATGGTGGCGTTGGGTAGTTGCACACGTCACCATATCGGTTCAGCCACGGTAATCCAGCGCGCGCAGCCTGTACAGACCGAATGCGCGGAATGGGGGCCCAAATTCTTTTTTATAGTGCCGTGACCAGCGCCGCGACCGGCCACTATCTGGACGTGACGCTGGGTGACCTTATGCAATCGTTAGCAGCCGAAACTTGCCTGGCAGAATCCGAAAAAGTTACGGAAAGAAATCGTACATTCGCCCCGATCTAGGTCATTAGAGGCGGATGAATCTGTGTACTAGTCCAGCCACTGCCCGTTCGGTATCGGCTTATATTCCATCGCCATCACTCTGCGTAATAACGTCCGCCGCCCGGCCTACGCGCTCGAACTCCGCCGCGAGCGACAACGGCACCCGGGCCTGAACGAGGGTCCCGTCCGCACCGTGGCGCAGCTCGATCACCTCGCCCTCCTCGTGAGCGCGGGCGAGCAGGTCGCCGCGCTCGTAGGGCACGACCGTGCACACCTGGGTGTTGTGCCGGGGCAGGGCGGCTTCCACCGCCGCGAGCAGCTCGTCGATGCCCGCGCCCGTCTGCGCAGAGACCACTATGCAGTCGCGCTCGCGCTGCGTGACCGCCTCGACCGAGACCGGGTCGGCCGCGTCCGACTTGTTGATCACGACGAGCTCCGCGACGTCGCCGGCGCCGATCTCCCTCAGCACCTCGCGCACCGCGGCCAGCTGCGCCAGCGGATCCGGGTCCGAGCCGTCCACCACGTGCAGGATCAGGTCGGCCTGCGCCACCTCCTCGAGCGTGGCGCGGAAGGCCTCCACGAGCTGGTGCGGCAGGTGCCGGACGAAACCCACCGTGTCGGTCAGGGTGAACAGCCGGCCCGAGGGGGTCCGGGCCCGCCGCACGGCCGAGTCCAGGGTGGCGAACAGTGAGTCGGCTACCAGGACGCCCGATCCGGTCACCCGGTTGAGCAGGCTGGACTTGCCGGCGTTCGTGTAGCCCGCGATCGCCACCGAAGGCACCTCGCGGCGCCGCCGCTGGCCGCGCTGCACCTCGCGCCCGGTGGACATGCCGGCCAGCTCCCGGCGAAGCTTGGCCGTGCGGGTCCGGATCCGCCGCCGGTCGGTCTCGATCTTCGTCTCGCCGGGGCCGCGCGTCCCGATGCCGCCCCCGGCCGCCACCCGGCCGCCGGCCTGGCGGGACAGCGACTCGCCCCAGCCACGGAGCCTGGGCAGCAGGTACTCCAGCTGCGCGAGCTCGACCTGCGCCTTGCCTTCCTTGCTCCGGGCGTGCTGGGCGAAGATGTCCAGGATCAGGGCGGTGCGGTCGATCACCTTCACCCGTACGACGCCTTCCAGCCGGCGCAGCTGGCTGGGGCTGAGCTCGCCGTCGCAGATCACGGTGTCGGCTCCCGCCTCGGTCACGATCTCCGCGAGCTCGGCCGCCTTGCCGGCGCCGACGTAAGTGGCAGGATCCGGCTTGCCGCGACGCTGGATGAGGCCATCCAGTACCTGCGACCCCGCGGTCTCGGCCAGCCGGGAGAGTTCGCGCAGCGAGTTCTCCGCGTTGACCAGCGTGCCCTCGGTCCACACCCCGATGAGAACGACCCGCTCAAGGCGCAGTTCCCGGTACTCGACCTCGCTGATGTCCTGAAGCTCGGTGGACATCCCGGCCACCCGGCGGAGCGCCGCCCGGTCCTCCAGGTCCAGCTCACCAGGCTCGGGATCGGGCGAGGTGGCTAGCGGGGCGGCTGTCTCGTCAGCCAGGCTGCGCAATGGTGAAGTCATCGTCCTCCCAGTCCGGGAACCTCGCCAGGCCGGGAACCGGCCGGCGCTTTCGCCCCGATCGTCCCACGGTCCTGACGTCCTTACACCTGATTAACAAGCCGGCGGCGCCGTATGTGCCCGCGTGTCAGGCGCTCGCCGGGAGCGCCCGCACCCGGGACTGGCGATCAGCTCGCGCGGCGTCCAGCGCGGCCCTGATCGCGGCGGCCACCTGGGCGGGCTCGGTCCTGATCTGCTTAGGCGTGAAGTGCAGCACCAGGATGCCATGCGAGGTCAGCCGGGCGTGACGCCGCAGCGTCCGCTCCCAGTCCCCGGGCGACAGGTGCCACTCCCGCGAGTCAACCTCGGCCGCGACCGCGGCCTCCGGCCACCACGCATCGGCCACCGCTATTACCGCCTTGCCCACGTACAGCCGCGCGTTGAACATCGGCATCGGCAGCCCCGCGCGCTTGACCAGGTCACGAAAGTCAGCCTCGGCCGAGGACCGGATCCCGTCGGCTACCTCCGTCAGGACCTGGCGGAGGTACGCCGACCCGGTCACCGGGCCCCGGCGCAGCTCGTCGGCCAGCTCGGCGACCCGGCACCAGCGGCGCTGTACGGAATCGGCGACCACCGCGCGTACCTCGCCGAGGTTCTTCAGCGTGCGCGCGGCATCCGCCACTGCCCGTGCGGCCATGGCGAACCCGATCTGCCCGGTGATACATGCCTGCTCCGGCATCCGGGTCGTCCGGAGCACCCGCACGAAGCCCGTGCTCTGCCGCCGCCGCGCCGCCGGCACCAGCACGTCCACCGCCTCAACGCGCGGAGCCCTGATCCCGAGCCGCCGTAAAGCCGCAGCCGCAGTAAGGATGCTGCCGGGCCCGGCGTATAGCAGCCCGGCCATGTCCCGCTGGTCGGTGGTCGGAGTGCCGGTGACTGCCAGGTACACCCCCGGCAGCAGCCGTTGCCAGGGACCGCCACAGCGGATGCGGTACCTGAGAGCCCTGTCGGTCATGCCGCAATCCACGGTCTGACGACGGGTTACGACATCGTGCTGCTTGCGGAGCATCTCGGCAAGCAATCTGTGATCGAAATCAGGTCTTCGCGTCATGAGCGCAGCGTGGCAGCCCATGCCGACAATTCGCCGGCCGCGCCGGCCAGCAGACGCGGTCGATGTGCCATCACCGACATTCCCAGGGAGGCAATGTGCCATCGACACCCTCGGGGGCTGCGCGGACGGCGGGGGTTGCCCGCGGCTTACGGGATCTGGGCCGGGTTCCTAGGATGGGGGCACGACTCGGGAGGTGCATAGGGTGACGGACATCGATGGCGTGCAGATCACCGGCCAGGTGGGCCCTGGGTACGAGGAGATCCTGACCGGTGAGGCGCTGCGCCTTGTCGCCGCCCTGCACCGGGAACTGGGGCCGCGCCGGGCCGAGTTGCTGGACGCCCGGCACCAGCGGCAGCGCGCGCTGGCCGAGGGCGGGACGCTCGACTTCCTCGCGGAGACCGGGAGCATCCGCGACGACCGCTCCTGGCGGGTCGCGCCACCCGCCCCGGGCCTGGTCGACCGGCGGGTGGAGATCACCGGGCCGACCGACAAGAAGATGACGATCAACGCGCTCAACTCCGGGGCCAAGGTGTGGCTGGCCGACTTCGAGGACGCCAACACGCCGCTGTGGGACAACATGATCGGCGGGCAGCTCAACCTCAGGGACGCGCTGGACCGCAAGATCGACTTCACCAGCGACGAGGGCAAGCGGTACGCGCTGCGGCCGGACGAGGAACTCGCCACGATCGTGGTCCGGCCGCGCGGCTGGCACCTAGACGAGAAGCACATCACCGTAGACGGTCGGCGCGCGTCCGGCAGCCTCACCGACTTCGCCCTGTACATGACCACGTCGGCCCGAAGGCAGCTCGACAAGGGCAAGGGACCCTACTTCTACCTGGCCAAGACCGAGCACTACCTCGAGGCCCGGATGTGGAACGACGCGTTCACCATCGCCCAGGACACGCTGGGCATCCCGCAGGGCACGATCAGGGCGACCGTGCTCATCGAGACCATCCCGGCCGCATTCCAGATGGAGGAGATCCTCTACGAGCTCAGGGAGCACTCAGCGGGCCTGAACGCCGGCCGCTGGGACTACCTGTTCAGCGTGATCAAGAACTTCCGGAGCCGCGGGCGGGATTTCGTGCTGCCCGATCGCAATTCGGTCGCGATGACCGCCCCGTTCATGCGCGCCTACACCGAGCTGCTGGTGAAGACCTGCCACGGCCGGGGCGCGCACGCGATCGGCGGCATGGCCGCGTTCATCCCGAGCAGGCGCGACGCCGAGGTCAACCAGGTCGCGATGGAGAAGGTGCGCCAGGACAAGACCCGCGAGTCGGGCGACGGGTTCGACGGCTCCTGGGTGGCCCACCCGGACCTCGTGCCGCTGTGCCGTGAGGTGTTCGACGGCGTGCTCGGTGACCGGCCGAACCAGCTGGACAAGCTGCGCGACGATGTGAACGTCACCGCCGAGGACCTGCTCGCGGTGTCCAAGACCCCGGGCGAGATCACCGAGGCCGGGCTCAGGAACGACATCAGCGTGGGCCTGCAGTACCTGGCCAGCTGGCTGAACGGGTCCGGCGCGGTCGCGATCTTCAACCTCATGGAGGACGCGGCTACCGCGGAGATCGCGCGGTCCCAGGTCTGGCAGTGGCTGCACAACGACATCACGCTGGACGACACCGGCGAGAAGGTGACCCAGGACCTGGTCGCGCGGATCATCGACGAGGAGCTGGCCAAGGTGCGCGAGCAGGGCGGCGAAGAGTTCCGGACCGCCCGCTACGCGGACGCGGTCGCGCTGTTCAAGGAGGTCGCGCTGGCCGACGACTACTCCGAGTTCCTCACCCTGCCTGCCTACGAGCGCATGCCCTGACCCACGCTCCGCACCGATGACGGCCGGCCGGGCGGCCAGGACCGGCCGGACCGCCGCCGCCGTGCGGGAGGAGTTGCGATGATCGACACGCTGGTCCCGGCGATGACCGAAGTCTGCGGCGCGGATTACGTGATCACCGACCCGGCCGAACTGCGGACCTACGAGTGCGACGGGCTCACCTCCCATCGCAGCGTCCCCGGCCTGGTGGTGCTGCCGGAGACCGCCGAGCAGGTGGCCGGAGTGGTGCGCGCGTGCGCCGCTGCCGCGGTCCCGTTCGTCGCCCGCGGGTCGGGCACGGGCCTGTCCGGCGGGGCGCTGGCGCCGGTGGACGGCGTGTTGATCGTGACGTCCCGGATGCGCAAGATCCTCGAGATCGATCCGCACAGCCGCCGCGCGGTGGTCGAGCCCGGAGTGACCAACCTAGCGGTGAGCAAGGCCGCGGAGCCGTTCGGGTATTTCTACGCCCCGGATCCCTCCAGCCAGGTCATCTGCTCGATCGGCGGGAACGTGGCCGAGAATTCGGGCGGCGCGCACTGCCTGAAGCACGGCTTCACGGTGAACCACGTGACCGGGCTGGAGGTGGTGACCCCGACCGGCGAGATCGTCTGGCTCGGCGACGGTACCGGGGCCGCCCCCGGCTACGACCTGCTGGGCGCGTTCACCGGGTCCGAAGGAACGATGGGCATCGTCACCAAGATCATCGTCCGGCTGACCAGGATCCCCGCCGCGGTGACGACGCTGCTCGCCGGGTTCGGGACGACCGGTGAGGGAGGCGCCGCGGTCTCCGCGATCATCGCGGCCGGCATCGTGCCCGCCGCGATCGAGATGATGGACGCGCTGTCCATCGAGGCGGCCGAGGCCGCGGTGCACTGCAACTATCCCGCGGGCGCGGGCGCGGTGCTGATCGTCGAGCTGGACGGCCCGGCGGCCGACGTCGAGGCCGAGACCGCGGCGGTCAGGGCCCTCTGCGAGAAGGCGGGGGCCACCGAGATCCGGGCCGCGGCCGACCCGGCGGAGCGCGCCGTCATCTGGGCCGGCCGCAAGTCCGCGTTCGCGGCCGTCGGCCGGATCGCCGCTGCCTACATCGTGCAGGACGGCGTGGTGCCGCGCACCGCGTTGCAGGACGTGCTGGACCGGATCGCGGCGCTGTCCGCCGAGGCCGGGATCCGGGTGGCGAACGTGTTCCACGCCGGCGACGGGAACCTGCACCCGCTGGTGCTGCTCGACGAGGACACCGATCCTGAAGCCGCCGAGGAGCTGTCCGGCGCGATCCTCGACCTGTGCATCGAGCACGGCGGGTCGATCACCGGGGAACACGGCGTGGGCGTGGACAAGTCGAGGTACATGCCGAGGATGTTCAGCCCCGAGGACCTGGACACCATGCAGATGGTGCGCTGCGCGTTCGACCCGCGCGGACTGTGCAACCCGGGCAAGATCTACCCCACGCCGCGGCTGTGCGGCGAGCGGCCTGGCATCAAGCGAGAGCCGCATCCCCTGGTCGCCTCCGGGCAGGCGGACCTGCTGTGACGAGCCAGCGTGCCACCGGCGGCCAGACCGGCCGGGCCGCTCAGACCGGCCCGACTGGCCGCAGCAGTCTGACCGGCCCGACTGGCCAGAGCGATCAGGCCGGCCAGGCCAGTCAGGTCGGCCAGGCCAGTCAGGCTGGCGCGACCGGGCCGCCCGGACCGGCCCCGGGTGCCGCGCAGGCCGCGCTCGCCGCGGCGTGCGCCGACCTGCGCCGGGCGGGCCCGGCGGACGCGATCGCGAGCGTGCTGCCGTCCTGGGTCGCCGCCCCGGCCACCATCGCCGAGGCCGCGGCGACCATGCGGGCCGCGGCCGGACTCGGCCTCACGGTCGTGCCGCGCGGCACCGGATCCCGGCTGGCCTGGGGACTGCCTCCGCGCAGCTGCGACCTGGTCATCGACACCGGCAGGCTCGACCAGGTGCTGGAGCACGCCTCCGGAGACTGGATCGCGCGGCTGCAGGCCGGCGTGCGGATGGACCGGCTGGCCGAGGTGCTCGGCCGAGCCGGCCAGCAGCTGTCCCTCGACGTGCCGGTGCCGGCCGGCGGTGCGGCGGGCACGGTCGGCGGGGTGCTGGCCACCGGGATGGCCGGCCCGCGGCGGCTGCGCTACGGCACGCCGCGCGACCTGGTCATCGGCATCACGGTGGTGCGCGCGGACGGCCAGCTGGCCCGCTCCGGCGGCAAGGTGGTCAAGAACGTGGCCGGCTATGACCTGGGCAAGCTGTTCGCCGGGTCGTTCGGGACCCTGGGCCTGATCGTCGAGGCCACGTTCCGGCTGCACCCGCGCCCGGCCGCGACGGCGTACGTCACGCTCGAGTGCGGCAGCACGGGCGAGGCGGCGGACGCGGTGGGCGCCGCGGTCGAGTCCCAGCTGCAGGCGTCGGCGGTGGAGATCGACCGGCCGGGCCTCGGCGCTCCGGTCCGGGTGAGCGTGCTGCTGGAGGGCAACCCGGCCGGCGTGCCGGAGCGGGTGACCGGGATGCGCGAGCTGCTGGGCGGCGGCGCTGCGGCGGCCGGGCAGCCGCCGGCCTGGTGGGGTCGCGGCGCCGCGGCGGCAGGCGACGGCACACTGATCAGGATTGCGTTCTGGTCCGGCGGGCTGCGCGATGTCCTGGACGGCCTGGACGCGGTGGCCGCGGCCGCGGGGGTGGACCCGGCCATCGGCGGCTCGCCGGGCGCAGGAGTGCTGTACGCAGCCGTGGACAGCCTGACCGAGGCCGAGGCGGTGGCGAGGTTCGTGGCCATGCTGCGGGCCGACGTGGAGCGGGCGCCGGGCGCGGGCTACCCCCCGGCTCGCGGCAGCGTGGTCGTGCTCAACGCCTCGCCGCCGGTCCGCGCCGCGGTCGACGTGTGGGGCCCGGTCCCGGGCGCGGCGCTGATGCGCTCGGTGAAGGACCAGTTCGATCCCGGCCACCGGATGGCGCCGGGCCGGTTCGCGGGAGGGATCTGATGAGCGTTCACGACCGGGTCGAGCCGCCCGCCGAGGCGGCCGACGGCCGTGATCCGGCCGGGGAACTGCGCGCGCTGGCCGGGGATTGCGTGCACTGCGGCTTCTGCCTGCCGGCCTGCCCCACCTACCAGCTGTGGGGCGAGGAGATGGACTCGCCGCGGGGCCGGATTCACCTGATGACGCAGGTCCTGGACGGCACCGAGCTGAACGAGTCCACCGCCGGGCACCTCGACCGCTGCCTCGGCTGCATGGCCTGCGTGCCCGCCTGCCCGTCGGGTGTGCGCTACGACCGGCTGATCGAGTCCGCGCGCACCTGGGTCGAGGACGCCCGAGCCCGGCCCGGGCATTCACCCGGCCCGGACGAGGACGAGTACCACAGGACGCTGCGCGAACGCGCGGTGCGGGCCGCGATCTTCGCGGTGTTCCCGCACCCGCGGCGGCTGCGGCTGCTGACCGGTCCGCTGCGGGCCGCGCAACGGACCGGGCTGGACAAGGTGGTCAGGCGCAGCAGCCTGCCCGGCCGGCTGCCCCCCGAGCTGGAGGCCGCACTGCGGCTGGCCCCGCCGCCGGCCGGGCGCGTCCCCCGGCTGCCGCGCCGGGTGGCGGCGCGCGGCCCGCGCCGCGCTGTGGTGGGGATGCTCACCGGCTGCGTGCAGGGGGTGTTCTTTCCCCAGGTCAACACCGCCACGGCGCGCGTCCTGGCGGCCGAGGGATGTGACGTTGTCATACCGAACGGACAGGGCTGCTGCGGCGCGCTATCGCTGCACTCCGGCCGCAGGTCGCAGGCACTACAGCTGGCCAGGCACACGATCGCTACGTTCGAGGCGGCGGGAGTAGACGCGATCGTGGTCAACTCGGCGGGCTGCGGCTCGGCGATGAAAGAGTACGGCCAGCTGCTGGCAGACGATCCGGCCTGGGCCGCGCGGGCCGAAGAGCTGGCACGCCGGGTGCGTGACTTCGCCGAGTTCCTGGCCGAGCTGGCCAGTCCCCCGGCGGCCACTCGGCATCCGTTGCCGGTGACCGCGGTGTACCACGACGCCTGCCATCTCGGTTACGCGCAGGGCATCAGGGCCCAGCCGCGGGCGCTGCTGCGCGCCATCCCGGGCCTGGAGCTGTCCGAAACAGGGGATGGCGGCACCTGCTGCGGGTCGGCCGGCGTCTACAACCTGCTGCAGCCCGAGGCCGCGGCCGAGCTGGGCCGACGCAAGGCCGCCACCATCCGGGCGACGGGCGCCCGCTTGCTCATCAGCGCCAACCCGGGGTGCTCGCTGCAGATCGCCACGGCGCTGGCTGAGCAGGGCCTGTCGATGCCGGTGGCGCACACCGCGCAGGTGCTGGACGCCTCGATCCGCGGGCTGCCGGTGAGCAGGCTCACGGGTAGGACACCGGCGGCAGGCTGACCGGGTAGGGAACCGGCGCCGGGGTTCAGCCTCCCGCCGTGACTGGCGCCGGCCGTGACACCCTGCTCTGGCCTGCATGACGCACGATGACGCTGGGCCCTGGTCGCGCTGGGCCCGGGGCTGGCTTACCTGGCGGGCGAGGACTGATCCGGGATGGCCGGCCTTCCCGACAGCCAGGCCCGGTCAAGCTCCCCCTCGGCCACGATCACCGCGGGCCCGGTCAGGAAGCTGGTCCGGCCGTCGAACGTCACGCGCAAGCGTCCCCCCGGCATGTCGACGACCCAGCCGCCGGATAGCGGCGGGACGGCACCGGCCGGCGCGCCGCCGTCGGTGGAGCCCCCGGATGCGGCGCCGTCCGCGCGGTCGGCGGACAAGCCGTCATCGGCGGGAGGGGCCGGCGCGCTCTGGCCTCCGCTGGCGGCCACCGTGGCCGCTACCGCGGCGGCCACGGCCCCCGTCCCGCAGGACCTGGTCGCGCCGCTGCCCCGCTCATACACCCGCATCAGAATGTGCCCGTTGCCGACGACGCTGACGAACTCCAGGTTGACGCCGTCGGGGAACTGTTCCGCATCGAGCGCGGGCGGCTGCGACAGGTCGAATTCGGCCAGCGGCGAGTCCACCAGGCAGGCCAGGTGCGGGTTGCCCAGCGACACCCGCAATCCTTCGAGCGACTGGCCGGCCAGCGTCGCGCGTCCGGTCCCGAGCACCTGAGGCATGCCCATGTCCACGGTGATCTCGCCGTCCGGCTCCGCCCGGACCAGCCGGGTTCCCCCGCGGGTGGCCACGGCGAACTCCGGCCCGCCCACCAGGTCGTGGTCGAGCAGGTACCGGCCGAACACCCTGATGCCGTTCCCGCACATCTCCGCCAGGGTGCCGTCGGCGTTCCGGTAGTCCATGAACCACTCCGCACCGTCGCCGCCAGCCCTGGCGGCCGGGTCGGCCGCGTCACCGCTCACCCGGACGGCACGCAGCACGCCGTCCGCGCCCAGCCCGGCGCGCCGGTCGCAGAGCCTGGCGGCCAGGCCGGGGGTCAGGTCGATGGCACCGTCCGGGTCGGGCAGGATCACGAAGTCGTTCTCGGTGCCATGGCCCTTGGCGAATCGCATGCGCCGATCGTAGCCATCGCGGACTCCAGTTGGCCCCCGGCACGCGCGCCTGCGGTCTCCAGCCAGCGGATCCGGGGATCACGGCGGAACCACGACTCCTGACGGCGGGCAAACCTCCTGGTCGCGCGCGTGGTCTCCAGTTGGGCCTGCTCCTCGCTCCACTCCCCGGCCAGGAATCGAAGCACCTGCGCGTAGCCGAGGGCGCGACTGGACGTCCGTCCCTCGCGCAGGCCGCGCCGTTCCAGGGCGCGCACCTCCGCCACGAACCTGGCCTGCCACATCCCGTTCACCCGGGCGGCGATCCGCCGGTCGAGTTCGGCGCGGTCCAGCCGCAGGCCGATCTGGACCGAGGGATACACGGCTGCATAGCCCGGCAGGGCCGCGTTGAAGGATTGCCCGGAGAGCTCGATCACCTCCAGCGCCCGGACGATCCTCCGTCCGTTGCTGGGCAGGATCGCCGCCGCGGCGGCCGGATCGAGCCGGGCCAGCCGGTCGTGCAGTGGGCCCGGGCCGGTCCGGTCCAGCTCGTCTTCCAGCGCCTTGCGCAGCGCCGGGTCGGTGCCAGGGAAGTTCAGGTCGTCCAGCGCCGCGCGCACGTAGAGGCCGGACCCGCCGACCAGGACGGGCACCCGGTCCCGGGCCTGGATGTCATCGATGGCGGCGCGCGCCAGCTGCTGGTACTCGGCCACGTTCGCCGCTTTCCTGACGTCCCAGACATCGAGCAGGTGGTGCCGCACGCCGCCGCGCTCGCCGGGAGCCAGCTTGGCGGTGCCGATGTCCATGCCTGCGTACAACTGCATCGAGTCGGCGTTGACAATCTCCCCACCGACCGCCCGCGCCAGCTCGATCCCCAGGCCGGACTTGCCGGCCGCCGTCGGGCCGACGACCGCGATCACCGGCTGCGTCACGGACGTCAGCCGGAGCGCGCGGCCCGGGGGCGCGCGGGCATGCCGAGCAGGACCTGGCCCCGGCCGGTGGTCTCTGGTTCCTGGCCCTGGCCGACATCCTCCTGGCGCGCCTGCCAGGCGTCGCCGCCCCGGGTGCTGCGGACCGAGCCGGGCGCGCCGTCTGCGATCAGGTGGTGCGGCGCGGCCCGCGTCACCACGGTCGTGACCACGTCACCCGGCCGCGGTGACGTGCCCGCGGGGGCGAAGTGCACCAGGCGGTTATCCCTGGCCCGGCCCGACATCCGGTGGGTCACGCCATCCTTGCGCCCCTCCCCCTCGGCTACCAGCACCTCCACCTCACGGCCGACCAGCCGCTCGTTCTCGGCCAGGGTGATCTCCTCCACCAGCGCGACGAGCCGGTCATAGCGCTCCCGCACCACCGCGGCGGGGACCTGGTCGGCCATGGCCGCCGCCGGCGTGCCGGGGCGCCGGGAGTACTGGAAGGTGAACGCGCCGGCGAAGCGGGCCTGCCGGACCAGGTCGAGGGTGCCGGCGAAGTCGTCGTCGGTCTCGCCCGGGAAGCCCACGATGATGTCGGTGGTGATGGCTGCGTCCGGGATCGCGGCCCGGACCCGGTCCAGGATGGCCAGGTAGGAGCCCCGGCGGTAGGCCCGGCGCATCGACCGCAGCACCGCGTTCGACCCGGATTGCAGCGGCATGTGCAGCTGCGGCATGACGTTGGACGTCTGCGCCATGGCCGCGATGACGTCGTCGGTGAAGTCACGCGGGTGCGGCGAGGTGAATCGCACCCGTTCCAGGCCGTCGATCCCGCCGCAGCTGCGCAGCAGCTCGCCGAATGCCTGCCGGTCACCGAACTCGACCCCGTAGGAGTTCACGTTCTGGCCCAGCAGGGTGACCTCGAGCACGCCGCCGGCCACGAGCGCACGAATCTCGGCCAGCACGTCGCCGGGCCGCCGATCCTTCTCCCGCCCGCGCAGGCTCGGGACGATGCAGAACGTGCAGGTGTTGTTGCAGCCCACGGAGATCGCCACCCACGCCGCGTACGCCGACTCCCGGCGCGTCGGCAGCGTGGACGGGAACCGCTCGAGCGATTCGGCGATCTCAACCTGTGCCTGGTCGAGGACCCGGGCGCGGTCCAGCAGCGCGGGCAGCGAGCCAATGTTGTGCGTGCCGAACACGACGTCTACCCACGGTGCGCGGCGCAGGATCTCACCTCGGTCCTTCTGCGCCAGGCAGCCGCCCACGGCGATCTGCATGCCCGGGCTTGACGTCTTGACCGGCAGCAGCTGGCCGAGGTTGCCGTACAGGCGATTGTCCGCGTTCTCCCGCACCGCGCAGGTGTTGAACACCACGACGTCGGGGACCGCGTCGTCGGCCGCGCGCCGGTACCCGGCGCCCTCGAGCAGCCCGGCAAGCCGCTCGGAGTCGTGCGCGTTCATCTGGCACCCGTAGGTGCGGAGCTGGTAGGTGCGAGAGGCTGTCATGTCGACCCACCAGCGTACGCGGACCGGGCGGAGCGGAGGGAATCCGCGGTGCCCCGACCGTGTCTGGTGGAGCTTGCCCGGTGAGGATCGGCGCCGCCGAGATCTACGAGTTGCGGCCTAGCGGGCGTAATCGGTGGCGCGCGACTCCCTGACCACGGTGATGCGGATCTGACCCGGGTAGGCCAGTTCTTCTTCCACCTGCTTGGCGACATCATGCGCGATCACCTGCGCATGGATGTCGTCCACCTGGTCCGGCTTGACCATGACCCTGATCTCCCGGCCGGCCTGCATGGCGAAGACCTTCTCCACGCCCTGGTGGGCGGAGGCGATCTCCTCCAGCCGCTCCAGCCGCTTGACGTAGGCCTCCAGCGACTCACGGCGGGCCCCTGGCCTGCTGCCGCTGATCGCGTCGGCCGCCTGGGTGAGAACCGCCTCGACCGTGCGCACCTCCACCTCGTTGTGGTGCGCCTCGATCGCGTGCACGACGTCCTCCGGTTCGCCGTACCGGCGGGCGATCTCGGCGCCGATCAGCGCGTGGCTGCCTTCCACCTCGTGGGTCAGGGCCTTGCCGATGTCATGCAGCAGCGTACCGCGCCGCAGCAGCGCCGGGTCGAGGCCGAGCTCGCTGGCCATGATGCCGGCGATGTACGCGGACTCGATCAGGTGCTTGAGCACGTTCTGGCCGTACGAGGTGCGGTAGCGGAGCCTGCCCAGCAGCGCCATGAGCTCCGGGTGCATGTCGGTGATGCCGAACTCGGTCAGGGCGTCTTCGCCGGCCCGGACGCACAGCTGCTCGACATCGGCCTTGCTCCGCTCGTGCGCTTCCTCGATGCGCTGCGGATGAATCCGGCCGTCGAGCACCAGCCGTTCCAGGGTGAGCCTGCCGACCTCGCGCCGCACCGGGTCGAAGCAGGACAGCAGGACGGCTTCCGGGGTGTCATCGATGATCAGGTTGACCCCGGTGACCGATTCGAAGGCCCGGATGTTGCGTCCTTCCCGGCCGATGATCCTGCCCTTCATCTCGTCACCGGGCAGGTGCAGCACGGAGACCACCGACTCGCTGGTCTGCTCGCTGGCTATCCGCTGGATGGCCAGGGTCACGATCTTGCGCGCCCGCTTGTCGCCGTCCTTGCGCGCATTGCCCTCGATGTCCCTGACGGTGACGGCAGCCTCTCGCTTGGCCTGATTCTCGATGCCCGCGATCAGTTCGGCTTTGGCCTGCTTGGCGGTCAGCCCGGCGGCCTGCTCGAGCACCTGACGGCGCTCCTCGCCGAGGCGGTCCAGGTCACTGCGCTCGTGTTCGAGATCGGTGCGCAGCTGGTCGAGGGCGATGGTTCGGTCCTCGAGCTTGCGGACCTCTTCGTCCAGCCGGTGCTCGCGTTCGGCCAGCCGGGCCTCGCGGCGCTCCAGGTCAGTGCGGAGGCCGGCCAGCTCGGTCTTGACCGAGCGCATTTCGTCCTCGGCCGCGCGGCGGGTTCGCTCGGTCTGCTCGGCGGCCGCCTCGGCCTTGCTCCGGATCCCGGCGGCCTCAGACTCTGCTCGCGCGCGGATCTGTTCGGCTTCCTCTCTGCTGATGGCCTGCCGCTCGCCCCGGTCAGAGGTTTCGGCGACTGACGGCTGGCGCGCGGATCCGGTCACGGGCGTCCGCTCGGAGGCTTTACGGAGCGTGCGCAGCACGATGCCCAGCACGAGCAGGATGGCGACTAGGAGGATCCCGAACAGCGTGACTGCGACTGTGCCACTCATCGCGCGCCCTCCCTGCTCTGCCGCTCCTGTCGTCAGGTGCTCTACCCACAGGTATGCCCTGGCGCGAGGGGTCATGCGCGCGCGCCGCCACTGCCAGACTCCGAAGCCCGGCCGGCAGCGCTGCCGCCGGCCCGGCCCGCCGCATGCTGACCCTGGACAGGCCCGGTCCGGCCTGCCGTCCCTGGCGGGAGTGACTGGCAGTGTGGATCTATGTCTATCCGCGTAGCGCGGAGTAACACCTCGCCTGCCGAGAGGTTAAGCGGAGATAACGATTTGAGCAAGTAACCCGCAAGTGCTCCGCAAAGCTCGCCTCTCGTCATGAACCGGAACATGTTCACTCGCTGACCGCCTCGGCCCGGCGCTGCGGGGGGTTGTGAGCTTCACACTGACACGCTTCGGCGTCGTCCGCCGCATGGTCCCATGGCGGCCGCCCGGTCGCCGGGATCACGCTCAATCGCCGGGATCACGCTCAATCGCCGGGATCAACTGCCAGCTCGCCATCCAGATCTGGTTCCCCGGCAGCCGCGTCGGCGTCCAGCACACCCTCCGCCTCGAGGCCGGCCTGGGCCGGGTCGATTCCCTCTTGTTCCAGCGCCTCGCGGATCACCCGGTAGGCCATTCCCGGCGGGTATCCCTTACGAGCTAGCAGGCCGGTGAGACGGCGCATCCGGGTGGCCAGTGGCCGGCCCCGGGTGGCGGCGAGCTTGGCCTCGACCAGGCGGCGCGCGGACGCCGCTTCCTGCTCGGGCCCCAGATCCGCGACGGCGGCACGCACGTCGCCTTCGTCTACCCCGCGCTGCCGCAACTCGGCGGTGAGAGCCCGGCGGGCCAGGCCCCGGCCGCGATGGCGCGTGTCAACCCAGGCCCGGGCGAACGCCGCGTCATCGATCAAGCCTGCCCCGGCGAGCCTGTCCAGGGCCGCGTCGGTAGCGCTCTGCGCCATTCCGCGGCGCCGCAGGGCCTGATCAAGCTGCGCCCGCGTGCGCGGGGCCGCGGTCAGCAACCGCAGGCAGATCTCCAGGGCCGCAGCCTCCGGGTCTCCGCCCTGCTCGTCGTCGCGATCGCCGACTGTCCGGCGACGTGCTCTGCTACTTGTCACCGCCTGGCCGCCTGGCGCCGTCCTCGGTCGGGCCGCTGGGCGCAGCGGCCTCCGCGTCAAGCCGCGGACCCACGCCTAGCTTCTCCTTGATCTTCTTCTCGATGCCGTTGGTGACGTCTGGGTTGTCGCGCAGGAAGGTCCGCGCGTTTTCCTTGCCCTGCCCCAGCTGGTCGCCTTCGTAGGTGTACCACGCACCGGACTTGCGAACGATCCCCTGCTCCACGCCCAGGTCGATGAGGCTGCCCTCGCGGCTGATCCCCTGGCCGAAAAGCAGATCCATCTCGGCTTGCCGGAAGGGCGGAGAGACCTTGTTCTTCACGACCTTCACCCGAATCCGGTTACCCACCGCCTCGGTGCCGTCCTTGAGCGTCTCGATGCGCCGCACGTCAAGCCGGACCGACGCGTAGAACTTCAGCGCCCGCCCGCCGGATGTGGTCTCCGGGCTGTTGTGCACCATTACGCCATCGACGAAATAGTTGTGTGATCCCTCTACCTCGATGTCAAAACGGTTCATCGAACGGGTCGGGGGCTTCACGTGGATATCCAGGACCTGTGCGGGAGCCAGGCGCATAGCCGTAGGCGCGAACTGCGGCTCGACGCTGAATCCGCCACGGAACCGCGGCAGCAGCTTGTAGTCCATGGACGGGTGTATGTAGGGGGCGACGAGCTTCTGGAACTTCTCCGAGGCTGCGGTCGTGAACTGAAGCACGCTGATCTTCCGCGCCCCCCGGGCAACGAGCTTCACCTCTAGGCCGTGGGTGTCCTCCAGGTACTGCACGAGCCGGTTCCGCGAGCCGGGGCTCATAGCCTCGACACAAATCTCGATCCGCCCCGTGCCGCCCCTAGTCCGTTCCTGGACACCCTTGGAACGAACAGTGAAGCCACCGTCGTCCATATACCAGACCGCCAGCGCCAGCGGCGCGAGGCTCTTGAGGTGATCCCAAGTGAAGTGCTTCTTGCCGTCGTCGCCGTAGATGACCTCACGCAACTCAGCCAACTCGGGAAGCGGGCGGAAGTCGGCGAAGACTGCGGCCTTGGCGTTGACCGACCTCGAGTGCGAGATGTTTCCGAGCAGCGACACCTTCCAGTCCAGGTAGGCCGACTGCCGGGTGCCGTGACCCATGCGGAACCGGGTCCCGGACCTGCCATGAAGGTTGGGGGACAGACACCCATCCCCCATTAGTGCGCCGAGGATGACCTGCACCTGCTGTTCGCTGAGGAGTTGTTCTTCCGCGACCATCACGCGGTCACCGGGGACCAGCTCCCCGGCCTCGCGCCATCCACCAGGCGTCTGGATGAGATGATTCTCGGTCGCGGCAAACTGAGCTCGTCCGTTCTTACCCGACTTCGCGACGCTGAACTGCAGGAACTTCTCGGTCTTGCCGTTGTTGAACCAATTCACGACCTTGCGGGGAACCACCCGGTCGGTTTCCGGATCGTAGGAGAGGACCTCAACGCCCATCCGCTGATTGACGATTTTACCGATCTTTTCCTGGGTGCCGTCGGCGAGGGTGACGCGCGTGGTGTAGGACATGCAGCCGAACATCACGCCGACCTTTTCGCGCAGCTGGTTGATGAAGATGGCGGTGGTCTTCGTCTGGCTTATCGCACCAGTCAGCTTCCTAAGGGCCTGAGACATGAGCCTGGCCTGCAGGCCCACATGGCTGTCTCCCATCTCACCCTCGATCTCCGCGCGCGGGACGAGCGCCGCGACCGAGTCGATGACGACGACGTCGATCGCGCCAGAGCGGATGAGCATATCGGTGATCTCAAGAGCCTGCTCTCCGGTATCCGGCTGCGACACGAGGAGGGCATCGGTATCAACACCGAGCTTTTTCGCGTAATCCGGATCGAGCGCGTGCTCAGCATCGATAAATGCCGCGATCCCTCCCGCCGCCTGCGCGTTCGCTATTGCATGAAGAGCAAGGCTGGTTTTCCCGGACCCCTCGGGTCCGTATATCTCAACGACGCGGCCGCGCGGAAGGCCGCCGATGCCCAGGGCCACATCTAGCGCGATCGACCCTGTCGGGATCACCTCTACAGGTGCCCGGGCGTCGTCACCGAGCCGCATGACCGATCCCTTGCCGAACTGCCGCTCGATCTGGACGAGCGCGGTCTCCAGGGCCTTCTCCCTGTCTCCGCTCCTGACGGCGCTCGTCCTGTCGCTGCCTGCCATCTGGACTCCCTGTCGGGGTGAAGTGACCGCACCGGGGCGGGCTGCCTCCGATGCCAGCCATGTGGGCGGGTCCGTTAGGGTCGCCTGCACGTCGGGCCGCCTCTGACTGTCGGCGCCGACGCTACGCGGTGCCACCGACAATTTCGCCCGGTGTGGATCCGGCCTGGCAGCCGGGCCGGAAGGTGTCATCGCCATGCCTACACCCTAGGCGAACACCTGTTCGATCATGAAGCCGACACGCCGGCTCGCGGGGTCATCTTTGACCGGCGCCGGTGGTTCGACTACTAACCGGTCGCACACGGCTAGCGGAGATTCTCCGGCACGTCGAAGGCTTCACAGACCGCCTGCCAGATCGCTTTCACATCCTCGCCGTCGGCCAGGGCCTGATTGACGGTACGTCCCCCGAGGCCCTCCAGGACATAATCCTGCGCCACGCTCGCCGCGTAATTCTCGCCGAACTGGCTGTTCATGCGGTTCCAGAAAACGGTGAGGCGCACAATCCCAGGCTACCGGCCGCCGATCACGACCCGCCGGGCCAAGACTGGCGCAAGCATGCGCCGTGATGACGGACGTGATTATGTTGCTTACCGAGGATCAGGCCCGGTTGTGCGCCTTTCCACCTTCCGTAGGAGCAGGTCATGACGACTCCGCCCGCTGACCACGGTGGCGACCAGCACGGAGCACCCCGGTCGCAGCCGCCGCCGGAGGATGTGCCGCCGCAGGGGCCGGCGGCGCCAGGGGACCAGGCTGGGACCGCCGGTCAGCCAGGGGCGGCGGGTGCGGGCGCGCCGACGAGCCAGGCCGGGCCCGAAGGTGACCCCGCGCCGACCAGCCAGGCCGGGCCCGAAGGTGACCCTGCGCCAACGAGCCAGGCCGGGTCCGAAGGTGGCGCCGCACCGACAGATCAGGCCGGATCGGACGATGAGCCCGAGCCTGAGCCTGAGGGACAGCCCGGGCCGGCAGACATGACCGGGACTGCCGGGCAGCCCGTGGCGGCGGCTGAGGGCGGGCCGGGAGATCAGGCCGAGCCGACGGATCAGACGGGGTCAGGCCCGGCCGGTCCTCCCCAGCCAGGACCCCCACGCTATTCACAACCAGCGCAGCCGCAACCCGGCAATTGGCAGCCCGGCCAACCACAACCCGGCTATTGGCCGCCCCCCCAACCACAGCCCGGCCAACCACAACCCGGCCAACCACAACCCGGCTATTGGCCGCCCCCCCAACCACAGCCCGGGCAACCACAGCCCGGGCAACCACAGCCCGGCTACCCGCAACCCGGCCAGCCACAGCCGGGGCAGCCGCAATCCGGCTATGGGCAGCCCGGCCGGCAACAACCCGGCCAGGCACAACCCGGCCAGGCACAGCCGGGTCGGGCTCAGCCTGGCTATCCGCCTCAGGGCCAGCCCGGCTACCCAGGCCAGCCCTACGCGGGCCAGCCTCTCTACCCAGGCCAGCCCGGCTACCCAGGCCAGCCCGGCTACCCAGGCCAGCCCGGCTACCCAGGGCGTCCCGGCGCGACGGGCAGCCTGCCGCCGTACTACTTCCCCGGCGCGGCACCCCCCGGACCAGCCTTCCCGGGACCAGGTTCCCCGGGAGCAGGTTCCCCGGGCTCGGCCAGGGGGCCGCGCGTCGGGTCCGCCCTGACCGCTCTGGTCCTGGGCATCCTGGGCCTGCTGAGCAGCTTCCTCAGCCCGATCCTGGCCATCGTCTTCGGCATCGTCGCGCTGGTGTGGATCAGGAGGACAGGAGGCCGCGGCCGCGCGATGGCCATTATCGGAATCGTGCTCGGCGTCATGTGGACCGGGCTGACCGTGCTGTTCATCGTGCTCGGCGTGCATGCGGTCAACTACGGCAACCTCGGCAGGCTGCAGGCCGGCGCCTGTTTCAACAACCTGCAGCCGGGCCAGGTGTCCACCCAGGTCCACTTCCTCTCGTCGTGCTCGCAGCCGCACAATGGCCAGGTCGTCGGGACCTTCCTGCTCTCCGGCCGGACCTGGCCGGGCGCGTCGGCGCTGCACCGGGAAGCCAGCGTCGGATGCACGGCGATGCTAGGCAACGTGCTGCGCCAGCACTCGCTCAGCAGCGGCGTCAGCGCGCTGAACTACACCCCGGACCAGCAGGCGTGGTCATCGGGTGACAGGAGCGCATCGTGCGTGCTACTAGACCCGAACTCCCGGCACAGCGGGTCGATGTTCGCGTCGACCGCGCCCTAGCGAGGCGCCCGAGGCGCCAGGCCGCCGTCACCCCGCGCCAGGCGCTACAGCTCAGCCTCACGGGACGAGGTCATGACCCAGTTGGCGACCCACGTCGCACCCTGGTCATGGGAGAACGCCTGCTCCCACCGCGTTGACCCCGGCGCGACGTCGAACCAGTCATAGCGCACCCGGTATGTCGGCGATCTTCCGGTTGCGAACGCGCCGCCGCCCCAGGGCGAAATCGAAATCGCGCCGGCCCGTCGGTCTTCCGCGTGCCATCAGTGCGCCTTTCTCCTGCGGTCGGGCTCATCCTGGCGGCAAATCCTGACATCTCCTGTCAGTGACTTGCGGGCGACAACAGCGGCGCCAGGGGCGCGGCAGTCAGGTCGCCGACGGGCGAGGGGACTCTAGCGTTTTGGTCTGTCGTTTGCCCGGCGTTTCCCGGTATTTTGGCCGACGCTCCTAACGTCAGCCACCGGGACGATCCCGGCAAAGATCAGGCAGGAGAGGTATATGAGAAGACAAGACGGCATATGGGGCAAACACCCCAGGCTGACCGCGCTCGCGGGATGCGCCGCGCTGGCCGGCGGGCTCCTGGCGACCGCCGCCGGGCCGGCCAGTGCCTCCGCCGGCCAGCGGGCGCCGGTCCACCGGGTGCACAGGACCGTGCTCGCGACGGCGGGCTGCAGCCTCGGCCATGGCATCAAGCACGTCGTCCAGCTCACCTTCGACAACGTGCACTTCTTCCGCGACAACCCCAATGTGCCGTCCGACCTCGAGATGATGCCCAACCTGCTCCATTTCATCGAGGACAACGGCACGATGCTGTCCAACAACCACACGCCGCTGATCGCGCACACGGCCAACGACATCCTGACCACCCAGACCGGGCTCTACGCTGACCGGCACGGCATGTGGGGGGGCAACAACAACTACCGGACGTTCAACCCCGACGGCAGCACCGACCCGGCGAGCGCCTTCGCGTACTGGACCGATCCGGTCTTCGACACCGCTTCCGCCCCGACTGCGGGCCACGACGCGAACCCCAGCATGGTCTACTCGCCGGTCCCGCCCGCGACCGCGCATCCCGCAGTCAAGCCGGACAAGATCACGCCGGCCCCCTGGGTTCCCTACACCCGCGCAGGCTGCGACGCGGGCTACGTGGGCACCGCAAACGTGGAGCTGGAAAACACCGCGGTGGACATCCCCAAGGTGTTCGGGCCGAACTCGCCTGAGGCGCAGCAACTCGCGCAGGACCCGGACTCGTTCAAGGACGCCGAGACGGCGGACTACGTCGGGGTCGCGGTGCACTGCGCGCAGAACAACGCGTTCTGCGCGAACGCACAAGGAGTCAAGTTCGGCCAGACCTCTCCCAGCCCGACCGCAGTGGCCGACCAGCTTCCGAACGAGCCGGGCGGATACCAGGGCTTCCAGGGCCTGTTCGGGCACCGCTACGTCGCTCCCCAGCTCGGGGCCGGCACTCCGAACGTCACCGATCATGGCTTCCAGGTCACCAACGCCGCCGGCAACCTGGTCGACCTCAACGGCAACCAGATCAACGGTGCCTTCCTCAACAACCAGCCCGGGTTCCCCGGCTTCAGCAACATCAACGCCTCGCAGACGCTGGCGTACCTGGCCGACATGCTGGGATCAGGAGTTCCCGTCGTCGGCGGGTACATCGCGGATCTGCACGGCAACGAGCACATCCCCGCGCTGTCAGGGACGGGAGGCGCGTGTGCCGGCGCACCTGCCGCACTCGGCAGCGGTAGCGCCTGCTACATCGCCCAGGCGCAGTACTACAACCAGGCATCCGGGACGTTCTTCCAGCGCCTGGCCGCGGACGGCATCACCCCGCAGAACACGCTGTTCGTCGTCAGCTCGGACGAGGGTGACCACGAGGCCGGGGCTAACGTGGGCCGGGCGATCCAGCCGCAGCCGACCAGCTGTGACGGCGCCACCGTCAGCGGCGACACGGTGAACCCGGACGTGCCGTGCACCTACCCCGCAGGCTCGTTCGGTGAGCTGGCCGGCAACCTGACCGGGCTGCTCGCGACCGAGAGGAACAACACCACCCCGTTCACGGTGGACGCCGACACGGCACCGGGGTTCTACGTCACCGGGAACCCGGGACCGAACGCGCCACAGGTACGCACGCTGGAACGGGACACCGGCGCGCTCACCGCGGCGAACCCCTACACGGGCACGACCCAGCCGATCACCAACTACCTGGCTGACCCGACCGAAGAAGCCATCCTGCACATGGTGACCGCCGATTCAGCCAGGACGCCGACGTTCACCATGTTCGCCAGGCCGGACTACTTCCTGAGCACCGGCGCGGCGGACTGCGGCGGCGGACCCTGCGTGACCCAGAACCCCGGGTTCGCGTGGGATCACGGCGACTCCGCGGCCGAGATCAACACCAACTTCGTGGGCATTGCCGGACCCGGGGTCAAGAACCTCGGCTTGGACGGCAGCGCCGCCGACGCGGGACCGAACTCGGCCGGGCCGGACAGCGGCCAGGTCACGGTGCCCGGCAGCGGCACCACCGGGACCTGGGTCGACGAGACCGACATCCGGCCGACGATCATGTACCTGGCAGGCCTGCGAGACGACTACGAGCACGACGGGCGGGTGATCAGCCAGATCCTCACCGACCCGAACCCAGCCCTGTCCGGGCCGGGGGTGGCCACGCTGGGCGCCTGCTACAAGCAGCTCAACTCCAGCGTCGGCCAGTTCGGCACCGCCACGCTGCAGGCCGCGACCAAGGCGATCGAAAGCAACACCGCCGGCGACCACGCCTATCGCAGCACGGACGCGGCGTTGTCCGGGTTGGAGCGCGCCAGGGACGGCCTGGCCGGGCTGGTCAAGGGAGAACTGGAGGCAGCCGCGTTCCGGGATCAGCCTGTCCACGGCGCCATCGGCCAGACGATCGCCTGCCAGGCCCTCATCCTGGGCGCCGAACGGCTGGCGAGCGGGAGCTGACCGCCCCGCGCTGACCCAGCTCGTCCGGTCCTCTCGCGGTGCGGCCCCGGCACGTCACGCCGGGGCCGCACCGCGTGACTGCCTGCGGCTCCCCTCCGCCGGGCCGCTCACCTTGTGCGCCCCGCCTCCGGCAAAACTCGTGATAGCCGACGTGACCGTGCCCGGGTAAAGCCGGCCTCTTCTGTCGGCAATTTCCCGATAAACCGCGGCGCGGCAGTCAGTTTGCCGGCACGTATTTAGCCTCTGCTGTTGCCGAGGGTCTTCCGGCAGTTCGGCCGGCACTCCTAACGTCAGCAACCGAGATCCCCCGAGCGGGACACATCAGGCAGGAGGGGTTATGGATAGACAACTCGGCATGGGGCGCAAACGCCCGAGGCTAACCGCTCTCGCGGGGTGCGCCGCACTGGTCGGCGGGGTCGTGGCGGCGGCGGCCGCGCCCGCCAGCGCCGCGGCCAGGCCCCCGGCGGCCAGCGCCGCGGCCGCGAGGACGGCAACGGCGGCGGCGGGCTGCCGTCTCGGGAATGGCGTCAAGCACGTGGTTCAGCTCACCTTCGATAACGTGCACTTCTTCCGCGACAACCCGAATGTCCCTTCCGACCTGCAAATGCTGCCGAATCTGCTGCATTTCTTCACCCGCAACGGGACGCTGCTGAGCAACAACCACACTCCGCTGATCGCGCACACGGCCGACGACATCCTCACCACCCTCACCGGCCTGTACGGTGACCGCCAGGGCATGCCGATCGCCAACGACTACCAGGCCTACAACACCGACGGCACGACCGACTCGGCGAGTTCATTCGCCTACTGGACGGACCCGGTGTTCGACACGGCGTCCAAGCCCAACCCGGGCCATGACACCAACCCGAACATGGTCTACTCGCCGACCCCGCCTGCGACGACCTTCCCCAAGCCGAAGCCGGACACGATCACCCCGGCGCCCTGGGTGCCCTTCACCCGGGCCGGCTGCGACGTAGGCGGCGTATCGACCGCGAACATCGAACTCGAGAACAACTCGGTGGACATCCCGAAGGTATTCGGCCCGAACTCGCCCGAGGCCAAGCAGCTCGCGGCGGACAAGGACTCGTTCAAGGACGCCGAGACCGCCGACTACAGCGGGATCGCGGTGCACTGCGCCCAGGGTCAGCAGGCCAGGTTCTGCAGCACCGCCAAGGGGGTCAAGTTCGGCCAGACCAAGCCGACGCACACCGCGGTGCCGGATCTGCTGCCCGACGAGCCCGGCGGCTACACCGGGTTCCAGGCGCTGTTCGGTCACAGGTACGTCGCGCCGCAACTCGGGGCCGGCACGCCGAACCTCACCCATCACGGCTTCCAGGTCACCAACGCCGCCGGCAATCTCGTCGACCTGAACGGGAACCAGCTCAATGGGGCGTTCCTGAAGAACCACCCGGGATTCCCGGGATTCGGCGACATCAACGCGTCGCAGACTCTCGCCTACATGTCGGACATGCTGGAGTCGGGCGTACCCGTCGTCCAGGGCTACATATCGGACCTGCACGGCAACCACTTCATCCCCGGCCTGTCCGCCTGCAACAACGCTCCGGACGCGTTGGGCAGCGGGAGTGCCTGCTACATCGAGCAGGCCCAGTACTACAACCACGCATTCGGGGTCTTCTTCAAGCGCCTCGCCGCCGACGGGATCACGTCGAAGAACACGCTGTTCGTCCTCAGCTCGGACGAGGGCGACCACGAAGCCGGCGCGAACGTGGGCCGGGCGCTCCAGCCCACGCCGGCCAGCTGCAACGGCGCCACGGTGACCGGCAACACGGTCACGCCAGCAACGCTGTGCACCTACCCGTCCGGCACCTTCGGCGAGCTGGACGCCAACATCAACGGCCTGCTGGCCAGTCAGAAGCACAACACCACCCCGTTCAGCCTCGAAGAGGACACGGCCCCGGAGTTCTACGTGCCGGGCCAGCCCGGGCCCAACACGCCCGCGGTCCGCACGCTCGAACGAGACGTGGGCAGCCTGAAGGCCACCAACCCGTACGCACTGCCGCACAGGCAGCTGCTGGCGAACTACCTGGCGGATCCGGCCGAAGAAGCCATCCTGCACATGGTGAACGCCGATCCTAGGCGCACCCCGACGTTCGCGATGTTCGCCAGGCCCGACTACTTCGTGACGACCGGCTCCGCCAAATGCAAGGGGTCGTGCGTGATCCAGAACACCGGGTTCGCCTACGACCACGGCGACTACGCAGCCGAGATCGATACCAACTACGCGGCCTTCGCCGGACCCGGCGTCGCTCATCTGGGCGTAGACGGGTCGCCGGCCAGCCAGGGCCCGAGTTCGGCCGGCCCGGACAGCGGCCAGGTCACCGTGCCCGGTGCGCACACCAAGGGGCCCTGGACGGATGAGACCGACATTCGCCCGACGATCATGTACCTGACCGGGCTGCGGGATGATTACGAGCACGACGGACGGGTGATCACCCAGATCCTGAGCCACCCGAACAGTGCGCTGAGCGGGCGCGGCGTGACCACGCTCGGCGAGTGCTACAAGCAGCTGAACTCCAGTGTGGGCGAGTTCGGCACCGCTACCCTCCAGGCGGCGACCAGGGCCATCGAGAGCACGAGCCGGGGCGACAGGATCTACCGCACCACGGACAAGATTCTGCAGGGTCTCGACATCGTCAGGGACAGGCTCGCCGAGCAGATCAAGGGCGAGCTGGAGGCGGCCGCGTTCCGCAACACGCCGATCCCGCCCGCCCAGGTGCACGTGCAGACGGGCGCCTGCCACCTGATCACGGGTCATGCCGCGCAACTGGCGAGGCACGTTTCCTGATCCGCAGCCGAACCGTTAACGACAACTAAGCCGTCCCGCCCGGCCAGCGATGGCCGGGCGGGACCCTGCTATCCGGGCCCGGCCGGCCCGCTCAGCACGCCGCGACCGACGCCAGCAGATCGGCCCGGACGTGGTTCCATGTCACCCCTCGTCATCCCGCAGGGCGATAATGATCTGTATTCACGCAGCTTCTCTTTCGATATGGCAACAACCCGGGGCCCGATCATGGCCGCCTCGACCTTGTATACGATCCCGCCCGTGCTGTTCTTCTTGATCGTGCGGCGGCGGATGGTCGGCGGCCTGGTCGCCGGGTCGGTGAAGGGATGAGCGGGGGCGCGGCCACCGACCGGTCCCTGGCCCGCCTCGCCGAGGCGATCCTGGTCCCGCCGTTTCCCGGCGTCATCGCTCCGGGCTGGCTGCTCGCCGCGCTCGACCGCGGGCTCGCCGGGGTCACATTGTTCGGCCCGAACGTCTCCGATCCAGCCCAGCTGGCCGCGCTGACGTCGCAGCTGCGAAACGCGGCGGACGAGCCGGTCATCGCGATCGACGAAGAGGGCGGGGATGTCACCCGGATGGCCCACCGGGCCGGCAGCCCCTACCCGGGCAACGCGGCCCTGGGCGCCGTCGATGACACCGAGCTCACCACGGAGATCTACCGCGCGCTCGGCTCCGACCTCGCCGCGGCGGGGATCAACATGAACCTGGCGCCGTCGGCGGACGTCAACTCGGCCGCGGACAACCCGGTCATCGGCACCCGGTCGTTCGGCGCGGACACCGACCTGGTCGCCCGGCACGCCGCGGTCGCGGTGATCGGCCTGCAGTCGGCAGGCGTCGCCGCCTGCGCCAAGCACTTCCCCGGACACGGCAGCACCAGGGACGATAGCCATCACGTGATCGCCGCGGTGGACGGCGACCTCAACCAGCTCCGGCGGCGGGACCTGCCGCCGTTCGCGGCGGCCATCGCCGCAGGCGTGCAGGCGGTCATGCCCGGGCACCTGCTCGTCCCCGGGCTCACCGGTGCCCTCCCCGCCACCTGGTCCGCCGCGGCGCTGACCGGCCTCCTCCGCGGCGAGCTCGGCTTCACCGGGGCAGTCGTCACCGACGCCCTGGAGATGCGCGCGGTCAGCGATCCGCACGGCGTGCCCGAGGCGGCTGTACGCACGGTCGCGGCGGGCGCCGATCTACTCTGCCTCGGCCGTGACCAGGACGAGCAGATGTACCTGGCGGTGCGGACCGCGCTGGCCGCCGCCGTCACCGAGGGCAGGCTCCCGGCCGCCCGCCTGGAAGAGGCAGGCCGCCGGGTATCGGCCCTCCGCTCCTGGCTGGCCCAGGGCTGTCACGCCCGCGCGCTGGCCGTCAGCCGGGCCGCGCCCGGACGCGACGGCGCCCGGGCCGGCCTGACCGCGGCACGCCGCGCGCTGCAGGTCTACGGCCTCGCCGGCCCACCCGCCGACCCGCTGGTCGTAGAGTTCAGCTCGCGCCGGAACATCGCCGTGGGGACGGTGCCCTGGGGCCTCGGCCCCTGGCTCGACGACAACGCACAGTGGCTGGATACCAGCCAGGGCGAGTCCAGCCTGGCCGGCGCCCTCGCCGACGTGCTGGCCAGGACGACCAGCCGCCCGCTGGTAATCGTGGTCCGCGACGCGCACCGTCTCCCGGCCGTCCGGGCGGCCATCATCGCGCTGCTCGCCGCGCGCCGCGACACAGTGATCGTGGAGATGGGCCTGCCCGTGTGGCGCCCGCCCAGCGGCGCCTACGTGGCCACCTACGGCGCCGCCCGTCCCAACGCCCAGGCCGCTGCCGAGATCCTGGGGTTGACAACTGCCTGACGAAGCGTGGTCAGGCGTGACGGCGGTGCTCGGACGGCGGCCGTTCGGCTTGCCGACAGGCCGACGTCCGAGTACTGGCGTCGCGCCCCCCGACTGCTCGGGCATAGTAGGCCGCATGCGCTGGTGCACGTACCTCTCGCCCGCCGACTCCGCCGAACGCGTCGGGCTGCTGCAGGAGGGAGCGATCCACGGGTTGCCCGGCGACAGAAGGCTCGTGGACCTGCTCGGGGATGACGGGCAGCGGATGGCGGAGGCGGCTGAGCGAGCCATCGCCGACCCCGCGGAAGTGGTCGCTGAGGACGGGGTGCGGTTCCTGGCGCCGGTGCCGGACCCACCGTCGATCAGGGACTTTTACGCGTTCGAGGAGCACGTGACGACGAGCGCCCAAGCGCTCGGCCGCGAGGTCAGCCCGGTCTGGTACGAGATTCCGCTGTTCTATTTCACCAACCCGGCCGCGACCCGCGGACCGTACGACGACATCCCGATCGCTCCCGGCTCGGCCCGGTTCGACTACGAGCTCGAGATCGCTGCCGTGGTCGGCCGACCGGGCTCGGATCTCGACCCGGCCGCCGCGGAGCAGCACATCGCCGGGTACACGGTCATGTGCGACTGGAGCGCCAGGGACCTGCAAGCGCAGGAGATGAAGGGGCGCCTGGGCCCGGCGAAGGGCAAGGACAGCGCCACCAGCTTCGGCGCGTTCCTGGTCACACCCGACGAGCTCGAGGACCGCCGGGCCGGGAATGCCTATGACCTGGAGATGACCGCCTCGGTGAACGGCAGACCGTACTCCCGGGGCACGTTCTCGAGTATCCACTGGCGCTTCGGTGAGCTGCTTGCGTACGCGTCCCGGGGGACGACCCTGCGCAGCGGCGACATCATCGGCAGCGGCACGGTCGGAACCGGGTGCATCCTGGAGCTGTCCGCGGTGCACGGGCCCGAGGCCTACCCGTGGCTGAAGCCCGGCGACCAGGTGCGGCTGGAGGTAGATCGCCTCGGCGTCATCAGTAGCACCATCCGGCCGTCTGCCCCCGTGATACCGCTACGTCCTTGACGGCATTGACGACCTGCTGACCACGCTACGTGCTGACTGGCTGCATAATGACGGTCATGAGATTGTCTGCTCGTGCCGACTACGCCCTGCGCGCCTCGATCGAGATCGCCTCTATCGGCGAAGGTCATGTCACAGCAGACCAGGTCGCACGTACGCAGCAGATCCCGGTCAAGTTCCTGGAGACCATCCTCACCCAGCTGCGGCGGGCCGGCCTGGTCCGCAGCCAGCGAGGGCCGGACGGTGGTTTCTGGCTGGCCCGGCCCGCGGACGAGATCTCTCTGGCCGACATCATCAGGGCCATCGACGGCCAGCTTCTGGGCGTGCGCGGCGAGCGCCCGGAGAACGTCGGGTACATCGGCGCCGCCGAGCCACTGCAGCGGGTGTGGATTGCCCTGCGGGCCAGCGAGCGCGCCATCCTCGAATCGGTGACGCTTGGCCAGATCGTTTCCGGCGAACTGCCGGAGCGGGTCAACGAACTAGTCGGGGATCCCAGAGCCTGGGCGTAGTCGTCAGCGGCTGAGCCCTAGACCGGGACCATGTCGGTGACGTCGCCCGGGCGGCGGGCCGACCCGTCGAACGCGGCGTCGCGGGTGACCAGCGCGGGCTCTGTCTGCCGCACGTCGTGGCGGGTCGGGCGCAGCCGCACGCCGCCGAGCACCGAGTCCTGCGACGTCTCCAGTACCGGGCCCACCCGTGTACCCAGCGCGGCCTCCCGGTCGCGATGCAGCCCTGGCTCCCGGGGCCCGCTCAGCACCGGGTTGCTCTGCAGCTCAGCCAGGGCGAAGTTGTCAGAGACTTCCCTCAGCACGTGGGACAGCGGCGTGTCGAGCGCCGTGCAGATCGCGGACAGCAGCTCGGATGAGGCTTCCTTCTGCCCGCGCTCGACCTCGGACAGGTAACCGAGCGAGACCCGGGCGGAAGCAGACACCTCGCGGAGGGTGCGACCCTGCCGCAGGCGAAGCCGCCGCAGCACGTCACCGAGCAAGTGACGAAGCAGGACCATCGTCGCACTCCCTTCCGCGGCCGTTCTGCTTATGACTCCACCGTACCTGGCATCACGGACAGTCTGCGAGATGAATTCGCCGCGTGTTCGCTTCTGACGTAACGCTGTAATCGTTCTCTCTCTTCCCGGGCGGGACAGGTCATGCCCCCTGCGCCTCCAGCATTCCCTGCAGCAGCAACAGCGACTGCTGCACGGCCTGGTCCCGGATCGACCGCCGGCCGCCGGCCAGGGACAGCCCCCGATACACCGTGCTGAGCTGCCCGGACGCCGCGATATACACGGTGCCCACCGGCTGTCCGTCGGCCGGATCCGGCCCGGCGACCCCGGTGGTCGCGACCCCGAACGTGGCGTCCAGCCGCTTGCGTACGCCCTCGGCCATCGCGCTGGCCACGTCTGCGTGCACCGCCCCGTAATGCTCGAGCAGGGACACGGGGACGCCCAGCAGGGCGGACTTGAGGTCGGTGGCGTACGCCACGATGCCGCCGCGGAGGACGACGGACGCGCCGGGGACCTCGACCAGCGCGGCGGCGAGCAGCCCGCCGGTCAGCGACTCGGCCACCGCGACGGTCTGGCCCCGCTCGGTCAGCAGCGTCACGATCAGCTCCGCCAGCGGCTCCGGGGCCGGGCTGGTCACGGCTTGTTCCGCCACGCGCTGGCCACGTAGTCGACCCCGGTTACGAGCGTGACCACCACGGCGGCCGACATGACCAGCGGGCGGGCCAGGCCGAACGGCACGGGCAGGATGTACAGGCTGATCGCGATGACCTGCAGCAGGGTCTTAAGCTTGCCGCCCCGGCTCGCTGCGATCACGTTGTGCCGGATGACGATGATCCGCAAGGCGGTGATGCCCAGCTCCCGCACCAGGATCACGCCCGTCACCCACCAGGACAGCTCCCCCATGGCGGACAAGGTGATGAGCGCCGAGCCGGTCAGGGCCTTATCGGCTACCGGATCCGCGATCTTGCCGAAGTCGGTGATCAGGCCCCGCTGCCGGGCCAGCCGGCCGTCCAGCAGGTCGGTGGCCGAGGCCGCGATGAACAGCCCGAACGCGACCACCCGCCCGGCGGTCCCCCCCATGGCCAGGAAGACGACGAAGAACGGAACCATCACCAGGCGCAGCAGGGTCAGCTCGTTGGCCACGTTGACCAGGCCCGGACGCGGGGCGGCCTGACCCGAGGCCGCGCTGGCGGGGACGGGCGGAACGGGCAGGCCTGAGGCCGCGGGGCCGGAGGCCGCGGGATCGTGCGGGAGGTCTTGTGAACCGCTCAACGCGGCACCGGGGAAACGGTCTCGACGAGGTTTCCCCGCAGGTCTACCCCCTCAGCCGCGGCAAACTTGGCCCGCACCAGGTCCCCGGCGCGGGCGTCGGCGCATCCCCGGACGATCGTGATCCCGTCTACTTCCGGTGCCTGATGCTCGGCCCGGCCCTCGTAGCGGCCGGGGCCGAGCCGACGTTCGAGCAGCACGTCGCTGATCTCGCCGACGCGGTCCGCGGAGCGCTGCGCCATCAGCTCGTCGGCCAGCGATGTGACCTCTTCCACCCGCCGGGCGATCTCGGCCGGGTCGACCTGGCCGGGCAGCGACGCGGCCTCCGTGCCGTCCTCGTCGGAGTAGCCGAAGATCCCGATGGCATCCAGCCGGGCGTCGTCGAGGAATCCTTGCAGCGCCTCCAGGTCAGCCTCGGTCTCGCCGGGGAACCCGACGATGAAGTTTGACCTGATCCCGGCGGCGGGGCAGGCCTTCCTGATCCGGTCGACCAGGTCGCAGAACCGCTCCGCGTCACCGAACCGCCGCATCGCACGCAGCACCGAGCCGCTGGCGTGCTGGAACGACAGATCGAAGTACGGGGCCACCCCGGGGGTGGACGCGAGCACGTCGATGAGCCCGGGGCGCAGCTCGGCGGGCTGCAGGTAGCTCACCCGGACCACGGCGATGCCATCCACCGCGGCCAGCGCGGGCAGCAGTTCCTCGAGCAGCCGCAGGTTGCCCAGGTCCTTGCCGTAGGAGGTGGAGTTCTCGCTGACCAGCATCAGCTCCCGGACGCCCTGGCCGGCCAGCCACCGGGCCTCGGCCAGCAGGCCGGACACCGGCCTGGACAGGAACGCGCCGCGGAACGAGGGGATCGCGCAGAAGCTGCACCTGCGGTCGCAGCCAGAAGCGATCTTGAGAGGGGCGGTCACCCCCCGGTCCAGCCGTCGGCGCGGCACGCGGGGCCCGGACGCCGGGGCCAGCCCGGGCGGCAGGTCCGGGATATCGTTCTGCCACATCTCGGCGGGCGCCGGTCCCGGCGGTAGGCCAGCCGCCACCGGGCCGGGGACACCGTCCGGCGTGGCGCCCGGCCGGTCGGCGGGGGCGATCGGCAGCAGCCGGCGGCGGTCACGCGGCGTGTGTGCCGCCCAGCGCTCTCCGGCGGCCACCGCGTCCAGCCGGGCGGCGATGTCCGGGTAGTCGTCGAAGCTGACGACCTGCGCCTCGGGTAGCGCCTCGGCGAGCTGGGAGCCGTAACGCTCGGCCAGGCAGCCCGCGGCCACCACCTTGGCCCCCGAAGACGCGGCATCGAGCAGCTCGTCGATGGACTCCTGCTTGGCCGCCTGGATGAAGCCGCAGGTGTTGACCACGACCACGTCGGCCTCGGGCCGGTCGGTCAGTGCCCAGCCCGCCGTCTCGAGCCGTGCGGCCAGCTCCTCGGAATCCACCTCGTTGCGCGCGCAGCCCAGGGTCACCAGGCGGACCGTCCGGTCCGCGACGGCAGGGGTCACCTTGTTCTGCGGCACACCGGAAGACTACGGTACGTGCCCCCCCGGATCGGCACGCGGCCACGCGCGCAGCACCGGGCCGCGGCTGGTCAGCCGGACAAATGCTTACTTGGATGGAAGCTCAGCGTGACCGGGTTGCCCACGGTACCCGGTCGGCCACGGTTCTGCCCGTTCACGGTGAGCACGACCGCGCCGGGGTTGCCCAGCTGCATGTTCACCGCGTGCTTGAACCTCCAGGTCCTCCTGTTGCCGGGCAGCAGCGTGGCCTGCGTCAGGTATGCGCCGTTCGGGCGGGTGAACTCGACCCAGCACGGCTGGGCCATCACCACCAGCTTGATGACCAGGCGCTTGCTGGAATGGGAGGTCGATGGGGTGGGGGGCGAACTGTGCGACGAGGCCGGCGAGCTGTGATGGCCGGCGGGGTGCTGTTGATGCTGCCCTGTTGCGGCCGGGTGCTCGGTGCCCGCGTGGGAGGACACCGCGTGGTAGACCACGTAGCCGACGATCACGGCCAGGGCGAGCACCATGGCCACGCTCCAGTTGAACCTGCGCCGCGGTTCTTTCAGCTTGATCGGCGTGGACGGCTCGAAAACCTCGGCGGCCCTGATCGAGTGCGGCGCGCTGTGCGCGGCGTCGTACTCCGCGATGAGCGCATCCGGGTCCAGGCCGACCACCTTCGCGATGCTCCTGATGTGCCCGCGCGCGTAAAAGTCGCCGCCGCAGGCGGAGAAATCGCCGCGCTCGATGCCGCGGATGATCGTCTCCCTGATGCGGGTCTGCTGACTGACCTGCGTAACGGTGAGACCCGCCTGGCGTCGCGCTTCCGCCAGCGTGTCACCGATGCTCACGCCGCGCCTCCACTGCTTCGGTCGGAACGTGCAATCCCACGCGGCGCCGGCGGCCGCCGGGCGCGTGCGTCCCGAGCGGGGGGACAGTTACCAAGTGTAGACACGCGGACACAGCGTCGCGAGAACGGTGACGCCCCATTGGCGCACGATTTCGCCGCCGCGCGCGGACCGCCTGCCGTCCGTGACGCCGCAACCGGGTCGGCACCGACCCTACTCGCCGCGCAGCGGCCGGAGCACCTCTTCCATGTCTTCCGGCCTGATCAGCACGTCCCTGGCCTTGGAGCCCTCGCTGGGCCCGACGATGCCGCGGCTCTCCAGCAGGTCCATCAGCCGTCCGGCCTTGGCGAAGCCCACCCTGAGCTTGCGTTGCAGCATCGAGGTGGAGCCGAACTGGGTGGTGATGATCAGCTCGGCCGCCTGGACGAGCAGCTCCCTGTCGTCGCCGATCTCCGCGTCGATCTCCCGCTGCCTGCCCTCGGCCACCATGACGTCTTCCCGGTAGGCGGGCTCGGCCTGCTTCCTGCAGTGCGCGACGACCTCGCGGATCTCCTTCTCGGTGACGAACGCATTCTGCAACCGGATCGGCTTGCTCGCCCCCATGGGCAGGAACAGCGAATCGCCCTGGCCGATCAGCTTCTCCGCCCCCGGCTGGTCCATGATGACCCGGCTGTCGGTCACGCTGGAGGTCTCGAACGCCAGCCTGGACGGCACGTTGGCCTTGATCAGCCCGGTTACCACGTCCACGCTCGGTCGCTGGGTGGCCAGTACCAGGTGGATCCCGGCCGCCCGGGCCAGCTGGGTGATCCGGACGATCGCGTCCTCCACGTCCCGCGGGGCGATCATCATCAGGTCGGACAGTTCGTCCACGATCACCAGCAGGTACGGGTAGGGCAGGTACTCTCGCTCGCTGCCCGGCGCCGCGGCGAGCTTGCCCGACCGCACCGCCTGGTTGAAGTCGTCCACGTGCCGGAACCCGGACGCGGCCAGGTCGTCGTAGCGCCGCTCCATCTCGCCGACCACCCAGCTCAGCGCCTCCGCCGCCTTCTTCGGGCTGGTGATGATCGGCGTGATCAGGTGCGGGACGCCCTGGTAATGCGCCAGCTCCACCCGCTTGGGGTCGATGAGGATCATCCGCACCTCATCCGGCGTGGCCCGCAGCAGGATCGAAGTGATCAGCCCGTTCACGCACGTCGAGTTGTGGGTGGGAATGCAGGACCGGCTGGCCAGATATAGACGGCTGCGGCTGTCCACCTCGATGCACCGCACCGGAACTGACTCAACCGGCCGCACGTCCACTATGTACCGTTGACGAGCCGGACTGGTAGGCCTGACGTCGCCCTGCCGGGTTAGCTTGCGGGCCAGGCGGAAGACCGGCTCATGGGGCTGGAAGGCCACACTGTAGGCCACCGACGTGCTTGGGTGGCGGCCCCGGCACGGCTTCGTCCGCAGGGTGGCCTTGAAGCCGAGCCCGAGCACCAGATCCAGGGCGTCACGGGCCAGCCGCTCGTTCGTGACCGAGAGGACCACCTGGTTGCGGAGGCTGTAACCGTCGGTGTCGAGCAGCCCGGCGAGCAGGGCGCGTCGCTGTGCGATCGAGGCCCGCAAGTAGATCTCCGGGATGTGCTTGTTGCCAAGCAGGTCGAGCTCGCGCAGCCGGCTCATGATGCCGGTGCGTGCCTGGTGCCACGGCGAGCCGGTGCCCCGCTCCGCTATCCCGTAATTCAGCGTGGCCTTCTGCTTGGTCACCACATAACCGTCAGCGCTGATGGCGTCGACGATCTCCTGGTCTGCGCAGGTGATGCGGGCACAGTTCGAATGGCCGTCGCCGAGCCACGCACCGAGGGTGTACGGGGCCACTGGGAGATCGCGCTCGGGGTTGTCGAGCGGTCTGCAGACTCCGATGGAGTGGTTGGCCCGTCCCTTCACGCGCAGGGTAGCGGCGATCTCGGCCGTGGTGACTGGCTCCCCGCGGTCGGCGTGTCGTTGACCGAAGCCGACCGGCGCGCTGACCCGCTCGGCCAGCATCTTGTAAACCAGGTGCCGCGAGTACGTCGGCGCCCAGAAGCTGACCGCGCGCCCGTTGCGACGACAGGTGAGCCGGGCATTGCGGCCTTCGCGCGGGAGCTTGCCGACCCGTGCATAGAGCACGTTGCGGAACTGGCTCCCGACGTCGGCCACGACCTCCGCCGTGGTCACGAGCCGATCCGGCTCGCTGAGCACCTCGGCGGCGCGCTCGCTCACCCGTGCCACGTCGGCGGGCGGCCAGTATGGAACCCCGCGTGGCGGCCTTCCGTGCCGGGCGCGGGGCCGGATGGTGTCGGTCTGCCACAGGTGCTGAGCGTCGGCCACAATCACGGTGGCGTCGGAGAACTCGACCTCGTAGCACGGGCGTCCGTGCATGACCGGGGTGGCAGCGATCACCGAGCACCGCTGACCGCCTTCGTCGAAGACCTGGTCGCCCGGCTGAATCTCGCCCATCGTCGTCCAGCCGTCCGGCGTCGGGATCGGCGTATCGAGAGCAAGGGCCTTCCCGGACCCGGTAGCCCCGGCAATCAAAATGTGAGGCATCTTCGCGAGGTTGGCCACGACGGTGTGGCCTTCGACGTCCTTGCCCAGGCCGACCACCATCGGGTGATGATCGGACACCGCGACCGGCGAGCGGAGCACGTCGCCGAGGCTGACGATCTCGCGGTCGGTGTTGGGGATCTCCACCCCGATCGCGGACTTGCCCGGGATCGGCGACAGGATCCGTACGTCCGCGCTCTTCACCGCGTAGGCGATGTTCCGCGACAGGGCGGTGACCCGCTCGACCTTGACCGCCTGGCCGAGCTCGATCTCGTACCGGGTGACCGTCGGTCCCCGGGTGAACCCGGTGACCTCGGCATCCACCTCGAACTGCTCGAGCACGCCGGTCAGCGCCTCCATCATGAAATCGTTGGCGCGGGTCCGGGCCTTCGGCGCCGATCCGGGCCGCAGCAGGGCTGCGGGCGGCAGCGTGTAGCTGGCGTCGGTGGCTCCGGCCAGCATCAGCTGCTCGGGCTTGCGCAGTAGTCCGTCCTGGCCGTCGGCGGCTGCCTCGCCGCCCTTCCCGCCGGAGGCTGCTTCGTCCCGCGGCCCGAAGCCGATCGCCCGCAGCAGCTCCTCGTCGATGCCGCCGGTCGTACCGCCCAGCGGGGCCTCCTGACCCGCCGCGCCGTCCGCTGGTCCCGGCTTGGCCCGGCCGCCCCGCTCGGCCAGCAGCGGCGAGTCGTAGGGCCGTTCACGGTCGCCGGCCTCGATGGCCTGCTGCCGGCGGCCGAGGCGACCGCGACCGAGGGGGCCGGCCCGTGCCCGTTCGGGATCATCGGTCTTTTCCCCGGCCGCCGTGCCGCCGTCGGCATCGGTGCGGCGGCCGAGGGCCCGGGCCAGGACGGCGGGGACGGTATGCAGCGGCGTCGCTGTGATCACCAGCACGCCGAAGCCGACGACGAGCGCGAGCAGCGCCGCGGCGACCGCGGGCGTCAGCGCGGTCACCAGCGGAGCCGAGGCGGCGAACCCGATCAGCCCGCCCGCGTCCCGCATCGCCGTCGCGCCGTCGGCCGGCCGCGGGGTGCCGTTCGCGATGTGCACCAGGCCGGTCACGCCGATGATCAGCGCCAGCGAGCCGATCACGATCCGGCCGGTCTCCCCGTTGCGTTCGGGATGGCGCAGGAACCGCCAGCCCAGCAGGGCTAGCAGCACCGGGACCAGCCAGGCGAGCGCGCCGAACCCGCCCCGTACCACCGCGGTCATGACCCGGCCGACCGCGTTGTCCATGTGCCACCAGGTGGTGGCGGCCACGACGATGGCGGCGCCGATCGCGGCCAGCCCGATTCCGTCTCTGCGGTGCGCGGGCTCCAGGTCACGGGCGCTGCGGCCGATCCCCCGGACCACGGCGCCGACCCCGTGCGCCAGCAGCATCCACACCCCGGCGACGGCGCCCGCCACCCATCCCAGCAGGATGGCCACTGGGTTGGCCGACAGCGACGGGCCCGGCCTGCGCCGGCTGGACGGCCGGCGCCCGCGCCCTGTGCTGCGGTACTTGCGTGACTTCTTGGCGCGCGCCTTGCGACTGGTCTTCACCGGCGCCCGGCCGCGCGGCGCGGGCTCGGCCCGGCCGCCCCGGGAGCGGGCGGCGGTCTGCGTGCCCTTGGGCGCACGAGTGGCCATGATGCCCACGCTAGCGAGCATTTCGCCCTCGCCGAAGCACGCGGCAGGCGTGTCGCCTCGGCCCTCGGCGAAACCGGGGGGCAGCGCGGATTACCCTGGCAGGCAGCGACCCAGGGAGGCGGCGTGCGGATCGCGGTCGTGGGCGGCGGCCCGGGCGGGTTGTACTTCGCCGCCCTCACCCGACAGCTCGGCCCCGGCCACGAGATAACCGTCTGGGAGCGGAACGCCCCCGACGACACGTTTGGCTTCGGCGTCGTGTTCTCCGACGAGACGCTGGGCGGCATCGAGCACGCGGACCCCGGCATCTACGGGGCGATGGAACGCGAGTTCGCCCGCTGGGACGACATCGACGTCCATTTCAAGGGCGAGACGATCACCAGCGGGGGCCACGGCTTCGCCGCGATGAGCCGCCGCCGGCTGCTGGCGATCCTGCAGCAGCGCTGCGCCGATCTCGGCGTGCGGCTGCACTTCCGCGCCGAGGCGCCGGACGTGGTCCGGCTGGCCACCGGCTACGACCTGGTGATCGCGGCCGACGGCGCCAACTCGGCAGTTAGGGCGCAGTTCGCCGACACGTTCCGCCCCGACCTCGAGATCCGGCACTGCAAGTACATGTGGCTCGGCACGGACCTGGTCTTCGACGCCTTCAAGTTCTACATCGAGCAGACGCCGCACGGCGTGATGCAGATCCACGGCTATCCCTACGACGCCACCGGCAGCACGTTCATCGTCGAGATGCACGACGCGGTCTGGCGGGCCGCCGGGTTCGGAGAGCTGGCCCCGGCGGTCCTGCCGCCCGGTGCCTCCGACGACGCGTCGATCGCGCGGATCCGGGAGATGTTCGCGCCGATCCTGGGCGGCCACGCTGTGCACGCCAACAACTCCAAATGGATCAGCTTCGGCACGCTGCGCTGCCAGAGCTGGCGACATGACAACGTGATCCTGCTCGGCGACGCCGCGCACACGGCGCACTTCTCCATCGGCTCCGGCACGAAGCTGGCCATGGAGGATGCGCTGGCGCTGGCCGCCTGCCTGCACGAGCAGCCGTCGGTCGACGACGCGCTGACCGCGTACGAGGCCGAGCGGCGGCCGGTGGTCGCGTCCGTGCAGCGGGCCGCGCAGGCCAGCCTGGAGTGGTTCGAGAACCTGGGCCAGTACGTGCACCAGGAACCCGAGCAGTTCGCGTTCAACATCATCACGCGCAGCCGCCGGGTGACCTACGGGAACCTGCAGCTGCGGGATCCGGAGTTCGTGGCCCGGATGGATGCCTGGTTCGCCGGCCACGAGAAGCGGCGCGGCATGGCCCCGGGCGACGTGCGGCCGCCGATGTTCCAGCCGCTGCGGCTGCGCGGCCTGGAGCTGGCCAACCGGGTCGTGGTCTCGGCCATGGACATGTACTCGGCTGCCGACGGCCTGCCGTCGGACTTCCACCTGGTGCACCTGGGCGGCAAGGCGCTGGGCGGGGCCGGGCTGGTCATGACCGAGATGGTGTGCGTGTCCCCGGAGGGGAGGATCTCGCCCGGGTGCACCGGGCTGTACACGGCCGGGCAGGAGGCGGCCTGGCGGCGGATCGTGTCGTTCGTGCACGGCTCGTCGGCGGCCAGGATCGGGCTTCAGCTCGGGCACTCGGGCCGCAAGGGATCGACGAAGCTGATGTGGGAGGGGATCGACCAGCCGCTGGAGTCGGGCAACTGGCCGGTATGCGGGCCCTCGCCGCTGCCGTACCTGCCCGGCGTGAGCCAGGTGCCGGCGGAGCTGTCGGCGGCCGGCATGGCGGCGATCCGGGAGCAGTTCGTGGCCGCCACCGAGGCGGCCGAACGCTGCGGCTTCGACCTGGTCGAGCTGCACTGTGCGCACGGGTACCTGCTGTCGTCGTTCATCTCCCCGCTCACCAACCAGCGGACCGACGAGTACGGCGGGTCACTGGCCGGGCGGCTGCGCTTCCCGCTCGAGGTGTTCGCCGCGATGCGCGCGGCGTGGCCGGCCGGCAAGCCGATGACCGTGCGGATCTCGGCCACCGACTGGTACGAGGGCGGCGTCACCGCGGCAGACGCGGTGCAGATCGCGCGCGCTTTCGGGGCGGCGGGCGCGGACGCCCTCGACGTGTCCACCGGCCAGGTGACGCCGGACGAGCAGCCGGCCTTCGGCCGCTCCTACCAGGCGCCGTACGCCGACGCGATCCGCAACCAGGCGGGCATCGCCACCATCGCGGTCGGCGTGATCTCCTCGTTCGACGACGTGAACTCGCTGATCCTGGCCGGCCGGGCCGACCTATGCGCGATCGGCCGCGCTCACCTCTACGACCCGAACTGGACGCTGCACGCGGCCGCCGAGCAGGGCTACAACGGCCCCGCGGTGACCTGGCCGCAGCCCTGGGCCGCGGGCAGCCGCCGCCCGCAGGCCGGCCGGACCGACGGCCCCCGCCCCCGTCTCCAGCTGATCATGGAAGGCGAGCCGGTGACCAGGCATCAGCGCTGGCGCCCGCCCGCGCCCACCCCGCCTCCCGCCACGAGCCCGCCATGAGCGGCGCGGCCCTCCGTGGCCACTTTGCACACGTTCTGACCAAGATCTGTCCGGTTTGTGGCGGTTCTTGTGGTCGGACCGTGTGCAAAGTCAAGATGATCATTGACGATGGTGGGCGTCGTGGGCGTTGAGCGGGTGAATCCCGCGGGGCTGGCGCGGGCGTCGGGGTTCTCGCATGCGGTGGTGGCTGCGGGGGGGCGGGTCGTGTTCTTGAGCGGGCAGACGGCGACTGGGGCGGACGGGCGGATCGAGGGCGAGACGGTGGCCGCGCAGTTCGAGCGGGCGCTGGGCAACCTGCTGCTCGCGCTGCGCGCGGCCGGCGGGGCGCCCGAGCACCTGGCCAGCCTGACCATCTACGCCGTCGATCTCGCGGACTACCGAGCCCACGCGCGCGAGATCGGCGCGGCCTGGCGGCGACTGGCCGGGCCGCAGTACCCGGCGATGGCCGCCGTGGGCGTCAGCAGGCTGTGGGATGCCGAGGCGCTGGTGGAGGTGCAGGGGTATGCGGTGCTGCCCTAAGCCTCCGGGGCAGGGCGGCGGGTTGGCGGGGAATGGCCAGCGGTTAAGACGGAGCATCAGGACTGCCATAACACGCCTAATGCTTCCTGCTGACAGGTCGGGCCCATCTGAGCCTCGCAGTGGGTTACCCAGGGCGTTCGGACGCTGCGATGCGTGACGGTGCGACTACTCCGCGTCCTCAGTGAAGGCGCAGAACTCGTTGCCCTCAGGGTCGGCCAGCACGTGCCAGCGGGCCTGCTCGTTCGGCCGCGCGAGCACGGTCGCGCCCGCGTCGATGAGCGGCTGCAGGGCCGGCACGGTGACGTCCCAGTGGATACGGTTCTTCGCCGTCTTGGGCTCGGGCACCGAGTCGAAGTCCATGGTCAGGATGGGCATGCCGGGCACGTTCTCCAGCGTGGAAAATCCGCGCGGGTTGTGCGCCACGGACGCGCCGTACACCGCGCCCCACCATTCGGCCTGCGCGGCCGGGTCGGCGCTGTCCACCACCAGGCCGTGCAGCCGCTCGGCGGGCAGGTCGTCGCGCAGGAACGCGCAGTACTCGCCGCCCTCGGGGTCGGCCATCACCGTCCACGTCCGGTCGTCACCCGCGGGCCGGACCACGGTAGAGCCCAGGGTCTCCAGATCGGCGAGGCGCCGCGCGTAGATGTCGAGGTGCACCCGGTGCTTGACCGTCTTCGGCTCCGGCACCCGGCTGATCCAGATGGTGTGCCGGTCGGTCGGCCCGCGGAGCAGGCCTTCGCCGTCGCCGTCCCCATCCCGCTCCCAGGACCGGCCCAGGACGTTTGCCCAGAACTCGCCGAGCCGGGCCGGGTCGGTCGCATCCATGCACAGATCCTTGAAGCGCGCGAGAGCCATGACCTGGGACCCTACCGTCACCCGGCGGCCTAGGTGATCGCGGCCGGTCAGAGGCGGCGGTACATCACATGCAGGCCGACGTAACCGTGCACCGGGTGCAGGAAGCCCTCGGGCACGGTGGCGAGGATCTGGAATCCGAGGGACTGCCAGAGCCGGACCGCCGGGGTGTTGCACTCCACCACCGCGTTGAACACCATGGCCCGGTAGCCGTCCGCGCGGGCCTGGGCCAGCACGTGCTGGCCCAGCGCGCGGCCGGCGCCGCGGCCCTGGTGGGCAGGATCGACCATGAAGCCCGCGCTGGCGATGTGCGAGCCCGGCCCGCCGTGGTTCGGCCCGCTCTCGGCGGTGCCGAGCACGGTGCGGTCGTCGTCGACGGCGACCACCGCCCGCGTCGGCCATCCGCGCAGCCAGTACCCGCGGGCGTCTTCCTCCTTGATGTCGCGGTCCCAGGAGAACGTCTCGCCATCCGCTGCGATGCGGTGCATGAAAGCCCAGATGGCAGGCCAGTCGCCGGGGACCGCGTCCCTGATCAGCATGGGCCGCGAGCCTAGCCAGCCGCCCGGCCCGGGGGCAACCGAGATCCCGTCCGCGCCCGCCGGCCAGCGGTCGCGGCGGGCCGGGAGAGCATGACGGGGCAGGCGATCGCGCTATCCCTGGGGAATACTGGGACAGTCCCGCCGGTGACCGGTAGGCCCGGTCATGGCAGGCGGGCGAGGAGGCTCAGGCCATGCAGCTCTCGCCGTCCGCGCACGCCGACACGTTCTGCCGGGACAATCTCCCGCCGCCCGGGCAGTGGCCGGACTTCTCCTTCTCGCTGCCCGAGCTGCGTTACCCGGAGCGGGTCAACTGCGCCGAGGAGCTGCTGGACACGGCGATCAAGCGGCACGGCGCGGACCGGCCCTGCGTGCTGTCGCCCTCGGGCGACTGGACCTACGGCGACGTGCTCACCGTGGCCAGCCAGGTGGCGCGCGTGCTGACCGAGGACTTCGGCATCGTGCCTGGTAACCGGGTGCTGCTGCGCGGGCCGAACAACCCGTGGCTGGTGGCCTGCTGGCTGGGTGTGGTCAAGGCCGGAGCGGTCACGGTCTCCACCATGCCGCTGCTGCGGGCCACCGAGCTCGCGACCATCGGCGAGATCGCCAAGCCGACTCTGGCCCTGTGCGACCACCGCTTCACCTGGGATCTCACCGCGGGCCTGCCCGACCTGCCCGTCGTGCCGTACGGCGGCGACCAGCCCGGTGACCTGACCAGCCTGGCCGGCCAGAAGCCGGGCGACTTCGCCTCCGTGGCGACGGCCGCCGACGACGTGGCCATGATCGCGTTCACCTCCGGGACGACCGGCAGGCCCAAGGCGACCATGCACTTCCACCGCGACGTGCTGGCCATCGGCGACACGTTTTCCGCCCGCCTGCTGCGGCCCACCCCCGACGACGTCTTCACCGGCACGCCGCCGCTCGCGTTCACCTACGGTCTCGGGGGGCTGCTGGTGTTTCCGATGCAGGCCGGCGCCTCCACCCTGCTGCTGGAGAAGGCGGCACCGGAGGAGCTGGCCGCCCAGATCGCCGAGCGTGGCGTCACGGCGTGCAGCACCGCGCCCACCGGTTACCGCGCGATGATCGCCTCGGGCTGCGCGGAGCAGTTGCGCGGCCTGCGCCTGGCGGTCTCGGCCGGAGAGCACCTGCCCGCCAGCACCTGGCAGGCCTTCTACGAGGCGACCGGGGTGCCGATCATCGACGGGATCGGCAGCACCGAGATGCTGCACATCTTCATCTCGGCGGCCGGTCACGACATCGTGCCCGGTGCCACGGGCAAGGCGGTGCCCGGATACGAGGCCGCGATCCTGGACGACGATGGCAAGCCGGTGCCCGACGGGACCATCGGCAGGCTCGCGGTGAAGGGGCCCACCGGCTGCCGGTATCTCGCCGACGACCGGCAGCGCAGCTACGTCCGGGATGGCTGGAATCTCACCGGCGACAGCTACCTCCGCGACGCCGACGGCTACTTCTGGTATCAGGCCCGGGTGGACGACATCATCATCTCGGCCGGCTACAACATCGCGGGGCCGGAGATCGAGGAAGCGCTGCTGCTGCACCCGGACGTGGCCGAGTGCGGGGTGGTCGGGGTGCCGGACGAAACCCGGGGCCAGATCGTCAAGGCGTACGTGGTGCTGCGCAGCGGCGCTGAGGGCACCGACGCGATGGCGGCGCGGCTGCAGGAGTTCGTCAAACAGCAGATCGCGCCCTACAAGTACCCGCGCGCCGTCGTCTTCCTGCCCGCCTTGCCGCGGACCACGACGGGCAAGCTGCAGCGGTTCAGGCTGCGCGAGGCCGAGGCACCCGGTAACCCCGGCCCGCTCGCGGGCTAGCGACGCCATCTAGGCATGTCTCGTGCTCGATGACGTTCTTCCCTACCTGGCGTGTCCCTACTGCGGCGCCGGGCTGACCCGTACCGGCTCCGCGCTGCACTGCGCCCGCGGGCACGCGTTCAACGTCGCGCGCCAGGGCTATGCCAGCCTGCTGCCCAAGAAGGCGCACGGCGAGGGCGGGGACACCGCCGCGATGGTCCAGGCCCGCACCGACTTCCTGGCTGCGGGGCACTTCGCGGACCTGGCGGCCGAGGTGGCCGACACCGCGGCCGAGGCGCTCGCCGCCGCCGCGGCCGACGGGGCCGGGGCCGGTTGCGTGGTGGAGTCGGGCGCGGGGACCGGCTATTACCTGGCCCGGGTGCTCGACGCGCTTCCCGGCCGGGTCGGCATAGCGCTGGACCGATCCCGGTACGCGCTACGCCGGGCGGCCCGGGCGCACGAGCGGATCGGCGCCGTGGCCTGCGACGTGTGGCGCAGGCTGCCGGTGACCGCCACCGCGGCCGTGCTGGCGCTGGACGTCTTCGCGCCGCGCAACGGCCCCGAGCTGCGGCGGATACTCAATCCGGCCGGCCGGCTGGTCGTGGTCACCCCGGACGATGACCACCTGCGCGAGCTGGCCGGAGCGCTCGGCCTGCTGAGCGTCGATGAGCGCAAGCAGGAGCGGCTGGCCGAGAAGCTGGGCCCGTACTTCGACCTGACCAGCCGGCGCGAGTACCGAGCCAGGCTCGAGCTCGGTCAGACTGACATCCTGGCCGCCGCCCAGATGGGACCGGCCGCCTGGCACGCCGGCGAGACCGACCTGGCCGCCCGGGTGCGAAGCCTGCCCGAGCAGATGACGGCCACGGTGTCGGTGCGCGTGTCGGTCTTCCGGCCGTCCGCCTGACCCGGGCGGCCTGACCCGGGCGGAGTGACGCGGGCGGCCTGACGTGGCGGCCCGAGCCGGGCGGACGGGCTCACCCGGGACGGATCAGACCGAGGCGGGCGAGCGCGGGCTGGGCTCGGCGGGCGACTCCTCGGCCACGAACCCCCACACCCACTTGCGGTACGACCAGAACCGGAACAGCGTGGCGAGCCCGATCCCGATCAGGAACGCCACGTTGAGCAGGTACTTGTCGGTCACGCCGAAACCGTTCTTGGCGATCCACACGGACGCGTACTGGATCAGCGCACCCACGCCGTTCAGCACGAAGAAGATGACGGTCTCCCGGCCGGTGCCGAGACCAGACCGGTGCCGGAACGTCCAGTACTTGTTCCCCGCGAACGTGACGACCGCGGCCGTCCCGGTAGCCAGCACGTTGGACGTGAACAGGCCGAATCCCGCGGTGAAATGCAGCAGGTTGAAGCCGGCCTCGGTGACCACGAAGCCGATCGCGCCGACCACGCCGAACTTAGCCAGCTCGTGGATAAGATGCCTGACCCGCTCGAAGAGACCGCGAACGAAGGTCACAGCGCTGAGATCCCTTCCGTGCCGCGAGCAGCCGCCCCGGACGCCAGATGCGACAGTACCGCCGCTGGCGGGCCGCCCCGGCCACGAGACCCGGCCGGGCCGTAGACGCTAGACCTCGACCAGGACAGGGATGATCATCGGACGGCGCCGGTAGTTCTCGTTCACCCAGCGGCCGACCACCCGCCGCACCAGCTGGCTGAGCTGGTGCGCATCGTTGATCCCCTCGGTGGCCGCGAAGGCGAGCGCTTCCTCGATCCGCGGCCGCACCTCGCCGAATGCCGCGTCGTCGATGCCTGAACCGCGGGCGTGGATCTCGGGACCCGCCACGAGCTTGCCGCTGGTCGAGTCGACCACGATGACCACCGAGACGAACCCCTCCTCGCCCAGGATCCGCCGGTCTTTCAGCGAAGCCTCGGTCACCTCCCCGACCGACAGCCCGTCCACGAACACGTACCCGCACGGGACGGAGCCGACGATGGAAGCCTGCCCGTCCACCAGGTCGACCACGACCCCGTCCTCGGCGATGACGATGTTGCCGTCCGGTACCCCGGTGAGCGAGGCGAGCCGCGCGTGCGCGCGCATGTGCCGCCACTCGCCGTGCACCGGCATGAAGTTGCCCGGTCGGGTCAGGTTCAGCACGTACAGCAGCTCGCCGGCGGCGGCATGACCGGACACGTGTACCAGCGCGTTCCCCTTGTGCACCACGCGCGCACCCAGCCGGGTCAGCCCGTTGATCACCCGGTATACCGCCGTCTCGTTGCCCGGGATCAGCGATGAGGCCAGGATCACCGTGTCGCCCTCGGCCACCCGGATCGGGTGGTCGCGGCCGGCCATCCGGGACAGCGCCGACATCGGCTCGCCCTGCGACCCGGTGGACACCAGCACCACGCGGTCCGGCGGCAGCTGCTCGGCCTCCCGCAGGTCCACCACGAGGCCGCCGGGCACCTGGAGGTACCCCAGGTCGCGGGCGACGCCCATGGTCCGCACCATGGAGCGGCCGACGAACGCCACCTTGCGCCCGTGCGCCTGCGCCGTGTCGAGCACCTGCTGCACCCGGTGCACGTGGCTGGAGAAGCAGGCCACGATGACCCGCTGCCGCGCGGCGTCGAACACTTCGCTGAGCACGGGCGCGATATCCCGTTCCGCGGTCACGATGCCCGGCACCTCGGCGTTGGTCGAGTCCGACATCAGCAGGTCAACGCCCTCGCCGCCGAGCCGGGCGAACCCGCCCAGGTCGGTGAGCCTGCCGTCCAGCGGCAGTTGGTCCATCTTGAAGTCGCCGGTGTGCAGTACCAGGCCGGCGTCGGTGCGGATGGCCACCGCGAGTGCGTCGGGTATCGAGTGATTGACCGAGAAAAATTCACAGTCGAAGGGCCCGAACGGCTGCCGGGTGCCCTCACTCACTTCGATGGTGGCGGGTGTCAGCCGGTGCTCGGTCAGCTTGCTGCGGATCAGTCCCAGCGTCAGCCTCGAGCCGACCAGCGGGATGTCCGCCCGTTCCCGCAGCAGGTAGGGTACACCGCCGATGTGGTCCTCGTGCGCGTGCGTGAGCACGAGCGCCTCGACGTCGTCCAGCCGGTCTTCCAGGTAGCCGAAGTCCGGCAGGATCAGGTCCACGCCGGGCTGATCCGGCTCCGGGAAAAGTACCCCGCAGTCGACGATCAGCAGCCGGCCTGCGTGCTCGAACACCGTCATGTTGCGGCCGATCTCGCCGAGGCCGCCGAGGCCGATGATGCGCAGGCCGCGTTCGGCGAGCGCGCGAGGAGGGCCGAGCTCGGGATGCGGGTGGCTCATGCTGGCAGCTTCACCCCGCCGGCCACCAAGTCGATGCGCAACTGCTCGATCTGGGGCTGGGTCGCATCGATGAGCGGTGACCGGGTCACCCCGCCGGGCAGCCCGAGCAGCCGGAGCGCCGCCTTGGCCATGATGGCACCCTGGGTGCGAGTCATGATCCCGATGACCACGGGCAGCAGGTCCAGGTGGATCTGCCGGGCCTCGGTCACGCGCCCGGCGAGGTAGGCGTCGATCATCTCGTGCAGCCGGTCACCGGCGACGTGGCCGATGACGCTGACGAAGCCCGCCGCGCCGACGGACAGCCAGGGCAGGTTGAGGATGTCGTCCCCGCTGTAGAACACCAGGTCCGTGGCGGCCATCACCTCCGAGCCGGCGCGGAAATCGCCCTTGGCGTCCTTGACGGCGACGATCCGCGGGTGCTGGGCCAGCCGGACCATCGTCGTCGTGGCGATCGCCGTCCCGGTGCGGCCGGGGATGTCGTAGAGGATCACCGGCAGGTCGGTCGCGTCGGCGACGGCGGTGAAGTGCGCTACCAGGCCTTCCTGGGGCGGCTTGTTGTAGTACGGCGTGACGACGAGGAGCCCGTCCGCGCCAGCGCGTTCTGCCTGCTGAGCGAGTTCGCGGCTGTGCGCGGTGTCGTATGTGCCGACCCCGGCGACGACCGCGGCCCTGTCCCCCACCGCTTCGACAACCGCGCGCAGCAGGCGGTCCTTTTCCTCGTTGCTGGTGGTCGGCGATTCCCCGGTAGTGCCGCTGATTATCAGGCCGTCGTTGCGCATCTCGTCGACCAGGTAGGTGGCGAGGCGGGCCGCCCCCTCGGCGTCAAGCGCGCCGTCAGCGGTAAAGGGCGTGATCATCGCGGTAAGCATCCGGCCGAACGGTGCTCCGGCCGCCTGGTTGGTCGTCATGTACCGCACGCTACCCGGCCGGGTCGCCGCTCGGGTAGCTGACGGGCCGGTGACCGCGGCGGCAGATCAGAACACCGGGATGATGTCTTCGGGGTCGATGTCATCGGCCACGTTGACGCCCTCGATGTCGAGCTCGGGGATCGCCGGGAACTCGATCCCCCACCGGGTCACGATCGCCCGCACCCGCGCCATCGCGACCCGCCAGTTCTCCGCCTGCTCCTCATAGCCCAGCACGCCGAGCCCGGCCTCGCGGGCGTGGCTCATCAGCACGCGGTGGTTGGGCAGGAAGTAGGGCGGGATATCCCAGAAGCCGGCCGGCGGCTCCCAGAGGATCATCGAGAGGAAGACGAACCCGGCCCGGAGCTGACGGGTGATCAGGGTTTTGGTGTCGTCGGTGAGCCCGGGCCACTCGTTCTCCAAGATCGTCATGCAGATCTGCAGGTGCCGCGACTCGTCCCGGCCGATCCGGCCGAACATGCCGGCGAACACCGGGTGGGTGGCGGCCGACGCCATCCCGCGGAACAGCGTGGACGCCGCCATCTCGCCCATCATGAAGCTCGTGAACAGGACGGCCAGCGAGTACTTGCCGACCGCCTTGTTGTAGCCGTTCCAGTAGCGGCCGCCGTTGTGGTACAGCCAGCTGATGTTGTTGTGCGCGGCCTTCTCCAGGTCGGTGCGCGGCTCCCAGTCGAGCGGGCCGCCCGGCCACAGCGCGGCGATCGTGCGCTGGCAGCACTCCTCGTGGTTCATCTCGTCCCTGGTGATCGAGAAGAAGCACTTGCGGACCGGGTCCTCCTCGTGCTGCTCGAAGGCGTGGATCGTGGCCCGGGCGAAGACCGCGGGCCCGGAGGCGTCGAAGTTGGCCAGCACGGAGAACCAGTACATGATGCCCAGCCGCTGCTCCCGCGTGAAATCCTCGGCGCGCAGGTCATCCCAGGGCAGGTCGGCCGGGTTCCACGCCACCCGCTTGGACTTCTGGTAGATGTCGGCGAGCTTCTGCGTCTCGACCCGCCATTCCATCGGGTAGATGTTCGGCTGGATGATCGCCGGCGCCGGCCAGAACCCGCCCTCGGGGATGACCAGCCCTCCGGGCCCTGACGCTTCGGTGTCCTTATCGGTCACTGTGCCGCTCCGTCCTGGGTACGACGCTTCCCCGCCCGCACATGTGACAGCATACGGCAATTTATGCGATGCGCAGTTACACCGTTCCGGTGACGCGCTGGGCACTGAGGCGCTGGCCGCGCGGGGTCACACGCCGAGGCCGCGGCCGATGATCTCCTTCATGATCTCGGTCGTGCCGCCGAAGATGGTCTGCGCCCGGCCGTCGGCATAGGCCCGCGCCACCGGGTATTCGCGCATGTAGCCGTAGCCGCCGTAGAGCTGGACGCACCGGTCGATGACCTTGTTGCACAGCTCGGTGTCCCACCACTTGAGCATGGAGGCTTCCTCGGTGCTCAGCCGTCCGGCGTTGTGCTCGGTGACGCAGCGGTCGGTGAAGGCACGGGCCACCGCGAGCTCGGTCGCCATCTCGGCCAGCACGAACCTGTTGTGCTGGAACTTGCCGATCGGGCGGCCGAACGCCTGCCGCTGCTTGCAGTACTCCAGGGTCTGTTCGAATGCCCCCTCCGCCCCGGCCAGGGCAGCGGTGCCGATGGCGACGCGCTCACGCGGGAGGTTCTGCATCAGCGCGATGAACCCTCCGCCCTCCTCGCCCAGCAGGTTGCCGGCCGGCACCCGGACGTCGCTGAAGAACAGCTCGGAGGTGTCCTGCGCGTGCATGCCCACCTTGTCCAGGTTGCGACCCCGCTCGAAGCCGTCCATCCCCCGCTCCACCACGAACAGGCTGATGCCGCGGTAACCGGCCTCCGGATCGGTGCGGGCCACCACGATGACCAGGTCACACAGCTGCCCGTTGGAGATGAACGTCTTCTGCCCGTTCAGGATGTAGTGGTCGCCGTCGCGGACGGCCGTGGTGCGGATCCCCTGCAGGTCGCTGCCCGCCCCGGGCTCGCTCATGGCTATCGCCGTGATGGTTTCGCCTGAGCAGTATCCGGGCAGCCAGCGCTCGCACTGCTCCGGCGTGCACAGCCGTTGCAGGTACGGCCCGATGATGTCGTTGTGCACGCCGAACCCGGGCCCGTGCATTCCGGTGCGGGCCAGCTCCTCACCCAGGATCAGGTAATACCGGTAGTCCTGCAGGCCGCCGCCGCCGTACTTCTCGTCGATCTCGATCCCGAGCAGGCCGGTCCGGCCGGCCGCGAGCCACACGTCCCTGGAGACCATGCCGTCTCGCTCCCACTGCTCGTGATGCGGTGCGATCTCCTTGGCGATGAACAAACGGACCAGGTCGCGGAACGCCGCATGCTCCTCGGTGAAGATGTCACGTTCCACTGCGAACCTCCGTCGATGGCGGGATGCGAGGCGAAGGTACCCCCGGATGTCGGCGACGGTAGCACCGGAGGCCGACGCCGGTCGACCGGGCTGCGGTGCGGGCCTGACGGTCAGGCCGCGCTGGGCTCGGCCAGGTAGGCGTCCCACTGCGGGTCGCCGTCATGGCTCGCGCCGATCAGCCGCCAGTGCACGCCGCGGGGCACCGCGGGCACGCACCGAAGCGTCCAGCCCAGCTCCTCGATCAGCCGGTCGGCCTTGCGGTGATTGCACGTCCGACAGGAGGCGACGCAGTTCTCCCAGGTGTGCCCGCCGCCCTTGCTGCGCGGCACGACGTGGTCGACGGTTTCGGCGCGGCGGCCGCAATAGGCGCACAGGTAGTTGTCCCGGCGCATCAGCGCGGCCCGGGTCAGCGGGACGCGGTTGCGGTACGGCACCCGGACGTAACGGCGGAGCCGGATCACCGAGGGCGTGGCCAGGCTGATCGAAGCCGAGCAGAGCATCTTGCCGTCCAGGTCGTCGTGCACGATGTCGGCCTTCTCGCGCAGCACCAGGCACACGGCGCGGCGCAGGCCCACCGTAGTGAGCGGCTCATAGGTGACGTTGAGGAGCAGTACGCGCCGCACCGCCGTCTTACACCTCCCGCTATCGTCGCAGGCATGCCTGATCAGGGTACGCCCTGCACCTAGTGTGTCGGCTGGGACGGCGATCCGCCACCATAAAGTCCGCGTTGCGGGCGCCCGCGTGGCGCGAAGCAATCCGGGCGCCGGGCGGAGCCGCCGGAATGCCAGCCGGGCACGCCCCGGGCGACAGGCAGGAATACCCGGGTGACACGCGGGGATGCGCGGGGTGGCGATGGCACGTAACGGCCCTGTGCGTTGCCGGTCATAGGCCATCGACCGCCTGGACGAGCCGCCGCTAGGGTGCCTGCCATGGCCGAATCGCGTTACCCCTACGCCCCCAGGCTCGAAGTCGCCGACCAGATCTTCGGCCACGTAGTACTGGATCCGTACCGCTGGCTCGAAGATGCCGACCTGGCCGAAACGCGCGCCTGGCAGGCGGCGCAGGATGCGCTGTTCGCCGAGTACGCCGCGTCGCTCCCGGGCCGCGACGTCATGGCGGCGCGGATCGCCGAGCTCGTCCGGGCGGGCGCGGTCAGCCCGCCGGCCTGGCGCGGCGACCGGCAGTTCTTCATGCGCCGCACGCCCGATCAGGATCAGGCCGTGCTGCTGACGGCCGGTCCCGGCTCCCCCGAGGACGCCGCGGCCCCGGCGGAGCGCGTGCTCATCGACCCGATGGGCATCGACCCGTCGGGGATCACCACGCTGGACGCGTGGCAGCCGGACAAGGAGGGCGAACTGCTCGCCTACCAGCTCTCCGAGGGCGGCGACGAGGAGTCCGTGCTGCGGGTCATGGACGTGGCCACCGGGCAGGACGTGGATGGGCCGATCGATCGCTGCCGTTACTCCGGGGTGGCCTGGCTACCCGGCACGAGCAGCGGCCGGGGACCGGCCGGCAAGGCGTTCTACTACGTGCGGCGGCTGCCCCCCGAGGCGGTGCCCGAGGGCGAGGAGCAGTACCACCGTCGCGTCTACCTGCACCGGGTCGGCATCCCGGCCTCCGAGGACGTGATGATCTTCGGTGCGGGCCGGGAGAAGACCAGCTACTACGGCGTGCAGGTGAGCCGGGACGGGCGCTGGCTCATCGTCTCGGCCTCGGTCGGCACCGCGCCGCGCAACGACCTGTGGCTGGCCGACCTGACCGCATCCGACGAGGCCGCGCCCGAGTTGCGGGTGGTGCAGGAGGGCGTCGACGCCAGGACCGGCCTGCGGGCCGGCCGGGACGAGCGCCTGTACGTGCACACCGATCTGGACGCGCCGCGCGGCAGGCTCGCGATTGCCGATCCGGCCTGCCCGGGTCCGGAGGGCTGGCGGGATCTCATCGGCGAGCGCGCTGATGCCGTGCTGGGCGGCTACGCGATCCTGGACGGAGCCGAACTGCGCAGGCCCCTCCTGCTGGCCGGGTGGACGCGCCACGCGATCAGCGAGATCACCGTGCACGACCTGGCCACCGGCGAGCAGACGGGAACGGTGCCGCTGCCCGGCCTGGGCAGCATCGGCGGGATCAGCGAGCGGCCCGAGGGCGGTCATGAGGCCTGGTTCAGCTACACGGATAACACCACGCCCGTGATCATCGAGCACTATGACGGGCGCAGTGGCCAGGTGCGGCAGTGGGCGCGCGCTCCGGGCAGCGTCGATGTGCCCCCGGTGCGCGCGGAGCAGGTGACCTACGAGTCCAAGGACGGCACTGCGGTCCGGATGCTGATCATCTCGGGCGGCGAGCCGGACCAGGCGGGCACGGCGGGCGCTACGGCGGGCACGGCGGGCGCTACGGCGGGCACGGATGACGTTACGGCGGGCACGGCTGGGGTTGCGGCGGGCACGAACGCGGGCGAGGCGGGTACGAACGGAGGCGAGGCCGGTACGAACGGAGGCGGGACGGGCGCGGCCCGGGCTGCCCGGCCGGCCATCCTGTACGGGTACGGCGGGTTCGGGGTGAGCCTGACCCCCGCCTATACCGCGTCCATCCTCGCCTGGGTGGAGGGGGGCGGGGTGTACGCGATCGCCTCGCTGCGCGGCGGCGGCGAGGAGGGCGAGGCCTGGCACCGGGCCGGCATGCGCGAGGGCAAGCAGCACGTCTTCGACGATTTTTATGCGGCGGCCGAGCGTCTGATCAGCGGCGGCTGGACCACGCCGCGCCAGCTGGCCATCTCCGGCGGATCGAACGGAGGGCTGCTCGTCGGCGCCGCCATCACCCAGCGCCCCGAGCTCTACGCGGCCGCGATCTGCTCCGCCCCGCTGCTCGACATGGTCCGTTACGAGCGGTTCGGCCTGGGCGAGACGTGGAACGACGAGTACGGCACGGCGTCCGATCCCGAGCAGTTGGGCTGGCTGCTCAGCTACTCGCCTTATCACCACGTCAGGGACGGAACCAGCTACCCCGCCGTGTTGTTCACCGTCTTCGACAGCGACACGCGGGTGGATCCGATGCACGCCCGCAAGATGTGCGCGGCCTTGCAGTACGCGACGGCCGCCACGCCCGGTCCGCCGCACACAGCCGCCCCCGGTCCGCCGCACGCGGCCGCCGCCGGTCCGCCGCACGCGGCCGCCGCGCCTGGTTCGCCGGACACGGCGCGGGAAGGCCGGGCAGCCCGGCCGGTCCTGCTGCGGC
>Ga0207665_10000109_pt1 | contig 53830 bp, 44 predicted proteins | sample LARL112metaG_FD_184351 | JGI IMG/M metagenome (GOLD analysis project Ga0207665, IMG submission 184351) | Corn, switchgrass and miscanthus rhizosphere microbial communities from Kellogg Biological Station, Michigan, USA - LAR L11-2 metaG... | ecosystem: Host-associated > Plants > Roots >... | reverse complement strand
ATCAGCGAAGAATCGCCCAGCCGGCCGGGAGCTTTGTTCAGTGTTCCGCCGGTCGAAGTTCCGGCGGCGATGTTGCCTTCGGCATCGAGCGCGACTGCACCCACCGTGTCGTGCGAGATTGCCGGAGCGAATAAATCGGGAGCTGCGGTCGCTCCGTGAGCCTGAAACGCCTGCAGGCGCTCGATCTCTCGCGGAATCACCAGTTCGCTGTTGTCACAAAGTGGAATTCTGTGCTCGGCGGCGAATCGCTCCGCTCCTTCGCCGACGAAATATACGTGTGGACTCTCGCTGAGCACCTTGCGAGCGGCGCGGATCGGGTTGCGGATGCGCTCCACGCCGCCGACACCACCGCCGCGCAGCGTGGAGCCTTCCATGATGAAGGCATCGAGTTGTACTTTGCCATCGCGGTTGAGAAAACTGCCTCGCCCCGCATCGAAGGTCTCGTCGTCCTCAAGGACGACGATGGCCTCCTCGACGGCATCGAGCGCCGATCCGCCCTTGCTGAGCGCCAGCCATCCTGCAGCGAGTGCGTTATGCACACCGCGCAGGTGAGCTTCTACCATGTCGTCGGGAATCGCCCAGGCGCCGCCGTGAACTACAAGGACTGGATCCGTTGGCACAAATGCCCCTTCAGGAAAAATGCGAAAAACAGTCTAGCACTGACATTCAGTAGCGCCGGCATCTTGCCGGCAGTCCTGAGGGCATCCTGCCCTCAGCGGGGGGATGAGCAAGGTCGCCCAGACTGTTCCCGAGTCGGCGGCGTTAGCGTAGCAAACGTCGCGACTCCAGGAGTCGGGTCAGTGCGACTCGCCCGGCGAAGCCTTCCCAATGACAGGCACGCCTTCGTAGTCTCGAACCTCCACGGTTCCGATGGACAGCTTCTTCAGTTGCTCCTCGATCTTCGCGCGGTCACCGGCGCCAATCACGACAGCGCTCTCGGGATGGATATACTTTTGGGCGACGCGCTCGACGTCTTGCGCGCTCACGGCATTGATGCTGACCGGTAGTTGCTCGTAGTAGTTAAGTGGGAGAGCGTATACGAACAACTCTCCAACGGTATTGGCCGTTTGCTCCGCCGACTCAAAACGTCCGGCAAGAGATTGCGAGAATGCGCCCTTGGCGAGCTTCAGCTCTTCGTCCGTGGGGGCAGTGTTCCGGATGTTGTCCATCTCTTTGAGCAGTTCATGCACTGCCGGCCCGGTCACATCCGTACGCATGCCGCCGCCGGCGGCGAACATTCCTGAGGCACGTTGATAAATAAAGAACGAAAATCCACCGTACGTGTAGCCGTGTTCTTCGCGGAGGTTCACGTTGATGTGGCTGGAGTTCAATCCGCCGAGGATATTGTTCATGACCTCGATCGGGACGTAATCCGCCGTTGAGCGCGCGACACCGGCACTGCCGACCAGGACAAAGGTCTGCGCGGCCCCAGGCTTGTCGACAATCGCAACTCCGGCTTTCACCTGGTTTGTGACTGGCGGAGGTTCGTGTTTGGTCTGCGACCCCGCCCAACCACCAAAGTACTTCTCCGCCAGCGAGTGTGCCTCAGCAAGGGTCAGGTCGCCACTCAACACGAGGGCGGAATTCGAAGGGGTATAGCCTGCTTGCCACATCTGGAGAAGATCCTGCCGCGTGGTCGACCGAATGGATGCAATCGTCCCTTCATTCCGATATCCGTATGGATGATCGGGGCCATAAATCATCTTGTGCAGAACGCCGATGGCGAGTTGCTCGGGATCATCCTGTATCTGCAGAATGTCGGTTTCGCGCAGCTTGCGAACGCGCTCGATCTCGGCTGGGTCGAACTTCGGATGGAGCACGACGTCCGAGAGAAGATCGAATGCCGCGCTGGCGTTCGGCTTCAGCACCCGGATATCGACGAGGGAGTCATCGCCCGCCGTCAGAGCACGCATCGACGTTCCAATCTGCGCGGCGTCATCGGAAACCTGTAACGACGAGCGCCGCTCGGTTCCTTCCGGAAGCATTTCGCTCGTAAACGCCGCGAGCCCAGGCTTGGCAACCGGGTTGGCATCGCTGCCATTGAGAACCAGCACGTGCGCGACCACGATTGGCAACTGATGCTGCTCGACCAGCAGAACGGTCAAACCATTCGATAGCTTGAAAGTCTGCGCCACCGGCAAGCTGAGCTTGCCCAGAGGTTGTGGCGCAGGAGCCTTGGCTCGCCAAGGTTCGTCGGGCATAGTGCCCGTGAGTGCGCTGTTTTTCGCAGATGCCGTCTCAGTCGCTTTAGCCGGGTCATCGACAACGCGCTCTCCGGGCAAACCCCAGACCACAGCGCGCGCCGACATCTTCAGCCTCTCCGACGCAAGGCGTTTCACATCCGCAACCGTTACGCGGTTGTAGCGTTCCAGATCCTTGGGCAGGTAGCCGGGGTCGTGCAGGAACTGGTTGTACTGGTTCAGCCGGTCGGCGAGGCCACCAAAGCCACCTAGCCGTTCCAAGCCTGTAATCATGTGCGTCTCGATCAGGTTGCGAGCGCGGTCGAGTTCCGCCTGGGTGGAACCTTCGCTTCGGATCTTCTCCAGTTGCTCGTCGATTGCCTTTTCGAGATCCTCGGGCTTCACGCCGGGCTTGGCTGTGACTTGCAACTCCAGCACCGAACCCAGCAAGAGATTGCTGTTCTGTACCGATACGTCCTGGGCAATCTGCTTGTCGTAGACCAGCGCTTTGTACAAACGGCTCGTCTTGCCTACACCCAGAATGTGCGCCAACAGATCGCTCTCGGCATCGCCCGGCTGAAAGATCGAGGGCATGACCCATCCCATGTAAATCCGAGGGAGTTCTACCTGGTCAGTAATCTTGGAGCGCCGCTGCGACCTGATCTGCGGAGGCTGGGCCGTGATCTTGGGAACGGGCGGGCCAGATGGAATCGACCCAAAGTACTTTTCGACCCACGCCTTGGCCTGAGCGGGCTGGATGTCGCCGGTGATGGTCAGACTGGCGTTGTTGGGCGAGTAGTACTGGCGAAAGAATTCCCGTACGTCATCAAGCTGCGCCGCTTCGACATCTCGGTGTGAGCCAATCACGTCCGCGTAATACGGATGATTTCTGGGGAACAGCTGGTGAAACAGCTCTTCCTCGACGAGTCCATAAGGAGTGTTCTCTACGGATTGGCGACGCTCGTTGCGGACGACGTCGCGCTGGTTCGCCAACCGCTCCCGGTCAATCTTGCCCAGCAGGTATCCCATGCGATCGCTCTCGAGCCAGAGAGCGAGTTCGAGTTGATTCGAGGGAAGCGTCTCGAAGTAATTCGTGCGATCGAAGTCCGTTGTTCCGTTGATGTCGCTGGCACCTGCCGCCTCCAGGTACCGGTCGTGTTCCTTCGAACCCACATGGAGCGAGCCTTCAAACATCATGTGCTCGAAAAGATGCGCGAAGCCTGTGCGTCCGGCGCGCTCGTTCGCGGGGCCAACGTGGTACCAGAGATCGACAGCAGCCAACGGCAGTCGATGGTCCTCTGCCAGAATCACTTCGAGCCCGTTCTTGAGCGTGTATTTTTCGTACTTGATCTGCGGCGCAGCTACCGCTGCACCTGCCCACGCGCTCAGAGCGCGGGCGCAGACAAACAAAACGACGGCGAACAATCCGAGCGGATGGCGGGAAATACACTTCTTCATGGGAGGACTTCTCCGCGAAACATATTCTGTTTGATGGAGCGGCGGGCTGCCTGCCCTGAGCTTGCCGAAGGGTCCCCGCCCGCCGACGGGCGAGACGCTCGTCGCTCCATCGAAGCAAAGCAAACTTTGTGCAACATTAGACTGGCGGGCGAGAGCAAAGAAAGCGGCAAAGGGATTGTCAGGCGGCCGTGCGGCCAGGCTGAGCGTGGCCGGGATCGACTCGCTCGGTTTTTTGCCAGGTGTAGAAAATGCGGTGCGCCACGGTGATGGTGGAGAGCACGGCAATTACCCAAAGAACGGGCGCCATTCGGTTGAAGACTGCGCCGATGATGAGGAGCACCAACCGCTCCGGCCGCTCCATGAAGCCAACTTTGCAGGTATCGATGAGCGACTCGGCGCGGGCGCGTGTGTAGCTGACCATCACGGAACTGATCATGGCCAGCGCGGCCAACACAACGTAGAAGAACCGGCCGCCGCGGGAGTAGTAGACCAGGAGCCCAAAGAACAAGGCCGCGTCGCTGTAGCGGTCGACCACGGAATCGAAGAACGCACCAAAGCGCGTGACCTGGTTGCTGGCTCGCGCCACACGTCCGTCCACCAGATCGAAGAAGCCAGCTCCGAAGATCACCAGTCCCGCGTAGAAGAACATGCGCGCCTGGTTGTCGGCGTTTGCGTAGCCGAACAGGAATGCCGCGACCGTGTCGATTACCAGTCCGAGAAAGGTAAGAAAGTTCGGACTGATGCGGGCCAGCGCCATGCGGTTCACGATCGCCCGCAGCAGCTTGCCGCACGCGTTCCCGAAAGCGCTGGTCCAGGTCATTCGGGTCCGGCTCCAGTCTCGTCGTAGACCGTGGTCAGAGTGAGAATCTCCATTTCGCGATTTCCGTTCGGAGTGACAACGGTCGCCGTATCGCCGACCTTCTTGTTGAGCAGAGCACGGCCGATTGGAGACGTGGTGGAAATCTTGCCGGATCCGACATCCGTCTCTTCACTGGTGACGAGCTTGTACTCGATCTCTTCTTCCTTTGCGCTGTCGTACACCTTGACCGTGGACCCAAGACCGACTTTGTCTTTCGGGATACTGGCCATATTAATCAGCGAGAGGTCCGCGAGGCGACGGCCAAGCTGGCGAATGCGAGCTTTCACAAACTCCTGGCGCTGCTTCGCCATGTGGTACTCGGCGTTCTCGCTCAAGTCGCCAAGCGCCACGGCCTTCTTCAGCTCCTTAGGCAATTCATGGCTAAGTTCATGCTCCAGTGTTGCGATCTCATCCTGGAGCTTCTTCTTGAGTTGCTCAGTCATACTTCGGGGGATTATAAACCGCAAGCGCAGCAAAAGGCTTGTGGCGGGCAGCTGTTAGCAGGCAGATGCAGCATAGCTATCTCTTCCCGCTTGCTCGGACGCGAAGGATAAAGCCTCAGGGATACAGTGAATGTAACGCTCACGGCTGCTTTCATTTGCAACTCCTACAGCTGCGAAACCCGCGTCAAAATTGCCTTTCCCGGGTGCTTCAGGTAAACTAAGGATATTAGTGGGGCTTTCATAGGGTTTTCCGGCGCTCATAAGGTGTTCCTCATGATTGGTAGCGACGGTTTCCACATCGGCGACAAAGTTGTATACCCCAACCACGGTGTAGGCATTATCGAACAGATCAGTAGCCGTACGATCGGCGCCTCTGTCGAGAAGTTCTACCTCCTCAAGATCAAAGCCAGCAGCCTTAAGGTCATGATCCCGTTCAACAACGTGAACAGCGTTGGCCTGCGACGGGTCGTAAGGAATGGCGAGATCCAGAAAATCCTTGAGTACCTGACAGATGGCGAGTGCCTGAGCAATGCCGACTGGAAGTATCGGTTCAAGGAGAACTCCGATCGCATGCGGACCGGATCGCTGCTGGAAGTGGCGTCGGTATTGAAGAGCCTGCTGATGCTAAACCAGTCGAAGCCGCTTTCGTTCCGCGAAAAGAAGATGCTGGAACGCGCCCGCTACCTCCTGGTCAGCGAACTGGCGATGGCGAAAAACTGCGAGGAACAGCAGATCGAAGAAATGCTCACCAAGGCGCTGGCGATAAAACACAAGCTACGTTTTCCGGAAGCTTCGGAGTTTGAGGCGTAGCTATTCGTCAGCACGCTCCGTCGGCCTTTTTCCCACGCCTTAGGCCGACTTCCTTTCTGCGAGCTTTGGTCTCATCGAGTTGATGAGGCCGTTCAGCATTTTGCCCGTCTCCGCGATCGACAGCTGAATAGTTGGTGTGCCTTCTTCTCGAAGGTAGCCGAAGTCTCGAGCGATCAGGAATTGAGTTTCCAGCTCATGCAGGGAGCCGCGGGCATGGCAGAGAAAAACTGCAAAGTCCCGATCCGATGACTTTCCCTTCCCCTCGGCAATATTGCTGGTTACGGAAACCGCTGCCCTCCTCATTTGGTTCGTGAGCCCATACATCTCTTCGTGCGGGAAGTGTTTAGTCTCGCGATAAATTGCTAAGGGTCAGTTCCAGCGCCTTCTGCCCCACCTTCAAATCCTGATACCTGCCGCTCATCGTGGTAATACCTCATCACAGTTGTAGATTCGGAAAAGGCCACGTTCAGTGACAGGGGCCCACGATTGAGGGTCATCCCAACCGGTAATGCAGGCAGACGACGCCCCGCTAGCGACTGGAGACTAGCGACTAGCCCTACTCCCCCAGCCACGTCCCCCAAGGCTTCAGCGACTCCACGTGGTCGAAAATGATCTTTGCGGCGGCCGTGATCGGGATCGCGAGCACCAGGCCGACGCCGCCCCAGAGCCATCCCCAGAAGAGAAGTGCCAGGGTGACTGCGAGGGGATTGATTTGCATTCTGTTTCCCAGGAACTTCGGGTAGAGCACGTTTAATGCGAAGAAGTGCAGGGCCGCCACCGCCATTGAAAGCGCGATCAAATCTTCCGATTGAAATTGCCCTAGCCCCACCATGAGCGGTGGGCACAGAGCGAGCACGAGGCCGAGGTAGGGGACCAGGCTCAGAAATCCGCTGATGGCTCCGACCACCAGGAAAAATGGCAGGTGAAAGGCGCCGAACACTGCGATGCTTACTCCCGCCATAAACAATCCGATCAGCAAATTCCCCACCATGAAGCTGCGGATCATTCGCGAGATCAGTCCCAGCGTGACGTAAGCGGTATGCCGGTGCTCCATGCGAAACAGCATCACGGTGGCCGAGCGGGCGTGCTGCTGCCAACTAAGCATGAAGTACACCAGGAACGGAACGAAACTCAGAGAAAAGACCACTTGCGAGACGGATCCGAAGCCGCGGGTCACAAGATCAGTGACAGGGCTGGTGGGTTGCACTCTCACTATGCTCTTATCGTCAGTAACCGGACGCAGAGGATTCAGGGACTCTGCGCGTTCGCGAAAAGTCATGACGCTGGTTCGAATCCGATCCGAATATTTGGGCAGAACCTGCGCGAAGGTCGCTGCCTGATTGTAGGAAAGATAGGTGACGGCATAAGCGAGTAGCAGCAACGTCAGAACCGCAATCAGCGAAGACATTCCGCGTGGCAAGCGGCGGCGGCTCAGGAAATCCACAATCGGCGCCAGGATAAACGCCAGTAGCGTCGATACCAGGATCACCACCAGAACCAGTTCCGCCACGTAGCACAGGGTCAGGACCACGCCAATCGCGATGATGGTTTGTGGCCAGTCGCGCTTCGGGGCGCGGGTCGTGACCGGCTCGGCTTCCAGTTCCTCGGGCATGCCCCGATATCGTAGTCGAATCCTCAGAATTCAGCGCGACTTATAATCCCGGCATGCACCCCCTATCGCACGATTCGACGCCCGCTGCAGTCCGCAGGGTACTTGGCTTGGATGTCGGATCGAAACGTATTGGGATCGCCGTCTCTGATCCGCTCGGAATCACGGCGCAAGGACTGGAAACTCTGCAACGTCAGAACAAGCGCCTCGATTTCGAAAAGCTCGAAAAGCTGGCGCGGGATTATTCGGTCACCGAGGTAGTGGTCGGATTCCCGCTGCGTATGAGCGGCGCCGAAGGCGTGCAGGCTGAAAAGATGCATCGCTTCGCCGACGAACTGCGGGAGCGCCTGCAGATCCCCGTCCACTTGTGGGACGAACGTCTCACCTCGGCGGAGGCCAACCGCCTTTTGCGGGAAACGGAAATGTCCATCCAACGCCGCGCCCAAGTGGTCGACCAGATGGCGGCGGTTTTGATCCTGCAGTCGTGGATGGAAAGGCAAAGATGCTGATGGCTGATGGTCCGTAGCAGATGGCGAGGGCTCGGCCTAGCCACGAGCCATAAGCCACTAGCATCAGCTATCAGCCGCCAGCTACTTACTAGGGTTCACCCCACCATCGGTTATCGGGAACGCGCAAGAATTCATCTAAACTACTGGCAACTTGCGCAAACTTCTGAGATTTTTGCTGCTGCTTGCCCTGGCTTTTGGGGCATGGCTGGGCTGGGCATTGCTCGTACCGATTGCGCCCAGCGGTCAGAAGTTCGTCATGCTGCGCAGCGGCTACACGACGCGCCGAATCGCAAACGAGCTCCGGTCTGCGGGAGTCATCCGCAGCGAGCGCGCGTTCTTGTTGTGGCACTACTTCCACCGCCGATCATCACTGAAGGCCGGCGAGTACCTGTTTGAAAAGCCGGGGACTCTAGTCGACGTTCACCACCGGCTCGCGCGGGGCGACATCTATACGCACACCGTTGTGATCCCCGAGGGCTACACGATGTTCGACGTCGCCCAGACGATCGAGCAGGCCGGACTCGGATCGAAGGAAGATTTTCTGAAGGTCGCCCGGGGCGACACGGATTTGATTCACGACCTGGCGCCGGAAGCTACGACGCTGGAAGGCTATCTTTTTCCTGATACGTATGAACTGACGCGAACGCAATCAATGCGCGACATCGCGACCGTGATGGTGCACCACTTCCGCCAGGTGGCATCCAGCATCGAGCTCGCGACCGACGTGCACCGTACGGTGACGATGGCTTCCATCGTGGAGAAAGAAACCGCTGCACCGGAAGAACGTCCCTTGGTCGCCAGCGTCTACTACAACCGTCTGACGAAGCGCATGGCGCTCGACGCCGATCCGAGCGTCATCTACGCGGAACTGCTGGCGAACACCTACCAGGGCGCTCTGCACCACGACGACCTGCAGACCAGATCTCCCTACAACACTTATAAGTATCCGGGCCTGCCACCGGGACCGATCGCGAATCCCGGCCGCAGTTCGCTCGAGGCGGCCATGCATCCCGCCTTCAGTGATTACCTGTACTTCGTGAGCAACGGCAACGGCCATCACCGCTTCGCGCGCAGCCTCGAGGAACACAACCGCAACGTCACAGCCTTCCGCCACGCGCTACAGCACCGCCCCTAGCCACCGAGCCCACCAACCCCGTCACTTCGCTGGTCACGCCCAAACTGATGCAACTTCGACACGATATACTCAATCTCAGCCAAGCATGATCTGTCGCCGTCAAATCTGGGCGGTTTTTTTGTTCGTGGGCATTCTTCCGCTCACGGGATGCCTGTTCCGATCCCGCAAGGTCGAGCGAGTGCTGAGCAGTGCTCCGCTCAAGTCTGCAACGCAGCAGGAACTGGTCGATGCCATTGACTCGCAAGCCGCCAAGATCCAGACCATGCAGGCGACGGTGGACATCGACACCTCGGTGGGTGGGGCCAACCGAGGCAAGGTCACCGACTATAAGGAAATTCGCGGCTACGTGCTGGCGCGCAAGCCTTCCATGCTGCGCATGATCGGCCTGCTGCCCATTGTCCGCAATCGCGCGTTCGACATGGTGAGCGACGGAAAGCAGTTCAAGCTGTGGATTCCTCCCAAGAATCGTTTCGTGATGGGTCGCAACGATGTAGTGAGCGCGAGCCCGAAAACGCCGCTGGAGAACGTTCGCCCGCAGAACATCTACGACGCCCTGCTGATCCGCGCCATTGATCCCGAACAGGAGATCGCCGTTCTCGAAAACGGCGTCGAACGAGTGCTCGACGCAAAACGGCGGCCCTACGACCAGCCAGACTATGAGATTGTGGTTGTGCGCAAGGGAAACGCGGGCTGGTATCTGTCGCGAAAGATTGTCTTCAGCCGCACCGACCTCAAGCCTCATCGTCAACAGATCTACAACGAGAACGGCGTCCTGGCGACTGATGTTCGCTACGGCGAGTACCGCGACTACGACGGAGTCAGTTTTCCCAAGCAAACCGAAATAGAGCGCCCGCAAGAGGAGTACGACATCACGCTCAACATCGTGAAGCTCGAGTTGAACAAGCCTCTCAATGACGATCAGTTCGAACTCCAGCAACCGGCCGGAGCTGAAGTCGTGTACCTCGGCCAGCAGAATCCTCAATCGATCAGTCAGACACCCCATCCCGGCGGGGGCGACCCCAAATAGAGGAACGCCCCGTCACGCGCACCACCAGCACTCGTTTGTTAAACTCAACAAGCCTTTGCTATTGCTGAAAACTGGCGACCAGCAACGGACGACGGTCTCTCATGATGAACAAAATGATTGTCGGGAATCTCGCCCACCGTCCGGTGCGGTCGTTGATCAGCATTGTGGCTGTGGCGTTGGAAGTGACCCTGATTCTGCTGATCGTGGGTCTCTCGCTCGGGATGGTCAACGATTCCAAGGGCAGGCAGGCTGGAATCGGCGCCGACGTCCTGGTACTTCCACCGGGATCCTCGTACATTGTCGGACTCACCGGCGCTCCCATGCCGATCAAAATCGGCGACGTGCTGGCGAAACTGCCTCACGTGGTTGCGGTCGCGCCAGTGATCACGCAAATCTCGACCAATGGCACCCTGGAGGTCATTGCGGGCATCGATCTGAAAAGCTACGAGTCCCTGGCACCATTTCGCTTTCTTGAAGGCGGACCATTTCGCGGACCCGACGACGTCATCATTGATGACGTGCTCGCCAAGGCGAAACACATCCGGATCGGCGACAAGATGGAGATTCTGAACCATGACTTTCGCGTGGCGGGAATCGTCGTAGCCGGAAAGGGTGCGCGGAAGTTTCTGCAAATCGAGGTTCTGCAGGACCTGAACGGGTCGAAAGACAAAGCTTCGGTTTTCTATCTGAAACTGGATGACCCCGCAAACGCCGACACCGTGGTCAGCGAGATCAAGCAGGTTCCGGGCATGGAGCGCTACGTTGCCTACCCCATGAACTACTACCTTTCGATGCTCAGTCCCAATAACTATCCGGGGCTGGGAACTTTTCTCAACGTAGTCATCGTGATCTCGGTGACGATCGGCTTCATCGTGATTTTCCAGGCCATGTACACCGCTGTGATGGAGCGCACGCGCGAAATCGGGATTCTTAAGTCAATTGGAGCGTCGAAGTTCTACATCGTGAATGTAATCCTGCGGGAAACGCTGATGCTTGCTCTCTGCGGCATTGTGCTGGGAATCTTGGTCAGCCTGGCGGCCCGCACCGGAATCGCCCACAAGATCCCGACCTTGCGGGTAGTCGTCACGGGCGGATGGATCCTCAAGACCACAATCATCGCCATCGCGGGTGCCATGCTGGGCGCGCTCTACCCCGCATACCGGGCGGCGCAGAAGGATCCGATCGAAGCTTTGGCTTATGAATAGAGAGCTTTGGCCAATTCAGCAACTCCACAACTGCGTTCCGCCTGCGGCAAGTCGTTGACAATACTTCGGAATTTAGGCTATCTTTGAGGCTTCGGAAGTCCTGTGGTTGCCCGCCTGATACCTCTGCGCGTTCAGCGCCTGGTGGCACTCAGCGGTCTTCATAAGCTGTTTTAATTTCTGGGAGAGTTCAGATGTCAACCTATTTCCCCAAAGAGGGGGAAATTGCGCGCAAGTGGTTTGTCGTGGATGCAACGGACCGGACTCTGGGTCGCTTGGCCTCGCAGGTCGCCCGCATCCTGATGGGCAAAGAAAACCCTCAGTACACGACATTCCTCGACACCGGCGATCACGTGATCGTGATTAACGCAGAAAAGATCCGCGTGACTGGCATGAAGGCGGAGCAGAAGGCGTATCACCGCTACACCGGTTATCCGGGTGGGCTGCGATCAGAAGACTTCAACAAGCGCTTCGACCGCAAGCCGGAACTGATCATCGAGGACGCGGTGTCGCGCATGCTCCCCAAAAATAAATTGGGCAAGCAGATGTTCACCAAGCTCAAGGTTTACCGCGGTGACAAGCACCCGCACGAGGCGCAGAAACCGGAAGCGCTGGTGCTGGCGTAAGGAAGCTACGAGGCTCGTGCTCTGAGCTTCGAGCAAGACATATCAAGATTCTTTGAAAGGTTGGAGCGAAAAGCTGGAGTGGGAGCCTTATGGCTCCTAGCTCACAGCTCGTAGCTCAAAGCTCTAATGGCTGAATTGGTTCAGTATTACGGGACGGGACGACGCAAGACTTCGGTGGCGCGCGTTTATTTGCGTCCGGGCAGCGGCGACTACAAGGTTAATGGCCGCCCATTCAACGAGTATTTTGTGACGGAAGCCCAGCGCTCCAGCGCACGGCAACCTCTGCTCTCCACCGACACGGCCGCCACTTTTAACGTGGTCGCCCGCGTCTCCGGCGGCGGCGTCAATGGCCAGGCAGACGCTATGAAGCTTGGCATCGCCCGCGCCCTGATGCAGTTCAACGCGGAACTGCGCAAGAAGCTCAAGACCGAAGGTATGGTCACGCGCGATTCGCGCGGCAAGGAACGCAAGAAGTACGGGCAGAAGGGCGCCCGCAAGCGCTTCCAGTTCTCGAAGCGCTAGAGCGCTTCAGCTATTGGCTGGTAGTCGATGGCTGATGGCAAGAAGGTTTGGCTGATAGCTACGGACTACTAGCTATCAGCTGATTGAGGTGTTCAATTCTTCCCGTGCCCCGTGCGCGGGGACGGGAATGGCAATCCGGACGGCAGAAACCGGTTACCCATCTGCAGTTTCCAGTGATTTGCTGGCGACTGACGACTGGCGACTAGCGACTGACTCGAAGGATGCAGACTAATGAGGAGGTTGTTTGGCTAACATCACCATGAAGGAGTTGCTCGAAGCGGGTGTTCACTTCGGGCATCAGACGAAGCGCTGGAATCCCAAGATGAAGGAATTCATCTTCGGCGAGCGCAACGGGATTTACATCATCGACCTGCAGAAGACGCTGAAGATGTTCAAGGAAGCGTCGAAATTCGTGCAGGACCTGGCCGCCGATGGCCGCATCGTGCTCTTCGTTGGCACTAAGCGCCAGGCCCAGGACGCGATCGCCGAAGAGGCGGGACGCGCCGGAATGTTCTATGTGAACCAGCGCTGGCTGGGCGGATTGCTGACCAACTGGGTCACGGTTCAGAAATCGGTGAAGCGGCTGAAAGAACTCGACGACATGGCCACTGACGGCCGGTACGAGCTGCTCCCGAAGAAAGAAGTCATCAAACTCGAGCGCGAGCGCAAGCACCTGCAGGCCAACCTGGCCGGCATCAAGAATATGTCGCGGCTGCCCGATGCGATCTTCGTGATCGACTCGAACAAGGAGCAGATCGCGGTGCGCGAGGCGCGCAAGCTGGGCATCCCGGTCGTCGCCGTGGTCGATACCAATTGCGATCCCAGCGAAGTGGATTACGTGATCCCCGGCAACGACGACGCACTCCGCGCTATCCGCCTGTTCGCCTCGAAGATCTCCGACTCGATCGTCGAAGGTTCGCAGTTGGCGACCGACAAGCAGACGGCGGAACTGGCGGCAGCAGCGGCGTACAGCGCGCAGGACGCCGGCAACACCCCTGCGGGCGAGGAAGCTACAGCCGAGGCGGGCGCCGAGGACATCAGCATGGAAGACGTGCTGGGCGGCGGCACCAAGAAGGTGCCGGCCACGGCCGAGGACGCCGCGGAAGAGGTACCGCAGGTCGAAAGCCAGACGTTATAAGCGGAACTGGTTTACGGATTTCGGACCCGCGCGCGTCGCAACGCCGCGGGTTGATTTTTGTCAGGACATTTTCACCGAGGCCCGCGGATTGCGGACGAGCGCATCCGGGCTTGGGGATCGGGCATCCAAGAAGGGACAATCTTAAGAAATGGGCACAACTACTGTGAATATCTCTGCCGCACAAGTAAAAGAGCTCCGCGAAAAGACCGGAGCGCCAATGATGGACTGCAAGCAGGCTCTTACTGAAGCCAAAGGCGATCCCGAACAGGCAGAGATTCTTCTGCGCAAGAAGGGAATTTCCGTGGCCGCGAAGAAGTCGTCGCGCGTGACCAGCGAGGGTTCGGTCGCAAGCTACATCCATGCTGGCGGAAAGATCGGCGTGCTGGTCGAAGTGAACTGCGAGAGCGACTTCGTAGCGCGTACGGACGACTTCAAGGAACTGGTGCACGACGTCGCCATGCACATCGCGGCCAGCGATCCCCGGTACGTCCGCAAAGAAGACGTCACGCCCGAAGCCTACGCTCGCGAGAAGGACATTTTCCTCGCGCAGGCTGTGGCCAGCGGCAAACCTCAACATATCGCCGAGAAGATGGTAACCGGCAAAATGGAAAAGTTCTACGAGGAAGTCTGCTTGCTCGAGCAGCCTTTCATCAAGGACCAGACCATCAGCGTCGGACAATTGGTTGCGACCAAGATCGGCAAGCTGGGCGAGAACATCGCCGTGCGCCGCTTTGCGCGCTTCAAGGTGGGCGAGGCAAGCATGACCGTGGCCTTTACCACCCAGAAGCCGGATGAGGGTGGCGATGCGGCTGCCCCGGTCACGAAGTAAGCTTCCAATTTCAACGGCCAAGGTTCCGGATGCATCTGCCACCGGAACCTTGGTACAGTTTCATAACGCTCCAAACCACGAGCACGACGGTATCCTCCACTTCATGCCGAATACTGTCTTCAAGCGAATCCTTCTCAAGCTGTCCGGTGAGGCATTGGCCGCGGGCCAGGGCTTCGGCGTCGACTCCGTCCGAGTTCATGAGATTGCTGCCGAATTAGCGGACGTCCGTGCCCTCGACATCCAGATCGCCATCGTCGTGGGTGGCGGAAATTTCTTCCGCGGGGTCGCACAGCAAGCCAAAGACATGGACCGGGTCTCGGCCGACCATATGGGCATGTTGGCCACGGTCATCAATGCGCTTGCCTTGCAGGACGCGCTCGAGAAAAACGGCGTGCATACTCGCGTGCAGTCGGCGATTGAGATGAACCAGGTGGCCGAACCGTTCATACGCCGCCGCGCCATCCGGCACCTGGAAAAGGGGCGGGTCGTGATCTTTGCAGGCGGCACCGGGAACCCGTACTTTTCGACCGACACTGCAGCCTCCCTGCGGGCTATGGAGATCAAGGCCGACGCCATTCTGAAGGCGACCAAGGTGGACGGCATCTACGACGCCGACCCCATGATCGTGAAAGACGCCAAGAAATTTGCCCAGATCAGCTACATGGACGTCCTGCGCCAGGGATTGAAAGTAATGGACTCGACCGCCATCTCGTTGTGCAAAGACAATAATCTCCCCATCATCGTGTTCAATCTGAACACGCGTGGCAACATTCAGAAGGTCGTGATGGGTGAGAAGATCGGTTCGCTGGTGAGTGCTTGAACACCGCTGGTGGCTCGCAGTCGGTAGCTGATGGCAAAGTCACAAGGCAAAAACTCGAACTGAAATTTCAGATAGGTTTCTCCGACCGGCCTTTGATTTAGCAGTTCATTGGAGCCTTAGGGTTCGCGATTAGCTAGCGACCACCAGCTATCAGCGAACCACCGGGTTTATAATCCTACGTTTTGATTCCTGACTCTTGGAGCTAACTATGGCTCAGGCAACGATGGCGAGCGTCCCGGGACTGAAGGAGACCTATATTCAGTTGAAGACCCGGATGGAGAAGGCGGTCGAAGACTTCCGCAAGGAAATGGCGGCCACCCGTACCGGCCGCGCCTCGGTCCACATGCTCGACAGCGTTTCGGTCGACTACTACGGCTCGCAAATGCCGTTGAACCAAATTGCCACCGTGCATGCCCCCGAGCCGCAGATGATCACCGTGCAGCCGTTCGATCCTTCCTCGCTGGCGGGGATCGAGAAAGCCATTCGCACCGCCGACCTCGGCCTGAACCCCATGAACGATGGCAAGCTTATCCGCGTTCCGGTGCCCGCCCTGACCGAAGAGCGTCGGCGCGACATGGTCAAACACCTCCACAAAGTCCTCGAGGAGCACCGCACTGCCGTGCGCAACATTCGTCGCGATGGCAACGACGCGATCAAGAAGGCCTTGAAGGACAAGAAAATCACCGAGGACGAAGAGAAGCGCGCGCTCGACGAGATCCAGAAGCTGACCGACGATGAGATCAAGAAGATGGAAGACATGAGCAAGGGCAAAGAGAAAGAAGTGATGGAGATTAAGTAGTCTTCAGTCGTCAGTCTTCAGCAAAAACGCAAGCCGTGCCCCGCGCGGCTTGCGCCTTTTGATGTCGACGGAGCGACGGGCGTCCCCGCCCGGCCCTCACGGAAGAACCCGTCGACTCCCGTTCGCAACTAGTTCGAGGCAATAAAGATCGAGTTCTTGACAGAATGGCTTTATTTCTGTAATTTCTGTGTGTACAGAAATTACAGTATGGCCACTCTAACCAACGTCCAACGCCAATATATCCTGCACTGGGGGGAGATGGGCACCCGCTGGGGCATCAACCGCACCGTGGCCCAGATCCATGCGCTGCTGTTTCTTGCTCCCAAGCCCATGCCAGCCGACGAGATCGCTGAGACCCTCAACGTCGCGCGCTCCAATGTCAGCACATCGATTCGAGAGCTAGAGAGCTGGGGCATTGTCCGGCCGGTGCACGTCCTGGGCGAGCGGCGCGAGCACTACGAGTCCATGAAAGACGTCTGGGAGATGTTCCGCCTGATCGTAGACCAGCGAAAGCGCCGCGAAGTCGACCCGACGCTCCAGCTGTTGCGCGGATGCCTGGCCGAACTGGGATCGGGCAGCAGCGCTGACGCATACACCCGCGAGCGGCTCGAGAGCATGACCGAATTCTTCGAAGCGGCGAACTCCGCCTACGGCGAAATGAGCCAAGTTTCCATGCCGGTGTTACGCCGCGTGCTAGGCATGCGCGGCAAGATCCGCAGACTGCTAGGGGGGAAAGCAAAGTGATTTTTTTGGGCCCGAATATTCTGTCTCTACAGAAATATCTGAAAGTCGATGCCGGTGAAAGGAGCATTCTATGAGCCCGTCACTCCTGTTCGTCTCTGGCCTGACGACCACGCTGTTGGCGGCTTTCGCCGTGGTCCGGTATCTGAGCGGCCCGCTGCGCACCCAGTTGCAGGAACTCTGCGGCAACGCAGAGCGTGCGGAATTCTGGACCGTCTTCTCTAACGTAGCCGTGATCCTGACTGTGGCGATCTTCGCCATGCTCGCGGAGCCGGATACGAGCGTCCCGCCGTTATTGGCCGTGACGAGCCAACTGAAATGGGGGCTGATTGGCCTGCTGGGATCAGTACTGATGCTGGGCTGGATCCTAAGCCGTTTCATTCCGCGAACGCAAGCTAAGGCGGTATCGGGTCCAAGTCAAGGCGGTGCGCTATGACGGCGCCTTCGGCCATTCATCTACTGTGGATCGCGGGTGCAATTCACGCCGGCATCGTGCTGGCCAACATTCCCTTGCCTCATCGCCTGCGCGTGCGCGAGAACCTCAAGAACGTTCCCGTCTTCGTGCGCCAGGTCTTTTATGTCCACTGGTTCTATATCGTGCTCATCGTAGGTCTGTTCAGCGCGCTCAGCTTCGCATTCGCCCGCGATCTGGCTGGCGCCAGTCCGCTCGGCCGCTTCCTGAGCGCGTTCTTGTGCGGCTTCTGGCTTCTCCGGATTTTTCTGCAGATTTTTTACTACGACAGCGAAATTCGGCGCGCCAACCGTGGGCTCGACGCTTTGTATCTCGTGTCACTGATTGCTCTGGTCGGGATCTTCGGATTTGTCTCCGTCCATCCCGAGTTGTGAGGAGGGTTGCCATGTCCAGCCGAGTATTCGTGCCTATGCAGAAACAAGCCACCTGGAACTCGGGCCTGAGTCTCTGCGGCGCAGCCGCGTGGGCGGCGTTCGCAACGCTCGCGGGGTTCGGGCGCGCTCGCGTCGGAATCATCGAACTGCTTTTCTTGTTTGCGCCGCTGGTCATCGTGCCGCTTGGACTGGAATTGACTGGGCGCATCGCGGGAACGTGGCAGCACTTTGACGCAATCCGCATTCTCCAGGTCCCAGCAACCTTGGCAGTTGCCGTCACATTCTGGCTGCCGCCGGGACGGACCGCTGCAACGCTGAGCACCCTCTGGCTGCTGCAGTGCGTTTTGCTGGCCGCTCGGCGATTTATGGAATGGTGGCGCCAAGAACGGACAGCCGAGTCCATGCTCCTGAACATCGCTTATGCAGACCTGGTTCTCGGCGCTGCGTGGCTGGTCCTCTCCCGTGCCGGATTCCGGCCCATGGGATTTCAGGAACCCATCATTCTCTTGACCGCGGTGCATTTCCACTACAGCGGGTTTGCGACTGCATTGATCGCCACTGCCACATTGCGGGAGTTTGATTCGCGCGAACTGGGCATGCCGGGTCTGCCGGCTCTGATATGGCTCATCGCACTGCTGCCGTTCGTGCTCGCCGCCGGCTTCGTCTTCTCTCCCGCTCTACGATTTGTTGCCGCGATTTCCCTGTCAGCCTGCGTAACAGCTCTGGCACTGATTTCCTGGTGGATGGCGAGTGATTGGAAAAGCACACCAGCCACGATCTACCTGCGAGTCGGCACCTGCGCAGCAATGGGAGCGTTTTCGCTGGCCGGCCTCTACGGGGTCAGCGAGTACTTCAAGCGAGACTGGATCACGATCCCCGGGATGGCGAACTCTCACGGTATCCTGAACGGGCTGGGATTTGTCTTGCTGGCGCTCCTGGCGTGGCTAGTGGAACTGAATCAGAGGGGTCCCGTCGAAAACGTAACTGCCACGCAATCTCAGCTCAACCGCACTCCGAGCACACAGCCTTCGATCGTATTCGCACGCTCCGCAGCCAACACAAATCATCGAGACTTGCGAATCCCCGGGCCAGATTTCAGCGCGCGCGATTTCTACGATCGCTGATGGATTTCCGGTCTTTGCGTCCTTCGCGGATTTTCTTCGCGCCCTTAGCGGTTAAGTTCTTTCTTGTCGCCTGGAAAAAGCTTTTAACCGCAAAGGTCGCGAAGGAGTCGCAATGTTCGCGAAGGCAGGGGGCAAGCTCAGATCAGAGATATTTGGATCTCAAATCCGCCGCTCCCCACGCGCCAGCACCTTATAATCGGAAGACCATGAAGAACGTTGTTCATGCCGCCTGTCCCCACGACTGTCCAGATGCGTGTGGAGTCCTCATCACAGTCGAAGACGGGCGGGCCACAAAGATCCAAGGCGACCCGAGCCATCCCGTCACACGCGGTTTTTTATGCGCGAAGGTCTCGAAATACCTCGATCGAGTCTATTCGCCTGGCCGGGTTCTCTACCCCATGCGCAGGGCCGTGCCCAAAGGCTCCGGCAGTAAAGATTCCAGCGACTTTCAGCGCATTTCCTGGAATGAGGCGCTGCGCGAAGTCGCCGATCGCTTCCGGAGTATCGCAACCCAGTTCGGCCCAGAAGCGATTCTGCCCTACTCCTACGGCGGCACACTGGCCACGCTCAGCGTCGCCTCCATGGATCGGCGTTTCTTTCACCGATTGGGGGCTTCGCGACTCGAGCGAGCAATCTGTTCGGCGGCAGGCGAGGCGGGACTGAAGTCCGTCACCGGAGTGAAACTTGGCACCGAGCCCGAACAGTTTCGCCACTCGCGTTACATCATCGCGTGGGGCGCTAATATTCACGGCAACAATGTGCACCTGTGGCCGTTCATCGAGGAAGCCCGGCGCGCGGGCGCGAAACTGGTGGTCATCGATCCCTACAAGACTCGGACAGCGAAGTGCGCGGACTGGTATTTGCCGATTAATCCGGGCACGGATGCTGCGCTCGCTCTCGGCATGATGCACGTGATCATTGGAGAAGGCCTTCACGATGCCGACTACGTCGCGCAGCACACCATCGGCTTCGAGCAACTGCAGGAAAAGGTAAAAAATTATCCGCCGGAGAAAGTCGCCGCGTGGACAGGCATCGCAGCCGACGACATCCGCAAGCTGGCCCGGGAATACGCGACCCAGCGACCGGCGGCGATTCGCGTGAACTACGGGGTGCAACGATCGGAAGGCGGCGGCATGGCCATGCGCGCCATCACCATGCTTCCCTGCGTTACAGGCTCATGGAAGGAGGTCGGCGGAGGCCTTCAGCTTTCCCTGAGCGGTGGATGGAACTTGAACAAGGCCCCGCTCGAACGCGCCGACTTCATGACCGAAACTCTCGGACGTCCGGCGCGGGTCGTCAACATGGTGGAATTGGGCAAAGCGCTGAATTCGCTGAGTGATCCTCCTGTGAAAGCGCTGTTTGTCTACAATTCGAATCCCGCTGCGGTCTGTCCCGACCACAATGAAGTCATCCGCGGCTTGCGCCGTCCCGATCTGTTCACGGTGGTGCACGAGCAGTTCTTTACTGACACGGCCGATTACGCCGACATCGTGCTCCCGGCCACGACCTTCTTCGAACAGAAAGACCTGCAGACGGCTTACGGCCACTACTACCTGCAAATGTCGAAGCAGGCCATTGAGCCGCTCGGCGAGTGCCGATCAAACGTGGAGATGTTTCGTGGTCTGGCGCACGCCATGGGATTCAACGATCCCTGCTTCAGCGAATCCGTGGATGAGATGATCGATCAGGCCCTCGACTCCACCAATCCCTGGCTGGAAGGCATCGATCGCGAGCGCCTGGAAAGCGATGGCCACGTTCGTCTGACCTTCGCGCCGGACCAAAACAACGACACAGACACACCGTTCCTCCCATTCGCGCAGGGCGGATTCCAAACTCCCAGTGGCAAGGCGGAACTGTATAACGCCGACCTTATCGCTCAAGGGCTCGACCCGGTCGCCGAATTCATTCCCCCGGAAGAATCCCGTCACAGCGCAGGTGCGCAGTCCTACCCGTTGGAACTGCTCGCCCGCAAGGCCGACAACTTTCTGAATTCAACCTTCTCCAACCTGCCTTCCGTCCAAGCCATGGAGGAACCCGGCCTGCTCGAGCTTCACCCCGGCGACGCTGCGAAGAGAGGCATTCGCGATGGCGACTCAGTCCGAGTGTTCAATTCGCGCGGGGAACAGACCCTGCGGGCCCGGGTGCACGGTAGCGTGCAGCCGGGCGTCGTCGCTGCAGCCCTCAATTGGGCAAAGCTGACCCCAGGTGGCACCAATATAAACGTGCTCACTTCAGAAAAACTTACGGACATGGGCAACTCCGCCACGTTTTATTCCGTCTTGGTTGAGGTGGAGTTGGCGACACCAGCTCAGCTATCGAAGTTAAGCAAAATGAATACATAGCAACCGGTTTGGCAGGCGCAGACTTTGGACGCTGTGCCCACGTCTACCGTATAATTGCCGTTTTCCTGACTCCCAGAGGCCGAGGTAGTAGCGATTCACTTTCGCTTTCATCCGGATATCCCTGTGCCACGGCCGAGCGCCCAGCGCCGCTCCGCTATCTCGAGTTCCCCATCCCACTCATTTCCTGAGGGTTGTGGACCGAGAGCGACGGCCGTGCGCCGTTCCGTCACCGGATTCCTGCTTGTTCTTCTCGTCCTTCTCTGTCCGCGAGGATGGGCGCAGCAGGACCTGGTGACCGAAATCGTGATCCACGGCAACCGGCGCATTCCGGCCGATACCGTAAAGGCGCGCATTTTCACCCACCCAGGCGATGTCTACGACGCCGCGGGCCTGGAGCGCGACTTCAACTCCCTGTGGAATACCGGCTACTTCGAAGACATCCGTTTCGAGCGTGAGCAGACGCCCAAAGGCTGGCGCATTCACGTTTATGTGAAAGAAAAGCCGACCATCCGCGAGATCAACTACACTGGCCTGAGTTCGGTCTCGACCAGCGACGTCCTCGACCGCTTCAAGGAGCGCAAAGTCGGGCTCTCGGTCGAAAGCCAGTACGATCCGACGCGCATAAAGAAAGCCGAAGTTGCGATTAAAGAATTGTTGGCCGAGCACGGGCGTCAGTTCGCGACCATCCGCTCTGAAGTCCGCCCAATCCCGCCGGCCGCGGTCGGTATCACTTTCGTGGTGAAAGAGGGACCGAAGGTTAAAGTAGGCCGCATCCGCTTTACGGGCAATCGCAACATCAAGAGCCGCACCCTCCGGGCGGCGATGAAGAATCTCAAGCCCATCGGAATCCCGCATTCGATCTTCCTCGAGAACATCTTCGCGAAGACTTACGACGCGACCAAGCTCGAAGAAGACACCGAACGCGTGCGCAACGAGTATCAGAATCGCGGGTTCTTCAAAGTCCTGGTCCAGGATCCTAAGACCGAGATCCACGACACTGGACATCCGGGCTTCCACGTTCCCCTGATCCAGAAGGGTCCGGGCAAAGCGGTCGACATCACGATGCCGATCGAGGAAGGCGATCGCTACAAGCTCGCCAGCATCACCTTCAAGAACAACAAGGCAATCACCAACACGAAGGCGCTTCGCGCCTTGTTCCCGATCAAAGACGGCGACATCTTCAGCCGCGAGAAGGTCGGCAAGGGCCTGGAGAACCTTCGCAAAGCGTACGGCGAGTACGGCTACATCAACTTCACGTCGGTCCCCGATACCAAGTTCGACGACGAGAAGAAGCTGATCTTCCTCGACATCGACGTCGACGAAGGCAAGCAGTTCTACGTCCGCCGCATCGAGTTCCAGGGCAACACGACCACGCGCGACAAAGTCATTCGCCGCGAAGTGGCACTCGAGGAAGGCCAGGTCTACAACTCACGCCTGTGGGAGTTCAGCCTGCTGCGACTCAATCAGTTGGGCTACTTCGAACAATTGAAGCCAGACGATCCCAACACCACTGACAAGAAGCTCGACGAAAAGGATGGATTGGTCGATCTTGCGTTAAAGGTCCACGAGAAGGGCAAGAACAGCATTGGCCTGAATGGCGGCGTCAGCGGTCTGGAAGGGGCTTTCATCGGTCTCAGCTACACGACCAACAACTTCCTTGGACTGGGCGAGACCCTGCAGATCCAGGCCAGCATCGGCAACCTGATGCGCAGTGTTCTCTTCGGCTTCACCGAGCCCTACTTGTGGGATCGGCCGCTGCAAGCCGGCTTCACGGTGTACACCACCCGCACCAGCTACAACCAGGCGCGCCAGTACGCCATCCTGACCGGGCAGCAGGTGAACCTGCCTTCCTATTACCTGCAGAACCTGCAGAACTACACGCAGTCCAGCACTGGCTTTACCACCTCGTTGAGTTATCCACTGCACCGCTCCTTGAAGCGCGTGGGCTTGACGTACTCGTTCGACAACTCATCGCTGATCGCACTCAGCGATGCGTCCAAGGCGTTGTTCACGAACCTCGCGTTCCGCGGCATCTCCGGGCCGAATGCGTTGAGCGGCATCATTACCAGCAAGATCCTACCGAGTCTTACCATCAACACACTCGACGCCTCCTACCAGCCCCACAGCGGTAAGCAACTCTTCCTCGGCGGTGAGATCGCCGGACTGGGCGGGACGGTGAAATCAGTTCGACCGATTGTGCAATACAAGCAGTTCTTTCCCATGCAGAAGCATCGCAATGCGATCGGCGTCAACTTCCAGGGATCGTTCCTCACCGGATACGGCGGATTGGTCGCTCCTCCGTTCCAGCGCTTCTACATGGGCGGCGAAAACGACCTGCGCGGATTCGATATCCGCTCGGTATCGCCGATTGCCTTCCTGCCCAACAAGGCGGTGGTGAACCTCACGAACCCCGACGGAACGACGGTGTTCAAAGACCCGACGAACCCGAGACTGGGCGCTTACCAGATTCCGATTCCGATAGCGAGCATCGTCCAGCCGGGCGGTGATTTGAACGTGTTCGGCAACGTCGAGTACCGCATCTCGATTGTGGGCCCCGTGACCCTCGCACCCTTCATGGACATGGGCATCAACCCGATCGTTCGCCAGTCGCAACTGCGCATCAATCCCGGTCAGTTAAGCGACATCAACAACACACAGTTCGGGTGCCCCGCCCTCGACATTGCTCTCAACTGCATTGGCGGAGAGAAATTAACCTTCTCGGGGTTCCTGAAACCTGTAGCCGGATCCAACTGGACCCCGCGCATGTCTACCGGTCTCGAGTTGCAGGTCATGCTGCCCGTGATCAACGCGCCCTTCCGCATTTACTGGGCCTATAACCCCTTACGACTCGACTCGACGGCTACGGCGCCGACTGCCATTACCCGCAGCATGTTCCCGGGCGCAACGGAGCCTTTCCTGTACAAAGCGGCCGGTGACTACACTTATACGCAGACCGTCAACACCTACAGCTCGGTGTTCACGTTGCGTGAACCGCGCAAGACTTTCCGTTTCACGGTGGCGACGACGTTCTAATCCTTGTGATGTGAGGCGACTACGAGCAGGATCGTTTGACGGTAAGTGCTATAATGAAACGACTTCTGCCCTGACAAGGTCGACAGATTCGGGGTGTGCTGCCACGCATATCAGGTTCGGCGTGAGGAACTGAACAGGCTCACCTGTCCGGTGGCGAGGATTTCCGTCAAGACCCGGCAACCTAGTGGCACGGCCCAGCGTAAGTCTGGGAAGAAAGACGCAAGCCAAAATTTCCCGGAACAATTTCCAAGGAGTCCAAGCGATCCAATGAAAAGCAAGTTCACGCGCATCCTTCTGGCCATGGCCTTCGTCATTTCGGTAGCTGCCTTGGCTCAAACCGGCAGCGCCGCAGCCGCGCCTGCCGCCGCCAAGCCCGCATCTGCCGCCCCGGCGACTCCGGCTGTGACCGGACCGGGCACCAAGATCGGCACCATCAGCATGGAACAGGCGATCTTCGCCACCAACGAAGGACGCCGCGATTTCGAGGCGCTCAGCAAGAAGCTCGAGCCCAAGCAAAACGAACTAAAGGGTTCGAACGACGAAATCGAGAGCCTGAAGAAACAGCTCAACACCCAGGGCGACAAGCTGAACGAGGATGCGCGCGCCAACCTGGTGAAGCAGATCGAGACCAAGCAGAAGTCCCTCGACCGCCAGTTGCAGGACGCCCGGGAAGATGCGCAGAACCAGCAGAACGAAATCGCGCAGCGCATTTTGCAGAAACTCGGCCCGGTGCTCATCAAGTACGCGACCGACAACGGCTTCGGCATGATCGTCGACACCTCGCAACCCTGGCCGCAGAGCCCGGTGGTGTGGTGGGGCGAGTCCGTTGATGTGACCAAGCCTGTGGTCGATGTCTACAATGCGCAATCCGGTGTCGCACCTCCGCCCGCGACTGGCGCAGCGAAGCCTGCTCCTACCGCGAAGCCGGCCACTCCGGGCGCGAAGCCGGCCACGCCGCCCGTGAAGCAACCCGAACCGCCAAAATAGATTCATCACGACACCTTTGGTGCCGTGAAAGTTCCCGAAGGCCGCGCACACGCGCGGCCTTTTTTATTTTCGAGAATCATGGCCACCTGTGACGAACCCGGTGTCCTTACAGCTAGCAATCGCTGTTCTGGAGGACACGATGTTCGCTGATAGTCTGCTTGAATCGAATCTTGATCGCACCAACCGCGGATGGACCACGCTGGCATCGTTCGCGATGCAAACGCTGGGCGTTGCGATTCTGTTGATGCTTCCACTTCTCTACACCGAAGGCCTGCCCAAGCTGCACCTGCTATCCGTAAGCGCACCCATCGGACCGCCACCGGGTCCGCCGCCCTCCCAGGCCCCTCGGGGCGCTACTCACCAAGGCCAAAGCAATTTCGTCCGAGGAGTTCTGGTTCCGCCATCTGAGATTCCACTTGGTGTCCATCACTTGGTAGACAGCTCGACTGTCGAAGAGGCGCCCCCTTGCGCAATTTGTGTGTCCGGTTCGACCGGGGACATTACGAATGCCAACCCCATCCCCAATTCGATCGGCAGTGGACCCGCTCTTCTGCCGTCGCCACCGAAGCCCGTAGCCCACCCGCCCCGCATCTCGCACATGATGGAAGGAAACCTGATCTACAAAGTGCAACCTGTCTATCCGCCATTGGCGCGTTCGGCGCGAATTCAGGGCGCGGTTGTTTTGCGGGCGATCATCAGCCGCAACGGAACGATCGAAAATCTGCAAACTTTGAGCGGCCACCCCATGCTGGTGGGCGCCGCCCTGGATGCGGTGCGCCAGTGGCGCTACCGGCCGTACATCCTGAACGGCGATCCGGTCGAGGTCGAGACACAGGTGACGGTGAATTTCTCGCTGTCTGGCGGTTAGAGCTTGAAGGAACTGTGTCGCGCCCGGAGCGCGACTGAAAATAGCTCGCCACTTCAGTGGCGGGAGGTGGGCGGTCCCCGGGACCGTCCGGAGGGACGGCGGAAATTTGTGCTGAACTTTCAAGCGTCCTTCCAGGACGCGTCACGTTTTGCCGGCTACCCGGCGCTAAAAGCGCCGGGCCATTTTCAGACCTCCCTGCGGGAGATGAAAACGACACCCTTTCGGGCGGTTAACTAAAAGATACATTTCGCGCTTAGATGACTTATAGGCCCGCCCGGATGGCTCGTACAGCCCAACCCCTCACCCGCGCCTCAAACGTCGCGCCACGGGCCTCTAAACGCGATAAATGGCATTCCACGAGCAGTCGCTTACGCAATTAGCAACAGCTTACGACGCCGGAACGAAGTTTCAACAACTTAGCTCATAGTGAATCAATTTGAGATGCCCACTCCGCGGACTGCGCCAACGGTCAAAGCGTGAAAGCGTCGCCCCTTGTCTTCGAGAAGGCCTGACGCGAATGCTCGATCGTTCCGGAGGGCTCATCGGCCGACGGTAACGTTCGTCCTGAAATCGGCAGCCGATATAATTTCGACACTGTGAGTTTAGCGACACTCGACGTAGCTCCCCGACAATCGGCGCGGCCCACCTGGGCGGAAATTTCACTGAGCACCTTGTGCCAGAATTTTCGCGCGGTGCGATCGCACGTCGGAAAAGCAGTTGAAGTCTGCGCCGTCATCAAGGCCGATGCCTACGGTCACGGCGCGACGCCTTGTGCGCTGGCTCTCGAAAGGGCGGGAGCAAACTGGTTTGGCGTGACCACCACCGACGAAGGAATGCCGCTGCGTTCCGCCGGCCTCGGCGGGCGAATCCTGCTGATGACGGGTTTCTGGCGCGGCGAGGAAGAAGAAGTCGTCCGCCAGAATCTCACTGCGACCGTCTGGGAGCCCTGGCACCTCGAGCTGCTCGACCGGGCCGCGCGCGATCAGGACGCTGGTCCCCAGCCCGTTCACCTGAAAATCGATACCGGCATGGGGCGGCTGGGTGTGAGCCTGGATGAAGTCGCTTCCATGTGCCGCGAGATTCGCAGACATTCGAACATCGCACTCGAAGGAATCTCAACGCATTTTGCATCCTCCGAAATTCTGGATGCGGCCGAGAACGAAAATCAGATCGCGAATTTCGAACAAGCTGTTCGTATCGTGCAGGAACAGGGCTTGCACCCGGCTCTACTTCACATGGATAACACCGGCGGGATGATGGCTCGGCCGGAGACTTGGAAGAGCATGGTTCGTCCGGGCATTGCGCTGTACGGATACGCGTTGAAACAGAGTCGCGGCGGCAAGCCTATTTCGAACGGGCCCACGCTCGATCTGGAACCTGCGCTCTCCTGGAGAACGCGCATCATCTCGATTCGCGAATTCGGCGCCGGGCAGGCACTCGGCTACAACGGAACCTACACGACCCCGCACCCCGCGCGTATTGCCGTTTTGCCGGTGGGCTATGCGGATGGCTACCGGCGCGGCCTCTCGAACCGGGGACGCGTCATCGTGCGCGACACGTATGCGCCGATTGTGGGCTCCATCTCGATGGATCTCACGCTGGTGGATGTCACCCACGTTCATGGGGTCGAGGAAGGCGACGACGTTACCTTGCTGGGAAGCAGTGGCGATCTCAAGGTAGACGCAGTTGAACTTGCGAATCTCTGCGGTACGGTGCCCTATGAAATCCTCTGCGGCATTTCAAAGCGCGTTCCCCGCGTGCACTTCTCATAACTCGCCGAACAATCGCGCTCGGACGGTTTCATCGCAAGGCAGTTCCGGACCTCCAAAAAGATGATCGGGCAAGCGCGACTGGTCTTCTGCAATTTTCGGCATCGCGCGCTGGCGAAGAGACTGCGCTTCGGGTCCCGGATCCTGAAACAGGATTCGCAGCCAGCCGCACACCTTGCGCATATCCTGGAAGTATTGATCGTGCTGGCGAGCGTACTCATGTCCCGCCTGATCCCAATCGGAGTGGCTGCGTAATGCATCACGCAGCACTCGAGCGTCCCGCAGGGTCATGGGCATGCCCTGCCCGAAGGTAGGATCGTTCGTACCAGCCGCATCTCCGATGAGCGCTACACCGTCGCGATACGGGTGGTTAACCCAGTTCTCCCCGGCTTCGAAGCTCGCCAGCGGTCCAACGCATTCGACATTCGCATACAGTTCCTGGATACCTGGTGCGACTTTGGCGGACTCCGTCAGGAATGTCTTCAACTTCTCGGCGCCCTGCAGCGCGAGTCCACCGTTCACTGGATACCCCAAGTAAGCGCGCCAACGCTGCTTCGTTTGTGGAATCGTGGCGATGACCAGCCCCAGTTCAGGATTGAAGAGGAAGGTGGTGAGATCTTCGCGTCCCGAAACTCCCGTCAGAAGCACGCCCGCAAACTGAAAAGGCTGCACATTCTTTTGATTTTCAAACTGCGCCCACTTGCGAACGGCCGATCCGCGACCATCTGAGCCAACCACGAGTCGTGCTTCTGTCCTCTCATCTTTTCCATTGCGGGTAATGACCACCGGATGACCTGCGTCGGGCTCAATCCCTTGCACGATGCTGCCTCTGCGGACCTGCACACCTGCCTTCGCAGCTTCCGCCAGCAAGACCTCCTGCATTTCTGGATGGCTGTATGTAATCGACGACATCATTTGCGGTGTGGTCTCCGCGACGTTACGTGGCCCAAATCCCATTTCAATCCAGGGAACCTCCTTGGCGCAGCACTGCAGCAGCAAATCCGCGATGCCTAACTCTCTTGCTTCTGCCACGCCCCAGGGAGACAGGTACTCCCCGCGGACCCGGTCGCGGAATTTTTCTTCCTTTTCGATCACGAGCACGCGGGCGCCTTCACGAGCCATAGCAATGGCAAGCGCCGAAGCTCCGAGGCCGCCGCCAACAGTGATCAAGTCAAATTGTTCTGATTTCATAGGACCTCGCTTGGATTTATGTCGCGATTGCCCGGGGTACGAACCGAACAGGGCCCTGATGGGGCAGCTATGTTATCAAAGGGAATGGTGTGGGGAAAGCTCGCGGCTTGGCGCGCAACTCCCTGCAAATTGACCGCTGGATGCAGCAAATCCCCACTGGCTGCGCACTTGCTGCCTGTTCGTCGTCGCCCTTGCTATATTCAATTGATCACATGCCAAGCCGCTACGCCAAGTGGATGTACGACTGGGAAGATCGGCTCACCTCGGTCGACAACAATCGGATCGTCCGTCCCCTCGATTGGGGAACCGAGTGGGCGCACGCGTGGCCATGCCGCAACGGGGTGCGTCCTGGAGAGATACCGGCCGATCCGGAACAATTCTTCGCGGACTACAACCAACGGATCATCGCCAACAGCGATGACTTTTATTCTTACCAGACGCCTCAGGACTTTCAGTTGGAGAATCGCGAAGTGCAGGTGTTCAGCACCCGCGAAGTTCCTGACCCGAAGCTCGAGCAAAAGGTTCGCGGAACGTATGCGGAGTTTCTGCGCTTCACCTCTCCGGTGAAAACGCCGTTTCCGGAAAACAATCGGGTCAACGCCCGCTGGTTTCCGGCACGCGGCCGGCGGGCGGTGGTGCTGTTGCCCCACTGGAACTCTGACGCGGTCTCCTATACCGGGCTGTGCCGGGTTTTGAATCTTCTGGGAATCGCCGTTCTGCGGCTGAGCATGCCGTATCACGACATTCGGATGCCCGCGGAAATCGGTCGAGCCGATTACGCGGTCTCGGCGAACATCGGGCGCACGCTCGACGCCGTACGGCAGGGCGTTGTGGATATTCGTTGCTGCTTCGATTGGCTCGAACAGAAGGGATACAAACAACTGGGAGTGATTGGAACGAGCCTTGGTTCGTGCTACGCGTTCATCGCCAGCGCGCACGATGCGCGCATTCGAGCCGCCGCTTTCAATCATGCCTCCACCTACTTCGCCGACGTGGTGTGGCACGGGCAATCCACCCGGCACATTCGGAAAGGCATCGAAAGGGCGATCGACCTGGAGCGCTTGCGCGATTTGTGGCTGGCCATCAGCCCGATGGTCTACTTCGATAAGTTCGCTCGGCATCCCAAGAAGTCGCTGGTGATTTACGCCAATTACGATTTGACCTTCCTGCCCGAATTCTCCCGCGAAGTGGTGGATCAGTTTGCGGCCCACCGCCTGGATCACAAGGTCGTCGTCCTGCCTTGCGGGCACTACACGACCGGCGAGAGCCCTTACAAATACATGGACGGCTGGCACCTCGCCTCATTTTTCCGAACCGCGTTTGAAGCGTAGAATCGGAGGTTGCGGCTTCGACCGCCGCGGTTGCAGTGGCGGTGTCGCGCTCTCTGCCACCGACCATCACCGGAGCGAATGATGAGTAACCAATCAATGTACCGCCCGCTGTTTGACGCCGACCCGCAGATCGCTGCCGCGATCGATAACGAGACCCGCCGCCAGCACGAAGGCCTCGAACTTATTGCCTCCGAAAATTTCGTCAGCGAGGCTGTGCTGGAAGCGGCCGGTTCGGTTTTTACCAACAAATACGCGGAAGGGTATCCGGGCAAGCGGTATTACGGTGGTTGCGAATTCACCGACGTGGTGGAGAACCTCGCTCGTTCCCGCGCAAAAGAACTCTTTGGCGCGGAGTACGTCAATGTGCAGCCGCACGCCGGATCGCAAGCCAACATGGAAGCGTATGCCGCGGTGCTCCAGCCCGGAGACACGATCCTGGGTCTGAATCTCGCGCATGGCGGTCATCTCACGCACGGCCATCATCTGAATTTTTCCGGCAAGACTTACAAGATCATTCCTTACGGCGTCACGAAGGAAACCGAAACCATCGACTACGACGAACTCGAGCGCCTTGCAGAAAAAGAGCGCCCCAAGATGATCATCGGCGGAGGCAGCGCCTATCCGCGCATCATCGACTTTGCGCGCATGCGCCAGATCGCCGACAAAGTGGGCGCGCTCTACCTGGTCGATATGGCGCACTTCGCAGGACTGGTGGCTGGTGGCGCGCATCCTTCTCCGGTGCCGCACGCGCATATCGTCACCTCGACGACGCACAAAACGCTGCGCGGCCCCCGTTCGGGCATGATCCTGGCGAAAGCGGACCTTGGTCCGGCCATCGACAAGACCGTGTTCCCCGGCATGCAGGGTGGACCGCTCGTTCACATCATGGCCGCGAAAGCCGTGTGCTTCCTTGAAGCGATGCAGCCTGAATTCAAGGTGTACGCGCGGCAAGTGGTTGCCAACGCCAAGGTGCTAGCCGAGACGTTGGCCGCGGAAGGCTATCGAATCATCTCGGGCGGAACCGACACGCACGTCATGCTGGTCGATGTTTTCGCCAAGGGCATGCTCGGCAGCGAAGCGGAAAAGGCGCTGGGCGAAGCCCATATCACCGTCAACAAGAATGCGATTCCCTTCGACACGAATCCCCCGCTGAAGCCCAGCGGCATCCGGATTGGCAGCCCGGCTTTGACGACGAGGGGTATGAAGGAGCAGGAAATGCGGCAGGTGGCACGCTGGATTTCCGAGGCGCTGCACCATCGTTCCGAGCCGGACACGCTGAGCAAGATTCGACGCCAAGTCCTTGAATTGGCAGAGGCATTCCCGCTCTACGCCGAGCGCCGTGCCAAGGCTCAGGCTGAAGCGCGGGCCTAGTCCAGGTACAGTTACCGGCTTTCGGGAATCGGGCGAAATCCTTTGTCTTAGCCATTCAAAGCTGTGGTTAAATCGTGCGGTGAAGATCGCCCTCGACATCCGCCGCATGACGGAGTTCGGCGTCGGCACCTACACCCGCAATGTTGTTCGGGCTTTAGGCAGGCTGGATCGGAACACCAAGTATTTTCTGATTGGCTCACCCGAAAAGGTTAAAGAGATCGGGTCGCTGCCCGCTAACTTCCACACAGTTCCTCTACTTGAAGCCGACACCACGGCCAAGGGATATTTCGAATTCCGCACCATTCTGAAGCGCCTGAACGTCGATCTGGTGCACATTCCGCATCTGTTCTGGATGCCCCGGTCCTTGCCGTGTCCCTACGTCATGACGGTGCACGATGTGCTCGAACACATGTCGCGCTCCAAAGGGCACTCCGGCCTGCGCCGCTCGCTTCACTATCAACTCACGCGACGTGTTCTGCTGGGCGCGGCGCGCATCTTTGCGGTATCGCAGTTCTCGAAAAGTGAAGTCGAAAAACTGTTCGGGATCTCGCCGAAGAAAATTGAGGTTGCGTATAACGCAATCGACGAACGCTTCCTGCACGGCCATGCCAACGACGCCGATCGCCAGCTGATCGCCGAACGCTATCTCGTTGCTTATCCCTTCCTGCTGTACGCCGGCCGAATCAGTCCGCATAAAAACCTCGTCCGTATCATCGAAGCTTTCTCTGCCCTCAAAGGTCAGCTCGAGAAAGAAGGACGCCTTCCGGATCTGAAACTCATCATCATCGGCGACGATCTATCCAGCCATCCCGACCTGCGTCGCACAGTGATCCGCAGCGGCGTTCACAACGACGTGCGCTTTTTTGGATTTGTTCCCATCGACATTCTCAGAATTTTCTACGACCTCGCAGTCGCCTTCCTCTTCCCTTCGCTCTACGAAGGCTTCGGCCTGCCGCCTTTGGAAGCCATGGCGCACGGAACTCCAGTCGTAACTTCGAACACTTCATCTCTGCCCGAAGTGGTGGGTAACGCCGCGGTCCTCGTGAACCCGGAAAACGTTTTTGAGATCATGCGAGCCACCCATCGCGTACTGGTCGACCCCGCCTTACGAGAGAAACTGAAGCTGCGCGGATACGAACGGTCGAAGCATTTTTCCTGGGATGACTCGGCCCGGCGCATTTTGAAGGTCTATCGAGAGGTCGCCGGCACTCCGGACAACGACAACGTTCCTTCGGATCATCAGCCCGAAGTGCAACGCCTGCGCGCCTGAATCACGGCGTTGTGGCAGAGGCCTTCTGGACGTTTGCTTCGGCCTGAGAAAGCCGCCGCGCGACTGCGTTGGGTGGGACACAATCAAACGCGTCTGGACTCACGCGGCCCACCTCTGGCACGCGCCCCCATACCTGCGCGCTTTGCTTGTACCACTCGACGGACTGTTGCCAGTGCTCGGTGCGAGCCTCGCGGGGGAGGTGCGAACCCGACGCGATGGCCGCTTCCACGTCGCCGAGTCCGGTGTAGCCGTCGGCAAGGGTGTACAGGGCTTGCATGTTGGGATGGCTTGCTTTTGCCGCTTCATTCACCAGGCTCGCGGCTTTCTTGAAACTGGCTTCGGCCGCATCCAAAGCGTGCAGTCCCAGCTGAGCCCGACCGGCGCTGTTGTGGGTCGCGCCCAGACGTTGGCTGGCTCCGCCGTTTTTTGCGTTTGTTGACGCCACTGCCGACAGGACCGCGATCGAGGTCTCGTAGTATTTCATGGCGCGCTGGTAGTCTCGCTTCCGGATCGCGATGTCGCCCGCCGTGGTATTCAGGTCCGCCTTCATCGCCTGTACTTCGGTATCCTTCGGACTTTGCTCGACTAGCTTTGGCATCAGCGCAAAAGCCTTCTCCATGTGGATGGAGGCATCAAGGTCACGCCCAGCACGAGACTCGAGATCAGCGACAAGCTTGTAATCTTCGATTCGTGTAACTCCTGATTGCGCATCCCGAGGATCAGACACTGCAAGTTGCGACGAAAGCGTCAAGGCTGCGTTGGCTGCTGCCGTGGCGGCTGGGATGTCTCCCTTGAACAATTGAACCACCGTGATTCGCTCGTACAGAAGGCCCAGCAGATACTTGCCGCGCGGCCCCTTGTTAGAGTGATAAGCAACTTCCTGGAACAAAGGCAGTGCGCGCAAGTAGTTCTCCAACGCCTCGCTCGCGTGTCCTGCTTGCCAGAGCTGATCGCCCATGGTGCTGATCGCAATCCCAAGGTTGCCTTTGCCTCGGGCACTTCCATTTTCAAGACTGGCAAATCGCTCGGCGGCCTCGAGTTGCTTGTGGCGGTAGACAAGTGCGGCCTCGTTGTCTGCCATGTTCGACAGACTTAAGTCGCCTCCGAGAATGTTGGCCACCGACTGGTAGTCGCCCAGGAGCTCATAGACCACTGTGGGATCGTCGGGATGTTCAGCATCGAACGGCTCCATCAGCTTGACTGCAGCCTGGCTACTCTCCAGTGCCGCCGACAGGTCTCCTTCAGCTTGCTGGGTCTGGGAGATCAGGCGATAAAGTTCGGCGAGCGCGAGCGCTCCGCTGACGTCCTGATTGCTTGGCGACCACAGGCTTTTTCGGATGGCCAGCGCCTTTTGGTAGCTCTTGAGCGCGCTGCTCGTGTCTCCCAGATTCGCGAAAAACTCATTGCCCTGCACGTCCCCGATGCGCTTGTAGGCCGCGGCGAGTTCCAGTCTCAAGGATGCGTCGCCTTGCGATTCCTGTTCCAGGCTGTCCAGGTAGTGAAGCCCCTTGTCGACAATCAGTTTCCGCGCCGCTGTTGCTCCCGGCAGATCCTGAATCGAGTCGTGCACATCGAAGATCAGAGAGTTTGCCAAAGACCGAACGTCCTGAAACCTGCGTTCCGCGCGTGCGCGCTGCACGCGTGCGACGTGGGCCTCCCACACGATCCCGATCATGAGGGCTGCCAGGATCGCCGCAACACAGGAGGCGACCAGCACACCCGTCTTATGGCGGCCGATGAATTTTGAAGCGCGGTAGCGGAAAGTATCGGCGCGCGCCTTTACTGGAAGACTCTCGAGATGCCGCCGGATGTCTTCCGCAAAGTGCTCCGCGGACACATACCGCCGCTCCGGTTCCTTCTTCAAAGCCATCAGGACAATGTTGTCGAGATCGCCTCTCAGTCGCTTGCTGAGCTTTTCGGGAGAATCTTCCGTGGTGGTTTGAAACGCTTTGCTGTGTGGTTTCTCCGCCGGGTCGACCGAGTCGTGCTGCCATCGCGCCGCCGTACTGGGCCGGGGCGGCTCCGTGTCTCGCATGGCAATCAGCATCTCATCGGGCGAGCGTCCCTGAGCTTTGAACGGATGCTGCCCGGTCAACAGCCGGAATAAGACCACGCCCAGCGAATACACGTCGCTCGCGGTGGTGACGACTTCTCCGCGCACCTGCTCCGGGCTGGCGTACTCCGGAGTCAACATGCGCATCGCGTTCATGGTTGGCTCGTTTGTGCTCGGCGAGGAACCCGGGTCGAGGATCTTGGCGATTCCGAAGTCGAGCAGCTTGGGAGTTCCATCGGGAGTAACCAGAATGTTGCCTGGCTTCAGGTCGCGGTGAATGACCAGGTGCTGGTGGGCATACTGCACTCCCGAGCAGACGCGCAGGAAGAGCCGCAGGCGTTCGTCAATCGACAGCTTGCGGGCGTTGCAATACTGGTCGATGGGCTCGCCATCCACCAGTTCCATCACCAGGTAGGGAAGGCCAACCTCAGTCGTGCCGCCATCCAAAAGCCGCGCAATGTGAGGATGATCGAGATTCGCAAGGATCTGGCGCTCGGCCCGGAATTGCGCGAGCGCGAAGGCTGTACCCAGTCCGTGGCGGACAACTTTGATCGCAACCTGCTTTTCGTATTGCTGGTCGGCCCGGATCCCCCGGTAGACCGACCCCATGCCGCCTTCGCCGATCAGAGCCCCAACTTCGTACGCCCCGATGCGGCGGCCGACCCAAGAGTCCGACAACGCCGACTCGAACACGCCGCTAGTCCAAAGCGGTGCCTCCAGGAAACCTTCCGCGCCCGCATTCTCATCCTCAAGCAAGGACTCGACTTCCAGACGCAGGGATTTGTCGCCTTCACAAGCGTGATCGAGGAATCTGGCCCGTTGGGGCGGAGAGATTTCGAGGACCTGTTCGAGAACGCCTTTCACCTGCTGCCAGCGTTCCGGGGTCATTGCCCGATCCATATCAGGTCGTACGCTCCACAGAGTCAACGTTCAAGAACCCACCGCATCTTCACCGGAAAACCTCAGAGCGATGGAAGCAGGTTCCGCGAGAGCTGAAAGCTAGAAGCTCCGTCGTTGGGGAGGAGGGCTTTGACTAGCCGCCAAAATTACCCGGCTTCGAAGGTGATGTCAATTGGATTTGCGAGTACGTTGAAAGGGCGCTCACGCCATGGGCTGACGTAAAATCGATTCAATGTGCTGTACCTTTAATGAGCGCCGCAGAAACCCAACTGCCGTAGAGTGGAGTTCATGAAAGCCGATGTCAACACCTACCGTAGCGTTACTCCGTATCTCGTCGTTCAAGACGCCGATGCGGAGATCAAATTCCTCAAGGCAGCATTCGCAGGCACCGAAACTGTTTGCGAACGAAATCCCGACAAAACCGTCAAGCATGCCGAGATTCAAATCGGAAACTCTCTCAGTATGCTTGGCCAGGCTAGAGACGCGTGGAAGCCGACGAACGCATCTTTGTATCTCTGGGTTTCCGATGTTGACGCCACCTACCACAAGGCCTTAGAAGCAGGAGCCAGCTCGCAATCCGCTCCTGGGGACCAGCCCTACGGACACCGTAACGCGGGAGTCGTGGACGTGAGCGGCATAACCTGGTGGATTGGATCGCCGGTCGCGTAGCACCAGCGACTTCAGGTGCGACATCAAGCTGGCCTAGACGGACAGTACATCAAGGTCCCTGAGAGAGTTGTGGCAGCCAGACCTGTAAGCCGAAAACACGAGCCTGACAAGTCTTTTCAATAAGTTGCGCGGAATCAATCGCAGCGCGATGGCAACGATGGCAGCGGTGGACAGGAATCGTGGCACGAAACCGACACACCTGAAAACATCGCAGGTGCCTGCCAATTCTCAATGAGTGCCGCAAGACGAATGGAAAAAGCAACGCCACCCCACCCGCGCTCCGAACGGCATGCTCCAGACAGGTTCACCGCGCAGAAAAGACGCTGGAATGATTGATATGTGGCACGGCACGACGCGGAGAAGAAATGCCACCCCGAGCGGTTGCTTTGTATCCGCGTGCGGATGACGCCCGCATCGCGTGTCCCCAAATTTGCGGTCTCGATGTGCGAGGTTGGGTCAAAGATTTAACGTTGTAGGGCAAGGGGGCCGGCTCTGCCATTGAATTGAAGTCGAGAATCGCGATCCCGTCCCCGTTGTTGCCAGTAATCGCCAAGAGTGTATTGTCCTTGCCATCTTCGACCAGCGCATCGTAGTTGGGACTCAGGACGTACGGCAAGGCAACTCGGTGCCGTAACATTCCCAACCGCCCATCGAAGATATCCATGCCGCTTGTGGATGGCTGGAAAAGCAGACCACCGTCCGGACTTAGCTTGACGCCGTATACATAGTAGACATCGAATTCGCGATCGTTCAACGTGTAATAGGCTTCTCCATTCATGTCCGAGTCGTATATGTAGTTTGTGGCTGTCAAACGCGTCTGGTTCGGAGACAGGCTGAGCTCATAATCGCCATAGCAGCAACCCTGACCAACACTCCCAAAGAACAGTTGATCGGTTGCGGTATCAACGCTGAAGATGAAACCGTCATTGTTAAAAAACGCGCGACTATTGTCTGAACTAACGGTTGTCTTGAGGTAGACATCCTGGGGAAACCCGTTTGCATACAATTGCGGACCGGTTACGTGGTAGTCCGTTAAGGTTCCGTTCGTGGTGTTTAGCTTAAAAAAACTACTGAATCCTGTTCCGCCCTCAACGAAAATCGTGAGGTAGACGTTCCCGGAATTGCTGACCGCCACGCCGACGGGGTGATTGATGATGCCTTGCGCGATGGGCGCAGCAATCGGAAAAGTTTTGACGGTAGCAGGGCTTGTCGGATCCAGCAGGTAGACCACCAGAGCCTGCTCATCAGCAATGGCCAGTTTGGTGCCATCGGGAGAGAGAGAGATTCCCCAGAGCCTCTGTGTCGTACCAACTGGCGCAGGAATCGCGATGGGTGCCAGCCACTTCTGCTGCGTCAAGGAAAATACCTGGATCTTATTCGCGTCGGTGAAGTAGTAGACGTCGCGGGCCGGATCGTAGACGCCCTGAACTAGTGCGGCTCCGGGGAGCGGGAATTGCTTGGAACCGGACAGGTAGGTCAGCGATGAATGTGCTTTCCCGGATGCCGTTGTCACAACCACGTCAGCTACTCCGGTAGAGCCAGGCGGAATACCGTAATAGATCGCTTGCAGCAGAAATGGCGGAGATGAAAGGTTATACGCGTTCAGGTTAAGACCTGTGATGGGGGCGTTCTGCCCGCCAACTGTCACGGATAAGTCACTGGGGATCACCGTTGCACTCATGGGAGCGAAGCCATAGCCGTAAATAACTCCTGTTGCACCGCCATCCGTTGTAGCCATATCTGGGCTCACTTCCAGAATCGAAGGTCCGTAACTGAAGGCATCTGGAATTAGCTGCATCCCCCCATCCTTGGAAAAGGCGTACACATCAACCGGGCCCGGGGCGCCAGGCGGTGTCGTAGCGGCGACGAAGCCGCCAGACCTTGAAACGGGCAAAGCTTGCTTGCCCCCAAAATAGATCATGCTCTGGGAGTCCAGAGTTGTGGCTGCATCCCACTGTGTTTGAGTACCGCCGGATACTGGTCCGGTGGCGGGACGGAGATACGCGTTGGAAAAACCAGTGCCTAATGGGCCAGTGCGAAGTTGAGTCGTATCCAGGAACCCGAACCCTTCCTCAAGCGGACCGGCCATGAGTCCGGTATCGTCGATGGCCTCATAGTTGGGACTGGTCACTGGGCCGACCACAAACCCACCGCTCGTGTACTCCACAAGCATGTTCGGCAACCAACCGATGAGCTGTTTCGATGCAATGTCGTACGCGTACACGAACCCGTCAGTCAGGAAATAGAGAGTGCGGGAGTCCGCGCTAAAAGTGAAGGCGGTTCCAGAATCAGTCGAGCCCGCAAGATCGATACTGAAGAGCAGCAACAGCGTATGGGCATCATAAAAATTAGCTTGGTTGGAATTGCCCCGAACCACGACATAGCGGCCGTCGGGTGAAGGGAAAAGATTCATGGTGACGAACCCGCCGAGACCTGCGGAGAACAGTTCGCCCGTCGAAGGAACGAGTTCACAAAGTGTGCCGTCGCTGTCGATGCTTCCCAGCAGGACTCCGGTACGGTCGCCGGTCCGGGCAAATCCTCCTATGTTCCCCATAGGGCAGAGCGCATGAGGAGGAGCGCCATTCATGCCGGCTCCGTAAACGTCGATCGAGTTGTCCACCGGATTCCATATCGCAATGCTGCTTGAGCCGTCAATGCTGGGAAGTCCGCCTTGCGCGCCAAGCAGGGCCAGTCGGCCATCAGAGAGAACTAGTGTCGACCACGCTGAGAATCCATAAGGGCCAATTTGTGATGCTCGATACCGCTGTTTCACCCGCATCGCTACCGGGTCGATGGCGTAAACGTCGCCCACCATCGTTCCCACATACAAAGTTGCGTGATCGGGAGTGTCATCGATTCCGAAGGCCCCCGGAACCGGAATCGTGCCGATCTTAGTCTCCGAGACCGAATCGAATACGAATATCTGGTTGGAGAAAGGATCGTTCACAAAAAAACGGTGGGTGGGAGGATTAAAGACCTCCCAATGAGTATTCAGCCATAGGTAATACTCGATGACGGCGTCCGTGCGAACATACCGGGTGCGGGTGGACAAGGTTCCCCGCATTCCCGCCACCGAGATATTCAAGCTGACATTGTGACTCAACGAAGCGGCTGTGCCGGTTATCTTGGCGGTTGCGGTCGTGGCCGACGTGCCGCTCGCAACGGACAACGTAACAACCTGAGACCCGCCAGGTGCAACCGTCAGCGTGGCTGGGGATGCTGTAACTCCGGAAGGGAGCCCCGAGATATGCACCGAAATATCGGACGAAAAACCGTTCAGGCTATTTGCTGAAACGGAGAGAGAGCCTGACTCACCCGAAACTATCGTTAGCGACGCAGGGTTCAAGGCGAGAGTGAAATCCGGACTGGGTGGAGGTGGCGGGGATTGCGATCCGCCACTGCCGCCGCCGCAACTCTCAGCGAACACGGCAAGAAATACCAGAGCAACTAAAAACCACGCATGCCTGACTTGCGGAGATCTCCGGGCGGGTATCGAGGCCATAACGAAGGGCGCGTATATAGGTGACGAATCTCGAAAATATCGCGATTCGAGTCGGCTATTATGCCAGATAAGTTAGGGCTGTCAATCCTTCAATCAGGTTAGTCAACGGAAGCGTGAAAGCGCGACGGGCGTCACATCTTTTCCTTCGTTTCCGTGTTATAGTCGACCGCTTTCGGTGGCGCGTTTAGGCGGATCCTGATGTCATCTCTCTCGTCGCGAAATCGTATTCTTTTGGCAGCCGAGTTGGTCTTCCTTTTGTCGCTAATTGTCCCGAGCCATGCAGTGACCTTCAAAAACCCTCCGATTATCCCCACCAGTTCGGACGTCCTCGGTCTGAATACTGCCGATCTGAACGGTGACGGCGACCCGGATCTCATCTATTTGGACGGGCAAGGTTATTCAAATAACGCGATGCACGTCCTGATCAACAATGGAAATGGAACGTTTACCCACAAACAGGACATCGCGTTGCCGACCGGCCTTTGTTGTGTCATCACCGTGGCCGACGTTACGAATGACGGCAAGAACGATGTCATTGTGCAAGGTTCTAACTACTCCTTCATTGCGGAGGTCGACGTCCTGGTCGGCAACGGCGACGGAACGTTCAAGGCGCCGGTAGCCAGCAGCTTTCAAGGTTCCAACTTGGGCGGGTATCCCAGCTTCACCGGACTGGTGGGCGTCGGCGATATCAATGGCGACAATAAAGCCGATCTTGTGCTCAATGACGGCGCCAACGGAGCTTTATATCTTCTGCTCGGTGACAATTCCGGCAAGTTTACATTTAGTAATGCAATTCAAACCTATCTCAGGAACTCAGTTTACTTAGTGGATTTGAACGGCGACCACCATCTCGACATTGTGGCGACGGACTTGGTGGGCGCGCTTTTCCGAGTATTCCTTGGCAACGGCGATGGCACGTTTCGCACGGGAGTGGACTATCTGGGACAGGGTGGGACCGGCGCGTTCATCCTGGCGGATCTGGACGGCGACGGCCATCTTGACATGCTCACGCAATACTATCCTGGAACTCTCGCGATCTTTAAAGGCAACCCGGACGGGACTTTCGGGGCAATAACCACCCTCAGCAGCAGTGCTCCCTACGGTGGACTGGGCCTGGCAGACTACAACTCCGATGGCATTCTCGATTTGAGCTTCTCTACTCCCACCGGAATCGGAGTGGAACTTGGTCAGAGCGGCCTGACCTTTTCTGCAGTGCGGCTCTCGGTGTCCGGCAGACCCGTGACGCCTTTCGCAATTCCGGCCAACCCGGTTGTTGCTGACTTCGATCGCGATGGTCACGCCGATGTCGCGGCGCCTGTCGAAGGAGGCATTGCGATTCTCCTGGGAAAGGGCGATGGAACTTTCGCCAGCGCGGATTTTTACGATATGGGACAGACGGTGGGAGCCGCTGCGGTTGCGGACTTCAATGGGGATACCTTTCCGGATATCGCAGTGACCTTGCCCGCCGCCCAGCCGAGACTGTTGCTCGGGAATCGCCAGGGCACGTTTACGCTAGGCCAGGATCCGAACTCCAGCTACGGCTCCAAGACTCCTGATACGAATGTGGAAGCGGTCGACTTTAACGGTGACGGAAAGGTCGATCTTGACATGGGAACCTTGGAACGAAGCGGAACCTCCTCGGGGACACAATCCATCGCGTTCGGAAGTGGAGATGGCAAGTTCAGCCCACCGGCGGTCTTAAACAATGCATCCCCCCTGGTGGCGGACTTTAACCACGACGGGCATGGCGACATGATTTCCGTTTCCGGAGCAACGGTCAATGTTCTGTTGGGTCAGTCCAACAAGAGTTTCTTGCCAGCGACCACCGCCTTGCGTTTGGCGACCTATGTGTTTGGTGTGGGCGACCTGAACAAAGATGGCACTCTTGATTTGGTTCTGAACTTTTCCGACCATCTCGAAATCTGGCTCGGCAAAGGCGACGGAACCTTTTCGTATTCCCAGTTGATCGACAACTACGGGCTGAGTTTCTATCCGATCGTTGCAATCACTGACATCGATGGCGATGGGAGCGCCGATATAGTCCTGGGGCCGATTGACGACCCCTTGGCATCCCAGAATTTTCTAACGGTGATGTATGGAAACAGCGATGGCACTTTCGACGCGCCAGCTTTCTATCCACTGAGACACCGGTACTCGCAAATCATGGTCGCGGATCTGGATCGCGACAACAAGCCCGACCTGGTCTTAAGCGACGGATCGGGGATCTCCATCGTGATGAATCTCGGAGGTCGCGCCTTTGATGCTGAGGTCTACTATGTCGCGGGCCAGTCCCTTTCCTGGCTGAATGTGGTTGACGTGAACGGAGACGGATTCCCTGACATCGTAGCCGCAAACCCGGGCGGGACTACCGTCACCGTTCTCCTCAATCAACCGAGCGGCACGTCCCCGTACGGTGAGCTTGTAAGCGGTAATTTGACGATGTCGCCCGAGCCGTCGAATTATGGGCAGGCTTTCAATATCTCGTTGGCATTAGCGGGGAAGGCGCCTGGCGATCCGATCCCCACGGGTTCTGTCAGTTTTAGTGTGGATGGACAGTTTCTCGCGACCGCAGCGGTTAGCAATAGCAAAGCAAGTTACACGGCGCCGGCAGGACTCATTCCATATCCACACACACTCGTCGCCGCTTACGAGGGAGATGCGCACTATGGGCCCCGGCCGTTCGCTGCGCTCCATAACATCAAGCCACCAGTCTATTCCACGACTACCGCACTGACGGTTTCTCCTGGTACTGTCTGGACCAGCCAAACGGTACGAATGGTGGCTACCGTTGCGAGCATTCCGCCGGTGCCCTCAGGCGTGGTGACATTCATGGATGGTACGCGCAATCTGGGAGCCGTCAGCGTCGACGCAAACGGAAAGGCATTCTTCGACACTGCACTGTTAGCGAAAGGGTCGCACAGTCTGACAGGGAAATTCCAGGGATTCAGTGAAACCGGCTTCACTGGGTACAACATCCCATATGTAGCCGCGATCTTTACAGCGAGTGTCTCGGCGCCGATAACGGTTACTGTCAACGCCCATGCCACCAGCACGACCTTGTCCTCCTCTACCCTTTCGCCAACCGCGGGGACGGTTACGACTTTTACAGCAAAGGTCACTTCTTCCTCTGGCACGCCCTTCGGTGGCGCTACGTTTTACGACGGCTCGTCTGTGTTGGGAACGTTGGGCATGCAGTCAGACGGCAGCGCTATTTTTAGCACCGCCTCCCTTGGAGTTGGCTCACATTCGATCACGGTGGCCTTCAACGCAAACGGGCCCTTTGCTGGCAGCGTATCGTCGCCCGTCACAGTTGTGGTCCAGTCCGCCGCCGCAACAGCAATCTCGACCGCAGTCGTGATGGCGGCGGAGACAGATGTGGCTGCCAAATCAACTCTTCTCGCACGGGTTAGCGCCCCAGCCGGCTCCCCTGCTGGCACTATGACGTTCCTTGACGACGGTGCGATTCTCGGGAGAACGGTGATCGACGAGTCGGGGTTGACCACGCTTGCGGTTCCGGCATTCAACAGTGGGGCTCACAGTTTGACCGCCAGCTATGACGGCGACGGTGCGTTCGCTCCCGCAGCATCCCCGGTACTTGAGGAGCTATGGCCCGATACCGGACCAGGGTTTGCCATGCACCTGGGAGCTAGCGAATTACACATTGATCGCGGCACCTCGGGTCCCGTGGAGATCCGCATCGAACAGATTTCTCTGTCTCGTCAGCCGGTCTCCCTGTCGTGCACGGGGCTGCCTGCCCCCTATGCTTGCATCTTCACGCCCCCACGCCTTGCCGGTGGGGGAGTTTCAATCCTGACCGTACAGTCGTCTACGCTTGCGCGGGGATTTCCAGTGCTGACCGCGTTCGCTTGTGTCGCCGTCGGGTTTGTTGCTGCCGGATTGCTGGGAGACGGCCGCAAGCGTTCAGCTTTTCTCGTCTTACTTTTATACTTGGGTTTCGTCGGCGTGAACGGTTGCAGTAGTCCTTCGTCTACCGGAAAAGAAAGGGTCGTTGTCCTCACGGTGCAGGCGACTAGTGGCTCAGGCGAACAGTCGATCATCCACTCATCCCAGATCGTGGTCACTGTTCGCTCGGACTAGCGCTGACGGCTACTTGATCGCCGAGCCAATCCTCCAGGTAATGCCGTTCTGATCGACTACTCCTGCGTTGCGATGTCCATAGGGCTTGTCCTTGGGAGCTGATTGCGACACCGCGCCTGCCGTCAGTGCCTTGGCGTGTTGGATGACCGGGGAAGCTTCGTGACGTTCTTGGCTTAGTACTTGTCACCCGATTAGTCGACTGTCAAGACGATCTCTCCAAGCGTCTTCGAAGAGGTTCCAGCAGGAGCTTCGATCGTCACCGCGTACAACTGGGGCGGTGGGGGCGGTGGGGTTGTCTGGCCTCCACTTCCCCCTTCCCCCGCATGACAACGAAAATCCGAGCATGATGAGCACCACGAGGAGGGTTGGCGTAGCTTTGACTTTCGACCCCCGTAAAACAACCAGCCCGACAACCGCAATACCCAGAATATTAAACGGAATTAAATTGGATGGTTTCGTGTTGTTGGATAACCCGCTGAGCAACTGTGAACTCGGCAGCAGTGTCACGGTAACATTAGTCGATCCCCCAGCCGATATCGTCGGGGTAGAATGCCACCCGTTGCATAACCCCGTAGTGTTTTGAACAGGTCTTTGAAAAAATGTCCGCGGTTCCCGAATCGGAACGGTACTGAGGATCACCCTTGTTATCGTGTTGGAGGAGGTATTCATGACCAACTACGCCGTCAGCCTCCAAAGTGACGCCTTGTATGCGTATCGAATGCAAGTTCTGGTTTGGAGATGACGGCTGGAACGGGAGCAGTGAACATCCATCCATCACAGTTCAGGCGGGCAGCTTCGAGCAAGCCAAAGCTGACATGGAGTCTGCGCTAGACAGACACATCGAATCGCTTCTGGGAGCCAGATCGGCCAGTCAGGGGCAAGCCGCCTGAGTTCATCCTTGGACGGATCGGGAAAACACTGACGTGCCTCTCCTCACCGGTTCCGTCAATGTACATACCAATCAGAATGTAGTGACCACTGTCTGCATCGGAGGCACTGTGTCTGAGTCCATTGATGCAGGCATGCCGGGCACACGCCTCCCGTATCGAACGTGCTCCATGCGTGCCCACAGTCACACGACCAAAGGTCTTGCTTGTGGGGAGACCAACCGCAAAGCGGGCAGCGGATACTAGGGACGGATGGCCTAACACTTTTCTCTTGATCGACTTCGGGATCGAGGGTGACTGAGAAACTTGCCACAGGAGAGCGGGGACGCATGTCGGAGTATTATGCCCTACTTCACGTCCAGTGTTATGCCCTATGATTCCCATTTCGGAAAGAGCAATTTGCCTTGGCATTCCGTCACAAGCCGCCCCCGGTGTGAATCATCGTCTATTGACCCGTGCCAGATAGGCTCACGCTTTGCGGGCTGTTTGCCGCATCATCATTGACCATTAGTGATCCCTTGAAGCTGCCCGTTGTCTGCGGATCAAAGCTCACCGTTAGAGTGCAGCTGCTGAATGCTGCAATGCTAGGCCCGCAGCCGCTCACAGAAAAACCTATAGGCGCGGAATAGGATGAAACGTTTAGGATTTTGTTCTGTGCGTTCGTGACCGTAACCGTTTTGCTGGTCGTGTTCCCGAGCGGATGTCGTCCGAAGCTAAGGCTCTTTGGTGCAAGAACAACGGGCACGAACTCGTATGCCCCCATGTCGACTACAGGCATCAAGCCGCCATTTCCGTTAGTGATTCGGGGATTCCCTGCTAAATCTGTACTAGGCAGGTTTGGCGCCAAATTGTTGCCGACATCTATAGCAGGTGAATTACCACGTAAATGATCACCATTTACAAATATTGGGTTGGCGGAAATATTGCCATTTAGATTGCTTTCACCAGAGCACGTTCCTTGCAGGCCCGTTCCAGTTGGACTATAGACGTCATTTCCCGCAAAGGCTGGCGGTGTTTGATCGTACTGATTATCACAATACACCGCATTCGTTCCTCTTGCCCCAATGAGAAGGTTGTTAAAAAACTGTGCTTGATCGCTGTAGCCGCTGATATACACGGCTGAGCCCTGAGGTGAGGTTAACGAACCGACGATTGTGTTGTTCACAAACACAGGTCTGGCCCCCGAAGGGACAAAAGCATAGATTCCCGACCCCTGTCCAGCAGTGTTCCCATAAATCAAGTTCTGTGCGATTACCGCATCCGCACCCGAAATGTTCCAGATGCAGATGCCACCACCGACGGATGCCGGAGAGAGGCCGGTCACAACATTGCTGTAGATGATGTTGTTTAGAATTGTTGGACTGCCAGCGCCAACCAGCGATATACCTCCGCAGTTCCCGAAATTTGAACTATTGTTGCGGATGGTATTTCCAATGATCTGTGCCGATCCATCACCTACGACCTTAATTGCGCCGTCTCCACCGGAGCAGCCTGATTGACTATTACTTTTGACAGTATTTTTCAGAATCACTGGCGAGCCGTAGTAAACGCCGATGCCGCCACCTCCACATGACAAGTTGTTCTGGATGACATTGTTCTCAATAGTAGGCGACGCGAAGTACACGAAAACACCGCCTCCCATATACAGAGAACTAGTTGTCGAAATTCCATGCTGGAGAGTGAAGCCGCTCAACGTGGAGGTTGATGGCTCGTTCACGTCAAACGTCACGACGGGAGCAACGCCTCCACCATCAATTATGGTGACGGCCGCTCCCTTCGCACTCTTGACGGTAATCGCCTTCCCCATAAACTTGAGATTTTCAGTGTATGTTCCCGGAGCGACCAGAACGGTGTCGCCATCTGTAGATGCATTAATCCCTGACTGAATTGTGGGCTGGTTGGCAGGAACATTAATAACCGTGCCAGCGATTACAGGGGTTGTAATCAACAGGATTGAGTTAGCAACAAAAAGAGCTAGACACGCAAAGCGGCTTGTCATCACAGGTCCCAAAACATCGAGGGCATCATACAACAGCATCAGAAATTCAGGAACTCACAATTTACGCCCGCGACAATTGGGTTTCGGATGGGAATGGGCAGTTACAAGCATGGGTATCGCACGCTCAGCAGAAATTGATGCGTCACGCGGACATCAGAACAACCTTGAACATCTACGGGGATGTGGTCACGGATGAGATGCAGCAAGCGCAGAGCAAAATCGTGCGTTTAGCCCTTAATGGATTGCAAACTGATTGCAAGCCTAGCTAAATGCTTTAGAACTGGCGGAGAGAGTGGACTCGAATTTGATTCAGAACGTAAATTCAATGACATGCAGTGCACTGGCTGTGCGTTTTTCGCATGTAAAGCGAGGGTGATTCGCCCTATTGTTGTGGGACTATGATGTAAGCTCACGATCCTTCGAAGTGGGCAATAGAAATGATCGACAAGTTGTGGTTAGATTCGGGCTATATGAATGCGAAGATCATCTGCCCAATCCTACTCTTGGCCCTTGCCCAGATCGCTTCAGCCGCAGATAACAAAGGCGCGGGTTGGAGCAACCACACGGGTAGCGACTACCTCACTCGGTGTGCTGCCGCCGTCGAAATGATGGACAACAAGGTTGTGTCTAGCCAAAGAGCCGACGACGCTGTGGAATGCAGCAATTACGTGGCAGGGTTTCTGGACAGCTTTCAGCAGGGGAATAAAACTACATTCTGTTTTCCGGAACACGCAAATACGGGCCAGATGATCAGGGTCTTCGAGAAATGGTTGAGGGATCACCCAGAGAGACTCGATCAGCTCCCCAGCGAATTACTGCTTTCCGCGCTTCGCTGAGGCACTGCTAGAGGGCTCGCTGACCAGAGTGAAATGATTCTGAGCCCCTGGGTTTCCCGCAGAGAATCAGACCCCAATTCAAGCTTGGCAACGAGAGTGACGGAGCCCACCGATCCGACAGCAGTAGAGTTCCTTGGGTGCAGCGGCTTGATTTTTGCATAAAGCGCCCGTGCAATAAGGTCATGAGAGCAAAACGCGTCGCGATTTACGGGCGATACGGTGGAGACAACCGAGCGACACTATGCGCCGTTCGTCCCGGCGCTGCGTGATCGGGTGCGAAGAATCATGGAAACTGGGAAAGGGCTGGAGTCTATGAGTGGCACGAAACCGACACACTCGATCCCGAACGCATCGCAAGTTAAAGAAAATGTGGCAGCCGGACCTGTAAGCCGAATTCTTCCGGACCATTTCCCGCAAAATATAGACCGCGCGAGAGTTACGCGTAAATGCTTGCCGGGCAACGAGTTGACCGAAGTCTCCAAAGTCTCGTTAGTTTTCCAAAGTCTCGCTCGAACCTGACAGACTGGCCACTAAATGGACACTACGAAAATCGCCACCGAGCGTGTGGCGATCACAGAAGTTCGATTCTAGATCCGATCTGCCGATCTGCAGGCTCCGCCGTAGTGTCCATTTAGTGTCCTACTTCCTCGATGCGATAGCGCCCCTGCAAGTAGAGGAGCTCATCCCGCAAGCGGAGGAGTGTCCCGGCTGTGTGAAAGCGACTACCCTTTCGGACGTCTTGGGCCACGAGGTCGAGCACGGTCGCGACCGTGCCGAAGTAGTCGTCCGCATCAATATGAAATTTGATCCTGTCTTCGTCCATGGTTCAAGTATTGCCCGCCGGGGTTAAAAGAATTCTAAAGAAAAGTTAAAGGCGAGATAAAGTCGCCGGCCTTCAGTGCAAATAGCTTGTGGTACGCATGAGAAAAAAGCCGGGAATCGTTGTTCCCGGCTCAGTGATTTAAGCTCACTCTTCTACCTCTACATTGTCGGACTCGTCATCGACTGCGTCACTAAACTGCTTGGACGGTCCTTTTTTCCGTTTTGCGGACTTCGCCGCGATCAATGACAACGTCATGCTCACACGTCGAACCGTCGATCCGGATGGTGCCGAAGGAAAAGTGGTCGAAGCGCATATGCGCCTCCTGGCGTGGTGTGGGTCACGCGCTCTTCTTGGTGGTGATGGTGGAGAAGGCGGACCAGCGCTGCTCTACTTCCTTGCTGCCACAGTGCGGGCAGACGACTTCGCCCTCTTCGTAGTCGACGAGGGACAAGACCCTGGAGAACAGTTTCTTGCAATTGTGGCAGAAGAACTCGTAGCGAGGCATGGGCGGCCTCCAGCCCCTGTAGGGAACTAAAATAATTCTAGACTCTGCAGCCGGGCAAGTTCAACGCCAGCCCAGCTTCCAACGCTCTCCCACAACCCTAGGAAACGCCTGCCGAGCTCAGGACCTGTTCCTCCAGCAGCATGGAGAGTCCCAGCATCAGAACGAATGTCGCGATCCTCAGGCATGTTTTCCAAACTCCTCCGAACCGGATGGCCGACAATGCGAGGAGGACACTTAGAGCACCGCCTGCAGCCGCGAGGATAGTTCCCCAGGTGTGCAGTACGCTGATCACTCGGCGCCTCCTGTGGATGAGGGGCTCTCACTTCGCGACGATCCGAGTCTCCGGCACTTCCACTTCGTCCACACCGCGAAAAGAGAAAAGGAGCTTTACTAAGTACTTCGGAGGGTCCTCCGAAACCTGGCGGACAATCGTGCCTACCGCGTCGGTGACTGCGGCGTGGAAAGTGACCGAGCCTACCTGCATGCCGGCGAGATTCACCCGCACCTGTTGACCAGGATGCAGCATGCGTACCATTTTGGTCCTAACGCCGTATGGTTTACAACATACGTTTTGACCAACTCGGGTCCTAAGCCTGTCCTTGAATCTTGATCTTGTCCACGATCTTTCGACGGCCTGCATACGATTGTGCGATACGGAGGGCGAGGTCGCGTTGCCTTTCCGTATCCACCGACCCAGTCAACGTCACTGATGTGGCATCGATCTTGACTCCGATCTCCGTGCTCGCCAAGGCTGGCTCGCGACCGAGCTTCTTCTGAATCTGCTGTTCGACCTCGGAGTCCGACAGGTCTTGCGGAGGCGGCGCTTTTGTGTCCGGCGGCATCTGCTGCTGGGGCCTGCCATCGGGGAATGTTGGGGGAGTTGTATATGGGGGCGAATTAGTCGGGGGCTGTTGTTGTGCGAAAGCTGAGGTCACAAACACCAGAGCCAAGCCCCAAAGTATGCGTTTCATGACGCACCTCCTGGAAGTGGCTAAGCCTTAGATGCAGGCTACGTAGACCGTTTTGTCTTCGAAATGCGTTGGCGAGCTAAACTATACGTGAGTCCCTGTAGGTGCGATTCCTGGCGACGGGTGTAGCAATGTCTCTCGTAAGGGCTTAGTCGCAGATTTTGCGTGGTCAGGTCTCAAGTTTTTCGTGAGTGGTAGGTCGCGAATTTTGCGTGCTGGGGACGGTGAAAAGCCGCACAGAGTGCGGCTTTTCATGCGAGCTGTGTGTGTCGGAGCTAGGCGGCTGCGCGGTGAACTGCTTGCGCCACCACTTCCTCTTCCTTATATCACCAGGCTGCAACCAGTGTGGCAACTACGATCTCGACGAGTGCCACGCTAGACGAGATCACCAGCGACCGGGTGGGGAAAAGGCCCAAGAGATAGTTGCCAAGATTAGCGAGAAACACGGCAACGGCCCAAGTGCCTTTTTAATGATGCGTTTGCAGAAGCAGAAAAGGTGCACTGGGCGGCCCACCTTTAGGGCGTATCGATCTTCTGCGAAGCTCCCAATCCCAAGATCGAATTCCGTTATCATCAATATCAACATCGTGGTAAGTTTTGCCCGAGAAGACCTCCCCATCCGAACGCGAACAAAAGGAGCCCGCTGTGAGTCCGTGGAGGAATCAACGATGGGTAACGCTCTACAAAGTGGCAATGGTCGAGACAGAGCGCGCCAGGCTTAAGAGTCGGATAGACGACGCGAAGTCTGCGATGACTGACCGGGCCAGAGAGCTGGCAGCGGCGACTGACGCACAACCAGAGTTAGATGCGCTTGCTGATGCCGTATCGGGATTGAGAGTCCTGGAAAAGGAGACCGATCCTTGACTCAGATCAAGAGCACTGACATGACGCCCCGAGGGCCTCAGTCAGCCTTGATAACGTTGCGTGGCGGATGTAGGTCACGGGTTTTGCATGAGGAATGGGTCTCGGATTTTGCGTGAGTTTGGAGGGGAAAAGGCGCGTCGCAACGCGCCTTTTGGAGGTGGGTTCGTTCGTTATGCCGCGGCGGCGAGCGGCTGTATGTGTCCGAGCTGCGTCAGGAGCGTGTATTGATCGTAGTAGCAGGCGCCTGACACAATTTTTCCCTTTTTATCGAATTGACAAATTTCGCAGAACGGCAGAGACATGCGGCGTCCACTGGGCTTGAGGGAGCCGAACGGCCCATCGTTCTTACCCTCTACGGTGAACCGTGCGACGACAATGTCTCCAGCGTCAATGTACTCAGGCTTGGTGATCCGGCCATCGGAGAATCCCTTGGCCCACCCTTCTGTCCACTCTCTGAACTTGTCCGGGCTGTTAAATGTAAGAGCGCGAGCATTGTCAGTGTAGACCAAGCCCTCGACGACGTTGCGAGTGAGGCCTGCGAAATCGCGTTTGTTCCAGCTCTCGTGCGCGGCACGCAGGGTGTCTACGTTCTTTGAAGCCATGTGTGTTCCTCCTTTTCAAGCGCAGCATTTTGTAGGCGAGGCGCATTTGGGCTCGCCGCTTGTGCGCGGTCAGGCTGTTTCAGGCGGCTTTGCCTGCCTCGATCTTGTGCGTGGTGGAGCTATCGACGTTGAAGGTCCGAATTACGGGCTCTGCCTCCAGCAAGTGCCGGACCATCTCGTGGATGGCCGGGTATTGCTCCCGGTGGTACTTCTCGGCATCTTCCTTGCTGTTCCAGAAGCTCAAGGCCACAATGCGATCGGGTTCAGCATCCGATACCAAAAGGGTCTCATCCACGAACCCGGTCTGTTTTTTCAGAATCGGTAGCACCTTGTCATTGATGGTGTTCGCTAGCTCTCTTGCCTTTCCCGATTTGGCGGTTACTTCAACAGTACGCGTAAACATGGGAACACTCCTTGCGCCCTTGTTCTGAACAGGCGACTTTAGAGCTGCCGGTAGAAGCTGACCGGCGGCGGTGGTGTGTCACTGGGGTGGAGTCGGTCTTGCGACCAGCTGCTTGACCACCATGCATTCGGGCCAAACCGTCATCGGAGACGGCTGCAAAGTGCGGTGAAGTTCAAGTGGCCGAATTTTCTCGCAGGTCAGGGCCGTTGCTGGGCCGCTGTGCACAGAAAGACGCGACGGAGTTGTGGCCGTGGCTAGTGAGGCATGACCACGCTAGTCCGCGAGTGGCCCGCTGTCAATGACGGCTTTTGGTGCACTTCCTGACTCCAAGAGGCTGTACTTCTGGCCGCTATTGGTCGTGCACATTGGAGTAGAATCCGAATCTTCCCCAGTGTTTTTCCCAGGAGGTCGCGCCCATGGAAACGCTCAAAGCTCCGGAGACCGCTCGCGGTGAGACGACCCTCATCGGCACGTCGATTGTCATCAAAGGGGAACTCTCGTGCGGCGAAGACCTTTATATAGATGGCCAGGTCGAAGGCACCATCGACCCGAAAGGAAACCGGCTGACCATCGGGCCGCACGGGCGCGTTAAGGCCAATGTCAATGCATCCGCTGTGGTCGTGCAGGGTAAGAGACAGTAGCGCTCAAAACGTCTCTGTTCTTAACGAATCTTTTGCGGTGCGGATGATACCCCTAAAACCATCGCCAGACAAGGCTTTCGGAGAGAAGAGCCCGCGCCGGAGCCGGTCCTAGATCTGGGGGAGAGCTCTACAGCGCGGGCCACCGGGCCGTTTTCCAACGGCCACGCTTCAAATGGGATGTTCGGATACATGTATTTTACTCCAGTTCACCATGGGTGTGATCCGGAAAATCTCCTTCATTCCGATTTTCCAAATTAGAACAAGAGAACTACGGCCAGCAGATCGGCTTGACGGCACAGGCATTTCTGGTTGTGCTGGGTCGCGGATTCTGCGTGGTCGGGTCGCGGGTTTTTCGTGAGATGTGGGTCGTGGATTTTGCGTTGGTTTGGAAGGGAAGAGCCGCACAGAGTGCGGCTTTTTGTTATTTGGAATCTGGGTTAACGGGATGGGGCAATTAGGGCCTCCCGGCTTCGGCATGGCAATTACGCAGGAGAAACCGCCGTCCCATGCTCTCCCTCCCCCAGAGGAAAAACAGTGACGGCGGGTAAAGGCCGGCCCTGCTCTCAAGGCCAAGGAAGAGCAGAGGCGGCAGTGGAGTTGCGGGCGTCAAGAGCAGAGGAGAGTGTCACTTAAAAACAAGCCCCTTTGCTCCATCCGAACTCTATGTAATGCGGGAAAGCGCTATGACATTACTCTGTCGCGAACAGACTGGGGAGGAGCTTACAACAGCCTTACCGGCGATAACCTAGCACATCGAGGATGCTCGACCATCGGGTTACTCCTGTAGATGCCATGGTGGGATTTTTGTAGCCAAGCTGAGAGCGGATACCGACGCCCAGAAAGTCGCGCAAGGCGAAGGAGTCCGCCGCTCGCCACGCGATGCCGCGCCGGAAGTACATGCCTGGCGGCAGGCCCGGCCGTCCCATGATTTCGGCATAGAATGGTTGGTACTGACCTTCGACGAAATCATCGAAGTGGTGCTCGGCCAGCCGCTGATTCAATCGCGTGTAGAACGGGTGACTGGCGGCCGTTGGAAAATCCGTCGTCGCCACCCACATTTCCGGCTGCCGCTCGCGGACGTGTTTTCCCATGGACATGTGCAGGGTGTAGTACACGAGATCGAGATCGATCCTGTCGATCCTTACACGCGAACGGGAGGGTGTCATGCCAATCACGCTCACGCAGCAGACCGCTCTGATCACAGGGGCATCACGCGGTATTGGCCGCGGAATCGCGCTGAA